>WNFH01006563.1_pt1 | contig 10050 bp, 9 predicted proteins | sample 5400411 | NCBI WGS metagenome assembly WNFH01 (sample SAMN13153347, study PRJNA577476) | soil metagenome | isolation source: 200 cm saprolite under Douglas fir tree site 2 hole 3 | place: USA:California | collected 2015-04-18
CTGCCCCTCATCCACCGCGACGCTGCAGCACGGCATCCAGAATTTGCTGAAGCATTTCGTGCCCGACGTCGTCGAAGTCCGGCCGGTGTAAAGCCGCGCTGCTCCACAACGAGTTGTCATACTCCGCCACCGGGTCTCGCCTTCGGCGAGCCCGATGACAGGCTCCAGCGGAGTATCCAGTACGCCGCAGCTTTTCGATTCCATCACTGACACCTCGGAATACTGGATCGCGCGCTGGAGCCTGTCATCGGGCGGCGCAACGCGCCGACCCGGTGGCGGGCGATGACGGCTGAGAGTGTGGCACACTCACATTCATCAGACACACGTTCGCGACCTTGCGGCGATGCCCGGGCGGAAGCGCCAACGGGTCCGCGCAAAGCGTGGCCCGATGACAGGCTCCGCGCGTCTTCGCGCTAGATGTCCGGGCATCCACGTCTTAGCCGTGGTGCCGCGAGAAAGACGTGGGCATAGGCGAGCGGAAGCGACGCCGTCCTTCGGACGGCTATGCCCGGCCATGACGAGAACAGCTTACCCGGTCTCGATTTGCCCACGGCGCCATCCGATGGCAAAAAGGCTCGCAAGAATAAACGAGAGCAGCCAACAAGGCTGCGCGGTCTTGGAGATAACAAGACTTCAGCTTTTGATCCGTAACGCATGTTGGCCCAAAGGCTATTTCGTCACCAGGTGCTTTGTCGGTGTCACCGTCTTCGGCGCGGCCTCCGAGATCGCGAACGTCAACCAGGTGTTCCAGCCCGATGGCCGGTTGGCGGCGTCGAATTCGCCATAGCCCTTCACGCCGAGAAATGCCTGGTTGTCCCCAATCGGGAAAATATATCCAAGTTGCGGCCCGATGCCGAGAACGCGCGAGCGGAAGCCGCCCAGGACCGCCGGTTGTCCGAAGTCATCAGTGATCTGCTGGTAGGCATAGCCGACCAAGCCGACGAAAACCTGTTTCGAGAGGAAATGCGACGCGCCCCAGTCGAGATGAAAATCGATACCGCTCTGGTATTGCGTATCCGGATTCTTGAAATTGTAGGTGAAGCCGCCGACGGCGGAGAATTCATTTCCCGTCACGGGATTGAGATAAGTGTAGCCGCCGCCGAAATCGATGGCGCCGTGACCGATGCCGATATTGGCCAAACGATTCGGATCGTAGTTGCCGACGGGAATGTCACCGGCGCCGTAGACCATGAAATTGTTCGCGGAGTTTCTGCCGTAGACGCCGGCCATGGTTGCCGACAACTGGCCGCCGAGCACCGGCGTCGCGAAGGTGTAAGTCGGGGCGACGAAGAGTAGATCGGCCTGCCCGCTCAAACTCAGATTTAGATTGATATTGACGGTCGGAGAGAATCGTCCGACCTGGAACTCTCGCGCGGCTGCGGCCGCCCCTGTCGCGTTCACGCTGGTGTGGTAGTAGATTGTGCCAAGAGACCAGCCGGGCGTCGTAGGAACTGCAGCGAGGCTGCCTTCTAGTCCGGGCAGCCAGAACGAAATTCCGCTCTCGTCGGCGCGGGAGATTTCAGGGTAAAGCAGGAGAGCCGCAGCCATTGCCGCGCAGCCAATTCGTCGGATTCTCGATTCAATTGATGCCATTGCAAACCTCCACGCGGTATTTGCAGTGGCGGCTACCAAAAGGGGCCGCAAGCGCGAAGGCCGCAATTTCTGACGAGCTAAACGAATTGCCCAATCCGTGGCAGATAGGTTACAGCCGAGAATATTTGGTGATGGCAAGTTTATGTCAGGAGCGCTTCCACAATCGTCACCGGCCGGGCACGTGCCCACCTAGATTCGCGATCAATTTGAGGTTGACTGAGGGAACCGAGAGGAACAGCCTACTCAAAGGGATGTCCAAATAGGGAAGAGGTGCTGACCGAATACCCTCGCCGTGCACATCAATGACGTGGCGGGCAAACATGAAAGGGCTGGAAATGCAATCGACAATGATGAATCTCGTTCGTCAACGTGGCTGCGCATCAAAGACTTTCAACGGCATGGCCTGCGCTGTCGCACTTGGTTTGGCTGGCTTTGCGATAACGGCTTCGCCGGCATCGGCTCTCACTGCCGGCGCCAACAGCGCACTCCAATATCAACTCAAGCAACTTAGCCCGATCATCGAAGTCGTGGTGCGGCGCGGAGGCGCCGTGCGCCGAACCACGGTTGTCGGCCCGCGAGGTAACGTGGCGAGCCGCACGGTGGTGCGCCGGGGCGCCGTCGTGCGTCCGGGTGTTGTGCGTCCCGGTGGCTGGGTACGTCCGGCCAATTACTATTGGCGTTTAGTCAGCGCGAGCGGCCAACGTTTGCGAAGGATATTCATCGAAAAGGGAGTGATAATAGCCAGAAAATCGACCGAGGTTAATGAAGCCGTACTGCAAGGCGACAGCTCCTATCGTTGTCGTTGCCGGATCACTGCTGCGAAGAGCAGAATTGACCGAACATAATCGTTTGTAACAGAGGAACGACACCGGACCTATGCCGATTGCATTGTGAAAGGCCCGATGCAGCGTTCGGCGCGAAACGTGCAACCGGTTGCAGATTTCAGAAATGTGGACCGGCTTCTGTCCTGTCGTGTTGATGTAATCCTCGACCTTCTTGACAATCCGCAAAGCCGAAGGGATGGGCCCATCACGGTCGGAAGGCGAATTCTCCAGGATCGTCGAGGCGATCGTATCCACGATCGTGCGCTTCCAAAATTCAGCGGCTTCTGCGCTCAAGCCTATGCCGGAGGCGTGGAGGCCCGCGGCGATGGCATGGAGGTTGCCGATAACATCGGCACCAGCGTTTGGATCAGGTCGATAATGACTTTTCGTCCAGACGCCAAAATCTCTCAATCGCGGCTCTGAACCAAAGATCAAATCGATATCGGAAGCGTCCAGCGAGATCACAGCAACTGACGCGCCACCATAATATCGTGCGTCATGCTCAGCTCCCGGCGGCCAAACGACGACGTCGGCTGGCAGCATCTCATGGGACCAGTGCGTGACCCGGTTATTGCATGCGGTCAACATGCCGATCGTTATTCGATCCTCACTCACTATTCCCCTCGACCGCACGCCGAGTGAAAAGGTGCCAAGGTCCAGCGGTAAATCACCTATGACCAAATGGGACAGATTGCCTTGAATACGGCCGCGGTCGACCTGCGTGATCTCCGTGCGAGCACTCTGAACGACGCGCTTCAACTCCTCGAAATTCTCGAGGCTGCGTGACTGTACTGAAAAATGCGTAGCCATCTCGCGCCAGCGTTCGTCGTCCTTGCGACTTGCGAAAGCCTTCTGGTGCACTCGTCACAATTGCAATCTACCCGCCGTTTCCGGAAGAATTTAAGCTCTTTGTCGAACAAAACTGCTTGGGATCCTCGCAAACGATTTATCTGCTGCGATGCTCAGATTGGCACAAATCGTACATCACGCCCGCCTAAAATTCGCGTAGATTTGCGAAATCAATCTAAAGTTGGCGTTCCAAAATCGTCAATGCGTTTAAGGACACAATCAAATAGGGAAGAAGTGCTGACCGACCGATACCATCGCCGCGCAAATCAATGACGCGGCGAGGTTGCAATCATGAAAGGGCTTGGAAATGCAATCGACAATGATGGCTCTTGTTCGTCAATGTGGCTGCGCACCAAAGACATTCAACAGTGCGATCTGCCGGGCCGTAATTGGTTTGACTGGCTTCGCCATGGCGGTTTCGCCGGCGTCGGCCCTCACCGGAGCGAACAGCACGCTTCAACAACAGTTCAAGAACGATAACCCGGTCGTCGAAATCGTGGTGCGACGCGGAGGCGCCGTGCGGCGAACCACCGTTGTTGGCCCGCGCGGTAACGTCGCGAGCCGGACCGTGGTGCGCCGGGGCGCTGTCGTGCGTCCGGGCGTTGTGCGTCCCGGCGGCTGGGTACGTCCTGCCCACTATTACTGGCGCCCGGGCGGCGCAATCGCCGCGGGTGTTGCGATCGGATTCGTCGCCGCAGCCACGGCGGTGGCCTGGGCAGGCGCGGCGCCGGCACCCGGTTACTGCTGGTACTACACCGATCCAAGCCGGACGCAGGGATTCTGGGACGTTTGTCCGTAACGCAGCGTCCCGGAGTAGACCATGACATTGCTGCCGGCCGACATCGAGCAGAACGATCGATCATCGGAAGATAGCCGGACCGACGATATGGTCCGAATTCCCGGCGGCACGTTCCGCATGGGCTCTGACAATCATTATCCGGAGGAGGCGCCGGCACACCGGGTGACGGTGGACGGCTTCTGGATCGACCGCACGCCGGTGACGAACCGGCAGTTCAAGAGCTTCGTCAAAGCGACTGGGCACAAGACCTATGCCGAGATTCCGCCCGACCCAAAGGATTATCCCGGCGCGCTTCCACACATGATCTATGCCGGATCGCTGGTGTTCTCGCCGCCGCAACGCGTGACGAATTTGCGCGACTGGAGTCAGTGGTGGGAGTTCATGAAGGGCGCCGACTGGCGCCATCCCTATGGGCCGAAGACCAACATCGATGTGCACGATAATCACCCGGTCGTGCATGTTTCGTTTTCCGATGCGCTCGCCTATGCGCAATGGGCGGGCAAGGATCTGCCGAGCGAAGCCGAATGGGAATTTGCCGCGCGCGGCGGGCTTGACGGAACCGAGTTCGCCTGGGGCGGCGAATTCACGCCCGGTGGCGTGCACATGGCCAACACCTGGCAGGGTGACTTTCCGCGGCAAAACCTCAATCAGGATGGCTTTGAGCGCACCTCGCCCGTGACGGCATTTCCGCCGAACGGCTACGGCGTGCACGACATGATCGGCAATGTCTGGGAATGGACGTCGGACTGGTACACGCAAAAGTACGATGCCGACGCGCCAAAAGCCTGCTGCATTCCTGAAAATCCGCGCGGCGGACGGGAAGAGGGCAGCTACGACCCCTGCCAGCCCAATATCAAAATTCCGCGCCGGGTGATCAAAGGCGGTTCGCATCTGTGCGCGCCGAATTACTGCCGTCGTTATCGTCCGGCGGCGCGTCATGCTGAAGCCATCGATACATCGACCAGCCACGTCGGATTTCGGTGCGTGATCAGAAACCCAGCCCCAAAGTGACTTTCGTCTTTCATCTGAAGAATGGAGAGTGCAATGAGCAGCGAAGCCAACAACCAGGAACAATTTGAGGCGCCTTCGAAAAAGGCTGACGACCGCGCCCTGAGCCGTCGAAACATGTTGCTTGGTACATCGACGTTGGTGGCAGCGGCGACGCTGACTTCCAACGCATTCGCGCAAGCCCAGAAAGCTGCACCCGCCGCGCCCACCCCGGCGCCAGCCGCTCCGTCCGGCCGCAAACCGAACATCCTCGTCATCTTTGGCGACGACATCGGCTACTGGAACGTAAGCGCGTACAACCGCGGCATGATGGGCTACCGCACGCCAAACATTGACCGCATCGCCAAGGAGGGCGCGATCTTCACCGACCTCTACGCACAACAGTCCTGTACGGCGGGGCGTGCCGCGTTCATCACGGGGCAGAGCTGTTTCCGAACGGGGTTATTGAAGGTCGGCCTGCCGGGTGCCAAGGAAGGGCTATCGGAGAAGGACCCGACGCTTGCCGATTTGCTCAAGCCGCAGGGCTATGCCACCGGCCAGTTCGGCAAGAACCATCTCGGCGATCGGAACGAGTTTCTACCCACTGTCCACGGTTTCGATGAATTCTTCGGCAATCTCTATCACCTGAACGCCGAGGAGGAGCCCGAGCGCCCGGACTACCCCAAGAACCCCGAGTTCCGCGCGAAGTTCGGCCCGCGCGGCGTGCTCAAATGCGTCGCGACCGACACAGACGATCCCACCGAGGACCCGCGCTTCGGCAGGGTTGGCAAGCAGAAGATCGAGGACACCGGCCCCCTCACCAGGAAGCGGATGGAGACGGTGGACGAGGAGTTCCTCGGCGCGGCGATGAATTTCATCGACCGCAATACCAAGGCCAATAAGCCGTTCTTCTGCTGGTTCAACTCCACCCGGATGCACGTCTTCACCCATTTGAAGAAGGACTCCGAAGGCAAGACCGGCTTGGGCATCGAAGCCGACGGCATGGTCGAGCATGACGGCATGGTCGGCCAGCTTCTCAAGCAGCTCGACGACCTCGGCATCGCCGACAATACCATCGTGCTGTGGACAACCGACAATGGAGCCGAGGTATGGGGATGGCCCGACGGCGGCACTACGCCGTTCCGCAGCGAAAAAAACTCCAACTGGGAGGGGGGCTATCGCGTCCCCGGCGCGATGCGCTGGCCGGGCGTCATCAAGCCGGGCATCGAGATCAACGACATCGTCTCGCACGAAGACTGGGTGCCGACATTGGTGGCCGCGGCCGGCGATACGAACGTCACGGGAAAACTCCTGACCGGTCACCAGGCGGCGGGCAAGACCTTCAAGGTTCATCTCGACGGCTACGACCTTCGCGATCTGCTGGCCGGCACCGGGCCGAGCAAGCGTAAGGAGTATTTCTACTGGACCGACGATGGCAACCTAGCCGGCCTGCGCTACGACCGGTGGAAGATCGTGTTCCTGGAGCAACGGGCCGAAGGCCTCAAGGTCTGGCAAGACCCACTCATCCCATTGCGCGCGCCCAAGCTGTTCGACCTGCGCGGCGATCCGTTCGAGCGCGCCGACCATGTGGCTGGCAACTATGACACCTGGTATGCGGAGCGGATGTTTGTGCTCGTGCCGGCACAGGCCTTCGTGGCCCAGCACCTGGCCACGTACCAGGAGTTCCCGCCCCGGCAGAAGCCCGGCAGCTTCTCGCTGGATCAAGTGTTGGAAAAGCTTCAGGAGGCCGGCACCAGCAAGAACTGATATCGGGCTGACGGAAACGTTGGGTCCAAGGCGTGTTCAAGGCTGCGAAATTCCTCGACACCTTCGTCGCGTATCCGCCCAGCCAGAGAGCGCCGAGTTTCTCGGTCGATCAGATCATGGAGGACGTGAAGGCGAAGATCGCGAACGTGAAAACGCTGCAGAGCCAGACGACGGGCGCCCGGTAAATGGTTGGTTGCATCGCGCCGGCCGGTAGCGATGCCGGCCGGCGCTTCCCAATTGCCTGCCGACCATGCCGGGCTGGAATTACATGGTGCGCCTTTATCGCCCCAGACCCGAAATCCTGAACGGAGAATGGAAATTCCCGGAACCGCAGCCTGTGACATGAGGTGACGGCCATGAGTGGACTCGATATCTTCGCCTGGATCGTTCTCTTAATCCTGGTCGCGAGCGCGGTCGCAGTCTTCTGCATCGCCGGCTGGCTTCCGGGACACATCGCCAAAACCCGCGGCCACCCGCAGGCGCAAGCCGTGAAGGTGGCCGGCTGGGTCACGCTGATCTGCGGTTTTGCGCTGTGGCCGGTCGCGCTGATCTGGGCCTACGTCGATGTGCCCGCACCGCACAGGGGGGAGCCGCAGCCATGATGATCGCGATCATGAGCGTCTATCTGGTGCTGCTGTTCGCGCTGGTGCGGCTCGGCATCGTTACCTTCAACCTGTTCTGGAAGGCGTCGCCGTTCATCGTCCTGTTGCTTTTGAGTTTCGGGCTGTTCATCCCGATGGGATGGGGTGCCCCGCAAGGGGACGCGCTGGTGGTGCGAAATTCGGTAGCGATCGTTCCGAGCGTTGCGGGAGAGGTGATCGACGTCCCTGTCGAGGCGAACGCGGCGCTGAGGGCCGGAGACGTCCTGTTCCGCATCGACCCCTTGCCCTACGAGGCGCAGGTCAAGGCGATCGAGGCGCAACTGAAACTGTCGGCAACGCGCCTTGCCCAAATGACGCAATTGTTCGAGCGCGATTCCGGCCGCGGCTTCGACGTCGAGCAGCGGCAATCCGAAGTCGATCAACTCAAGGCGCAGCTCGAGGGCGCCAAGTGGAATCTGGACAAGACGATCGTGCGGGCACCGGCTGACGGCTATGTGACGAACGTGGCGCTACGCAAGGGCGCCCGCGTCGCCAACCTGCCGCTCGCTCCCGTCATGGCCTTCATTGACACGTCCGACACCCTCATCGGCGTGGAGATTGCGCAGAACGATGCTCGTTACATCACACCGGGTCAGCCCGTCGAGCTGACCTTCAAGCTCCGGCCGGGTATCATTTACACCGGCAAGGTCGAGAGCGTGCTTCAAGCTATATCGACGGGTCAAACTCAGACCTCCGGACTTGCAGTGACGCCAAAGGGCGTTCAGTCGGCGCCATTCGTGGTCCGCGTGAAGCTCGACGACGAAGATGTTGCGAAGCAATTGCCGGCCGGCAGCACAGGAACGGCTGCGATCTTTACCGAGGCCGTCAAGGCCACGCACGTCATCCGGAAAGTCCTGCTTCGGCAATTGGCCATCCTCAACTATGTCAACCCGTTTTGATTCGCCGACGAGACTTACCGGCTGCATCCTTTCTTGGATTTCAGCGAGCGAGAAAATTCTGGTTGGCGGTAACGATCTTCCCGTCCATCTCGCATTCGATCACGGCCTGTGATTTGCTGATCGCGGTTGCCTGTGCAAGCGCAATCGCCGAGGCTGAATTATTCCGCCATTGCAATATCTGATGACTTTCTGATTTCGGGAAACATTTTCAAGGAAGCTTCCGAGTTCAATATCAATTCGCGGAGCGCGGCGGCTTTCCGTGGCGACACCGAATATTTCACGATTCGATTTTCGCAATTTTTGCAAATGATTGATCAAGTAACGCCGCATTGCCCGAGATCAACTCAACATTGCGGATGCAACGAAAGTTACGCCTGTGCCGCAGCTGTTTTTTGCATTGCCTAATGACGCATAGCATGCGAAAGCACGCAACGGATGTTGCGTTGATCGCGATCTCGTCGCGCGTCAACCCGCAAACGGCGCTTGCGAATAACCTGTGGGCAGCACGCAAATTTTGCGGCAAGCGTGGTAGAAAGGTATCATGCTGATCCTCGCCATCGACACCGCGCTGGATGCCTGCGCCGCGGCCGTACTCGATATCGACGCCGGCAGACTGATTGCGCAGGAATCGCAGGCGATGAAGCGCGGCCATGCCGAGGCCCTGATGCCGCTGATCGCGCGCGTCATCAAGGCGGCCGGCATCGCGTTCGCCGCTCTCGACCGCATCGCGGTGACCACCGGCCCCGGCAGCTTTACCGGGCTGCGCGTCGGACTCTCCGCCGCGCGCGGCATTGCGCTCGCCGCCGACAAGCCGGTGGTCGGGGTAACCACGCTGACCGCCTATGCTGCGCCCATCGTCGCCGAGAACCGCGAGCAACCGGTCGTCTGCGCCATCGATGCGCGGCATGACCATGTGTACTTTCAGGTGGTGAGCGGCGATGGCAGTTCGCTGATCCGGCCGCGCCTCGCGCCGATCGAAGCGGCGCTCGGCGCCTCGCGGTTCGGCGCGCCGCACCTGGTTGGCAACGCCGCCGGGATTCTCGCCGGCCGCTGGCCGGCGGATGCGCCGCCGCCCTTCAACGTCGATGCGCAACCGGCGCCGGACATCGCCTGGGTGGCGTGGCTCGGGGCCGCGGTCAGTCCGGATACGGCGCCGGCCCGCCCGTTCTATCTGCGCGCGCCCGATGCCAAGCTTCCAAAGGATCCGCTGCCGAACGCTTGGCAGCCGAACGCGTCATGATCGCATGGTTCTCCGAACTGTGGAGCGGCGGCACGGCGGTGATCGAGCCCGCAACCCTGCGCGATGCAACGGCGCTCGCGGAACTTCACGGCGCATCGTTTCACCGCGGCTGGGGCGAAGGCGAATTCGAAGGCATGCTGACCGAGCGCAACACGCTGGTTCATCGCCTCCGGGTCGGACGAAAGGTCATCGGCTTTGCGGTGTCGCGGATGGCAGCGGACGAGGCCGAAATATTGTCGATCGCCGTTGCGGCGAGCCATCGCGGACGGGGGCTGTCCCGCAATCTGCTGCTGACGCATCTCGGCCATCTCGCCGGCCGCGGCGTGCGTACGGTGTTCCTCGAGGTCGAGGAAAATAATCAGCCGGCGCGCCGGCTCTATGAGCGGGCCGGATTTGCCGTCGCCGGACGCCGCGAACGCTATTACCGGCAGCCGAGCGGGGAACAATTGAA
>WNFH01004526.1_pt1 | contig 10046 bp, 9 predicted proteins | sample 5400411 | NCBI WGS metagenome assembly WNFH01 (sample SAMN13153347, study PRJNA577476) | soil metagenome | isolation source: 200 cm saprolite under Douglas fir tree site 2 hole 3 | place: USA:California | collected 2015-04-18
AAGTACACACTTCCGGTGACGTGGAGCGAAGGCGAGACGCGGCTGGAATTGCTCGGCCCGGTGAAATTTCCCGTGCGGCTGAAAGCGGAGGGGTGGTCGCCTGCAACGCCGGCGGGCGGGATGGAGGCGAACGTCGTCGATGTGAGTTACGGCAACGAGGACGATTTTGCGAAGGCAGGCGGACTGGTCAAGGGCGCGATTCTGCTAGTTCATAGCGATATCGGATCAACGTGGGCTGATCTCTTCAACGAATATCTCCGGCCGCCGACGATTATCGAGCATGCCGTGAAGGAAGGCGCGAGGGCCATTCTGTGGATGGGAGCGCGGGAACGGCTGCTGCTCTACCGCCATACGAATTCACTGGCTGGTGAGATTGACAAGATTCCGCAGGCGGTCGTCGCGCGCGAAGATGCCATGCGGTTGGCGCGCACCGTTGCGGCGTATCCGGGGAAGGTGCGCGTGCGCTTCGACATGCCCAACAAAATTGGCGGGCCCGTCGAACAGGAAAACGTTGTCGGCGAAATCCGCGGCTACGAGAAGCCGGATGAAGTTGTCATCCTCGGGGCGCATCTGGATTCGTGGGAGCTGGGCACGGGCGCGCTGGATAACGGCTGCAACGCAGCGTTGGTTATCGAAGCGGCGCGAGCCATCAAGGCGACCGGGCTTTTGCCGCGACGGACGATCCGTTTCGTGCTTTTCAGCGGCGAGGAACAAGGCACGGTTGGCTCCTTCGAGTACGTGAAAGCGCACCGGGCGGAGCTCGACAAAATCCGCGCGATGATCACGTATGACTCGGGGATCGGCCGCGTCACTGGGTATTCACTCGGCGGACGGCGCGACATCGAAGCCGGCGTGCGTGAAGTCCTCAAGCCGCTGGAATCCTGGGGCGCGAACAATCACAGTTATGATGCTTCGTTCGGCACGGACAATTTCGACTTCATGCTCGAAGGCGTGCCGACGCTGGTGGCGAATCAGGACGAGGCCAACTACCTGCCGAATTATCACGCCGCTTCGGACACGCTGGACAAAGTCGATATGCGCGAATTGAAGCTGCACACTGTGCTCGCCGCGCTGACGGCCTGGGGAATCGCCGACCGCGCCGAGCCGCTCGGCAAACGCCTTTCGCGCGCCGAGCTCGAAGTTCTCATCAAAGAAACCGGCCTCGATCAGCAGCTCAGATTGCTCGGTTATTGGGACGCCTGGCAGAGTGGTGCGCGGGGCCGCAAGCCTTAGAAACAGCCCTTGGTTCTCGCGGCAGATCCGTGTGACGGGCGTCTCTTAGGGCGCATCGCATATATCATGGAGACCTTCCCGGTATACTGGAAGTGTGACAAACGCTACGAGCGAATCGAACACGATGGAGCGCCGATCCATTCTGGCGGTGGATTATGGCCGCGCGAGGATTGGACTTGCGCTCGCGGACGCGGAGACACGGATGGCGCGGCCGCTGAGCACGATGGAGCGCATCAACCGCAACGAGGACATGCGGCGGCTGCGTGAACTCGTGCGCGACCACGGAGTGAAGCAGATCGTCGTGGGACTGCCGCTGCGACTGGATGGCACGCGCGGCGAAATGGCCGAAGAGACAGATCGCTTTGCGCAGCGCTTGCGAAAACAGATTGGCGTTCCGGTGGAAATGGTGGACGAGCGGCTGACGAGCTGGGAAGCCGAGCGACTGCTGGAAGAAGTTCAGGGAAGATTCATCCATGAGGAAAAAGTGACCGGCAGCAAGAAACCGAAGAATGCGCAGGCCAAGATGACCGTGGACGCCATGGCAGCTGCGGTGATTTTGAAGGAGTACCTGGATCGGCCGTGGCAAAGGGCCGAGAAGGCTTGAGCGCTGTAAAAAAGTGAATCTGTGAGGGTGAATTGAAGTATTTGCTCGCGCTAGTGCTTTTAGTTGTGCTGATTGCCGGCGGCGCCGCGGCGTGGATGTGGTACGGCATCACGAAACCGTACCAGGGCTTTGCCGCGGAAGGCGTCTTCGTCGATGTGCCGCGCGGGGCTTCACGCCGGCATGTGGCGGCGCTGCTGAAAACAAATGGCGTAGTGCGCAGTGCATTGGCGCTTGAATTTTATGCGAGGCGGCATCCGAAGCGCACGCTGGAGGCTGGCGAATACTTTTTCGATCGTGCCATGACGGGCCGGGAGGTTTTCTGGAAGCTCGCGAACGGCCAGGTTTACCAGCAGCCGTTCACGGTGCGCGAAGGCGAAACGATGTTCGACATCGCCCGCGAACTGGAGGCGGCAAAGTTCATGCGCGCGGGCGATTTTCTGTATGCCGCAGGCGATCCAGCGCTGATTCGTGATTTTGCACCGGGCGCCCGGACGCTCGAAGGTTTTCTCTTCCCTGCCACCTATGAACTTCCCAGGCACCCTGCGGCCAGCGAATTGACCGCGGAGATGGTGCACAAATTCAAGGAAGAGTGGAAGCGTATGGCGTCGCCGCCGGTGGCAGAACAAACAGACGAGGGCGATCACCGGGCCGTGAACAGGATTGTGACGCTCGCGTCGCTGGTGGAGAGGGAGACGCCGAAGCCGGAAGAGCGGCCGTTAGTGGCGGGTGCATTTGAAAACCGCCTCCGGAAAGGTATGCGACTGCAGTGCGACCCCACGGTAATCTATGGAATGGAGCGGCTCGGGAAATACAACGGGGCGCTAATGGGGAAGGATCTGAAATTCGATTCTCCGTACAACACGTATGAGCACGGCGGGCTTCCTCCCGGGCCGATTGGAAATCCCGGCGAAGCAGCTCTGCGCGCCGCGCTGCAGCCGGCGCGGACGGACTACCTTTATTTCGTGGCCAACACACAGGGCGGGCATTTTTTCAGTGGCACCCTGGCGGAACACAACAAGAATGTGGTGAAGTACCGCCGGCTGCTGGCCGGTCTGCCGGCGGATCCACCACCGCCGCCACCACCGCCCAGCCCGAAAAAAAGACACGGCAAGCAACAGCGAGGCAACGCAAGATGACCGAAGATTTGAAATCGAAGAAGGCGCTGATCCTGGAGACCGCCCGGGAAATCAAGGTACAGCAGTGGACGCCGGCTGAGATCGACCAGCTGCGCCGGCGCCTGGTGGCGGAGCATGGCGAGGCCGGCAAAACGGGCATGGAATACATTGCGGACGTGCTGAAAGACGCGGGACAAAAGGTAACCATCAACCAGCAGGAAGAAGCCGAGGAACAGTACGAAGAAGAATTCGAAGATTTGCTGCACTTCAAGACGTTGGAAGATGCCGAGGTCAGCATCATGCGGCTGGATGAATTGATGCGCAAGTTTCGCTCGCAAGGCGAACACGCGGCCGTGGAGCGTGTTTTGAACGTAGCGCGGCTCGGCAAGCGCCGCGCGGAGATGATCTCGCGCAACAATAAGGTGGAAGCTCATAAGCGCGCCGAAAAAGAAGAGATCGCCGGCTGGTTCCGCATCTGGCTGGAAACCCCGGAGGCCTTCTTCGACTGGCTGGACGTCCGGAAACAAGCGCCGGATTTTCGCGCCAAGTTTCCACAGTTGGAGTCCGAAGAATGAATACGCAGGGAACTACGGCTCCGGGAAGCGGTGCGCTGGAATTGCCGCCCTTTTCCCTGGATGTGCAGGCGCTGGACCTCGGCGGCCGCGTGAAAGCGGTGGGACTCGAGTTGGTTGAAACCGAGAACCGCGAGCCGGTACGAGGCAAGGATGCCGCAGAGATCTGGTCGGCGGTCTTCCCTGCCCTCGCGGGGGACGAATCGTACGTGGTGGATTTTTTCAGCCACATCGAGCGCGTGAGAGAGTTTTGCAAGACGCGGGAGATTGCGTTGCGCGATGCGGCGGAGCGTTGCGTCGTGCTGCCGCAGCCGAATCAGGAGCAATTGCGGCAGATCTTTGAACGATTCGAAGGCGAGACATTCGGCATTCGGGCAGGCACGGCGGCGCAATCCGCCGATGCCGCGCTCGAAGGCAACCTGTCAAGCCGCGGGCTGGACGCATACCAGCCGGTCTACGCCCGCTATACGTTTTGCGCCATTTGCGAGCCGGAAGACGGCTGGGTGACGCTGCTGAGCGAATCGCTCTGGCCCAGCGAAGTCATCCGGCGGGTGCGACCGGCGGTTCAGCGTTTTGACATCCACATTGCGCGGCCCAACTGAATGCCTCCCTGGCTTCGACCCACGTTGATTGAGCGGCATGCCAGTGGTTGCTAGATTGCTTCACTTGTACGAGCGAGGACGGAACTGATTGATGCGACGTCTGACAACATGCATGCTCCTGGCGACACTGGCGGCTATTTCCTGCGGCTGTGGTGGCGGAAGTGGTGTAAAGGTCCACACTCAACTAACGCAGCCGGAGAGGCCGGTCGCGAAGGATGCCACTCGCGAAGAACTTCTCGACGCCTACAATCTGATCGCGCGGGGCACAAAGACTCTGAACGCCACCGTGGAGCTGAAGCCGACAGCGGGATCAAAGTATAGCGGAGTCATCGATGAGTATCATGAAGTTAAGGCGTTTCTGCTGGCGGCGCGGCCGGCGGAGATTCGCGTGATCGGGCAGGCGCCGGTGATCGGAACCACGGTGTTCGACATGGCCAGCGACGGTGAAACGTTTCGGGTTTCGATTCCGTCGAAGAACAATTTCCTCGTTGGGCCGGTGGCCGTCGAGCGCGCCAGCAGCAAGCCCATCGAGAATTTGAGGCCGCAGCACCTGCTGGATGCGCTGCTCTGGCCGGAAATTCGCAAGGAAGAAGCGGTGACCATAAATGAGTTCAACGACGAGAACGCCAGGTACTACATCCTGACCGTTTTGCGCGGCGGCTACCAGATAGAAGTCCTGCGGAAAATCTGGTTTGACCGCTCGGACTTGCAGGTCGCCCGCATGCAAAATTTCGGGCCGAAAGGAATTCTTCTTTCGGATATTCGCCTGGCGGACTGGCAACCTCCGGATAGTGTCGTAGGGCAGACAGTTCAAGGCGCGCCTTCAAATGGCACGGCCTCGTTTCCGCGTGCGATTCGAATCGAAAGGCCGCACGATGACTACAAGCTCGATTTGCAAGTCACGAAGGTCATCGTGAACCAAGAGATTCCAGCCGAGCGATTCAAGATCGAGCAACCGGCAGGAGCAGAATTGGTGCGCGTCGGCGATGCCACGGAGAACAAGCAGCCATGATGGGTGAGCTGATTGTCCGCAACCTGCTGCACCGCCCGCTGCGCACGCTGATTGGCGCCATGGGAATCGCGGTGGAGGTGGCGCTCGTCGTCCTGATCGTCGGGCTAACCAGCGGCCTGCTGACCGAGACGGCCAGGCGCATTGAAGGTATCGGCGCTGACATCATGCTGCAGCCGCCGTCCGCGTCATTCCTATTCGCCTTTGGAAGCGCTCCCATGCCCATCAAGATCGGCGACAAGCTTGCAGAATTAAAGTACGTAAAATCCGTGGCGCCCGTGCTTTTCCAGTTCAACACTTCAGGCGTGGAAATCGTTTACGGAATTGATCAGGAAAGCTTTCGGGCCGTCTCGGGCGGATTTGTGTTCCTTCAGGGGCACGACCTGGAAGGTCCGGACGACATTCTTGTGGACGACATTGCCGCGAAAACGAAAAAGATACAGCCGGGGGAGACCTACCGCATCTTCGATCACGATTGGCATGTCGCGGGAATCGTGGAGCACGGGAAGGGCTCGCGCCTTTTTGTGCCTCTCGCCACGCTCCAAGAATTGGTGGGCGCGCGGGAGAAGGCCACCATCTTCTTTGTGAAATGCACGCGCCCCGAGCACACCGAAGACGTCATGGAAAATATGCGCCACGTCCTTCCCGGCTACACCGTCCGGCCCCTGAAGAACTACCTCTCCCTGATGACCTCGACAAATATCCCGGGCCTGGAGGCCTTTATCAACGCGATGATCCTGCTGGCCATCTCCATCGGGCTGCTGGTCATTTTTCTCACCATGTACACGACCGTGATCGAACGCACCAGGGACATCGGCGTTCTGAAATCGCTCGGCGCAAATCACTGGTTCGTTATCCGGGCGCTGCTATCGGAATCGGCGGCGCTTTGCGCGCTTGGAATTGGCGCAGGCATCGGACTGAGCTACCTGGTGCGGGCCGGCTTTCTCTGGAAGTTTCCGACCCTGACTATACTCATCACTTCCGAATGGATTCTTCGCGCGGCCGGCATCGCGCTCCTGGGCGCGCTGTTCGGCGCGAGCTATCCGGCATGGATGGCGAGCCGAAAGGACGCGGTTGAAGCGTTGTCGTACGACTAGGACATAAAGAATTCAGCGCGAAGAGCACTAAGAACGCAGAGGACACCGAGAAGCGAGGAAAGGACCGCGAAGCAGGCGGGATGGCTAGGCACGAATGGGAATCGCAGCTACAATACAAGAACCTGCCGAAGGGCTGATTTTCCAGGGAAAAAAGAGCGTGGAGCCGATACTCAGAACAGAAAACTTGTGGAAACTCTACCGCGCGGGCAAAGTCGAAGTCCCGGCGTTGCGTGGGGTGAATTTCGAGGTGCAGCCTGGCGAATCGGTCGCGGTGATGGGGCCTTCGGGCTGCGGCAAGTCTTCACTGCTGTATGTAATCGGCGGCCTGGCGCAAGCCTCCCGCGGCAAGGTTCTGGTCGACGGCAATGACCTCACCGAACTGAGCGACGCCGCGCGCACCAAATTGCGCCGCCACAAAATCGGCTTCGTCTTTCAGCGTTTCAATCTGCTCCCCACGCTGACGGCCAAGGGCAACATCGCCATCGCGCAGTTCATTCATGGCGATGGATTCGATCCGCACCGCTTCGAGGTCGTAACGCAGATGCTCGGTCTGGCGGGACGCCTTCATCACAAACCCTCGGAACTCTCCGGCGGCGAGCAGCAGCGTGTGGCCATTGCGCGAGCCATCATCAACGAGCCGAAGATTCTCCTCGCCGACGAGCCCACGGGAAACCTGGATTCGAAAAACTCGGAAATCGTGCTGCAGATGCTGCGGCAGCTGAACAAAGATCTGGGCCAGACCATCGTCATGATCACGCACAACCCGGAAGCAACGACTTATTTCGACCGCGTGGTGCATATGCGCGATGGAGTTATCGTTGAAGGGGTGCCTGCGGATTGATATGGCAAGCCTCGGCCAAATTCTTTCCCGGACGTTTTTCTGGTCCTACGAGCGCGGCACGTGGCAGTACGACGTTGCGGTCATCCTGATTTTGGTCTTTGTGCTTCTAACGCCGCGGAACTGGTTTCAGGATAAACCGCAAAGCGGTGCGCCGGTCTCGCCGGGACAGGTCCAATTCATTTCGAACGAGGGAAACCGGCTGACGTACCGCGTGGATGCGCGCATCCTGGCACCGCCGACCAGGCTCGCGCTTCAGAACGACCTGCACACCGCCCTGCAGGAAGCTCTGCCCGAACTGCACAATGGGAATTTCTCGATCGCCAATATCAAGCCGCTGCGCGATGACCAGGGCACGGTGACCGCCTACCAGGTGGAAGTTCGCTATTAGCCGTGGTTCTGATCGACCGCAAACATTTGTTCCTGGGTACCCTTGCGGCGCGCTCGCGCATCTCTTTGTGTATGTTAGGATGCCGAGGGCTTGGATGAACAGCTGCCGCTTTACTGGATTGAGGCCACGTTTGAGACGTCTATCTTTTCTCCTCCTCGTGCTGGTTAGTTTGGCTTGCGCCGAAGGCGGGCTTCGCACGCTCGCCGCGCAGACCACGTCAAGCTGGACCCTCGATGGCGTCCTGGGCATGATGGACAAGTCCGCCCAGGACTTTCACACCCTTACCGCCGACATCGAGCACATCAAGTACACCGCGGTAGTGAAAGATACGTCCGCGGAAACGGGCCACATTTTTGTGCGGCGCGATGAAAAAATGCGCATTGAAATCCTGAAACCGGATTCGCGCACGATTTTGAGGACCGGCGATTCTCTCTTCGTCTACAACCCAAAGATCAACCGTGTTGAAGAATTCGACCTCGGCAAAAACCGCTCCATGGTCGATCAATACGTCCTTCTCGGCTTCGGAACGAAGAGCGAAAACATCAAGAAGAGCTATCTGGTTTCGGTCGTTGGCGAAGAAGAACTCGACCACAAGAAGACCGTCGTTCTGGAGTTGACGCCCAAATCAGACCAGATCCGCAACCAGATCATCAAGATTCAGATGTGGATTGACGAAGCTTCCTGGCTGCCGATTCAACAGAAATTCTTTGAGGCCGGCTCGGGCGACTACTTTTTGTTTCATTACATTAACACCATCAAGAACCTGAAAATCGGCGACGGAAAATTCAAGCAGGATTGGCCAAAGAATGTCAGCCGCGTGAAACCCCACGCCTAGTTCCCCCGCTTCGGATTCCCTGTTTTCAAGAAACCCGCTCGTTACATGATCTCGCTTTGGCGGAGATGTCCATCGGCGAACCAGCGGATGACTCGCTGCCTGTAGGGGCGCAAGGCGAAATCTCGCTTAGTCGCCGGCAGCTCGCTCCTGCTCCAGCAACTGTTGCTTTCGCGAAAGCCCCCAACGATACCCGGCGAGGGCCCCGCCCTCGCGAATGACGCGATGGCAGGGTACCACGATGGAAACGGGGTTCGTGGCGCATGCTCTCGCAACAGCGCGAACGGCCTTCGGCTGGCCGAGGGAGCGCGCGACTTCCGAGTACGTGCGCGTCTTGCCGCGCGGAATCCGCTGCAGTTCCTGCCATACGCGCCGCTGAAACGCCGTCGCCTGCAGGTCGAGCGGGAGTTCCAGTCGCGCCGGTTTGCCTTCGATGCGCTGCACGATCTCCCGCACCCAGCGCTGGAACGAATCCGTGGCGGGCGCAATTTCCGCGCGCGGGTATTCTTCGCGCAATTCGGCGGTCATCGTGTTCTCCGCATCGCCGAGATAAACGGCCGATACGCCGCGCTCCGTCGCAGCAACCAGAACTTTCCCGAGTGGCGATTTCGCAATTGTGTATCCGATCTTCATACCCTGTCCTCCCTTTCGATACGTCGCCGGCGTCATGCCAAGCTGTGCGTTGCTGCGCTCGTAGACGCGGCTGGATGATCCATATCCTGTTTCGTAAAGCGCATCGGCAATGCCCTTGCCTGCGCGGAGCATTGCTTTGAACCGCTTGATGCGCAACGCCTCCGCAAGCTCGCGCGGCTTCAGTCCCGTCACCTGCAGGAAAGCGCGTCGCAGTGTGGCTTGGGTGGTCCCGAGCGTTCTGGCCAGAGATCCCAATCGAACGCCCTCTTCGGAAGACTCGGCAAGATGACCGGCGGCGCGTTGCACCAGCGCAACCGCACCGGAAATCTCATTCGGGCGGCAACGCAAGCACGCCCGGTAACCTTGCTTTTCTGCTTCTTCTCGCGTGCGAAAGAATGTGACGTTGCGTCGCAGCGGCCGGCGCGCCGGGCACGAAGGACGGCAATAAATATGCGTCGAGCGCACCGCCAGCACGAAACTCCCATCGGCTCGGGAATCGCGTGCCAGCGTGGCCCGCCAGTACCGCGCGGCCGCGTGTGCCGAAATGTTCTGTGTAAATTTGGTTTGTGTAGGGCTCATGTTCAACACGCTAAAAGTAACGCAGGCCGAAGAGCAAATCTATCCGCAATCGTGCGGCAAAGTGAAGAGGGCAACCCCGGCGAAAAGGCGGAGCGATTAGACTTCGCCGGGGGCGGGAACCGGATCAGTGACTGCCGCCGGCGTCCGGTGCGGCGCCGTGATCACCAGTATGACCGCCGTGAGGATGACCGCGGCGGCGATCACAGTGCGCAGAGTGATGGTTTCGCCGGCGATAAGCCAGCCCAGAAACAGCGCCACCACAGGATTCACAAAGGCATACGTTGCCACGCGCGCCGCGGTGCTCTTTTGAAGAATGTAGATGTACGCGCTAAAACCGATGCCCGACCCGAATACCATGAGGTAGGCAAGCGCTAGCCAGGAGCGGAGCGAGATCGCGCCAAGGTGCAGCCCGCGGAATTCTCCTGCGAATAGCCCGGCGATCAATAGAATTGCTCCACCCGCGAGGCTTTGCATCGCCACACCCAGCATCGCCGAACTGGGCATCCCACCGTGTTTCGAATAGAGCGACCCACAGGCCCAA
>WNFH01004527.1_pt1 | contig 10046 bp, 7 predicted proteins | sample 5400411 | NCBI WGS metagenome assembly WNFH01 (sample SAMN13153347, study PRJNA577476) | soil metagenome | isolation source: 200 cm saprolite under Douglas fir tree site 2 hole 3 | place: USA:California | collected 2015-04-18
GCATGCGGAGCCGCCTATAACCGCCTAAAATATTGTTACGTTACTAGGACGAAATTCAGGGTTTTGGGGAGTTTTGGCGAATGACAGGTTCCGCGCCATCAACCGAATTTTTGCGGAGCATAGATGTTAGTAAATCAGAAGCTCAGATCGCGCCTGTGGTGACCGGAACGCGAACGCTGTCGAGATCCTCGGCCGCCGGCCGGTTATCACGATCAATTTCGATCCTTCCCTTGAAATAAGCGCCGTCTTCAATACTGATCCGAGCCGTTGTAATATCCCCTATCACTGAGCCGTCCTTTTTAATCTCTACACGGTCGCGGGCGCGTAGATTGCCTTCGACTTTGCCGTAGATGACGACTTCGCGCGCAAGTATTTCGGAATTAAGATGAGCCGTTTGGCCGACGGTCAGTCTTTGGCTTTGAAGTGAGATCGGCCCCTCGACTCTACCGTCGACTTGCAGATCTTCGCCTCCGGAGATCTCACCCTTGACCACCAAACTCGAGCCCAAGCACGACACTTCACGAGCATTGGGGCTGCTCGGGCGCATGGTAGGAGTCGCATTGCTAGGTTTGATGGGAGACCCGAACCCCTGCGCCGTAGGTATCGCAGGCAAATTGGTCTGCGGCTGCTTACTGGTCCACATACTACCTCCGTAATTTGATACCAGCCAGGGGCTTTATCATGCGAGATGAACGTGCATTCAGTGTATGCTGTCGCAGCAAATGAAGGCAATTCTAAATAGTCGCGGAGTTGCTCTCTTAAGAAACTGCCCAGGCGAACAAGTGGGGTCGGAAAACATCTACTGCGCGCTTGCGTCGACTGAGAATTCCCAGCTCACATAAAAGATGCGGACAGAACGTTAACAGCATCTCGCGGTATTCTCCGGTTGAACAACTAAGTGGGCACAAGATTTTACGACCGATTCGGAGGGGCTGCTACCAACCAAGATGGTAAGTTCCGCTACAGCCGCGGGGACCAACGACATAATGAACCTGAGAAACCAAACGTTAAAAGCCGTCACGAGGGACGGAGGTGTTCTTGCCCCAGCTTCCCGATAAGGCGAGATGCGCGAGATAGTTCTCCAGGAACAATGGGGTCTTGGCCAAAATAACAGAAAATGGGGTTACATCAGCACTTCATGTTATTCGATATATAGATAACCATACAACGATCAAATGACTGCGTCACGGCCTGCGTCAGAAACGCATGTCTCTCGCTGGCACGTGTGCCATCAAGGGAGTCCCCACGAGGGGATATAATGCGTTCGATTGGGCCCTGCCGGAGGGACAAGGTGTAAGCGGAATCCGTGCCGACAAGGGGGAACCGCTAGAAGGGGCCATTGTGGGGCTTCAAATCTCAATCCGAAAATCCGGCGATGTCACCATCCTGGATCTTCAGGGAAGAGCGACGATCGGCGTTGACAGCGATCTGCTGAACAGCCATCTACAAAAACTAGTCGCCAACGGCGCGCGTAAGCTGTTGCTGAACCTAGCAGACGTGACACAGTTGGATAGTTCGGGCATCAGCGCCATCACCGGAACGTATGTTTCCCTTAGCCGTCAGGGCGGTAGTCTGAAGTTGCTACGTCCGTGCGGCCGGGTGCGGGCTGTGCTGCGGGTGATCCGCTTGCTAGACATTATCCCCACCTTTGACGACGAGACCCAAGCGCTGGCCAGCTTCCGGCCGCAGGGTTACTCCGCTAGGCCCTGAGGGGCTGAACTTCGAGGCGTTTGGACTTACCCCACGGGAACTGGAAATCATTTCTGCAATCGTTGCTGGCTATACCAACAAGGACATCGCAGAGAAGCTTTCATTAAGTCAGGAGACTGTTAAGCATCACCTCTCTCACATTTTCGATAAGGCTGGCGTTTCCAACCGTCTCGAACTGGCAATATGGTCAATTCGCCATGGGTTCGTGTGAACTCTTGGCCATTCCACGTGGATCTGTAGCTCAAGAGTATGTTGTTGATTCTACGTTGCAGCAATCGCTTCAGCTTTTGAATTTCTTTCCGGTAGGAAGCCGTATGCGTGCTCGGACGTGATGCCTCTTCCCCAGGTTCAACCACCTCAAGTCTTGTGCGCCACTTGTAGAGGCATCGTCGGGTCACTCCTAGTTCCCGAGCCAATTCCCCCACATCGTCACAGGTCAGCAAGCGCTCGACGGCCATTCGTTGAAATTTCCGGGAATACCTCTTTCTCTTCACTGTGGTTCCTTTCCCGGAACCTGTGCCCATTCTTGTGTGTGTCAGTTCAAGGGTTCACTCCATGTTTGAGAAGGTGCGCCCCTGCAAAGCATGGAAGGTCCACCGGAGCAACTTGCAATTGGAATCGATGTGAGATTTCTTGGCGTCAAATGGTTTCAGCTTTGCGCGCCGTTTGTGACTCGGGTCTTTAACGGGCGAGGCTGGGAATTTGGTCAGGGATGGAAGACTCTTCTGGCCGCTTGGCGCATCCGTCCTGATCATCGTTCGCAGTGGGGCTCCCCGACTTATCGCCACGGAAATCAAGGAAGGGTCCTCGAGGAAGCGCGGCGACGAGCTTTTGTGTGTAAGTGTGCTGCGGGGCACCGAAGATTTGTGCTGGAGGACCACATTCGAGAATTTGGCCGGCGTTCAGGATTGCGATGCGATGACAAAGTGCGGCAACCGATAGCAGATCATGAGAGATATAGAGGATTCCCATTCCAAGCTCGCGATTGAGCTGGGCAAACAAGCGCAGGATTTCCGACTGGGTGATGGTATCCAGAGCACTCGTAGCCTCATCGGCGATAAGGAGCGAAGGCCGGTGAAGGATTGCCATAGCGATGATGACGCGCTGGGCCTGGCCCACGCTCAGTTGGGATGGGCGGCGGCGCAGAAAATCGCTGTCGTTCGGGAGACTGACGTTCGCCAGCGCAGTGCGAATTGCGGCGGCACATTCTTCTCGCGTTCCGTCAGCGTGAGCGCGCCAGGCTTCGCTGAGTTGCGAGCCGATACGGAGGACCGGATTGAGAGAGGACAACGGGCTCTGCAGCACAATACTCATTTCGCGGCCGCGCAGGGATCTCATCTCTGCTTCGGTCTTTGCGCTTAAGTCTTCACCTTTGAATAAGAGGTTGCCGCGCGCCGTTCCTCCTTTCAGGTGGAGCAGACGAAGTATCGCGAGCGACAGAGTACTCTTTCCCGAACCGCTCTGGCCAACGAGTCCGAGGATTTCGCCCTGGCCAAGCTCCATGAAAACGTCGCGCAATACTCCCGTCTTGTTGCGGTAATCGACGGAAAGACGAAGGGACAGAAGTGGGGCGGCTTCGGTCACTTTTGCGCGCCCAAAGCCGGATCTGCTCCCAAACGGAGGAGCTCGGCGTTCCAGAAGGCATGCGGGTCCAAAACAGAGGGAGACGAGCCCACGACGGCGGGCGAAATGGCCGACATAGCATCTTTGTTCACGAGATAGATGAAAGGCTGCTGCTCGGCGACGATTCGCTGAACCTTGTCCCAGTCGGCTTTCCGTTTTTTGTCCGAGGTAGCGGAGGCCTGCGCGCGCATCAGGCGGTCCAGCTCCGCTTCCCACGGTGTGGCAGGCTTCGATTGTCTGGGATTCCACTGATGATTTTCCGCAGAACTCAACCACACGTTCATCTGGCTGTTGGGGTCGAGGTCGGTGTTCACGAGGCCGAGAAGGCAAGCTTCGTAGTCGTAAGTACGAGTCATGCGCTCAATGAGGGAAGGAAAATCGAGAGTGACCAGGTTCACCTTGATCCCAATCTGCGACAGGTCCTGCTGGATCATAGTGACCATTTGCTCTCGGGATTTGTTTCCGGCATTGGTGATGACTGTAAATTCAACGCGGTTTCCAGATGCATCAAGCAGGGTCCCGTCTTCGAGCCGGAATCCCGCTTGTGCAAGCAGGCGAAGTGCTCCCGCGGAATCGTACTGAGGCGCAGGAAGCGATGAATTGAACCAGAAATGGTTGGCCGGCGAAACGGGCCCGAGGGCAGGATGGGCGCGTCCACCGAAAACGATGCGGCACAAATCGGCGCGATTGATGGCCATGGAAATGGCTTTGCGGAACTCGGTTGTGCGGAACCACTTCTTCTTGTGTTCGGGCAGCGGAGCGGCGGGCACCTGGTTGAACCACAACTGTTCGGAATCGAGGCCCGGGCCAGCGTCGTGAGCGACTGCGGGTGTTTCTTTCTGCAATCGATCGAAGTATTCAGCGTCAAGAGTATTGATCAAATGAATTTCACCGCGACGGAAGCGCAGCAATTCAATGTCGCGATTCCGCTGAATATCGAGCCGAACGGAATCAAGATAGGGGAGAGGCTTTCCCTCTTTGTCTTTTTTCCAGTAATTCGGATTCCGGCGGAGAAGCACGTAGGAGCCCGGGCTGTAATCCGCAACGTAGAAGGGGCCAAGAACGGCCATCTCTTTCTTCGGAGAACGCGCGGAGAGAATCGCCACTTGATCAAAAAGGCGCTCGAGTCCCGCTACTGGCGCGGGAAACGTGACGACCACACTTTCCGGTGAAGGGATTTGCACATCGACTTGCCCTTCCCCGGAGCGGAAAGAGTCACCCGTGGGCGAGTGAAGCTGCGGATCCATCAGCGCCTTCATGGTGAAGGCGACGTCTTCGGAGGTGAATGGAGTGCCGTCCGAGAAGTGCAGGCCGCTGCGAAGGCGAAACGCGATCCTTCGACCTTCCTGGCTGACTTTCCAGGAAACGGCCAGGCCCGGCTCGAGGGCCTGGGTCTGCCGATTCAGGCGGATCAGGACGCCGCCAGTGAGGTAGCGGATGGATTCCGAAGAATCCTCTTCGACAAGGAGGGGATTGAAAGTTTTCGGTTCGCCATGAAGACAGAAATGGAGCTCGCCACCAGACTGGCCCGCCCATTCGGCGCGGACCACGGTAGCCCAGCACATGACGAAAGAAAAAGCCAGAAAAGCCCAAGCGCGACGCATCACTGTGTGACCTCCTGCGATGGAAGAACCAGTTGAAAGCACATGACCACAGTTACGAGGAGAATGAGCGGCACGAGCCGCCACGGATTAGCAGCGAGCGCGGAAAAATCCTCGAAGCCGCGCAGCAAATTTCCCCAGGACGGCATCGGCTCCATCACCCCAAGTCCCAAAATGCTCAAGTTCGCCTCGGTCAAAATGAACAACGGGATAGAAATCCAGAATTGCGCGTAGAAAAGCGGACGGAGGTTTGGCGCTACGTGCCGCAGCAGGAGCCGTGCAGGTTTGCACCCGGAGGAGCGAGCGAGCAGCAAGAAATCAGAATCTCTGACGCCGCGCGCCGCAGCGCAGATGACACGAACTGAAGCCTGCCAGCCCAGCAGGCCCATCATCAAGAAGGCAATGATGACCGACACTATCGGCGGAACATCGAGGGGCAACATGGCGCGAACGGTGAGCAGAAGAAAGAGCCAGGGCAAAGCGAGAGAGAGATCCGTCGCAACAAGCACAATCCGTTCGAACCAGCCGCCAAGAAAACCAGCAGCGCTCCCAAGCAATGCGGCAATCAGGGTGGAAAGAAGGGCGGCGGCGGGGGCGAGCAGCAAGGAAACGCGCGTACCGTAGAGCAAGCGGGATAAGGAATCGCGGCCCAAAGCATCGGTGCCGAGCGGATGCGCGGTCGAAGGACTAGCGTTGGGGACATCTCGAAACTGCCGGGCATAAGGAGCAGGCACGACGATAGTAGCAAGCACCATAAGCGCAAAGATCACACACAGAATGAAGGCTGCGCCCTTTTGGAGGGGGTTCATTGCGTGCTCCTTGCGAAAGCGCGCCCGGCCAGATCGGCGAACGAGTTCGCTGCGAGCATCACCAGACAGACAACGAGCGTGATATTGACGATTAGGGGCAAGTCCCGGCTGAGGGCGGCCTGCCAGGCCAGTTGTCCCATGCCAGGTGAATCGCACAGGGCTTCGATGGGAATTGCCGCACCGAAGGCGATAGCGAAGGACACCCCGAAAAGAGCTAGGAGCGGCGGGGCAGCAACCGGCAGGACGTGCCGCCAAAAAATCGCTCCGCTCCCCAAGCCTCTGGCCCGCGCCGCGAGCACGTGAGGCTGGTCGTAGGAACGCCCCAGCAGACTTCGGATGTAACGATAGAGCCGGGGGAAGACCACAACGCTAATCGCGCAGAAGACCGGCGTACGCAGGTGAACGGCGAGCATGGCGACCACGGCCGAGGGCAGAGATAGAAGCAAACTACTAAGAGCGGTACTCGAAGCTTCGTAGAGCCCACCACGCGAGGCCAGCCCCAGGGATGCAAGGAGTCCAGCGGCCAGCCATGCAACGCCCAGGCCACGAACGACCGAGTTGCCTGTTACGGGCAGTCGCTGGCGGAGTAGCTCCCGAACTGGCCGCTTCAGGGAATTGGATTCGCCGAAATCACCGCGGGCGAGTGCCGAAAGGTAATGGAAGTAAAACGAACCCAGTCCTTCGTGGAGGAGTTGCTTCTGGCGCAAAGCTTCGATGCTCTGCGCGCTCCATCGTGGATCGAGTTCACGTTCTTCAACGCCATATCCCGGCGCAAGGCGTACCAGGGTAGCGCTGAACAGAGCGCCTCCGAGGCCTAAGCAGATAAGCGACAGCAACCGCCACAGAAGGAGGCGGAATAGTTTTGCAGCTCTATTGTTCTCAATCACTTTCAGCCCACATTCTCTGGAACGGCATCAAGACACTGCTTCGGCTTTCGAATAGTGTTTTTCTTTCACTTCGTACATGCTGCGGTCTGCTTCAGATAGAAGCTCTTCTCCGGAGGCGCCATCCGCGGGATAAAAGGAACAACCCACGCTGACGGAGACGATCATTTCAGGGCATGCGGAGCGGCTGGCCTCTTCCACGGCCCGCGTCAATCGTTTTAGCAATTCGGCGACATTCTCTTTTGTCATCTCCGGGAGAACAAAGACGAATTCATCTCCTCCCAGACGGCCGACCTGATCGTACTCGCGGCAGGATGACTTGAATCTGGCGGCGATTTCCTGAAGCAGCCTATTTCCAGTGAGGTGGCCAAAACTATCATTCACTTTCTTAAAGCCGTTGAGATCGCAAAGCAGCACGGCTAGCGGTGTTTTCGCGCGCCGGACGCGGGAGAGCTCTTGTTCAAGATACAGGCAAATCGATCTGGCGTTGGGCAAGCCAGTGAGATAATCCGTGCTGGCGGTACTTTGCGCTTTCTCGTATTGGAGGGCATTCTCGACGGAAACCCCGAGTTTGGAGCTGGCCGCCAAAAGTAGACGTAGATGATCCTTTGTGAAGCGGTTCTTTTCGCGATGGTAAAGCGTAAGCACACCGGCGACTCCCTCGCGACCACGAAGGGGGACGCACAGGGCCGACTGCAATGTTGTGATGCACGAGGAAGCACCGAGATGGAGAGTCTCGGCGGCAGGATTGCCATTGGTTATCGGTTTCTCGTTGCGCGCCACCCAGCCGGAAAGACCTTGCCCCAATGGAATTCGAAGGGAGGAGAAGAGGTCGTAATCCACGCCGTGAACATATTCAGGAATCAGCATGCCGTCCTGGCAAACGAAGAACACGATCGAGTCGTGCGGAATGATTTCCTTCAATCGGACCGCAACAACCGAAAGCGTCTCCTTTAGGCTCAATGAATTCCCGAGTGTCTGAGCAAGCTCAAAAAGAAGCTGAGCCTCTTGGCGTGCCGAAATGATCGAGGTCAGGAAGGATGTAGCGCGAACTTCAGCCTCATTTGGCATTTCCGCGAAACCCGACGATGGAGCGCCTGGCCGGTCCATCTTCGGAGCAATGTCCAAGCGCTTTCGCTCGCTTTCCATGCCGTTGACCATCACTTCCAATTCAACATAGCGGCGCTCCATGACCTCCACGACGCGAGGGTCAAAACCGCGCCCTTTCTCAGCGCTGAGGTTGCTCATGGCTTCTTCCGGAGTCATTGCCCGGCGATACGGGCGCTCCGAGGAAAGAGCGTCAAAACAGTCCACGGCGGAGAGAATGCGGGCCCCGATGGGGATGGCTTCCTGTTTCAAGCCATCGGGATAGCCGGTGCCGTCCCATTTTTCGTGATGGGAGCGCACGATGGGCACGACGGGATACGGGAATTGGACGCGATCCAATATGTCCGCGCCCACGATAGGGTGAATTTTCATTTTCTCGAACTCTTCCGGAGTGAGGCGTCCGGGCTTGGAGAGAATGTTCTCGGGGACGGCGAGCTTTCCGATGTCGTGCAGCATGGAGGCCGCGCGAAGGGCATTCAACTGGGCGTCGTCCAGCCCGAGTTCCTTGGCAATCTCGACCGCGTAAACCTGCACTCGGCGCAGATGATCGTGCGTGGTGTGATCCTTCGCTTCAATCGCAAGGGAAAGTGCCTCGATGGTGCGCAAGTGAAGCGCAGCAATTTCCTCGGCGTGCTTCTTTTGCGCCTCGAGGCGGCTCAAGTAAGTCTGATAGGAGCGGTATATCCAATAAACGATGGGGAAGGCAAGAAAAGCGTATTGCCAGCCTACCAGCCGATTGATGGCGCTCACCCCACAAGCAATCAGCGCACCGAGCAAATAATAGGGGAATGCCCACAAATAGCATTCCTTCCAGACGTGGACAGGATTGAGCTTTTCTGTCATGGCAATGATGCCGGAGACAGAAATAGTATTGAAGGCGAAGTAGGTCGTAGCTGCCGCGGCCATCAAGAGTGGCCAGCGAAATCCGACGCCCGCGGCGACTTTGCTATGAAAGACCAGTTCTGCGGCGCTAACGGAGAGGGCGAGATTTGCCAGACTAAAAAGCCATTGAATCGGGCGGGGACGCGGCTTGGCTTGCCAGAAGGTCTGGACAAGCCCGCAGAGACAGCCCATCAGCAGCGTTTCGGAATAGGAGAGGTCAATGATGCCAACAAGAATAAAGAGGAAATTCGCCGACATCGTGGCCTTGATGCCGGGCAATTGCACTTTGAGCAGGGAGGCGCACAAAGCGACGGTTAGAAAGCAGACATATCGGAAAAAATCATCCGAGTGCCAGTGCAGGAGGGCATAAGGCAATAAAGGCAGCCCCCCGATAAGCTGAGTGGAGATAAACGCGAAGGCAGGAATTCCGAGTGATTGAACGTCACCCCAAGTATTGCTCCAGTAGTTCTTCGCAGCAGTTGCTACCACACGCGTTCCTGCTCTCTGCCGATTAGCTCCTGCAGTGCTCTTACCTGACATAGGAGCGCCCAGGCCTTACGACTAGACAGACCAACAAACAGGCTTTTCCCTAGCTAGAATGTTCCCGTGGCAATTTTCACCATTCCGACGCCACATAAAGCGCGGAACGCGGTCCTTAAATAAGTAAATTTTGATAGCTGGACTTTGTATTTGGAATAGTACGCTGGAGTTTTGTATGGAAAGGGATACTGTCTTTCAGGCGCAGGAAAACTGGCGATGCGTCCTGGACCAATCCGGGGCCAAATCGACCCCAGTGGCGCTCGGAACGACCTGTACCTTAGTACTAAACCGCGGGACCCTCTGTACCATCGACGAGGATTCAACCTGGCCTCGATACTTCCTGTGCTGGAAACCATATGCTTATCGGGCGGGTCTCAGTCAAGGATTCAGGGCCCGCAATCCAGCGTAGGAGTCAAGCACATGCCCGGCTCACACGAAACCAGCCGCACCGCTAGCAGCATCCTAAAAACGACAACCTGGGGCGCGCTCATCGCTTTCTCTGCCGCTATCCTGGTGGCAGGACTCCTTGGATACAACCCGTGGACCCATTTTGGCGACCGAGGTCGCCATTCCTCTCAAGTTGCGGAACAGAGCCTTCCGTCGGCTGCGCATGCAGGGACGTCTGCTTTAGAAGGCCCCTCACCAAGTAAAGAGCCTGGCTGGGCCCTCTCTCGCTACGACAAGTCGACGTCGAGCGTCACTGCCACCTCGCCGATTTCTGCTTCGGCGACTGCGTCTCCTCAGAACCCGATCCGCTCGAATCAAGCTAATCTTGGCCACTCAAGCGCCCCGAGCAATGACGCCGGCCCCAGCTCTGCCAGCACTAGCCGCGACGACGAACACTTTGGAGTGGTCGCAAAGATCGCCCCAGACCTTAAGGGAGTCGACCC
>WNFH01004530.1_pt1 | contig 10043 bp, 10 predicted proteins | sample 5400411 | NCBI WGS metagenome assembly WNFH01 (sample SAMN13153347, study PRJNA577476) | soil metagenome | isolation source: 200 cm saprolite under Douglas fir tree site 2 hole 3 | place: USA:California | collected 2015-04-18
CGCGGCGGGGGTCGATGTGCACACCGAGAAGTACACCCTGCCGGTGACTTGGAGCGAAGGCGACACGCGGCTGGAGTTGCTTGGCCGGGTCAAATTTCCCGTACGCTTGAAGGCGGAGGGGTGGTCGCCAGCCGCGCCCCCGGGCGGGATGGAAGCGGAGCTCATCGATGTGGGGTACGGCAGCGGCGACGAATTTGCTAGGGCCGGCGGATCGGTCAAAGGCGCCATCCTCTTGGTTCACAGCGACATCGGCTCAACCTGGGCCGATCTTTTCAACGAATATCTTCGTCCTCCGGAGATCATCGCCCGCGCGCTGAAAGGCGGCGCTTCAGCCATTCTCTGGATGGGCGCAAGGGAGCGGCTGCTGCTCTACCGGCATACAAACACTCTCGATGGAAAGATCGACAAAATCCCACAGGCAGTCGTCGCGCGCGAAGACGCCCTGAGGCTTGCGCGTACCATCGCCGCTTATCCAGGGAAACTGCGTGCGCGCTTCGACATGCCCAATAAAATCGGCGGGCCGATCGAACAAGAAAACGTTGTCGGCGAAATCCGCGGCTACGAGAAGCCGGATGAAGTTGTCATCCTCGGCGCGCATCTTGATTCCTGGGAGTTGGGCACCGGCGCACTCGATAACGGATGCAATGCCGCCCTGGTAATCGAAGCCGCGCGCGCCATCAAGGCCACCGGGCTCCTGCCTCGCCGGACGATTCGCTTCATACTTTTTAGCGGCGAAGAACAAGGCACCGTCGGCTCCTATGAATACGTAAAGGCCCACAGAGCGGAACTGGACAAAATCCGCGGGGTGATCGTCTACGATACCGGCATCGGCCGCGTCACCGGCTACTCGTTGGGTGGACGCCGTGACATCGAAGACGGCCTCCGTAGCATTCTCAAGCCGCTCGAGTCCTGGGGCGCGAACAACCACACCTACGACGCATTCTTCGGCACGGACAATCTTGATTTCCTCCTCGAAGGCGTGCCCACGCTCGTCGCCAACCAGGAGGAAGCCAACTACCTGCCGAATTATCATGCCGCCTCGGACACCTTGGACAAGGTCGACATCCGCGAACTGAAACTCCACATCGTGCTGGCCGCAATGACCGCCTGGGGCATCGCCGATCGTGCCGAACCACTTGGCAAGCGCCTCACCCGCTCCGAACTCGACGCTCTCGTCAAGGAAACCGGCCTCAATCAGCAACTGAAACTGATCGGCTACTGGGATGGCTGGCAAAGCGGCTCGCGTGGCCGAAAGCCTTAGAGCGCTGCCGCGGATGATCCGGACGGTGCTGCGCGACAGGCATCTCTCCGGATGCATCGCCTTTCTCGCAGGGGCCTTCCCGGTATACTGGATGGGTGACAATCATTGCGAAGGAACAAAAAGCAACCGGGCGCCGGTCGATTATCAGCGTCGATTATGGCCGTGTTCGTATTGGGCTGGCCATTGCTGATGTGGAGACGCGCATGGCGCAGCCGCTGGATACACTGGAGCGCGTCAACCGCAATGAGGACATGCGGCGCCTGCGCGAATTGGTGCGCGAGCACGGCGTGAAGCAAATTGTTGTTGGGCTGCCGCTGCGGCTGGACGGCACACTGGGCGAAATGGCCGATGAGGCGGAGCGCTTCGCGCAACGCGTGAGGAAGCAAATTGGCGTGCCGGTGGAAATGGTGGACGAGCGATTGACGAGTTGGGAAGCGGAGCGCTTGCTGGAAGAAGTTCAGGGAAGATTCATCCGCGAAGAAAAACGCCCCGGGGCCAAGAAAGCAAGGAAAGATCACGGAAAGATGACCGTGGATGCGGTGGCCGCGGCGGTAATTCTGAAGGAATATCTGGAGAAGCAGGAGCGAGCGGCGGAAAAAGCTTGACAGACGTGAAACGTTGATTTGGCGAGGATGACTTGAAGGTTCTGGTTGCACTGCTTCTTCTGCTGGTCCTGATTGCCGGGGGCGCTTCGGCCTGGATGTGGTATGGCTTCACGCATCCGTATCAGGGTTTCGCGGCGGAAGGCATCTTTGTCGACGTTCCACACGGCGCTTCGCGCCGCTATGCGGCGTATCTCTTGAAAAAAAATGGAGTGGTGCGCAGCTCGCTGGCGTTTGAGATTTATGCGCGCCGCCATCCGAAGCGCACTTTGCAGGCCGGCGAATATTATTTTGATCGTGCCATGACCGGCCCCGAGGTCTTCTGGAAACTTGCGAATGGACAAGTGTACCAACAGCCCTTCACCGTGCGCGAAGGGGAAACCATGTTTGATATCGCGCGAGAACTGGAAGCTGGAAAGCTCATGCGCGCAGGCGATTTTCTTTACGCCGCCGGCGACGCAACTTTTATTCGCGATTTCGCGCCCGGGGCTCAGACGCTCGAGGGCTTCCTTTTCCCCGCCACCTACCAGTTGCCGCGGCATCCCGTCGCCAGCGAATTAACGGCGGAAATGGTGCGCAAGTTCAAGGAAGAGTGGAGGCGCATTGCATCGCCGGCGGCGGGCGCACACCTGGACGATAGTGACCCCCGACTGCTGCTCCGGATCGTCTCGCTGGCCTCCCTAGTGGAGCGGGAGACTCCCAAGCGCGAAGAACGCCCTCTCGTAGCGGGCGTATTTGAAAACCGCCTGCGAAAAGGCATGCGGCTGCAGTGCGATCCGACGGTGATCTACGGGATGGAGCGGCTTGGAAAATACCAGGGGACGCTGATGGGAAAGGATCTGAGTTTCGATTCGCTTTACAATACCTACGAGCACGCGGGGCTTCCGCCGGGGCCGATCGGGAATCCTGGCGAGGCTTCGCTGCGCGCGGCGCTCCGGCCGGCGCAGACGGATTACCTTTATTTTGTGGCCAACACGCAGGGCGGTCATTTTTTCGGCGCCACGCTGGCGGAACACAACAAAAATGTGGTGAAGTACCACCGGTTGATGGCAGGTCTGCCGGCGGATCCACCTCCGCCGCCACCCCCCAGCCCAAAGAAACGGCGCGGCAAGCAGCACCGAGGCGCCGCCCGATGATGGAAGAATTGAAAACCAAGAAAGCCCTGATCCTCGAAACCGCCCAGGAAATTGGCGCCCAGAATTGGACGCCGGCGGAGATCGACCAGTTGCGACGGAGGCTCGTTGCGGAACACGGCGAGGCCGGCAAAACCGGCTCAGATTACATCGCGGAAGTGCTGAAGAGCGCGGGGCACAAAGTTTTGCTGAGCTTACAGGAAGAAGCCGAGGAGCAATACGAAGAAGAGTTCGAGGACCTGCTGCACTTCAAGACGCTGGAAGACGCGGAAGTCAGCGTCATGCGGCTCGACGAGCTGATGCGGAAATTCCGCGCGCACGGCGAGCATGCCGCCGTCGAGCGTGTCCTGAACGTGGCGCGCCTCGGAAAGCGCCGCGCGGAGATGATCGCGCGCAATCACAAAGTGGAAGCGCACAAACGAGCCGAAAAAGAGGAGATTGCCAGTTGGTTCCGCATCTGGCTGGAAACGCCAGACGCCTTCTTCGACTGGCTGGACGTACGCAAACAGTCGCCCGAATTCCGAACCAAGTTTCCGCAGGTGGAGTCCGAAGAATGACCGGCATGGGGAGCGCAACGGCAGACAGTGGCGCGATTGAATTGCCGCCTTTTTCGTTCGACGTGCAGGCGCTGGATCTGGGCGCCGGCGTGAAAGCCATTGGACTCGAGCTGGTTGAAACCGAAAACCGAGAACCGGTGAGGGGCAAGGAAGGTGCGGAAATCTGGGCGGCCGTTTTCCCGGCACTGGCCGGAAGCGAACCGTACACCGTGGACTTTTTCAGTCACGTCGGTCGCGTTCGTGAATTCTACAGATTGCGGGAGATACCACTCCGCGAAGCGGCGGAGCGGTGCGTGGTGCTTCCGCAGCCCAGTCAGGAGCAGTTGCGGCAAATATTTGAGCGCTTCGAGAGCGAGACCTTCGGCATCAGGGCAGGCGCGGGCTCGCAAGCGGCCGACGCGACACTCGAAGGCGATCTCTCAAGACGCGGGCTGGACGCTTATCAGCCGGGCTACACTCGCTACAGCTTTTGTGCGATCTGCGAGCCGGAGGACGGTTGGGTGACCTTGCTGAGCGAATCGCTCTGGCCGAGCGAGCTCATCCGGCGCCTGCGCCCGGCGTTGCTGCCCTTTGACATGCATATCGCTCGGCCAAACTGAAAATCTCCTGCCACTACGGCCCCGCATTGATTGACGGGGCATCCAAGTGGTAGCTAGATTGCTTCATTTGTAGAGGTGAGGACGGAAACGACTGATGCGACGTGTGCAGTTATGCCTGTTTCTGGCAACACTGGCGGCGATTTCCGGCGGCTGCGGGGGCGGAGCTGTCAAAGGCCACATCGTGATAGCGCAGAAGGCGGTGGTCAAGGATGCCACACGCGAGGAGCTGCTCAATCAATATAATCAGATCGCTCGCAGCATCAGGAGCCTGAACGCCACGGTGCAGCTCAAGCCCACTGCCGGCTCGAAATACAGTGGGGTCATCGATGAGTATCACGAGGTGAAGGCGTTCCTTCTGGCAGCGCGGCCGGCGGAGATTCGCGTGATCGGGCAAGCTCCGGTGGTCGGTACCACAGTGTTCGATATGGCCAGCGACGGCGAAACGTTTCGCGTTTCGATCCCCTCGAAAAGTAAATTCCTGGTCGGCCCGGTTGCCGTCGAACACGTCGGCAGCAAGCCGATTGAGAATCTTCGGCCGCAGCACCTGTTGGATGCGCTACTCTGGCCGGAGGTTCGAAAAGAAGAAGTGGTGTACCTGAAAGAATTCAATGACGAAAATGCGCGTTACTATGTGCTGGCGGTGCTGCGCGGGGGGTACCAGATGGAAGTGCTGAGAGAAATCTGGTTTGACCGCGCCGACTTGCAGATCGTCCGTCTGCAAACTTTCGGACCGAAGGGGCTTCTAACTTCGGATATCCACTTGTCCGATTGGCAGCCCCTGGGGAATGCGGCGGAGCAGAGTGTTCCCGCCATGGCTGCGAGTGCTGCTGGTTCGTTTCCGCGCGCCATCCGGATCGACCGTCCACACGATGACTACAAACTCGATTTGCAGGTGACGAAGCTCAGCCTGAATGATGAGATTCCAGCCCTGCGCTTCCAGCTCGAACTGCCGGCGGGAGCGGAACTGGTGCACGTGGGTGACGCCGCGGAGAAGAAACAGCCATGATGGGCGAACTGATCACCCGAAACCTGCTGCACCGGCCACTGCGAACGCTGATTGGCGTGATCGCTGTCGCGGTAGAAGTCGCGCTCGTCGTCCTGATCGTGGGTCTTACCTCGGGCCTCCTCACGGAAACGGCGAAGCGTATTGAAGGCATCGGCGCGGACATCATGCTGCAGCCGCCGGCGGCGTCCATTTTTCTTGGGTTCAGCGGCTCCCCCATGCCCATTAAAATCGGCGACAAACTTTCGGAAATGAAGTATGTCCAGGCGGTCGCGCCCGCGCTGCTGCAGTTCAGCTCTACGGGCGGCGTGGACGTGGTCTACGGCATTGACCGCGACAGCTTCCGTGAAGTCTCCGGAGGGTTCGTGTTCCTGGAAGGCCACGACATGGAGGGTCCGGACGATCTGCTGGTGGACGACTGGGCCGCCAAGGCCAAGCGCATCAGGGTGGGAGATACCTTCAACCTGCTGAATCACGGTTGGCATGTGACGGCCATCATCGAGCATGGCAAGGGCGCGCGGCTATTCGTGCCGCTGTCCACCCTGCAGGAACTGGTCGGCGCACACGACAAGGCTTCCATTTTTCTTCTGAAGTGCACGCGTTCGGAGCACACCGAAGACGTGATGGAACAAATTCGCGGCGTTCTGCCCGGCTACACCATTCGTCCACTGAAGGATTTTCTATCGCTGATGACCTCAACAAACATCCCGGGTCTGCAAACGTTCATCAACGCGATGATCGTGCTGGCCATTTCGATCGGCCTGCTGGTTATTTTTCTGACGATGTACACGACGGTGATCGAGCGAACACGGGACATCGGCGTGCTGAAATCACTCGGTGCGAATCAACTGTTCATCGTCCGCGCGCTCCTTACGGAATCCGCGGCGCTCTGTTTCTTTGGCATTCTCGCGGGCGTCGGCCTGAGCTATGCGGTTCGGGCGGCATTTGTTGCGGGCTTCCCGACGCTCTCCATTCTCATCACGCGCGGATGGATCATGCGCGCCGCGGGCATTGCGTTCGCTGGAGCGCTTTTCGGAGCGAGCTATCCGGCGTGGTTGGCGAGCCGCAAGGATGCGGTTGAAGCCCTTTCGTACGATTGAGACAACACGCGTTTTACGCAGCGACCACAGAAACTCGCAAACCACAAATGAGGAGAGAGGCCGCGAAAGTTGCGGGATGGCTAGGCAGGGATGGGAATCGCAGCTACAATACGGGGACCTGCCGAAGGGCCGATTTTCCAGGGAAAAAAGAGCGTGGAGCCGATACTCAGGACAGAAAGCTTGTGGAAGCTGTACCACGCGGGCAAAGTGGAAGTGCCGGCCCTGCGCGGTGTGAATTTCGAGGTTCTGCCCGGCGAATCCGTCGCCGTGATGGGGCCTTCCGGCTGCGGCAAATCCACACTGCTCTATGTGATCGGCGGGCTGGCGCAAGCCTCCCGGGGCAAAGTTCTGGTTGACGGCAACGACCTCACGGAGCTAAGCGATGCCGCGCGCACAAAATTGCGGCGCCACAAAATCGGCTTCGTGTTTCAGCGCTTCAACCTGCTTCCTACCCTGACGGCCAAGGGCAACATCGCCATCGCGCAGTTTATTCATGGCGACGGCTTCGACCCCCACCGCTTCGAGGTCGTCACCCAGATGCTTGGTCTTGCCGGTCGCCTGCATCACAAACCCTCGGAACTCTCTGGAGGCGAGCAGCAGCGCGTGGCCATCGCCCGCGCGATCATCAACGAACCGAAAATCCTGCTCGCGGACGAACCCACGGGTAATCTGGATTCGAAAAACTCAGAAATCGTGCTGCAGATGCTGCGACAGCTCAATAGAGAACTCGGGCAGACCATCGTGATGATCACGCACAACCCGGAAGCGACAACTTATTTCGACCGCGTCGTGCACATGCGTGACGGCGTCATTGTTGACGGCATCCCCGCGGATTGATATGGCCAGCCTGGGACAAATTCTCTCGAGAATGTTTTTCTGGTCCTACGAGCGCGGCACCTGGCAATACGATCTCGCGGTCATTTTGATCCTTGTTTTCGTGCTGCTTACGCCCCGAAACTGGTTCCACGACAAGCCGGAAAGTGGAAAGCCTGTCGCGCCGGGACAGGTCCAATTGCTCTCTCAGGATGGAAACCGCCTCACCTATCGTGTCGATGCACGCATCCTGGCGCCGCCGACAAAGCTCGCACTCCAGAACGACCTGCACACCGCATTGCAAGAGGCATTGCCGGAGCTTCACAACGGAAATTTCTCCATCGCAAGAATCGAACCCGTGCACGACGACCAGGGCACGGTAACCGCCTATCAGGTGGAAATCCGCCACTAGCTGCCCACGGGACCGAGCGAGGCACACGCTTCCCGAGTAACGCGGCGGCAAGTTCATGCAACTCTTTGTATATGTTAGGATTCCGAGGGGCTGGAGGGGACGTTGGATCCTCCCTTCGTTGAGGCTGCGCTTGAGACGTTTACTTCTTCTTTTCATGCTGGCCGGTTTGTGCTGCTCTGCAAACGCGTTGCGAACGCAGGCCTCACAAACGAGTACCAGTTGGACCATCGAGGGCGTCCTGGGAATGATGGACAAGTCCGCGCAGGATTTTCACACGCTGACCGCCGATCTCGAGCACATCAAGTACACGGCGGTTGTGAAGGACACCTCGACCGAAACAGGCCGCATTTTCGTGCGGCGCGATTCAAAAATGCGCATCGAGATCGCGAAACCGGATTTGCGCACGATCCTTCGCACCGGCGATTCCCTCTTCGTTTACAGCCCCAAAATCAATCGCGTGGAAGAATACGATCTAGGCAAGAATCGCTCGATGGTCGATCAATACGTCCTCTTGGGCTTTGGAACGAAGAGCGACAATATTAAGAAAAGCTATCTTGTGTCGGTTGCCGGTGAGGAAGAGCTGGATCACAAGAAAACGGTGATTCTGGAGCTGACGCCTAAATCGGAGCAGTTCCGCAATCAGATCAGCAAGATCCACATGTGGATTGACGAAGCCTCCTGGCTGCCGGTCCAACAGAAATTTTTTGAAGCGGCCTCGGGCGACTACTTCCTGTTTCATTACACCAACGTAATGAAGAACCTGAAGATTGGCGACGGTCCGTTCAAACAGAATTGGCCGAAGAACGTCAGCCGCATCAAACCCCGCGCGTAGTTTCTTCGCTTACAGATGGCATTGTTGCTCGTTCCGCGCGCCGTCGAATGGCGCCGTGAGCGCGGGCTGCAGCGATGGAATTAGTCCGCGGCGGCGCGTTCCTTCGCCAGCAATTGTTCCTTCCGCGAAAGGCCCCAGCGATAACCGGCAAGGGCTCCATCTTCTCGAATCACGCGGTGACACGGCACGATGACGGAAACCGGGTTTGTCGCGCAAGCCCTGGCCACGGCCCGGACTGCTTTGGGCTGACCGAGGGAGCGGGCCACTTGTGAGTACGAGCGCGTCCGCCCGCGAGGAATCCGCTGCAGTTCCTGCCAGACGCGGCGCTGAAACGCCGTGGCTTGCAGATCGAGCGCAAGCTCCAGGCGGGGCTGTTTGCCCTCCATGCGCTTCACGATTTCCCGCACCCATCGCTGGAATGAGTCCGGGGCAGACTTGATTTCCGCCCGCGGATACTCCTCACGCAGCTCTGTGACCAGCCTATTTTCAACATCGCCGAGGTACACGGCCGATACCCCGCGTTCCGTGGCCGCGACGAGAACCTTGCCGAGCGGCGATTTTGCAATTGTGTATCCGAGCTTCATACCCAGCCCTCCCTTTCGATAGGTCGCCGGCGTCATTCCGAGCTGCGCATTGCTGCGTTCGTAAACGCGGCTTGATGATCCGTATCCTGTCTCGTACAGAGCATCGGTGATGCTCTTCCCCGCGCGAAGCATCTCCTTGAAACGCTTGACTCGCAAGGCTTCCGCGAGTTCGCGCGGCTTCAATCCCGTCACTTGCCGGAACGCGCGGCGCAAAGTGGCCTGCGTCGTTCCAAGCGCGACGGCCAGGGCGCCGAGGCGGATGCCCTCGTCCGCGGACTCCGCCAGATCCCGGGCGGCGCGCTGCACCAGCGCAACCGGTCCGGCAATCTCGTTGGGCCGGCATCGGAGGCAGGGACGGTAGCCTTGCTGCTCCGCTTCCTCGCGCGTGCGAAAGAAAATTACATTTCTGCGCAAGGGCCGCCGCGCCGGGCACGAAGGGCGGCAATAAATGCGCGTGGATCGCACCGCGAGCACGAAGGTGCCGTCGGCGCGGGAATCGCGAGCCAGCGTCGCATGCCAATACTGCGCGGCCGCGTGCGCTGAGATGTTCTTCCCAAATCTTGTGTGTGTTTCGCCCATGCTCGATGAACTAAAACTAGCGCAGTCTGAAGAACAAATCTATCCGGAAAGATCCGGCAAACCGAAGGATGCCAAGCCCGGCCAAACGGCGGGTCGGTCAGACTTCTCCGGGTGCAGGAAGCGGGTCTTTGAGGCGAGCCGGAGCGGGATGCGGCGCGGTGATCACCAGAATGACTGCGGTCAGGATGACCCCGGCGGCGAGAACTGTGCGCAGAGTGATCGTCTCACCGACCAGGAGCCAGCCGAGGAACAATGCCACGACCGGATTGACAAACGCGTACGTCGCCACCCGTGCGGCGGTGCTGTTGCGCAGAATGTAGATGTAGGCGCTGAAGCCGATCCCGGACCCGAAGAGGATCAGATAGCCAAGCGCGAGCCAGGACCGCAAGGAGATCGCTGTAAAATGAAGGCCTTGAAATTCTCCTGCAAACAGTCCCACGATCATCAGAATGACCCCGCCAGCGAAACTTTGCATGGCCATGCTCAGGAGCGGCGAACTGGGCATCGCGCCGTGCTTCGAATAGAGGGAACCACAGGCCCACGCGAGGGAAGCGATCACCAGAACGCC
>WNFH01004536.1_pt1 | contig 10039 bp, 7 predicted proteins | sample 5400411 | NCBI WGS metagenome assembly WNFH01 (sample SAMN13153347, study PRJNA577476) | soil metagenome | isolation source: 200 cm saprolite under Douglas fir tree site 2 hole 3 | place: USA:California | collected 2015-04-18
GTCTACATCTCGTACCGAGCGGAACGGATGACGGACCCGGACCACGATGGGGAAGTGGATACCCATGAATGGGTGTCGATCGAATACCACGCGACTGGGGTCCACGCGGACGGCACGGCGGATAACGTGTCCCTCGTGATCGAGAAGCACACGATGCCCAGCACCACCCCTTAAGGGTGGATTCAAGGGGCCGCCGCGAGGCGTCCGACGGCCCCTCTTCTTTTCTTCTCACGACGCGAAGGACGATCTCACTTCACAACATGTCGTCGAAGATTTCCCGCGCGGCGTCCGCCATGAGATCGGGGAAACGCAGCCGATACAGCGCGAGGCGCATCTCGACCGCGCCGGGATCCCGGAGCCGGTAGTGCCGATCGTCGCCCAGCTCGACGAGGCCTTCGGCCGAAAGGCGGCCGAGGCTCTGGACCAACGTCGCAGAGGACAGGGCGGTCGCCTTGTCGAGAGATCCGAACCGCATCGGACCTTCGAGCAAGAGAAGGGAAAGGATCGTCCGCTGAGAGCCGACCCGCAAGGCGGAGATCAACGCGTGGTCCTGGGACGAGAGGTTTCCGACGCGAAACCAACGTTCGTAGCGGCCGCTTCGGTGCGGGACGACGAGCCGTTCCTCCTCCAACGCCTCCAGGTGGTATCGGACGGAACGGAGCGAGAGGCCGAGCCGCCGCGGGAGCTCCCGCAGATGAAGACCTGGCTGCGCGACGACCAGGGCCAGGATGCGCTCACGTGAGGTCGGCACCGACTCTTCCAAAAGGCCACCCCGTCCCGTACAAGAACGCTGCCGCGAAGAGGGCGATCGCGATCAGGTCCATGAAGAATCCGAAAATGTCTTCGAACGCATGATCGACCGCGACAATCGAATGAATCGCCGCCTCCAGGGCGAACCGCACCTCGAGCACCGCGAAGGCCGCGAAGGCGAACCCGAGCCGCGGGGACCGGCCCTGCCGATACGCGCGGCCGACCGCGAGGAGCGGGATGATCACCAAGACCGCGCTCGCGACTTCCCACAGGACGTGCATCGTCACTCCCGAACCATCAGAGGCCATGGAGGCCTTCAGGTTTTCCCCCCATTCCTCCCGTTGCTCTCGATTCGTGCCATAAACGAAATGCCTGACGAGGTTGTCCCAATGCCTGGTAACATGCGTCGATCGATTCGGATCGGGACGTTGGCGGTGGTCGTCGGTTTGATGATTGCATTCCCGCTCGTCGTCCGACCCGTCGCGGCGCACGCGCACGTGATCGTCGGCCAGTATGAGTTGACGATCGGATGGCGGGTCGAGCCTGCGACCGCCGGGTTCGTGAACGGCCTCGACGTTGGCATCCAACGGCACTACCCGAATGGGACGACCGTATGGGTGACGGGGGTCGCGAGCCTGAACGCGACTCTGTCCATCGGTCCGTTCACCTCGGCCAAGCACTCTCTCGATCCCGAGTTCGGCCGCCCGGGATGGTACACGTTCGACGTCATCCCCACCCGGCCAGGTATCTACACCGCGAGGATCAATGGGACCCTGGGAAGCACGCCCGTGGACGTCAAGGTGGACCTGGACTCGGTCGCGGCCGCCTCCGACCTTGCGTTCCCCCTCCCGGACCCGACCCCGAGCGACCTGCAGGGCCGACTCGACGCAGCGAACGCGATCATCGCGGGCCTTCAGGCGGAGGTGCTCGCGAGCCTTGTCGTGGCGATCCTCGGGGTCCTCCTCGGTGGCATCGCACTCCTTCGCGGGATCCGGATGTCTCAACGAGAACGGAAGTCGCCATGAATCGTCGCCGAATCTTCCTGGGGATCGTCGCGATCGTCCTCGTCACCCTCGTCGGGAGCGGCCTCGCGGCGGCCCACGCGCAATTCGTGACGTCGACGCCCCTCGCGAGTGCGATCCTGCCCAGTGCACCGACTCAAATGTCGGTGACCTTGTCCGAAGCCGTCCAAGCGGGGACGGGGACCATCCGAATCACGAACTCGAGTGGCGGCCGCATCCCCGCCTCTTCGGTGATGTATTCGTCGGATGGTCGCACGTTGTCGGTCTCCATGAATCAAACGGGGCCGGGAATCTACACCGTCACGTGGAGCGCGGTCTCGGCGGTGGACGGGCATTTCACGGCCGGTTCGTTCTCGTACGGGGTCCAGAACCCGGACGGAAGTCTTCCGGGACCCGTGCCCGGGAGCACGGCCGTGGGGGCTCCCGTCTCCCCGTTGGAAGTCGCCCTGCGTTCGATCGGATTCCTCGGCCTCGCCGTCGTCTTCGGCATCGGCGTGTTGGCGAACTTCATGTGGATCCCGGCGGGCCGTGACCCGAGCGCTCGGGAATCGCGAGCCTACAGCGTCGGATTCCCGGTCCTCCTCAATGTTGGCCGGATCGCGGCCTTCGTCTTCGCGGCGTCCATGGTCGGCCTCTTCGTCCTCGCGACGGGCCTCGAGGGGACCTCCGCGGCCCAAGGCCTCGCCGCGTCCCCATACGTCCAATCCGTGACGGCCCGCCTCGCTTTCGGCATCGTCATGTTCGCCTTGCTCTCCCGTGCCTTCGCGCAATCTCGCGGGGGAAAGCCGGAGGCGTCCGCATGGTCCACCCAGGCCTCCACGTTCCTCGCCGTCGCGGGAATTGTCGTCGGAAGCCTCGGCACCCACGCCGCCGCGGCGGGGCCTGGCCTGCCGGCCATCGAGGCGCTCGGGGTCGCCGCGAACGCCGCGCATTTCGCGGGGATCGGCCTCTGGCTCGGCGGCCTCGCAGGGATCGTCGCGGTCCGCACGTTCTTCCGCGAGTCGGAAGCCGCGCCCTTGGCCCGCATCGTCTTGGGACGCTTCTCCCGGATGGCCGCGTACGCGGTCGGCCTCGTCCTCGCGGGCGGCATCGGGTTGTCGATCCTCCTCGTCGGCACGGTGGACGCGCTGTTCGGGACCCCGTACGGATGGGTGGTCCTCGCGAAGATCGCGCTCTTCGCTCCGATGGTGGGCCTCGGGGCCTTCAACCGGTACCGCCTCCTCCCGCGGACCGTCGAGGAGCCGGAGCCGACCCAAGCCGTCCGCCGGATTGTCGGGAACGTGCGGTTCGAAACCGGAATCGGGATCGCGGTCCTCGTCCTCGCGGGGCTCCTGACCTCCATGACGCCCGCGGCAAGCGTGGCACTTGGTCCCTCTTCCGTCTTTGCGCTCGAGGCCTTGAAGGACGGCCTGCGGGTCCATTTCGAATTGTACCCGTATCCGACCACGCCGGGCGTGTACATCGTCACATTCATCCTCAGCTACGCCTCGAACAACACACCGTTCCTCTTCGCCAAGGACGGCAAGGTGCGGTTCACACTGACGAACTCGGTGAGCCCGCCTGTGATCCAGAACCTCTCGGGCCCCCATGGGGATCACTTCTTCAACTCCACGACCGCCTTCTCGTCGCCGGGAATCTGGAAGCTCGACGCGAGCTTCCGTCGCTTCGACAGTTTCGACCTACTCGTGACATTCTACGTGACGATCCGACCTGGAGGCTGAATGCGCCGGGTCATTCTGGGCATCGCTCTCGCCTTCGTCCTGCTCTTCGCCTCGACCCCCGCGAGCGCGCATGCCGCGGGGAGCCCTCCGATCACCCAGAGCGGCTCGATCATGCTGTCCGCCGGAGGCCCGAATTCGACCTACCACGCGAACATCACGAATCTCGGAATCCCGCCCGGGCCCGGGGACACGCTTCGATTCGTCTGGTCGGCGAATGCGGGCCGCGGGCCCGCGATCCACTTCGAGATCCATTCCCACGCCGGGACGAGCGGGTACAAGGAATACTACAGCGTCCCCCTAGCGGCCCGCGACGCCGGCAACTGGACCGTGCCGGGGCCCGACGTCTACATGGTGCTGTGGCAGAACCCGAGCACCACCGCGGTGAATGTGACGTACGCATTCCAGTTGATGCCTCCGCCCCTGGACCTCACGGTCTTCGCCGTATTCCCCGTGATCCTCGGAGTGGTCGTCCTGCTCCTTTGGGTCGCCCACCGGCGGCCCCGACGTCCTGAAACTTGAATGACACGTCACCGTTCGAACGGATGAAAGACGGGAGGATCATCCCTAGTCGCTACCATTTTTCGACTCGATATTCGTGACGGAGCGTGAGTCCGGAGATGGCACGTCCTTCAGAGATATCGGCCAGACACTGCAATAACTCACGGCCCACTTCGCCCGAGTCCAAGGTCTCGCGGCGGCCATTGGTCAAGAACACCTGCGCATAGAGAAGTTGCGAGGGGGCGAGCTGGTTCCTCACTAGGACGACCCGGTCGATGTCGTCGAACGGCACGAGGGATCGCTTTCCCCCGAGGAACTCGGCGACCCGCCGGTGGGAAGGCACGATTCCATCGGGGTAAATGGCGGCACGCTGCCGACTCGCGAGGAAAAAGAAGGGGACGAACAGGACCGCAACCACCCCGTAGAGAGGGATGATGGCCCCACCGCTCGGTTGGGTCAGGACCGCCAGGGTGATCAATCCCGCTAGGACGATGCAAATGATGACGAACACGAATCCCGCGAACTTCCGGACGCGGTACCGTCCAGCGGGAGCCAAGGCCAGCGGCTGTCCATGGAACGTTGGCGGGTGGGACATGGGGCGTCCGCCGGACTCGCTCGAATGTACTATCAATATTTCCCTCCCGCGATGTGATTCCCGATCTCGAGGAAGGCTCCCACGACGCCCACGACGCCGAGGACGGCCTCGAGGAACGGTGTGAACCGGGCCATGGTGTCGAGGACCTTGTCCGCCAAGGAAGCGGCCTCGATCAAAATCAACACGAGACCGCCCGCCGCGACCGCGACGCTCACGATGTCGGAGACCAGGAGGTTGAACCCTGTCCAACCGAAGGAAGGCCCTGCGAGGGCCAAACCGAGGCCCAACAGCGAGAAAGCGACGCCGGTGGCTCTTACCGCAAAGGACACCCGTGCCTTCTGCGTGAGCCATAGGGCCCCGATGAAGTCGAACGCCTTGTCCGAGATCTCCCGGAAGGGTGCGACTCCCGCGAACATCGCGTAGACCCCGACGGAATCGCGCTTGCCATTCTGGATGTCGCTGACAACCGCGGCGGTCCCGGCGACCGCGGCCGTTAGGAACGCAGAGAGGACGACGGCCTTGAACACCTCACTTGCGATCGCCCCTACCGCAAGGCCGACGCCAAGGGCATACGACAACGCGATTTCGACCAACTTCGCGGTCGTGAGGATAGCCACGATCAGGTTGACGCCGGTCATCGCGGCATCCATCACGTGGGCGACGACCGTGGGGATATCGAAGGCTCCGCCTTCTCGGAGACGACGGAACCCGTCCATCGCGGCGTTGTAGACGCTGAGGTACCAACCGTTCAGGAAGGCACGGAGCTTCGCCACGAGGGGATCCAGCAGCGAGTGAATGTACCCGGTGACCCAGGCGACGGCCCAGTCGAGCGCCTTCTGCAAGACCTGTCGCGCCTGATCGATCGAGGCTTGGACCTGGGCAATCGCGTTCCCGATCACCCCGAGCGCCCGCATCCCCCAGTTCACGATCGCTTGGCCCAGGTTGACGAAGAACTCGCCGATGGCGACCAGCCCGCCGTAGATGAGCTGGCCCGTCAGGACGAGCCCGTTCCACACCTTCGCGAAGAAACTTCCTTCCGGCATCGAGTCGGTCGGCCCATTCACGACGCCGACCCACGGGAGAATCCGGACCACATCTCCGGGGAGGTTGGCGGCAAAGACCTGCCCTGTGATGTCGAGGGCCTGGTACACGTACGCGCCGCTCTCGTCCTGGAGGAGCCAGAGGAGGACCTGCCAGGCCTGGTCGCCGGACAAATCCCCGGCGATCAATCCCGCGATTCCCTTGCTCATCGTCGCCTGGCCGAGGTCTCCGTCGTAGAACGTCGCTCCGCCCAAAGGCGAGGTCTGGCCCGACGCCAGACGGGCCTTCAGATACGAGTGGGCGAAGATCGATTCGGGCACGATGAACGCGTTGAATCCCGCGGCGATCCAACCGTACGCAGACGACGCACGCACGATGAGCACATCGAATCGTTGATCCGGGGCGAATCGGATCGCGCCCGTGGCCGCCGCGGCGGTCACCTGCCCATCCGTTACCGCCAGGGTGCGGACCTTCTCCAGATAGACGGTTTGAATCCGGACATGGATCCAGCTGTCTCCGCTGTAGAAAGCGGCGGTAATGTCCCCGCCCACGCTGAACGTGTAGGTCCCTTCGGCGAGGAGGTCGTCGTTCCGCAGGGCATTGTAGGACCATCCTTGCAGCTTGACCGTCACGGACGAACGGTCGTCGGGGACGTCCGCATAGTAGGTGTCGTAGAACGCGGACGTGGTGTACCCGGAGGACGTGCAGATCCCGAGGAAACTCGTGAGGCACTTGTAGTCCTGGGTCGCCGTGACCCGGGGCGTCGCGTAGATGTAGTCCCAGTTGTTGGGACCGGGGTTGTAGCCGATGAACGCGACCCCCTGGAGGATCGGCGTCGACCAAGGCCAGCTGTGGTGGACGCGGTTGATCGTGACCGCGATCATCAGGTTGTGCAACGGGTCCAGGTCGACGGGATCCGGCACGCCGTCGCCATCCGTATCCGCGAGGAGAGGGTTCGTGCCCCGAGCGATCTCGGTGCCGTCCCACCACCCGTCGTGATCCGTATCGACGGAATTCGGATCCGTGACCCAACCGTCCTGGCCGGCCTCGATCTCTTCCTTGTCCGGAATGCCGTCTCCATCCGTGTCCGCCTTCGTCGGATCCGTTCGGATCTTGAACAAGATCGAGAATTCCTCGAGGACGACTCCGCCCGCCGGGGCCGAAACGGTAAGCGTGTACCACCCGGTTAGCGGCTGGGACGGGAACAGACCCGTGACGGCCTGAGACTCGTGCAGGAAGAGGCCGGTGCCCCCTCCGGTCCGGATCCAGGGGCCGATGAGCCCGTTATGATCGAGCCGGATTTGCAGGCCTGAGATGTCGGAACCCGATGTAGAATAGCGGACTTCCGCGGAATCGATCGGTCCATTTGCGTAGGCATCGATCGTCCGGGAGCCGCCGGTCCCCATGGAGGCCCGCCCGCTCATGCTGAATTCCTTCAGGTATGCCTCCGATCCGTCCGCGAGGCCATCCCCGTCCGTGTCCGCGACCGTCGGGTCGGTGACGACGCCCCACGGGGTCGTGCCAGCCATCTCCTGGTCGTCTCGCAGGCCATCGCCGTCCGTGTCGGCGCGGGCCGGGTTCGTCGTGATCATCCGCGTCTGCACGATCCCGTTGACGGTCAGCGTCAAGGGTCTCGGCGTCAGCTCGACATTGTCAGGAATCGTGTCGCCGTCGGAATCGCGGGAGGTCGGGTTCGTGTGGTATGTGTAGACTTCCGCTCCATCCGGGATCGTATCTCCGTCCGTATCGGCCACCAGAGGATTCGTCACGAATCCCGTTGACACGACGCCTCGCTCCTGTCCGTCCGTCAAACCGTCCCCGTCCGTGTCGGGGTTTCTCGGATCCGTGATGATTCCGGGGATCGTCGTCGTCACGCCATCGATCGTCAACGTAAGGTCATGCGGCTGGATCTCGTAGTTGTCATCGAGGCCGTCGAGGTCCGTATCTCGAGTGACGGGAATCGTGAAGGTCCGGGTCCGTTCGTCGTAGTCCGAGATGCCGTCCCCGTCCGTGTCCGGGTTGTTCGGGTCCGTCTTCGCTTCGACGCGCATCGTGAAATCGATCGCATCGCCCGCCCCGTTCGCGGTCCAGTCCCGGACCAGGAGGCGCCAGCGGAGAGTGGTGAGGAAAGCGGACATCGGGAAGGCCGGTCGAAGGATACCGGAGGCGTTCTCGGACGCGCTCGCGGTCGACTGCGGGGCGACAAGGTCGATGACGACCGTCGCCTTGGTTCCGAAATCGGTCTCGCCGAGCCTCCATTCGGTCGACAACGTCCCCAGCATCGCGAGCGGACCGGACGGAGCGGCGTAGGACGCCGAGATTCCGGCTCCACCGATGGGTCCCGAAGAGACATGCCGACCCGGGTCCCAGATCGTCCGATCCAACCAAACCGATCCGTCCCAGTAGCCGATCGACGCAGTGAGATCAGCCTTGGCTGGGTCGTCGACCGTGAAGTTTGCCAGGGCGCGCCCACCGACGCCGTAGAACCGGGCGAGGGTCACCTCGAGCGGATGTTGGAGCGTTTCGACCTGGACCGAGTCCCGAATTCTCGAGGGAGAGAGGGCCACGTTCCAAATCTGAGCTTCGTCGATGACGCCGTTGAAGGTCCCGCCATATCCGAGGCTCGTCGTGTCCGCTCGGCCAATCACATAGGTAGACGCGCCGCTGCTATCCCGACTCATCGTCGAGGTGGCGCGCTGCGAGCCGTCGATGAAACAGCTGAGGGTGCCGCTCGGGCGATCGTAGGTCAGGGCGAGATGGTGCCAGCTCGTGTCGATCGACCCACACGTCAACGTGACCGTACGAGGCCAGACGGACATACGAACGGTCCCATCCGGCAGGATCTCCATCTGAGAATCGTGCCATCCCGCGTTTGGAGCGCCCCAACCCTGTTCATCGAACACGACGCCCGCGCCGATTCGCTTCACCCAGGCCGCGAGAGTCAGCGAATCCGCGGGGAAGCCCACGAGGGGATTCGCGGCGAGGACATAGTCCGACGCTCCATTGAACTGAAGGGCGGCCCCGAGCCGGCCTTCGGCCACGGTGGTGCCGCTCAAGGTCCCGACGTTCCCATTTCCGGCCATGTCCTGGATGCCGGTTGACCGCCGGGTCTCCATGTCGTAGTAAACGATCGGCGCGGTCCTCTGGAACTCGGCACTTACCTCGGAGGGAGAGAGCGCGCGACTCCAGACCTGGAGTTCGTCGATCCTGCCCTGCCAGAATCGGATGTTGTCCGAGAGTCGCCCGACGAATTCGGGGGAGGAGCTGGAGAGAGAGAAATTCCCCGAGGCAGCAACGCTGTTGTCGAGGGCGCCGTTCAGGTAAAGTCGAAGGAAACTGCCATCCCAGGTGAAGGCCACGTGCGTCCAGGTGTTCAGCGCGACGGGGCTCACGCTGTCGACGTTGCCCCACGGCGTGGCGCTCGTCAGCCACAGAGCCTGGCCGCGCCATTTGTTGGTGCCCGGATCCATGTGGAGGTTGTACCCCTTGAGCGGCGTCTCCTGCCGCCCTCCGCTGTCGAAGATCGCCCCTCCGGTTTGCGCCGTCGGGTACGCCCAGGCGGAGACGGTGAAGCGCTGGTTTTGAAGGGACGCGGAGAAGGGGATTGTCACTTGATCGCTCCATCCGTTGAAGTTCGCGGCATTGCCGAGCCTTCCCGGGACATTCTGAGTTCCGTAGACGCTTCCGTCGTTCCCTCTCCCGGAAAGGTCTTGCATCCTCCCGTCCGCCGTCGTTGTACCCATGTTGTAGAACAACACCGTGTCCTGGCCCGCGTTCGGAATTTTCCGCGGAACGCCTGCGGCCCGCATGTCCTGATAGTAGGTGACGGCAGCCTCCTCGGCGTTCGTCAAGCCGTCCCCATCCGTGTCGTTTCGAAGATACGCCTCGAATTCGGCGATGGCCGGCTGTCTCGAACCGACCCTCGCATCGATCGTGATTTCCATCCCCGATGCCTGAAGGGTCCCCGTCGCGATGACGACGTCGAGACGCGTATTCGTCGTGGTCGTCCACACTTTTTCCGAGGGCTCGTACAGCCCGTTTGCGTTCATGTCGTAGTACAAAGAAAGGGCAGGGAACACATTCGTGCGGAAGTGGACGTGGACTTCACTGATGACCGCCCGAGGGGTGAAGGATACCAGGAGCCAACCCACGCGGTCCGCCGCCTGCCAGTAGGTCGCCGAGCTCCCGTCGATCGCCAGGGCGGGGATGTTGGGAGCCGTAAACGTCGAGCCGCTGGCGGTCCCCCCGTGGATCGTGAGGGCGTGGTTGTATTCGGCCGCGCCCGTACTCGGGAACGATGCTTTTGCGCCGAGGCTCGCGAACGCCACGAAGATCATGAACATCGCGCACACGATTGCGAGGATGCGACCGGGACTCACACTTGACGCTCCTTCGCCCACGCCTCGTCGACT
>WNFH01016047.1_pt1 | contig 10038 bp, 12 predicted proteins | sample 5400411 | NCBI WGS metagenome assembly WNFH01 (sample SAMN13153347, study PRJNA577476) | soil metagenome | isolation source: 200 cm saprolite under Douglas fir tree site 2 hole 3 | place: USA:California | collected 2015-04-18
GGACACAAGTGGCCCCATCGCATCACCACTGGTGGCTGTTGCGAGAATCGCTCTGGCCCCGCCCATACGCTGCAGTACCGCTGCGGCATCGTCGACGGCGGTATCGATGTAGACGTGCGCGCCCAAATCTTTCGCGAGCTTTTCCTTCTCGCGCCTACGCCCGATTGCGACAGTACGAAATCCCATGTGCCGCGCAAACTGGATACCAAGATGCCCAAGGCCACCAATGCCCTGCACGGCGACCAGATCTCCACCGCGCAAGCCGGCGTTGCGAAGAGCGTTGTAGGTCGTGATACCCGCGCAGAGGAGAGGGGCGGCCTCTACGGAAGTGAGCTCGTCGGGAATGGAAGCGATGCCGCGTGCTTCAGCGATCATCACTTCCGCATATCCCCCGTCCACGTTTACTCCCGGTGTCACGGGGTTCTGACAATTCACAATGTCTCCGCGTCTGCATGGCTCGCACACCCCGTCTTCGCCGCCGAAGAGGCCGGCACCGACCTGTTGACCGATTTTCCATCTGGACACTCCGCTGCCCAAGGCTTCAATGCGGCCAACTACTTCATGCCCCGGAACACGCGGCAGAGTCAGTCCCGGGTAAATGCCCGTGACCGTGGCCGCATCCGTGTGACAGATTCCACATGCTTCCACCCGAATCCGAACCTGACCGGCGCTGGGCTCGGAAATTGAACGTTCCACCACTTGAAGCCTGCCGGACTCATATACTTCTACTGCTTTGTATGTGTCTCTCACGTGAACCTCCTCTTTTCATCTCACCTTTGTCCGCAGTCGACTCTACGGCGTCTTATGTTTGTTTCTTCCGCAGCGTTTTCAACGCGCCGCCCCAAGCGATGACCTGGTCGAGCATGCCGTTGACAGACTTCTCTTGCTGGGGAGCAGGCTTGAAGACGCTGAAGTTCTCGAAATCAGTGAAGAGGGAAAGCCCAACCTGTGCGCGCACGACGGCGACCTGCAATTCGCCCATTACCAGACGCAGATTCTCTACCGCCCGTGTCCCTGATGCGCCGCCGTAGCCAACGAATCCAGCCGCCTTGTTGACCCACTCGTGGTAGAGGAAATCAATGGCATTTTTGAGCGCGCCCGATGTCGCGTGGTTGTACTCGGGCGTCACGAAGACGTAGGCGTCGAAGGACGCGATCTTCGCCGACCATGTTTTGGTGTGCTGGTGGGTGTACTGGCCCATAATCGCCGACACCGGCTCGTCGAGGAGCGGCAGGTCGAAGTCTTTGATGTCCACTAGTTCAAACTCGACGTCGCTACGATTTTGCGCGATTTCGTAAACCCATTTGGCCACGGCCTCGGCCTTGCGACCGGGCCGCGTGCTTCCGATGATGATGGCAATTCTAAGCATTAATTCCTCCCGTGCTGTTTCGGTAACAAACTCTATCTTCATAACCCGGTTAAAAGACTCATCGTTCGCGCAAGTGTATTCAAGCTGCCTGAACCGGGAAGTTTACCTGAGCCCACGTCGAAAACTTGGTCGGTTGCCTGCCAGCTATTTTGTTTGCGAGCGCAATTTCGTCGTACGAATTCGAACCCAAGTAGGTATGAGCTTCGAAGTAACTAAACGTCTCTGCCACCTCGGCTGCCCCAGGAAAGGAAGCCGCGAAAACTTCCTTTGGGACTTGTTTGACTGAGAATTTATGCCCCTGTCGATTTAGGGTCTCAACGATTTCGTTGAAGCTCATGAAATCTCCGACGAGTGGCAGATACTCACCATTGCCTGCCTCATCCGGGTGGGCGAATGCGCCCGCCACGATCTTGCCGAGTTCGGTGATGTCGCCCATGTGAATGACCCGCACAGTTGGATCAAGAGGAAGAGCCCAGCCCAGGGATCCGTCAGCCTGCTTATGCGCAGCCAGAGCGCCCAAAAGGTTCTGGTAGTAGAAAGGTGCGATGACGAACGTATGATTCGCAAACCCGGCTTCCTTCACTATCCGATCGATCCTGGCCTTGCCGGTAAAGTGGGGAACGTCGAACTTGCCGCCGCCGATCGCTTCTACATCAGGCAGCGTTGACCAGATAAAGTGTTTGACGCCGGCATCCCTGGCAGCGCGTACCGCCGCAGTTGCCTGTTTAAGCTCGTCGGTTCCTTCTTCCCAATTATTGGTGACCAGAAAAACGCCGTGTGCCCCTTCAAATGCAGCTTTAAGGGTTTCCGGTCGGTCTAGATCTGCTTCGACGACTTCGTCGGCGAGTTCGCGATGCTTGTCTGGATTGCGAGTCAGCGCGCGTACCTTGAATTGGCCGCTGGCTTGCAGGGCACGTACAACTCCGCCTCCCTGCTGCCCCGTTGCGCCGATCACGGCGATCAGTTTTTTATTGTTGGATAATGTCATGAATTCCTCCCGTGCTGCTTCCGTTGCCAGCACTCTATTTTTATCGTAGCCCGGCTAAAATATTCATCGTGCGCTCGCGTCGTCCCCACGCGGTAACGCCCGTGACGATCAAGAGAATGATCGCCGGCAGCGGACTGCCGCCGACGACGAAAAGGTGCGTTGGCACCGCGCCCAGCATCACTCCCACTAGCAACAATGCGCCGAGACCGCTCAGCCGTGGGACCAGGAGCAAAATCGCGCCCAGGACTTCCAACGACCCGGTCACGTAGCGAAACCACTGGCCTAACCCGATCGCGTCAAACAACCCGACCATCCGCGGATCGCCGGAGAGCTTGAAGAAGCCGACCATCAGGAACATCCCGGCGGCGCCGATCTGCAAGATCCACAACCCAATGTGCATCATTTTTCCGGTCGAACCCGACCCGAACCTCGTACCCGCGATTATTGTTTGTGACATAAGCTAACCCTCCATGTTTTAAGCTCTTCATTCCTTTGTTAAAGCTCCAGGTAAATTGTTGATGACTTATACGTTAACCTCTTCTTTGCTTTGCCCGGACGCGGCCGCCGCCTTATAGCCGAACTTCTTCAAGAGCCCGATGAGCGTCTCGCGCTCCGCCGTGGTCAGGGAGGCTAACGCGAGTCGTTCCATGTCGGCGGCATGATCTGCGTAGGCGCGTGTGATCAGCTTCCTACCGTCCTTCGTCAAATGAACTATCCTCGCCCGCCGATCGGTGCCGTGCGCGCGCCGCTCCACCAACCCCTTCGTCTCTAAGCGGTCAACTGCGACTGTGATCGAGCCGCTCGTCAGCAGAACTTTTTTCCCGATCTCGTTAACGGGAAGCGGCCCTTTGTGCAGCAGGGCTTCGAGCACGGCGAAGTCGCTGCCGCACATCTCCAACCCAGAGATGCTCTTTTCGGCGTAGGCCTGAACCGCACTTGACGCCTTCCACAACACCAGGAAAACGTGAACGCCACTGCCGCCTGTCAACGATTCAAGTTCGTGTTTATGTGCACTCATCTAGTTACCTTGATATCAAGATACTTTATATGAAGGTAGTTGTCAAGTGAGTAAGCACGTCGGTGAGCAGATCGCAGTAGTGCATGGTCTTGCCGTCCTTTGTGGTTGATAGGTGGGTGGGGGTCAGCTGCGCGGATCCAGCACGATGACGCCTTGGGCTCGGCGTCCCTCGAGCATCCTGTGCGCCTCGGCTGTGCGGCTCAGTGGTAACATCGTAGCAACACTCGCCTTGATTGTGCCGCTCTGGACGCCATTCGCTAGGAAGCGTAATGACTCTCCGATCATTTCGGGGCGGTGGTGATAGAACACGGGCACGTAGATGCCGCTCAGCGACTGTGTCTTCGCCATCAGGCGGCGCGGCGCGAGCGGTTCGCCGGGGCCGCGCGTCGAGCCGAGAATGACGTACCGTCCGAAATTAGCGAGGCATTCGAAGTTCTGCTCGAAGACGTTACCGCCGATCGATTCCAAAATGATGTCAACGCCTTGCCCGTCGGTATGCCGCAGGACCTCCTGAGGCCATTCGGACGTGTCATAAGGAATGGCGAGGTCGGCGCCCAAATCGCGCACAAAGGCACGACGCTCTTCGGAGCTCGCCGTGCCCACCACGAAACCCGCTCCCAAGGCTTTGGCGATCTGAACCGCAAGGCTGCCGACGCCGCCTGCGGCCCCCTGCACCAACACCGAATCGCCTGGCTGAATTCGCGCGACCTCTTTCAGCGAAAGATAGGCCGTGGTGCCTTGCATTGGCAGGCTGGCCATGACCACGTCGTCCGCGTCATCGGCCAGAGTGACAGTCATGATCGTCTGGGCCACCGCGAACTGGGCGTAGGCGCCCTTAATCATAATCGCCATCACCTTACGGCCACGCAGATCCGCGCTTACGCCGGATCCAGTGTCCACGACCTTGCCGACCACCTGGACTCCGCCGATCTGCGGCAGCGTGACGCCGCCGACGCGCGTTTCCTTCTGGTTATAGATGCCCAGGCGCTCGCGGATGTCCGGGAAATTGACTCCGACAGCCGTCGTCTCGATTAGAACCTCGCCGGCACCTGGTGAAGGAACTGGCACGTCAACATATTCGAGGACCTCGGGCCCGCCGAAGCGGTTATATTGAATCGCTTTCATGGTCTGACTACCTCCTTCTCTTGGCAGATGTTAACCTCACTTAATTTCAGTTTGTTGTTTTGCCCTTTTGGCCCGCCTGGCCTTCCAAAGATTTTATATCTGAGTTGCGGTTTCAAATCGGGAGTTTGCGCTAATTCATTAATAAGACTTTCTGTTCGATGCGATTTTCGCCCGGTCATCGTCGCGATGTTCACTTCTTTCCGTATTTTTTCTTGAAACGATCGATGCGACCTCCCGTATCGAGAACACGCTGTTTTCCAGTGAAGAACGGATGCGACGCCGATGATATCTCAACCTTGATCAGCGGATAGCTCTTGCCGTCTTCCCACTTGATGGTCTCTTTTGAATCCATCGTTGATGTTCCAAGAAAGGAAAAATCACCAGAGACGTCTTTAAAAACAACCTGACGAACTGTCGGATGAAGATTTTTTTTCATTTTGTTGTATCCTTCGATAATGATCAGAGTTACACTTGTGCGAAGCCGCCATCCACAAACAATTCCGTTCCCGTGATGTAGCTGCTGTCGTCGGACGCGAGAAACACCACGGCCTTGGCGACCTCATCGGGTGTGCCGAGCCTGCCGAGGGGAACACTGTTGGAAAGCATCTTCAAGCGTTCCTCGCCCGCTCCTGTCGAAGCCGCCAGGTCGATCAGTCCGGGCGTCTCGATGGGACCCGGGCTCACCGCGTTCACGCGAATGCGGCGCTCCTTTAAGTCCGTTGTCCATGTCCGCGCGAACGAACGCACGGCGGCTTTTGTGGCGCTATAAACGCTGTTCGCCGCAAACCCTTTGCTGCCGACGATGGAGGCGTTCAGGATGATAGAGGCGCCATCCGGCAGCAGCGGAAGCGCCTTCTGCACCGTGAAAAGGAGGCCTTTCACATTGATGTTAAAGATCGAGTCATAGTGCTCCTCGGTTATCTCGCCGAAGGGGGCAAACGTCGCAGCACCGGCATTCGCGAACACAATATCGAGCCTGCTCTTCTCCCGCTTGATTTGCGCGAAGAGGTGATCAAGATCGCCAAGGTTCGACACGTCTCCTTGCACGCCGGTTACATTTCTTCCGATCTCCTTTACCGCCCGAGCCAACTCCGGATCACGGCGCCCCGTGATGAAGACGTACGCGCCTTCGTCCACAAACTGCTTCGCCGTCGCAAGGCCAATGCCGCTATTGCCACCAGTAACGAGTACCCATATATTTCTCCTTAGTTGTCATTTGTTCGCCGTCATTACAGCAGCAGAGCCATCAGCTCCTCGGTGGTCAGAATAGCGTGCGCGAAGCGCGGTCCGTGACGTCAGTGCGCGCTCACTTCGGAAACGTGTCACCAAACATCGGGTTTCCGCTCTTGGACTGCTCCGTCGTGGCCTCGTCTTGAATGACATCCCAGTGCTCGACGAGAATTCCGTCCTTGATGCGAAGAATGTCCGCTACGATCCAGTTCACGAGCTGGCCGAAGCCCGAAAATCGCCCGTGTACGATCACAAAATCTTCATTGGCCACAATCACTCCAGGTTCATACTTCAGCGTTGGCGGGATGCTCTTGATGAGATTGAACAGGCCTTCGCGTCCGGGCGCGATGTGAGCGCTGTGCTGGATGTAGTTGGGCGACCAAAAGCGCTCAGCTGCTACGTAGTCACGCTTATTGAACAGTGTGTCGAAAGCTTTAAGCACGAGCGCTTTGTTTTTCGATTCAATGGTCTGATTCATCTGATTCTCCGATTCATGGTTCACGAGAGTGGCTGCAGCGCTATCTCATCGACGCGATCGGGGTAGAAGGCGAAGTGCTCCTTGATCTCGGCGACCGCTGCAAAGGGAACTTCGTAGGTCCACACGGCATTCACTGACTTGTCCCCTCCGATGGGGATGTTGTAGTAAGCGCAATCGCCCTTGTAGGGGCAGTAGGTAGAGTGGTCCGTTGGTTCCAGCAATGACATGTCGACATCCTTGAGGGGAATGTATTGGACCGGCGGGTAGGTTGACTCACGCAGCGTGAGGGCGTCCCGAGTATCGGCGATCACACGTCCCGCGACGGACACGACGACCCGCACCGGGTTCCGCTCAATTGTGATGGGATGATCCGGCCCTGGGACTCTTATCTGCCTGTCTTTCATAGCTTCGAGTTCCTTCCTGTGCTGAAAGATCGTCATGTGAACACGCGCGTTACGCTGCCAATTTGCCACCGTCCGCGGCGATGATGTGACCCGTGATGAAAGACGCCTTGTCCGACGCGAGAAACACGATGGTCTGGGCGATCTCCTCGGGCGTCCCTGCGCGTTTGAGCGGCACGCCCGCAATCAAACCGGCCTTCCGTTCGGCGCTGCCGGTGAACCGATTCAGCATCTCGGTTTCGACTGGACCAGGGGCGACTGCGTTGACACGCACGCCGACCGCTGCCGCTTCGAGCGCGGCCGACTTCGTCAGCCCCTCGACCGCGTGCTTGCTGGCCGTGTACACGGATGCGCCCGGCGCAGCTTTCGATCCCGTGGTTGACGACAGATTCACGATGCTGCCATGCCCCTGCGCCTGCATCACGCGCAGCTCATGCTTCATGCTCAGCAGGGTGCCGAGCACGTTGGTATCGAAGGTGGCCGCGTAGCTCTCGGCGGACTGCTCCGTGACCGGGCCGGGCTTGCCTTCAGTACCGGCGTTGTTGACGGCCACATCCAGGCGACCAAAGCGCGCGACGGTCTGATCCACCAGGCTGCGCACATCGTCTTCATGGCGCACGTCGGAGCGCACGAATTCTGCCTCTGTGCCGAGCTTGCGGATTTCAGCAACGAGCTTTTTGCCTTCTTCATCGCGCCGGCCTGAAACCACGATGCGTGCTCCTTCCCTCGCGAAGGCGAGTGCCGTGGCACGTCCGATACCTGTTAGTGCGCCGGTAATCAAAACAACGGGGGTATTCATAGGACTTCTCCTTAAAGTGAACTTGATGGCCATGTCTGTGCTGGTTAGGCGTTGGTGCCGCCGTCCACGGTCAAGTTCGCGCCGGTGATGTATGACGCCTCCGGCCCAGCCACGAACGCGACCAGCGCGGCAACCTCGTCAACATGCCCATAGCGGTCCAGCGCTGTGTTGGCCTTCTGCGGTACCGCCCAGTCGCCCGCGGCCGGATTTAAATCCGTGTCGATCGGACCCGGCTGGATGTTGTTGACCGTGATGCCCCGGCTCCCCACCTCTCTGGACAACCCTTGCGTGAACATCTTGACCGCTCCCTTCGTGGCCGAGTAGGGCACCAGGCCGGGCACCATGACACGCTCGCCCACGGACGAGCCGATCATGATGATGCGACCGCCGTTCTTCATGTGCCTCAGCGCCGCCTGCGTCGCGACGAAGGTGCCGCGGACGTTGATGTCAATCAGGCGGTCCAGTTCCTCCAGCGTGGTCTCCTCGAACGTCTTCGGAATGGCCGTGCCGGCATTGTTCACAAGCACATCAAGTCGGCCGAAGGTCGCGACCGTCTTTTCGACCGCAGCTTCGACGGCGCCGGCATCAGTGGCGTCCGCCTGAATCGCGATCGCCTTTCGGCCGGCGCGTTCAATCTCCTTAACGACCGACGCGGCCGCGTCTACACCTTTCGTGTATGTGATGGCCACGTTCGCTCCGTCCGCGGCCAGCCGCTTAGCGATTGCAGCACCAATGCCGCGCGAGCCGCCCGTAATGAGTGCTATCTTTCCTTCCAGTTTCTTAGACATTGTTTTTCTCCTTTCCTTCTCTGTATGAGCGCAAACCCGGTGCTCCTGCTCGAGTACGCGTGCTTCCGAGGATGATGGCAATCCGTATCATGAATTCCTCTCGTGCTCCTTCCGTTGCCGGCGCTCTATTTTTATCGTTGCCCGACGAAAAGATTCATCGTGCGCTTGCGTCGTCCCCACGCGACGATGCCGGTGACGATCAAGAGAATGATCGCCGGCAGCGGGCTGCCGCCCACGACGAAGAGGTGCGTCGGCACCGCGCCCAGCATCACGCCCACGAGCAAGAGCGCGCCGACTCCGCTCAGGCGCGGAATCAAAAGCAGAACCGCGCCGAGGATTTCCAACGATCCGGTCACGTAGCGGAACCACTGTCCGAGGCCGATGGCCTCAAACAGCCCGACCAATTGCGGATCGCCCGAGAGTTTCAAGAACCCGACCATCAGGAACATCCCGGCGGCGCCGATCTGCAAGATCCACAACCCAACGTTGATAATTTTTCCGGTCGAACTCGAATCCAACCTCGTACCCGCTGTGTCTCTCACGTCGACTGTCTGCATGATGTGTGCTCCCTTTCACTTCAGATTGGCCGTCTCGTGAAAGGGACAAGGCAAGCGGCGGGCCAGAGCCGGCCGAAGTTTGAAAATGGATCTAAGCGCGTGCAATCGCACGAGTTGCAGAAGCGTTAGTTGCAAGTCGAGGTGCTTGTGACGAAGGAAAGTCCGCCGAGTTATCGGCAAACGCCGAAATGTCGGCGTCTAATGGATCGGCGAGAGCGGTTGCCAATCGGACCGAAGTCTTTTCGGATTTAGGAAGGTGCGAGCTTCTCAACAAGCAATATTCATGCATCGTCTGGAAAGCCAAATTGACCGCAATACACCTCTCACTCGCTGATCACTCGCTGACTGCTCGGCCTTTTCCATCTTTACTTTTTCGCTGAATTGTAGAACCCTATCCTCACTCACCGTATTCTTCGCTAACCATCGCTGATATGGATACCATGCAGAAAGCGTTCGCCGGGGTTTTGCGATCACTGCCACAGCAAGCGCTCGCGGATCTAGTAGACGAGAAACTGGCTGAACACGGGATCAAGTTGTCGCCTCGGTTAAGGCGTAAGCTTCAGGACAAACTGCTAAAGGGCGAGACTGACGTCGTTCAGTTTCGACAGTGGGCACTATGGGATAGGCGGCAGATCAACTTAACGATCACAGAAGAGGATACTCAGAAGATCGAGCGGCGGTGGGAAAAGTTTCTAGACCAGTTACCAGCGCTATTGAGCACTGTAATAGATGATCTTTCCGCAACCATACTAGCACGAATATGTCGACGTTGGCGACGAGACTCCAAGCGACAGCGACGGGAAATTACGAAATTCCAAAAACGATTGTATCAAAGATGGAAACTAGGCCTAGAGCATCTTAAGTTATTAGTTACTATTGCCAGGGAGTTTGGTTCAACCCTTAATGAGCACCTCCGAGGACCGGCCGGAAAGGATTCAAGATATAAAGTCGAGGTATTGACTCGGCTTCACGCACGGGCCTGCCAAGTTACGGAAGAAATTATCTGCCTTCTTGAAAACGGATTTGCAGATGGAGCAATGGCACGGTGGCGCACACTACATGAAATTGCTGTAATTGCATTATTTATTAAAAATCACGAAGATGGTCTAGCCGAACGATATTTCCAACACGACGAAATCGAATCGACAAAGGCGGCTCGCGAATATAAACGGTATCAAGACCGGCTTGGATATGAGCCAATCGAAGAACATGAACTTGAGTCGCTCGAAAAAGCTAATCGCCAACTGATAGCTCGCTTTGGTCGTGATTTCAGCAGCCAATATGG
>WNFH01004538.1_pt1 | contig 10037 bp, 14 predicted proteins | sample 5400411 | NCBI WGS metagenome assembly WNFH01 (sample SAMN13153347, study PRJNA577476) | soil metagenome | isolation source: 200 cm saprolite under Douglas fir tree site 2 hole 3 | place: USA:California | collected 2015-04-18
CGCAGCTCTTCCGTGAGGGACACCCTTCTCCGCATCAAACGCCTGGAGTCTGAGGCGAACGACTGTGCCAAGAGGATGAACGAGATCATCAAAAAGGGAAACTGCCGGAGGAGTTGGTTGAAGAGCCATTCCCGGAAGAAGACGACCCCGACGAGTCTGAGTAGACAGCAATATAGAGTCAGAAGAGACTGCTGCCTGTTTGGCGGTTGCTCTGATTTCTCCCATCGCTTTTTGAACTATCATCCCACTGTGGCATGGCCGGGTCTTGAGAAAGGAGGTTAACGAAATGCGTTGCTTTACGGTCCTACTGGCGTGTGGGTGGCTGTTGTTTACACCACCATATAATCAGAAGGCAGGTTACTTCGATGCTACCAGGCCGTTGGCTGAATGGGACTACAGACAAGCTTTTGACAAGGCAGAGGAGTGCCAAACCCACATAGCACAAGAAAACTTTATGAATCGCAATTTGGACCCCAATTCAAGCGTTACGGCTAATTTGAAGGTGATTTGGCTTAACGCAAAATGTGTCCCTACAGATGCCCTTGGCTTTAAATTCAAATGATGGCTCGCGGATGCGACACTCTCAGCTTTTCCCAGAGTGAGGAGGTGCGCTAATGAGATGCGCTAAACCTAATTGTAGACAACTGCTTCCAGATAACGTGCCAGTCCAAATCAGAGGGCTGCAACTGTGGCGGGATATTTGGGATCAACCGCACAGTGGGAGCGTTTTAATGCACGATGGAAATCATTGCTGGCTGACTACGGAGCCAGCCAAATGCATCGCGCTGACCTAGAATGCTTTCAACGAGAGTTTAAAAGCTGGGATAGTTCTCGTCGAACTGAGTTTGTTAAGAAAGCGCACTCGATTATCAAGAAGCATACTTATGTTGCTGTAGCAACTGGCGTCATAAAGGCCGATTTTGAACAAGTAATGCCTTCGTGGGTTAAAAAACTCTTTGGCGGTGTTTATGGTTGGTGTGCTAATGAGTGCCTTGTCCATGTCGGAAAATGGTGTGAAAAAAGGAGTTATAGAGACCCGATTAATTGGGTCTTTGAAGCTGGAACAGCAGGGCACGGGCAAGTCTCAGACTTATTTGAGGCCCTACATGAACACCCAGAATGGGGCCCACGACTTTGCATTGGAAGTTGGTCCTTTGAAGATAAGAGCGTGGTGCCATTACAAGCAGCGGATACAATCGCCTATGAAGTGTTTAAGCATATCGAGAACCAGATTATAGATCAGGGGAAACGCACTGTCCGGTTATCCGTGCTTGATCTTGTTCGCCCAAGTGACGAGTCTTATCTAAAATATTGGGACAGAGGCCGACTTCAAAAGTCGCTCTTGAATTGGGAAGCTAAAACTAGAGCTTTGGCAGCAAAGCGACCTGCCGGTTTTTAGCTGCACGTGGTGAGCCATTCACCAGAAATGACAGGTGGGAGCGCATGGAGTTATTTTTTAGCCCGCCGATGGAGTCGATTCTTCACTTTCCCGTGACCGCCAGCCTAACAGCATTCAACGAAGCATTGACAGTCTGCCACCGGCCTTCCGGGTCACGGCTGTCCAAGGACCGCCGAAACTGATCGAAGGGCCACTTCCGGTTCGCGTGGGCTTCGAGAAAATCGAGCGCCGCGAAAACCTCAGCGGTGCGCATATCCTCATCGCGGCAACGGTCAAGGGCGTCCGTGAGCACGGCTAGAGCGGTTGTCACGTCCATTCCTATCTATAGGTCTGTACGATAGCCCAAAAGACGCCCGGCGAATAGTCAGTACGCCGAATTTAGGAGAAGCGTTGTGTTTATTTTTTGTTGCTTTTGCCCCCTCAGCTATGCTAGTTGCGGGACGTGTCGTTACACCCTTTAATGTTCGATGAAGCACTTAAAACTCTCATTCGTGTTGATCCCGATAGGGTCGGGCTAACTCGTAAGCGGCGAATAAGGAAAACCCGTGGCATCAGAAAGCGACGCCGAAAAACTTAGGAAAAAAATAGAGGCTGGCTACAAAGGGAACCCAACCGACGACAAGACCGCAAGACCCTCGCCAGTCGCACGGTCAGTCATAGAGATTCCACAATCCGTACTTGACGAGTATCGCACGAACCAGAAAAAGCAGAAGCGAGACAATAAGAAAAACCCCCACATAGCGAGAGCCGCCGTTTGGGGAGCTTTCATTTACGCTGCTATCGCTGTCTTCCAGTGGCTCGAAATGAACAAGACTGTAACCCAAACGCAGGAACTTGTTAAAAGCGCTAATATTCAAGTGGAAAAAATGATTGAATCCAATCGCACGAATCGCGAAGCGCTCACCAGTGTCCAGCGAGCCTTTATCACTGCCGGAAATATGGCCGTCGGTCGATTCGTTGACTCCAATAAAGTCACCAAATTTCAGTTTTTTGCTCAATGGGAAAACAGTGGGGTTACTCCAACTAGAAGGGCAATCCAACATGTTAGTTACAAACCTGATGTAAAACCGTTGCCTAAGAACTTCTCTTATCCAGACTTGTGGAGCGAGGAGGAACCTAAAAAAAATGTCCCCTTCATTTTTGGGCCAAAACAATCCATTTTCTCGTCGCAATTCTTGATAGACCCAGTGATAATTGAAGCGGTCAAAAGCCGTAAATTGCACTTGTATTTTTGGGGATGGCTTAGATATTTTGACATTTTTGAAAATACCCCTGAGCATATCACCAGATTTTGTCGTGAATACTTCGTTGACGGAGATCCGCTTAATCCAAGTCTGAATTTTCAGAATCGTTTCGTTTCTAGCTGTCCCAACTACGACTGCATTGACAATGAGTGCAAACAACAATAACAAATAAAAACGCCGACCTATCCCAAACTATAGTGGACCCTGGATTTCGAGTCCGACATAATTGCTCCAGATAAGTTAACGTCGGTTAGCACCGGGCTGTCAAATTCTCAAAAAGTCAAAAGACCGCACTTAGGACATGCACCGCGACGCATGGGGTGGGGGTATGGTACGGGGCAGGTCGTTTGGGTAATCTACCGTCGCCGCTTGCCGTGGTAAAGCGGCTACAGCAAGCCTCTGTCACTAAACGAGAAGACCCGCTCATTATCGCCAAGCACGACGTGGTCTAAGACGCGAATCCCGAGCACGTCGCCCGTTTCCTTTAGTCGTCGGGTGATTTCCTGATCTTCGGGACTAGGTGCAGGGTCGCCGCTCGGATGATTATGAACGAACACCACAGCAGCCGCGCAAAGGTGAAGCGCCGCTCGCCACACTTCCCGAGGGTGGACGAGTGAAGCGGTTAGGCTTCCTGTCGATACAACCTTGAAGCCATTCACGCGGTTTTTGTTATTCATGGCGAGCAAGAGAAAATGCTCTTTGTCCGCGTCGAGCGTTTGATAGATGCCACGCGCAACCCGCGCTACATCTTCGGACGATCTACACGGCGACCCCGAGGGAAACTCCGTAGGCTCTGCTACGAATTGCACCCGGAAGGTCTTGAGTCGGTACGCCATATTCGCCCCCCATTCGTTGGGAGGCGAAACCGTTTCGCTTTTTGGGGTGCTAGTGCGGGTTTCGTCGGGATACGTCGGGACAGCGGCGAAATCGGAATTCTGAAGTACTTGCTCGAAGTACCAGTGTTTTTTACTTCTTGCCGCGACTCCCCTTTTTTACAGGATTGGGTTCAAATCCCGTCGGGGACGCCAAAAAAATCCGAGGAGGTTGAACTAAGTATTCGGATGTTTGCCCCACAACCTGGAACAGAGATACCCGACGACTGCCAAATTGATGAGGAGAATGATCGTCTTCGGGATGCTGAAGCGGCTCATATCACTTAAGAGTTCCAACGGTATAAACGAAGCTGTGACAATGACTGTGAGATACTCAGCCCATCGCTTTAACAGGAGCAGGCCAAAACCCTCGGTCAATAGGAGCGCCGAATAAATCAAGGTGCTTATCTCGAAAGTTCTAAGCGTTCTGCGATTTACTCCCATAAACCAGTATAACAAGGCATTAACGTAACGGTTCTCTCGAATGACTGACAGTACATTTGCCCAGTGCCTTAGACTGTCCGCAGCATTCTTCCGTAGCAATGTCGCAGCTCCAAGGCCTAGAGCCAGCAACAACAGCCCCTTCACCAGTTTAAATACCGCAATGAGCCGGAGCCCCGTATCAGGGTGCCTGAGAGAATTTCTCGACTTTACGCTCTTCAATTCACGTTACTCCGATAGAAATCGCCCAGTACTTGAAATCCTCGGGACTAGATTGCCATCGCCAATCGATAAGTTGGAGTTGAAGAAAACTTGAAGTCGTTGCCAGGAGTGGAAAAAGGGTTAAGAGCGGTAAGGGTACTGGTTATTCTTTGCCTTACCCCACTGTTTGTCAGTTAGACTGCTGGTATCGTTCTATAGCGCGGATGTCTACAAGCTAAACCGATCTCTTCCGGCGTTAACCGGTCTTTTCAATCTTTTTCTTTTCGTCTTTAGAAATTTCTGATCGGCTCACTGAATCTTCGCTCTCTCCGTTGATCGCCTTTTTGAACTCACGAATAGATTCACCAAGCCCCTTCCCGATAGCCGGAAGATTCTTGGGCCCAAAAATAAGCAGGGCAACTACAAAAATAACAAGCAGATGCATCGGCTGGAGGAGACCTTCAAACATATCAGATACCTCCCCTATGAATTATACCAATCTTTCCTTCTACACAGAACCACCGGTAGGTTACCATAAAGATTGCAAAAAGAAAGAGGTCTTAACGTGCTATTTACTATTTAAAGGATAAGGATAGGCACTATGTAAGGCGTTAGTTATCTAAGGAAATTACCATTCGGCTGAGTCTGGCGGTAAGAGCTCTCCGAAATGTTCGAAGCCGGAAGGTCTTTGGCGACGTGACCTCCTTCAAAGATGAATTCAAGCCCTGGGAGGCGAACCTATACGAGTTTGCGCTCGCTAAATAGCCGCCTGCGGCTGGAAGCGGCGTTCGATCTATCGCTGGCTATAAAGCTCCTTGACAAACCCCGTAGTCTCCAACTCCTGGAGCAGGCGGTTGTCAAAAAAATCCTTGGGATCGGCTGACGCAGCCTTGGGGTGATCCGTGACTGAGAGGACTGCGCGGATCTGCTCTTCGGTAGCGTAAGGAATCCTCGGCAAGAGAGGCAGAAAAGATCGGTAGGCCTCGTCGATAATCTCCGTATCATTAGTCCCAAGATTACGAGCTAGAGCTCGCCGAGCCAAATCGGGCTGCTCTTGGGTAATCTTCAGGCCCGCGATATAAGTCTTCAGGAAGGCTTTCAGTAGATCCGGATTTTGCCGAACCAAGGATCGCCGAACAGCTATGCCTTCAAAAGGATAAGGGAACTTAAGGGAGCCGATATTGACCAGCTCCTTGAATCCGAGGCGGCGGGCCATGAGAGTCGTGGGCGCGGAAAGGATGGCGGCTGACACAATCCCCTGGTTGAGGGCGGCCGCAGCATCTTGTTGCCGCGAGAAATAGAGCACCTTAACATCTTGCCCCTGGACCATCTTGTATTGTCGAAGCAGTGCAATGGAAGCATGATCCGACGAGGCCCCTTTAGTTATGACTCCAAGAACCTTTCCGCGCAGGTCCGTGACCTCTTTGATGTCCGGCTTTACATAGAGAGAAAATGCGTAGGTAGGCACGCAGACGCCGACATAGATCAGGTCGGCTCCACTGAGCATTGCATTCACCGCTGCGCCCCCGGTCAGGGCTATATCGACCTCACCGGAAACGATGGTTTGCGTGAGCCTCACTCCACCCGGAATGTAGACCGGTCTAACGTCAGCCCCATACTGGCGATCGATTTTGGCCTCAGGAATCACCCAGAGCGGCGTCTGTCCGCCGTTGAGCTGAGGGTATCCCACTCTGATCGTTAGGGTGGCCCCGTTCGCGCCATTCATGGCGCCGAGGAACACGAGGGCGAACACGGCGATGGTCGAGCGGACTTTCGCCTTCACGGGACGAAGCCACGACGGAGCTCTCCTGCAGCGGCTTAACATACAAGCCCACTCCTTTCCCTTCTCGAGCTGACTCGATCCATCAAAGCCTCCCTCATCGTTGTTTTTAGATCTTTACTCAGGCAAGCGCCGGTATCTTCCCTTGAAAAAGAGAAGAGGCCTTTCCCCGGAAGCCGATGCGCCGAGAACCTCGCCGACATAGATCGTGTGATCGCCGCCGTCGTGGCCTTGCACGATCTTACATTCGATATAACCGATGGCGCCGTCGAGCAACGGTAATCCGTTATTCCCTCGATGCCATGGAATGCCGGAAAATTTTTCGGCCCCTTTGGTGGCGAAGCGCCTTGCAATCTTCTCCTGCTCCTCGCCGAGAAAATTGACCGCAAAGAGTTTGGATTCCTCGAAACAGGAGTAACACTGCGCCTTTTTGTCGACGCAGATCAAGACTAACGGCGGGTCGAGAGAGAGCGAAGTAAATGCATTGGCGGTCAGACCGGACGGGGCGCCGCTTTTATCCTGCGTGGTGATCACGGTGACCCCGGTAGCGAAATGGCCGAACACGTTGCGCAAATGTTGCGAATCCATATTCCCTTTCCGTTAAGAAAGATCAATTACTGGTATCAAAGCCCCTGCGGAGCTGTCAATCATTTGACGGCTCTGTTGCGGGAGTGCGGCGATAATCAGGAGCAGATAGCTCGCTCACGATGTGAGGTTCCGAGGGGAGAGAGAGAAAGCCGCCGGCACAGAGACATGAATGCCTTGGCAGGCCCTGACGGTGAAAATACGCAGCCGAAGGGGTTGGGTGGCCCTCGAGGCAGTAGCTCATTGCCCACGGCCTGAAGGCTTGTTCCCCGAGGAACCACTACACTCTTTCGCGAAAGGCTTCATTCATCTGGACGAAGCCGCGGCAAAAGTGTTAAGAAATACTTTCAGGAGGATTGATTATGGCCGTTATAGCGAAACCAGAAGCTAATACTTTGGAAAGATATATCGACGGGCTCTGCTCGATATGGGGCGACGGAAAAGATCCTCAGTTGCCGTTCAAAGTTAAGAGCCTTTTAGAGAAACTCCTTGCCTCAACCAAGCCCGACGATCTCTGGATGGCCCAGCTCATCGCGGAAGCCGAGCCCGCGCGGGAGCTCTATCGTGATCCTGAACACGGCTTCATACAGATGGGCCACGTTCACAAAGAAGGCCACGGCAACAAACCTCACGACCACGGTCCCTGCTGGGTGCTTTACGGCTCCTATACTGGAGTCACCGAGATCACGACGTATCGCCGCGCGGACAATGGCCAAGAGCCGGGAAAAGCCATCGTCGAAAAGAAGGACTTGCACCGGCTCACGCCGGGCGTCGTCTATCCCTATCTCCCCGGGGAAATTCACTCCACGCGCGCGGTCCAAGCTCCCGCGGTGGTCTTTCGCTTCCTGAGCTACGATCTGGAAAGGGTGAAGAGATACCGCTACAACCCTGAAAACGGCACTGTTGCTCAAGTGTGATCGGCTACGTTTCTTCCCCCTCGAAGGATCGGAGATGAACGAGAGCGAAATTTATTTTGAGCAGCTGCGCTCAAGCGGGTGCCTTGGATCTCGCCCGTCATGCCATGTCGATCATTGTCGTCGCATTGCCGCCGGAAAAACTCGGCGGCGTTTCTATTTCTTCGTAGGCGAAGGTTTGCCCTGTCCCAACTCCTGCAAGATAGACAAGTCCAGGAGCTTCCTCTTGTCCACCGATGAGGCCCGTTTATCGACGTAGGTAACCATCCTCACCAGATTCTCGACCGCAGCATCCGGCGGGTACAGGTCCGCGTCCGCGCGAGAGCGCATCTGCTCGTAAGTGAAATCCAGCGACTCCTTGTCATCGATACCTATGACCCGCCTTAAGATCTCCACGGTTCCATCCTTATTGGTCATCATGTAATGGGTCGCCTCTAAAAAACTTTTCACGAATCGTTTCCACTTGGCTCGATCCGATTGTAAAGAGGAAGTCTTCACGGCATTCGAACCATTCATAAACGGGGTTCTCCGGCCTTTGAGGAGAAAAAAGCCCATCTGCCGCATTTTGGGTTCAAACGCATAATCCACGGGCGCCGCGTCAATGCCCCCTCTCATGAGGGCCGCCAACCTTTCCTGAGAACCTCCGAGTTGAAGCAAGGTGACGTCCTTCATCGGATTGAGACCGGCGTCCTCCAGCATGACGCGGAGTATCAGAGACGATTTGCCGCCAAGTCGATTCACGCCGATTTTTTTTCCTCTCAATTGCGATAGATGGTCTATCCTTTCCCGCGTGGCTAGGGTGTAAGGAACCAAGTTATCCCAACTGCCGAGTGAGATCACGGGCACGCCTTGCAGGTTGGTCGTCACGAGACCGGTCGGCGCTCCAGAAGCGACATCGATGTCTCCCGAAATCAACGCCTGGTAGGTGGTCGGTTCGCTGTTGATCCTGATGATTTCTATCTTTAAGCCGTTCTTTTCGAAAATGCCCTTCTCGCTTCCGATGAATGTCGGAAATGCGACCGTCGGAAACAAGGGCACCCCGACGCGAATCTTCTCTTGGCCCAATCCCGGACCCGGCGTGAAACCTTCAATAACGAGAATGAGGAACAAAAAAGTGAAGATCGCACCGTTCTTCATAGTCCCTCCTCTGTCCGCTTATTCGCGTGTCGTTTTCAAGTCTCAAGGATTCAGGAAATCAGCGAGAGAAAGAAAGCTCCCACCGATTGCCATCGGGGTCAAAGACGTTGATGGAATAGCCTTTGCCATCTCTGTGTTCGCGGACCTTCTCGATGTTGGCGCCGATCTGCTGCAACGCGCCAAGCGCCTTCTCTTTCTCTTGCCAAGGAATGCTGAGCGTGTGGTGGGGGTCCACGGCCCGCGGTCCTTTGGAGGCGTCGAAGAGGTGGACTTCGAAGTTGCCGAGATGCACATCGACCTCCTTCACCTGGCCGGCCTTGATCTGTTCTTCGTCAGGGGCAACTCTTCGCACTACTTCGCCGCCTAACACTTGCGTATAAAACTCTTCAGCCTTGACAATATCTTTGGCGCTCATGGCGAAGGTTTTGAGCCCTCTGATATCAAACATGGGAAACTCCTTGAGGAAGAACGTTTTGAGTAGCGTTATGACTACGCATCGGCATGAGGCCATGCTATCAAACAGCGTCCAGATGTGGCAAGGAAAAGATAGGGCGCATGCCTTCTCGGTGCCATCTCGTTCTCGGTTCCGACAAACACGAATCACGCCTCTTATCGCACTCTCCCCTTTCACTTTTTCTCTTACTCACGCCTCCCGCCTCTTGCCTATTTTGTACTTTTCGCCTATTTTCCACTGAACAACTTCGGCTGGGCCGCCCGATCCGGTCACATCTTTGGATTGCACGTCATAGCTCGGACTTGATCATTTCCAGCCAGACTTTGCCCGTGTAACCGGATCTGTAAAGAAGAATTAAGACCTGAGCCTTGTAGGACTGATCCCCGTGCGAGTGCCGTGACAATGGGTCACTGGGACAAGTAGGGAGATTCTCGGTGCAGGACGCGAGCAAGCAAGAAAAAGAGGAGTGGTACGACCCGATTGTCGAATTCGCCGCGCACTTTATTGCGGCCAGCGTGATTTTCCTGATGCTCGGCGCGGTTACAACAGAGCTCCACTTCTACGTGGAATGGCTTAAAACCTTGAAGGTCGAGCCTCTGTTCGTCTATACCCTGAAGTGGCTTGAGTATTTCGTATTTGGGACAGATGTTGTATTATTTGTGGTGTACGTTGGTGGTTCGGTTGTAAAGGCCATACTGACAATGATAAAGAGGTGGACATCATGAATGCCATGAAACGGCTTATGCAGATCCTGAATCGAGTTGCGAGAGTGTTCTGGGGTGCCCTTAAGGAGACCCCAGCGGGTTTCTTTGCGCCTCTGGTTGCCTTCTGGCATGCAGTGAAGACTAACGCGACGCCCCAACCGCACTACGAGGACGGCCGACGCAGCCACAACATATGAACTGAAGACCTTCGTTCGTCTGGGGCATCATGCCCTCTTGATTCCTCTTTAGTGCGATCAGGAACACGTTTCACGATTACGAGTCAAAGCTTCTATTTCCGTCACGCCT
>WNFH01004542.1_pt1 | contig 10034 bp, 13 predicted proteins | sample 5400411 | NCBI WGS metagenome assembly WNFH01 (sample SAMN13153347, study PRJNA577476) | soil metagenome | isolation source: 200 cm saprolite under Douglas fir tree site 2 hole 3 | place: USA:California | collected 2015-04-18
CTGGCCCTGCCATTCAATGACTTCGACGCGCTCGAGCAGGCATTCAGCAAGTTTAAGAGCCAGATCGCCTGTATCATCGTGGAGCCCGTAGTAGGCAACATGGGTTGCGTGCCGCCGGCGCGGGGATATCTGGATGCGTTGCGCGAGATTACCCATCGCTATGACACCCTACTCATCTTCGACGAGGTCATGACCGGCTTCCGGCTGGCCTTCGGCGGTGCGCAGGAACTCTACGGTATTCTTCCCGACTTGACCATGCTGGGGAAGATCATCGGTGGCGGCCTGCCGGTGGGCGCATACGGCGGGCCGTCGGAGATCATGGATCTGGTGGCGCCTCTCGGGCCGGTGTATCAGGCGGGAACCCTGTCTGGGAATCCGCTGGCCATGGCGGCGGGGTTGGCCACACTGCGTTACCTGCGCGATCACAAAGGGATGATCTACCGCCAACTTGACAAATCGAGCGGGGTCTTAGCAACGGGGGTTGCGGCCGCCGCAAAAAACGCCGGCGTGCCCATGTGCTTCAACCGCGTGGGCTCGATGTTTACCTGGTTCTTCACGGCGGGCCCGGTGACGGATTGGAATTCGGCCTCGAAGGCCGATACTGAAGCTTTTGGCCGCTTTTTCCGCGCCATGCTTGACAACGGCGTGTACCTGCCGCCTTCGCAGTTCGAAGCCGCGTTCCTGAGCGCCGCGCACACCCAGGAAGACATTCAGCGGACGATTGCGGCGGCGAAGCAGGCGTTCGCAATGGCGCATGCGTAGGTTTCAAGCTTTGTGTCCGAAACCTGCGCAGAATCCGAAGCGTGTCCTGCTAGTTCACAACGAAGGCGAACCACAGAAGACACGGAGAATAGTTGACCCTGCCCTATGCACCGTGGGACCAACAGTCCTAGCTGATCGCTGATGGCTGACAGCTGAAAGCTTTCCCCATCATCTCGGGAACCGTCACAAACTCGTAGCCTTCTGACTTGTAGCGTGCGATCAGGCGATCGGTAGCAATAACCGTGCAGGATCGATCCTCGCCGAAGACCCTGTGCCCACCGTCGTGCAGCAAAATCACATCGCCTCCTCGGACTCGATTCGTGACTTTTCGCTCGATGTGCTCGACCGAAGGTGCGTTCCAGTCGTATCCGGTAACGCTCCACATCACGGGCTCGAGTCCCGTCCGGCGCGCGATATGCAACACGGCCGGCCGTCGTCCACCAAAGGGAGGACGGAACAGGTTGGAGTGCTCTCCTACCGCGTCGTTCAACGCGCGTGCGCAATCCGTCAGCTCCGCCTTGACCTCGCGTGCCTCTTTGAATATCAACAGAGGGTGGCTGAAGGTGTGATTGCCGATGACGTGCCCCGCCCGCGCCAACTCGCCCACAATATCCGGCCGCTGTTGAACGTAGCGGCCGATCAAAAAGAACGTGGCCCGTACGTTGTGGTTGGCAAGAACCTCTAAAACGCGCAGCGTGTAAGGGTCGTTGGGGCCGTCATCGTAGGTCAGCGCCAGCTGTTTCGATCCCCGCTTCAGTCCGATGAAGGTGCAGCCATACCACTGCCCTGTCGGTGCCATGGACTGATAGCCCGCGGCAGACACAGCCGCTGCAGCGGCAGCGGTGAGGGCGAGGCCGAGCATGGAGGAATTGTAAACGGAAGGCGGAAGGAAGAATGCAGAAGTCAGAATGCAGAATCGGGGGAAGGGGCAGCCCCCTGGAATCATTCTGCATTCTGACTGCTTAATTGTGCGATCCCTGTTAACTCTTCCCGCAATTGCCTCCCAGCCTCAGCCGAGATATGCTGCCATGCGAAGCGCTATTTCCACTCACCCATGGCCAATCTCTTTGAACTGCCCCGCTACATTGCAGTGGAAGGTCCCATACGAGTCGGCAAGACCACTTTGGCGCGGATTCTGGCGGAGCGTCTGAACGCGCAGCGGGTGATGGAGCCCGAGGACAACCCCTTCTTGCGCGCTTTTTACGACGGCGAGCCCGGGGCCGGGTTCCAGGCGCAGTTCGCCTTTCTGATCCAGCGATTCGAACAGCTCCGCGCGCTCGATCTGGGGCCGCGCTCCCAGAAAACCGTGCTCACCGACTTCATCTTCGAAAAAGACAAGCTTTTCGCCTGCCTCAACCTGACTGACCAGGAACTCAACACCTACAATCGCTACTACAACTACTTCCGCGAACAGCTCCCCACGCCCGACCTGGTGATCTATCTGCAGGCCACTTCCGAGGTCCTGAAAAAGCGCCTGAAGAAAAAGAACGCGCCAGGGGAGAAGGCGATCAACGAAGATTACCTGGAGGAAGTGATCAAGGCTTACGAGCACTTTTTCTTTCACTACACTTCTTCGGACCTGCTGATCGTGAACACCTCAGAGATCGACTTCGTGGAGCGCAACGAAGACTTGCAGGAGCTGCTGCGTAAGGTTTCCGCGCCCATCAAGGGTACGCAGTACTTCTTGCCGCTGGGGAGCCAGGAAGCGGCCAGTGCGTGAGAGGGTCGTTGGTCGTTGGCCACGGATCGCAAGAACAGGATTCAGACAGTGGGCGATGTGCCTAAATCGACTAGGGCCGGCGAGCTACGATCTCGACTCGTCGAGATTGCGCTGCAATGGCAGGCTCGCTTTGGCGTTGCTCCCCAGATTACAAGCGCTATTTCCGAGCTCGATGCTGCTCTATTGCTTGTTGGTATGTCTGAGGAAGAATACTGTGTAGGTTGTGCGCCAAGAACTGCCGTTACACAAGGCTGTGATTTCACGTTCAGAGGTTGTCGATACCAAGTAAAGGCTAACAGGCCGAGCGGCAAGCCTGGGTCCCCGGTCAGACTGGTGGTGAAAGTGAAAAACTACGATTGGGATAAATTGATCTGGATGCTTTATGACCGGGAATACAAACTTCAGGAAGCTTGGGAGTGGAACGTTGACGACTACAGGAAAGCTTTCGAATCTAGGTCACGCCTAGGGCCTAAGGACATGCGGAGAGGTCATGCGCTTCCAGTCCCAAACACGGGTTCGGCGTCATAAATCATCCCGATCATCCCGCTACTTCACATGCCGCGGCAGCGAATACACCGATAGGGCTCGCCCAACTCTTGAGAATTCTGGATCGGCGGTGACCAGCCATGCGCTCCGTTCGATGGCCAGCTCGGCGGCGAAGGCGTCAACGTAGCCCAGGCCGTGCTTTTCCTTGAGCGCGCCGGCTCGGGAGGCCCGTTCGCGATCGGCTGCGATGACCGCGACGGGCATCTCTTGCAACTTCGCTTCCACTTCCCGGGCCTTTGCCTCGCCGTGACGTCGCCACGCAATGTAGAAGACCTCACCCCAATTCACAGCCGACATCAAAAGGGGCGCGTCTTGTCGCAGGGCCTCGCTCAGCAGGTACCGGACCTTCTCCGCGGCGCCCCGACGGGCTTCAAGGAGGCCGATCAGCGCGTTGGCGTCAAGCACGTAGCGCCGTGCGCCCCGGCCAGAGAACACAGCCGTCATCGTTTCTCTCGCTTGCGTTCGCGTTCCCGCTCCGCGAACAATTCCTCAAACATAGAAGGCTCGCCCGGCGCGGGCTTTAGAAACCCCATGATCTCGTCCAACCGCCGCTCGGTGATCGGCGTGAGCACCAGCCGGCCTTGTTCCTCGCTCCAGGTTGCGGGAGTGCCTTTCTGCAGCCCGAGCTGCTCCCGCAACTCGGCTGGAATCACTACTTGGCCTTTGGAGCTGACAACAGTGCGATAGGTTGCCATTGAATGTATCTTACCATTAAGTAAGATCGTAATAGTATGTCTTACAACTGTCAAACGAGGCTCATTGCCCTCGCGGCGGGCACGCCCGATGGAACCTCATATGCCGCCTGGATGAAGGCCAACGTGAGCAATCCTATCGCCTTTGCTCGCAACAAGTTTGGGCCAACGGCAAACGACCATCGACGACGGGCGATTTTGGGTCTAGAATACCTCTAGCATCATCCAAGGATGCGTACAGGCTCTATCCGCTCAGGCGGAGGGGCACTGGAGGACACAATGAGTCTCACCCCGATTGGCGAACCTCGCCAGAAACTTACTGTTGCTTCCCTTCGAGAAAAGAAACTTCAACACGAACCGATAACTTGTCTGACCGCTTATGACTTTGCCACTGCCCGCCTGGTGGACGAGGCCGCCATCGATATCATCCTCGTCGGCGACTCGCTCGCCCAGACCATGCTTGGTTACGAGAACACGCTCTCGGTCACGATTGAAGAGATGCTGCACCATACGCGGGCGGTCAGGCGCGGCGTGAAGAATGCCCTCCTCGTGGCCGACATGCCGTATGGGTCGTATCACGTGGGTCCAGACGAAGCCGTTCGCAACGCTGCACGCTTCATCAAGGAAGCCGGCGCCGAAGCGGTGAAGATTGAAGGCGGCGAGAAGCGCGCGGACCTGATCCGGCGCATCATTGACGCAGAAATTCCCGTCACCGGGCACATCGGACTAACGCCGCAGTCGGTGAACGTCATGGGCGGGTACAAAGTCCAAGGCAAGAGCCTGCCAGCCATCGAGCAGCTCATGCACGACGCCGTGGCGCTCGATCGCGCCGGGGTGGCGTGCCTTTATCTCGAAGGCATCCCGCGGGAAGTGGCGGCCATGATCACCGCCGAGGTCGAGACGCCGACTATTGGCATCGGCGCTGGACCCGACTGCGACGGACAGGTCCTCGTTTTCCACGACATCCTGAACCTGACCTTCGGCCCGCCGGCCAAGTTCGTGCGGCGGTACGGCGATGCTGCGGCGCTGATCACCCACGCCGTGCAGACGTTCCGCGCAGACGTGGTTTCGCGCCGGTATCCGTCGGATGGCGAGTCGTACCATCTGCCGAAAGAGACGCGGGGCGCGCTGGAGACGGTTCTGGAGCGCAAGCGGGCCATGCGGCGGTAAGCCCGTCAGCCAGGAGAGGTGAACGGTTTGCTCCGCACCTCTGCGTCCGGATGATAAGAGACGGATGTCAGACATTTCCAAAGACGACCCTTTGAACATCGGTTCCATTATTTTTCCGCAGATGGATCAGTGCGATTTCACCGGCCCGTTTGAGGTCTTGTCTCAGGTTCCCGGTTCAACTTTTCATGTGCTCTGGAAAGAGAAGGCACCAATTCGGGACAGGCGGGGATTGATCTTGACGCCAGAAAAAACCTTTTCGGAGTCACCTCTGCTGGATGTGCTGGTCGTGCCGGGTGGTCACGGACAACAGGCCCTTATGGAGGATGCAGCAGTCCTTTCTTTCATTCGAAACCAGGCAGCGAATGCGAGATATGTCTTTTCTGTTTGCACGGGTGCCTTGCTATGTGGCGCGGCTGGACTGCTACGGGGCGTAAAAGCGACCACTCACTGGTCGGCGTTCCATCTGCTTTCGTACTTTGGAGCGATTCCAGTTGAAGCCCGAGTTGTAGTGGATGGAAAATTCGTCAGTGCCGCAGGCGTCACTGCTGGACTCGATGGCGCGTTGCGATTAGTTTCCCTCTTGCGTGACGACCGCACAGCCCAAGCCATTCAGCTGGCGATCGAATATGCGCCTGAGCCTCCCTTCAACAGCGGTACTCCCGAAACTGCCCCACGGGAGGTCCTGGAAGCGGTTCGAGCTTCCGCTCGCCAGATCACCGAAGCCAGGCTTGCAACCGCCAAGCGCATCGCCAGCCTTCTTTCATGAAGATCTGCAGGACAATTCACGAATTCCGTTCCGCTTGCCTCCCCTTGCGCCGTCACGGTAGGCGGCTCGGCTTCGTGCCCACCATGGGCGCGCTGCACGAAGGACATCTCTCGCTGATGCGGGCAGCCAAGGCGCAATGCGAGGTCGTAGCAGCTTCAATCTTCGTCAATCCCCTCCAGTTCGGTCCCAACGAAGACTTCGCGAAATACCCCCGCAACTTCGAGCGTGATCGCGAACTGCTGGAACAAGAGGGCGTGGAGCTGCTGTTTGCGCCTTCGGTCGAAGAGATGTACCCGGCGGGCGCCGTCACTTATGTCACGGTGGAGGGCTTGAGCGAAAAACTTTGCGGCAAATCGCGCCCCGGCCACTTCCGCGGAGTGACCACGGCCGTTTCAAAACTCTTTCATATCGTGGAGCCGGACAGCGCTTTCTTCGGGCAGAAGGACGCCGCTCAGGCGGCGATCATCCGCCGCATGGTGCGCGATCTGAACTTTCCGATTGAAATCGTCGTCTGCCCCATCGTGCGCGAAGCCGATGGTTTGGCCATGAGTTCCCGCAACGATTATCTCGACCTGCAGCAGCGGCGCTCTGCCCTGGTCCTTTATCGCTCGCTCATGCGCGTGAAAGAACTCTTCGAGGGGAAGGAACGCAACGTGGCTAGGCTCATTGCTGCCGGCAAGAAAGTGTTCGAGCAGGAACCATCGGTCCGGCTGGATTACTTCGAGATCGTAAATCCCGACACACTCGATCTCGTGGAAGAGATTTCAGAGAACGCCCTGGTCGCGGTGGCAGCGTTCGTAAGCCGTACACGGCTGATCGACAACATTGTGCTTGGAGTTGATTAAGGGATTTGCCACCAGCCGCGATGGACATAACCACTTATTAGGCGTGCCGCAATTCCTGGGTCTTTTTCCCCGATACGAATTCGTTGCCCGCAATCACGTATCGCAGGGGCATTTTCGCGGCCTTGGTGATGCCGATGCGTGTTGTCGTCGCGACCCGGCGCGGCCGGAAGCCATCATCCGCCAGCCACAGGTCCGACTTCGGGGACGTCAAATCCTTCCCGTTGTCCCGCTTCCGAGTAATGCTGAATGCTTCGGCAAGCCGTCCGGGACCGCTCGTGAGCAGACGCAGATCACGAGGGTTTCTCACAGTCACGCCTCGCGCACGCGCCATCGCGGCAATCCCCTCGAGTGGCTCCAGAGCGCGAAACAGGACTCCACCCGCAATCCCGTCCGGCAGGCAGGAAACGTTAAAGCACCAATGGTTGCCGTAAATGAAGTAAACGTAAGCATGGCCTGGTGGACCGAACAGCACTTCATTTCGAAGCGTGCGTCCGGCAGCTGCATGGGCCGCAGGATCACCTTCACCGAGGTAAGCCTCAACTTCCACGATCCGCGCTGCCAGCAGCTTCCTGCCTTCCCGCCGCACCAGGACCTTGCCCAGCAGGTCGCAGCTTACCGCTCGCGGATCACGCGCATAAAACTCACGCGGCAACGGTTTGCGGAGTTGCCCCACTTGGCCCAGTTTAGCCATTGAACTCTCGTCACTATCCAGCCGCTGCATTTTTGCTTATGTTGATAGCACGTCACTGCTCAAACACGCCAGTGTTCAAATTTGAAGGAGGATTCATGCTCGGGAAATCGCTTGGGAGATCGCTCAAGACCGCTTCGGTACTCTTGTTGCTGGCCCTAGCCGCGGCAGCGCAAACCATTCCGTCCGGCACCAGGCTGACGGTGCGCCTGGGGTCAAGGATCAGTTCCGGCACGGCCCAAAGCGGCCAGACATTTGATGCTGCTTTGGCCCGCGACCTGGTCGTCAATGGCAAGACCCTGGCCAGGGCGGGCGCGCCAGCCAGAGGCAGAGTAACGTATGCCAAGTCCAGCGGACGGTTGCACGCTCCGGGCCAACTCACGCTGCGGCTCACGTCCGTGGAGATCAACGGCAAGATGGTTCCGGTCTCCACCAGCGGCTATCACGCCAAAGGCAAAAGCCACACGAAAGGCAATGTCGAGAAAATCGGCGGCGGGGCGGCAGCCGGCGCACTAATCGGCGCGCTTGCCGGAGGAGGCAAGGGAGCTCTGATTGGAACGGCCGTCGGCGCGGGCGCCGGAACCGGAGTGGCGGCGGCGACTGGCAAAGAAGAAGCGGTGGTCCCAGCCGAAGCAGCCTTGACCTTCACCACCACATCGGCAGGCCGGGCGAGATAATTCGAACGACCTGAGGCAGCCGCTGGCGTGAAGATTGGTCAGGCTCTGTGTCCTCCGTGCCTCTGTGGTTAATCCACGAGGAAGGCTGCACCACGGAGGACACGGAGGGCACGGAGGGACTGATTGGCCATGTGCCTCGCTGATACCACACCTCGGTGCCGAGCAGCTGGCGACAAACGACCCTCTCATGCCGCAGTCTTCAGATAGGCCAACACTTCTTCGGCATGGCCTTCCGCCTTCACGTTGTGGAAGACGTGGGCAATCCTGCCGTCCGGGCCGATCACGAAGGTCGTGCGCGCGATTCCCTTCACTTTCTTGCCGTACATGTTCTTCTCTTTGATCACGCCGAAGGCTTCGCAAACCTTCTTATCCACGTCAGCCAGCAGGGTATAAGGCAGGCCGTACTTATCCCGGAATTTCTTTTGGGTTTGAGGCGGGTCGGCGGAGATCCCAAGAATCACAGCCCCGGCCTGCTGCAGTTTCTTGTATGCGTCACGGAACCCGGACGCTTCAATCGTTCAGCCGGGTGTATCGGCCTTGGGAAAGAAGAACAGCACGACCGTCTTGCCGCGAAAATCCTTCAGTGAGACGTTCTTGCCGCTCTCGTCCGGCAAAGTAAAGTCAGGGGCTTTATCATTAATATCCATGGCAGTTTCTCCGTTACGCCAATCGTTATACCGCACTGCGGGCCGAGTCGTCATCCTCGCCAGCCTAGCTTTGATCCTGGGGCAGATTCTGCCGGCCCAGCTCACGGGCCGCCCAACGGTCACCAAGGGGCCGCGTGCCTTGGGGCTGCTTGAGCTCGGGGCCAACGGCAAGGCTCACCTCATCCCCGTCACTATCATGTACGACGGCAGGTTCTACGACGCCAGCGCGTATAAAGCTTCTCCTATACCCATGGCGCTGGAATCCGAGACAGTGTATGAGGCCGTGCGTACGGGAGTCTCCCAGGGACTGTTTACGGTTACCGGTGCGATGCAAGCCAACAAAACGTGGATCGGCGAAGGGACCTGGCAGTCAGCCAGTGCGATCGAGGCCGCCGCCGCAAAGAAAAACACGCCTCCGCCGAAACCTGCCGAGGATCTGGATGCGCCGCCAGTGTTGAGGCGTTCGGGCTCGGAAAAAGCCAAGTCTCCCGAACCCATACCGCCAGCGACACCCCCACAAACCACGCCGCAAACCAGCCCCCCGGCCGCCTCTACTCCCGCTCCGGCCACTTCTTCCACTCCGGTTGCGCCCCCGGCAGTCGAAGACGACAAAGACCGACCCGTGCTACAGAGGGGAAAGCCCTCTCGCAGGTCGCAGCAACGGCCCGGCACGCCTGCCGGAGCCTCAGCCAAAGCTGGCTCGCATCCGCCGGCGACTGCTTCTGCCACAGCGGGTCCAGTACAGATCATTCCCGCGATCTCGGATGCCGATGGCCCCGAGCCACGTCCTTACACTTACCCGCTCAAACCGGAAGAAGAACAACATTTACGCAGGAAAGTGCTGGTTTTGGCGGCCGACGAGGTCCGCGCCCGGGCAAGTCTGCTGGCGCCTGACACTCTCGAATCGCCGTCCTCAGCTCGTGGCTCTCCCAGGCAAGGCAAAACGGCTCCAGCGGTCAAGCCGCCGCAACCCGCGTTTGAAGATGTGCAGCTACGCGTGTTTGACCTCTCAAACAGCAACCAGGCGGTGCTGGTGCTGACTGCGAAAGCCCGTATGCCGCGGCGCTCGGACGCAAGCGCGGGCTTGCAGTACTACGTCACGCTGGTAGCTCGTGAAGATTTATACGGGGAACTGCACAAGGCTTTCTCCAACATCACCGACACGCTGCATCTGGATGTACTGCCGCGCCTGGAACTGATTGACGCGGTGGACGCCGACGGTGACGGTCGTGGCGAACTACTCTTCCGCCAAATCTCCGATGCGGGCAGCGCGTTCGCCGTTTATCGCGTCATCGGAGATCAGTTGTGGCCGCTGTTTCAGGGCACGCCTGGGCAGTGAGGCTTTGTCAGTGTCGCGGAGAGGGAAGGAAGCTACGGCGTAAAAGCAATTCTCGGATCCTAAAGTTCATGCTTCACGATGGGCGTACCATCCGACAGTTCTTCTATCTTGAAGTCCGAGAACAATGAAGGCGCCTGCAAACGGACAATCTTGAGAAGTTCCGTGGCAACCTTTCGCATCTC
>WNFH01004549.1_pt1 | contig 10028 bp, 10 predicted proteins | sample 5400411 | NCBI WGS metagenome assembly WNFH01 (sample SAMN13153347, study PRJNA577476) | soil metagenome | isolation source: 200 cm saprolite under Douglas fir tree site 2 hole 3 | place: USA:California | collected 2015-04-18
GAAAGGTCCTCGAGCGCGCCAACCTCGGGATGAACGACATCGACGCCTTCGAAGTCAACGAGGCCTTCGCCAGCGTCGTGCTCGCCTGGCTCGCCGATATCGGAGCCGATCCGGCCAAGGTCAACATCAACGGTGGCGCGACGGCCGTCGGCCATCCCCTCGGCGCCAGTGGCGCGCGGCTCATGGCGACCCTGCTGAGCGTCCTGGAACAGGCCGACGGCCGTTGGGGCCTACAGACCATGTGCGAGGCCGGCGGGCTGGCTAACGCGGCCATCATCGAGCGCATCTGAGACGCACGTGGCCGTCTTCAGTCGTGGATTCCACGGTCGCCGCGACCACGACGACGCGCTGCCCCCGGGGCAGTACCTGACCCGCGACTTCCCCGTGCTGTCGGCGGGCCCCACGCCATTGATTCCGCACGACAAGTGGACCTTAACGATCACCACCGAGACAGGCGCACACCAGGCCTGGAACTGGGCACAGTTCATCGCCCTCCCGAGCGAAGAACCCACCGTCGACATCCACTGCGTCACCCGCTGGTCCAAGCTCGGCACGGCCTGGCGCCGCGTTTCTCTCGACACCCTGTTCGCCGACATCGACACCGCCGCCGACTTCGCCATGGTGCACAGCTACGGCAGCTACACCACGAACATTCCGCTCGAGGATCTCTCGACGGCAAATCCTGGATCGCCTACGAGCGCGAGGGCGAGCCGCTGCAACCAGTCCACGGCGGGCCGGCCCGCCTTCTCGTCCCGCATCTGTACTTCTGGAAGTCAGCCAAATGGGTGCGCGGCATCGAGTTGATGCTCCAGGACGAACCCGGTTTCTGGGAGAGCCTCGGCTATCACATGTACGGAGACCCATGGCGCGAGCAGCGCTACGACGGGGACTGAAAGCTATGTGGCGGCCCGCGCAACTCGTCGACGCCTGGGAGGAGATCCCGACGGCGCGCACGTTGCGATTCAAGGTGCCCGACTGGCCAGGCCACCTCGCCGGGCAGCACGTCGACCTCCGCCTCACCGCGGAGGACGGATACATGGCTCAGCGCAGCTACTCAATGTCCGCGCCCGAGGACGGCGAGTTCGTCGAGGTGACCGTTCAGCTCGTGCCCGACGGCGAAGTGTCCCCGTACCTGGTCAAAGAGATCACCATCGGCGACGCGGTCGAGGTCTTGGGCCCGCTCGGCGGCTGGTTCGTCTAGCGCCCGCAACCGCCTCAGCCGACCTTGCTCATCGGGGGCGGCTCCGGCGTCGCTCCGCTCATCGCGATGCTGCGCGAGCACGCCCGCAGCCGTTCAGCCTCACCGATGCGGTTGATCTACTCGACCCGGAGCCCAGACCAGCTCTACTTCGCAACCGAGCTGTCAGACCACCGCGACGACATCGCCATCCTCTACACCCGTGCGGCACCGCCCGGCGACGATCGCCCGCCACATCGCATCAGCGTGACCGACCTGAGCGAACACGGGTGGCCCGCGGATGCCAATCCGACCTGCTACGTCTGCGGGCCGACGCCGTTCGTGGAATCGGTGACCAACCTGGTCGTCGCCGCCGGACCTCCTTCGGGTCAACCTGCCGGACCCAAATGGTCGTCGTCCGTCAGCAGGTCGTCAAGCCGCCAAACGGGTTTCTACACAGGCTTCCATCCCGACTCGGGATCTTGGGTAGCGCCCGGCAACGCCACCGGGGCCGAGTTTGGGAAGACCTGTATGCTGACCGGCGACTACGTGGCCGAGACTCGCTGCCAGATCGACGAGTTCATGAGGGTCCGGCGCAGCCGCTGAGCGGCGCGATGCGGCGAGTCCAGCCCAGCGCCACATGTCCAAGCAGCCACCGGGGCGGCCCGGAACGCCGGGGCGGACGGCGACGGCAATCAAAAGGTGAGAGTCGAGCCCAAGGCACCGCAAGCCTGCGGCGTAGTCCGGAGCAGCGGCCCTGACGGCTCGTAACCCACCGCTCGTAAGCTTGACGCCCCGGAGCCGCCGTCCTGCACGGCGATCCCGGCTAGCTGGCAGGCCGTCAGGAGCACATCGGTTCTAAGGGGTCAGCGCGCTTAGGTCCAGATCCGACCATTATGCGCTAGGTCGGCTGCTGCGATTCCAGCTCGATAGTCGCGCCAGATTCGGCAGGTCACTCACGCTCCGGAGTGTCCATCACACTGCGTTACGATTACTGGTCACTGCCGCCGTGCGAGATCCGCCGTTCGGCGCGGGCAGCAGCCCATGCAGCATGATCGCGAAGGCTATGCAGAACAGGTCAATCTGGTGCGTCGGCCAGTTGGTATGAGCATGCGGCGATGATGGTCCCTGTAAAGCGCAAGATCGGCTTCTGCTACACGCGCTGGCACCGACTGAGCCACGACCACTGCGGCCGCAGCAGTGATCCCCCCTGTGATCCCCTCACCGGGCGGGTCGGCCCATGCCGGCAGGTTTCATTCCGGAACGACGGCCAGGTCTGGGGTGATGTTGTCGTTGGCCTGTTGAAGCTAGCTCCTGTGCCCGTCGACTGTCTGTGGACTAAAAGATCACGCGATCGAGCGATGAGACCTGCTCGAGCTGCGCCTAGGTTCGCTTGCATCAGCGACGAAGAAGGGACCAGGCGGTGCAATTCTGGACCACTGATCGGCGTGGCGCCGTGGAGATCGCGACGTTCTCGAATCCGCCGCACAACTATCTCAACAAGCCGGTGATCGACGGGCTCGAGCAGCTGGTCGTGCAGTGGCGGGATCCGTCGATCCGGGCGGTCGTGATCCAGTCACGTGCCGAGGACGCCGGCGGTTTCAGTCAATACAGCGTCGAGGAGTTGTACGGGCTAGCCAGTGACCCGGCCACGTCCCGATACTCCGGAGCGATCGTGCGCGGCTACAAGGCGATCTTCGATCAGATGATGGCGCTGCCCAAGGTGATAATCGCGGCGATGAACGGGGACGCGATGGGAGGCGGATTCGAGCTCACCCTCGCCTGCGACCTGCGGATCGGCCAGAACGGCGACTTCCGCTACGGAAACCCTGAGGTGCGCGCCGGCATCATTCCCGGGGCGGGCGGGACGCAGCGCGTGACCCGGCTCGTGGGTTTGGCACGCGCGCTCGACTGGGTGTTGCGCGGCCGCATCGTCAGGCCCGAGGTCGCGTTGGAGCTCGGCCTCGTCCACGAGGTCGTCGACGACGCGCCTGCCCGTGCGCTGGAGCTTGCCAGGGAGATCGCGTCGCTCCCGCCGATGTCGGTGGCGAACGCGAAGAGGGCGCTCTACCTCGGGGCCGACACCAACCTACAGGCCGCGTTCGAGGTAGAGAACATGCAATGGACCGAGGTCATGCAGTCCGACGACGCGCAGCTCGCGCTCAAGACCTTCCTCGCCGTGGACCCCGATTCGCGTCGCGACTGGTTCGAATCCGAGAACTCGAAGAACTACCCCGCCTACTCTGGCCACTGAGGTTACAGATGCCGCTCGCGACCTTCCAACGAAACGATCAGCTCGGCGAGATCGTGATCGATAGCCCTCCGCTGAACTTCTTCAGCGGGGAACTGCTCGCCGACTTGCGCGCCGCCGTCAACGAGGCGGCCGACAGTGACATCCGGGCCCTGCTGCTGCGAGCCGAGGGCAGTGATTTCTCCGCAGGAGCGGAGGTCACGGTCTTCATTGGGCTTGACGAGGCCCAGGCTACGGAGCTGGAGACGACGGTCCTCTCACTGATCGGAGCGATCGAGGATCTCCCGGTCCCGACCCTCGCACTCATCCACGGCCAGTGCTACGCGGGCGCGCTGGAGGTTTGTCTCGCGTGCGATCTGATCTGGGCCGCGGAGGGCAGTCAGATCGGACAGATCGAGGCACTGGCCGGCGGCATCCCATACGCAGGCGGGACCCAGCGCATTGCGTCGCGGATCGGTGCAGGACGCGCCGCGGAGATGGTGTTTACAGCCGCCATCCTGCCGCCGGAGACGCTTGCGTCCTGGGGCCTCATCAACCAAGTGGTACCAGCGGACCGCCTCACCGGGGAGGGCCGTACTTTTGCTCAGAGCCTCGCGAGCGGTCCCACACGTGCTCATGCCGCGACCAAGCGCATCCTCCACGCCTGGCGCTCGGGCGGAGTGGCCGCGGCCGACCGCGTAACCCACGCCGAAGGACCAGCCGTGATGCTCAGCCAGGACCTGCAGGACGGCATCGCGAGCCTACAGCGCTACGGCCTGGGCCACGCCACCTTCAACAACCGCTGACCAAGTAGCAGCTCGCCGTCAACCGGTCGAGCTGGTGATAAGGGCGCGCAGCAATCCGTCGTGGCGATCGGGCCTCAGAGCCAGTCGGCCGCGATGATCTGCCCGGCATCCTGCTCGGGGTGCTCGCGCACGCCTTAGAGCGCTGGCACCCGACCGCAGCTCCGTCCGCCAAGGTGGTTCGGATACCGCGCGATCTTCGCGTTTGAAGAAGGCCACGCATACAAGCGTGAGCGCCGCCACCGGTCCACGAGCCCCTCTGGGATGCCCTCGAAGAACTTCTGTCGGTGATTCCGAGGAAGTCGTAGGGGCCGCTCGATGTTCGCAACGTCGTCCCACACCGAGTCGACACCTCCGGCCGGTCGCTCGAAGGCGGATCCCGCCAGGGCAATCTCAGGCGCCGCGATCGCTGTGAACACCGCATCCGTTGCATCGGCGAACGCACTGGTCCACCGGGTTTGCCTCGTCTCATTCATGCGAGCGGATGAACCACCGGTGCTTGTCCAGATGCTCGAGCACCGTGGTGTACAAGTCCACGGTGACGACGTCAGAGAGGGCGGCGATGTCGGCGCTGAGCGCGTCGATCACATGGCTCGACTCGGCCTCCAGAGCGCGGAGGGCCTCACCGGCGCCAATTGCGTGCGCCGGGAAGGGAGCCAGCGTCGTGGTGTCCGCGATCGTCGAAGGACGGCCCTCAGGCGAGCCGCCGATCGCAGCCAGACGCTCGGCGATCAGATCGGCAACTGGCTGACATCACACAGTCGTGCGGCCGGCTTGTCGTCATGACGGGGCGGGAGGACGTGTCTCTGCGTTCTTATCGCTTCAAAGCTGTCCGGCGTTTAGCTGGCCTGGCTGAATTGCCTTCGTCAGCGCGACCCGAGAGTTCACCCCGAGCTTCTCGAAGATGTGGCGCACGTGGGTTCCTACTGTGTGCGGCGAGATGAACAGGCGCTCGCCGATCTCTCTGTTAGAGAGGCCAGCGGTCACTAGTTCAGCGATCCTCACCTCCGACTCTGTGAGGGCTTCCCACCCGAACCGAGGCCGACGGGACTGGACGACGCGTCGGCGGACCCCGAGCCTGGCGAGTCGTTGCCGAACGCGCGCGGCATCAGACGCGGCGCCGCACGCAAGCGCGACTCTGAGCGATTGGTCGTATGCCTCCACGGCCTCGGTTGTCGCTCCCTCGTCGACGAGGGCATCGCCCAGGTCCTCGAACGCGGAGGCTTGCCACAGCGGCCGGGACGTCCCATCGTAAAGCCTCACAGCATCCGAGAGTCGATCGCTCGAGCCTTCCGTCAGTCCGGCGCAGTGGGCGGCGACAGCTCGCAACGTCCGCACGGTGGGGTTGACTTCCGCTCGGACTTGCGCCGCTTGGGTGGCGCGCTTGGCGAGTTGTGGCTGCCGCGCGTTCACCGCGATACGCACGAGTTCTACGTCGTCGGTCGCCTCGAAAGGGAAGAGCGGGAGGAACTCCAGCGCGGCGTCTTCACCGGACTTGCAGATCCAGTCGTATGCCTGAGTCGGTTGCTGAAGGCTCGCCGAGTGCAGGGCCAGCAACCAAGCGCCGTGACGCTGGATCATCGGAACACCGATCTCGAGAAGCACCTTGGCAATCTCTGCCGCTTCCGCCGGCGCCGCAGTGTCGCCCATGTGCTGTCGAACTCTGGCGAAGGCCACGAGCGCAGACGCGTCCGGGACCCCGGCGACCATGTGGGCGTCACGGACTGTATACCGACCCTGCAGCAAGGTGGCCGCCTCCGCAAGTCGTCCCATCTGGAACAGCTGCTGGCCTTTCCACGTCTCGAAGAGGTTCAAGGCCCAGTTCTGGCGGTCCCGTTGAGCGGCCACGATCGCTTGGTCTGCCACGTCCAAGGCCTCATCTGGACGGTCCGTCGCTGTGAACACGCAGCATCTGAAGGCAACAGCAAGACGGTCACGGGCGTCGTCACTTCCCTCGACGCGATGGGTCTCGGCCTCGCCGAGCAGCGCGAGCGCCCTATCGAAGTTCGACGCCTGATATTCGGCGGCTGCCTTCGCAAGCTCGTAGGGAAACCAGCCGGCCCGCGAGCTACTGGCGTAGACCGCCTCTGCCACTTCCGCCTCGATCTCCAGAGCTTCTGACGTGCGGCCTGCGACAACGAGATTATGGAACAGGTGCGACCACAGCCATGCTCGCATGTCGATCGACAGGGCAGGCAGGGCGAGAGCCTTGCGCGCGTTGTAGGTCCGCACGTCGGCGGATACGTGGAACATTCGGCAGATGCCGAGTCGGACCTGAGCCTCCTGTTCAGGTGGGAGTGCCTGACGGAGTGCGACATCTGCGAACGCCTTCGCCTCGGCCGTCCGACCGGCAGCGAACAACGACACCGCGGTACGGGACACCAACGGGCCGCGGAGCGGATGTCGAGGCGGGGCGAGGTCGAGCGCCTTCTGCGCGAGGTCAGCGGACGCGGCGGGGTCGGTCATAGCGAGCGCTTCTGCTGCCTCCAGGAGCGTGGCGATGGCGTCGTCGTCGCCCGGTTCCGCGCTCTGGGCCAGTTGCGACGCGACCTCTACAGGAAAGGCCCCCCGTTCAAGGAGCACCCCGGCCGCCCGGCGGTCGAGGGCGCGGCGGACCGAATTCGAACAAGCAGCCCTCACGCCGTCTCTGATGAGGTCATGTCGGAAAGTCAACCGGCCCTGCTCGTCGCTGAGAAGATCAGCTCGAATCAAGTCGTCGACCGGACCCAGCAATTCTCCGACAGGCATGTCCGCTATCTGTGACAGCTCTTCCATGGAGAACCGCTGTCCCAGCGAAGCTGCCGCGATGATGATCCGCTCTGCGGACGGCGACAGCATCTTGATTCGTTGACTCATCGTGTTGCCAACCCGGCCTGGTAGCCGATCGGCGGTCAGATTGACAACGCGGCCGTTGCTGCTGACGAGGTTCTCCTCTTTCAAGCCGAGGAGAAGCTCCACGAGCAAGAACGGGTTACCCGCGGCGCGCTCGGCTGCCTGGAGCACGCCCTCCCCCGGTTTGGCCCCGAGCACGTCGGCTGCGATCTGGGTCACAGCTTCCCTGTCGATGGGCCCTAGTGAGATCAGATGGGCGCCGCCATCAGCGAGCTCGGTGAGGGCGCTCACCATCGGCACGGATCCTTCGCGCGGACGTATTGCAAGCACCCAGGAGATCGGCAGCGTGCTAAGGCACTGTGGGAGCGTCCGAAGGGCCGCGGCGGTGCCGCTGTCGGCCCACTGGAGGTCGTCGAGGCAGACCATGAGCGGCGTCTCCATCGCGGCCCGCTCGAGGAGCGATTGGACGTCGTGGAGGACCCAGTAGCGCTGCTCGGGCGAGCCGACGAGCTTCGAGAGCTTCGCAAAATCCACGAGGGGCACATTTCCGCCGTAGATCGCATCCATCAGCGCGGAGAGTTCGACGATTTCCTCGCCCTGCCGGCCTGCGCCGAACCCGGTTCGAAAACCCAGTCGTTCCGCTATCGACCGCGCCTCCGTCAGAAGCCGGGTCTTGCCGATTCCCGGCTGGCCCTCGATCAGGGTCACGTCGCCGACGCCCCGTCTCACCCGATCGAGCGCGGCGTGGATAGCCTCTATGCCGCCGTCTCGGCCGCGCATCGGGTACAGATGGGACATCGAGACCTCGTTCTGCGCGTGTACGACGCTCGGCATGCGCCTAACAGGACGCTACCAGCGTGCGGCGACCAAGTAGCGTTAGAGAACATCAGCGTGGTCGCCCTCGGGCTCCATCGACGAGCGAGACGATCACAGTGCCGCCTGTTCCGGTGCGGCAGCTCCGATTGACCCGTAAACGGCCCGCTTTCGGCGCCAACGGGTCCAGATGCTGCGCCGAACTCCGGCTCCACCGCTGGGCGGAAAGAAATCACGCGCTCAGGGGATGTGACCTCGCCCGCTAGGTCGCAGGCTCCCAAGGTGGACGATATCTATCTTGGCCGACGCCCAGAGCCCGCGGGGTCTGCTCGGGAACGATCACACCCACGGTCGGCTCGCCTGGAAGCTGCCGGCCGGCGCCCCAGCTTCTGTGGCCTTCCGTAAACGCAGCGCCAGACATCAAACCGCTCTTCCGCGAGAAGGCCCGCAACTCGATGATCGGCCGGTTCGACCTCTGGTCTCACCAGGACGTCCGCGACCATGCCTCAACCATTCTCGCGGTCCTACGGGCCGGGACCATGCCCTGCGACGGGAAGTGGCGCTCCGAAGACATAGACCTGTTCGAGCACTGGATCGCCGGCGGAATGGCGGAGTGACTATCAGCGCGCCAGCCTCGAACGAATCCCCGCTCAGGTGCTCCTGTGGTGGTGCTTCAAGAGGAGCTTCGTGGTGCTAACCAATTCGATTCCGAGTTCGCCTTGGAGGGGCCAGATGGGCAACGACGTGATCATTGGTTACGACGGGAAGCCCCGGTGTCCCTGGGCCGGAGCTACCGATACCGCGCTCGGCCGCTACCACGATGAGGTCTGGGGTAAGCGCACGTACGACGAGTCGGCGATGTTCGAGGCGCTGACCCTGGGCGTGTTCGAGGTTGGGCTCAGCTGGTCGATCGTGTTCGGAAAGCGGGACGCGTTCCGGAGGGCCTTTTACGGCTTCGATATCGCCAAGGTCGCGGCGATGACCGGTCGGGACGTCGACCGGCTGCTGCAGGACCCGTCGATCATCCGTAACCGTGGCAAGATCCAGGCCACCATAGACAACGCGCGGGCGATGAGGTCCGCGTCACCGAGCCTTGTCGCGCTCGCCAAGTCCTACGAGATCACCCGCAAGCGTGCACCACGGTCTGTCGCGGACCTTCCCACGTCGACGCCGCAGGCCGACGCGTTCGCCAAGCAGCTGAAGTCTCAGGGGTACCGCTTCGTGGGACCCACGAGTGTGTACGCCTTCATGCAGAACGTCGGCGTGGTCAACGACCACATCCATGGGTGCTTCCGAGCGACCGACTACCGCCGGCACCCGACCGTGACCGGCGGCCGTTGAAGATCGCAACCCCTAGAAGGAGTACCAACCTGAGGGCTAGCGACGCCGTGTTGACGAGCGGGGGGCACACGAAGCCGGCTGGGCCGCAGGGTTGCGGGCGCCGGAACACACCCACGCCCTGGCGAGGGACTCCCTGCGGGACGTCATCCTCGGGGGGCCAGGACGGCCTGGTCAACATTCTGGGCATCATCCTCGGCGTGCTGGCCGGCGGAGGCGGACGGACGATCCTGCTATCCACGGGCTTGGCCGCCGCGATCACGGAGTCGATCTCGATGGGAGCGGTCGGCTACACGTCAACTGTCGCCGATCGCGATTACTACACCGCTCAGCGGACCGAGGAAGAATCCGCTCTTGTCGACGATGCTGACCTTGAGTGCCAAGAGATCATCGAGCTGTGCCGGAGCAAGGGATTCCAGGCGAACTGCTCGACCAGGTCGTGGCGACCATCACGGCCAATCGCGAGCACTGGCTCGACACGGCCGCGCAGCCGCCTCGATCAGCGCACACGCAGAATTGAATGATCTGTAGTTGCAGCCAAGCACAGGCACCGCAGCTGGAAACAGCAAATATTCGGCAGGCGCGGAAACTACCAGGTAGTCGGCCGGAGGTTGATGACCATGCGTAACGGCATGCATGGACAGGCTCCATGACATGACGACCGAAAGCTTGCCGCGCCGCTCCGGCCGGGAGAGGCGCCGACGGTGACGGCGGTCCCACGCGCCTGTTCCGGGCCCGCTCAGATGCCGGAGCCAGGACACGCTGACAGATCAGAAAGACGGCCCGTTTACAAGACGTTACGTAAACGGCGGCGCTTGCAATCCGGCGATCATCT
>WNFH01008755.1_pt1 | contig 10028 bp, 10 predicted proteins | sample 5400411 | NCBI WGS metagenome assembly WNFH01 (sample SAMN13153347, study PRJNA577476) | soil metagenome | isolation source: 200 cm saprolite under Douglas fir tree site 2 hole 3 | place: USA:California | collected 2015-04-18
CTCACAAGTCGTGGGCTTCAAGAAAATCAAATTCTTCACCAACGAAAACATCGGCGACGGCAAACTCGAACTCCCCGAAAACGAAATGCACACCACCTCCTACTGGATCACGCTAGAACGCCCGCTGCTCGAATCGCTTCCGTTCACCGTCAGCGAACGCCAAAGTGGCATGTTCGGCCTCCTCCACGCGCTCGAGTCCGTAGCCACTCTTCTTTTGATGTGCGACCGCCGAGACCTCGGCACCACCATCGGCGAGCGCTCTCCCGCACCCGATTCCAGTTCCTCCGACGTAGGGGCGCAGGATGCTGCGCCCCTACGCGGCACGATTGACAATCTCACTCTGTCCCACATGGATGATGCCCTCTCCTCCAACCCCAAAGAATTCTTCGAACCCAATCTTTACCTCTTCGACGCCTACCCCGGCGGCATCGGTTTCTCCGAACCGCTCTTTCGCACGCACTCTCTCCTCGTCCAAAAAACGCGCGAACTCATCGCCGCCTGCCCCTGCGAACAAGGCTGCCCCTCCTGCGTCGGCCCTGCCGGCGATCTCGCCCCGCGCGCAAAGGAAGCCGCACTCGCCATACTCGACAGGTTGTGTGTGTAGATGTCAGCCGCCGCCGACAAATTCTCCAGACTCGCAGCGCTGAAACCCGCCCGGCCAATGCCCGCGCGCCCCGCCGCCATTCGAACGCCCGGCGAAGAAGACGCTGTCGGCCGCCTCCTCGGCGCGGGCGTGGCCACCAATCATTTCGGGGAACACCTCGCCATTCGAAACTGGTTCTCTACTCCGGAATTTTCTACTCCTTCATCCACAACACTCGAATTACTTTCCCGCACCCGCGACGAATCGCTCTCCCGCAAGACTCGTGCCGCGCTGGAAGATCCGGAGCAATGGCTTTTCCTCGATACGGAAACCACCGGGCTCGCCGGTGGCACCGGCACGTACGCATTTCTGATTGGTCTGGCGTGGTGGGACGCCGGCGGCTTGCAGGTCGAGCAATTCTTTATGCGCGACTTTGCCGAAGAGCGTTCGCTGTTGCAGGAATTATCTCAGCGTGTCGCCGCGCGGCCGGTGCTCGTTACCTTCAACGGAAAATCGTTCGATTGGCCGCTGCTCGAAAGTCGTTTCACGATGACGCGCTCCATCGCCGCGCCCAAGGTCGCGGCGCATCTCGATTTGCTGCATCCCGCGCGCGCGCTGTGGAAACTTCGCCTCGGTTCGGTGCGGCTCGTGGAACTCGAGCGCCGCGTCCTGGACGCACCGCGCCTCGGCTGGCATCGCGAAAACGATGTGGCTTCGGCGCTGATCCCGCAGTTTTATTTCGATTACCTGCGCGGCGGCCCGGTCGAGCCGCTGGCGGCAGTGGTGCGGCACAACCAGATGGATTTGCGCGGCCTCGCTGCTCTCTTCTGCAAAATCAACGAACTTCTTTCCGGCACGCCAAACGCCGCGAGCGAAATCGAAAGCCTGGACCTCTTCGGGCTTTCAAGATTTTTGCAGCGGCGCGGAGACTGTGATCGCGCCCAGTCCGCGTGCGCGCAGGCCCTGGAAATCGGGCTGCCGGCGGAATTCCGGCCCAAGGCGCGGCGCGAACTTGCGCTGATGGCCAAGCGCCGTGGCGAACATGCACGGGCCGCGGAAATCTGGCAAGAGATCGCTGGAGACCCTCAAGATGGCGTTCATGCCTGCGAGCAACTGGCCATTTATTACGAACGCCACGCCAAAGACCTGGTCAAAGCCGCGCAATTTGCCAAACTGGGGATCGCCACGCTGCTGCGACAGCGCGCCGGCTCGCGCGATCCGTTTCTTACCGCGCGGTTTTCGCGGCTGGAGAAACAGTTCTTGCTGCGGATAGCGCGGCTGGAGAAAAAAACGCCGCCGTCTTCTGCGTCACTGCGCCGGAGCGCTCGGGCGGTTGGGGCGCCAAAGGCCAGTTCAGGGCTTTGGTGAAAGCGTCGAAGATGTTGCGCGTGGCGCCTTCCATAGTCACGCAGTCGTTTCCCAAACAATCCAGGAACACGCCGCCGTCGGGAGTGTCGAAAGAAAAAAAGTTCGGGCGGCGGAACAGATTCGATCGCTCCGGGTATTTTTTCTCGAGCGCTTCGGAATATTGCCCGTAAAACCGCGCGGTGTGCACTTCGCTGTCCAGCTGCAGGCGGGCCACAAGAATGATTTTCTTCGTTTGTTTCTGCTCGTAGAGGGCGTAGCGATCGCCGTCCCAGGCCGCCGCCATGGATTTGGCGCGGTCAGTGTCGAGGAATTGTTTTAGGACTTCTTTCCAGCCGAACTCGCCCATGATGTCTTCGTCGAGCTTTGACCAATTGTCGCCGAGCAGTTTCTCGAGCCGCGGGAGAGCGACAGTGGCGGGAATTTTGCCGGCGCGGTACAGCGCCGGATGGAGAATCTGCTGCGTGGAAACGGGCGGCTTCTCAAACAAACCGGGGACCGCAGCCCAGCCGGTATTGCGCATGACCGCCGCCGAGAACGTGAGTCCGCTGAGATATGGAAAGATCAGCACATCCTTGAGGAACGGCGGAGCTTTTTCCAGTGTTGGGGTGCTGCCCAGATCGCCGATCAGCGCGCCGGGGTCGAACTCCGGCAGGTCTTTCAAAGAGCGGCCGGTTCCCAGCATCAAGTAATCGACCATGGCGGCCATGGCGCCGCCTTCAAGCACGGCGTCGCGCGCGAGTTCGGCATCTTCATTGGGCCGGGCTGCCTTTACCCACGATTCGATGCGGGTCTTGGGGTCGTATAGCCCTTCAACCTGCTCGGTGAGCACGTTCACCATGAAGGCATCAAGGTCGAAGCCCTTGGGAAGGAGGCCGAAGGCTTCGGCGCTGCGCAAGTCGGCGTAGCGTTCGGCGGGATTCTTCTCTTCATTCATCTGCTTGATGACGTAAGCGCGGATTTCCTCGCGTGAACGCAAGGATTTTTTCAGCGGCGCGAGCACTTTCAACCCGGTGATTTGACTCATCTGGCCGAGGACTTCGTCGGCGGCAGCGATGAAATCGGCGTCGGTGGCGGGCTTGGAATCCGAAGAAGGAGGAGCGACGGCAGCCTGCTGCGCGTGGACCGCGAGGCTGCCTAGCAAAAGGGCGAGGCCGAGGAATAGAGGGCGCAGCCCGAATGAGAAGTACTTGCAGTGAGAGGCCATTTCGTTTTCAGAATAGCAGAATCCAGGCTGGACTGTTTGAGGGGAGGAGGAGTGGCGAGTGGCGGTGACGAGTGGCGAGCACAGCCAGGAGCGGCTGCGCTACCAAGACACCAATATCTCCACCATCGGAAAAGCATACCGCATCAGGCTGGTTCTTCAATTAAATTAACATCCGCAGAAAATGTTTCATTTTAGGAGAACAGAAATGCTTAGACAGCGACTCATGGCTACACATGGGACATCCCCGCGGGGCCCATGACCATCCACTACGCCGCCATAGTTAAGGATGGTTCGTGGCGCGATCAGCCACAATTGAAACACCCACGAGAATACATCGGCAGATGTCCGGTAACGCGTGCGGGTTCAACGGGTCGGCACAACACTAGCCAGAGCAAAGACAATTACGCGGATTTAGCCCTAATTCTTGAACACTTCAGGGCGACATTCTTGTCAGAGTTCAAGGGCTCGTTAAACGATGCTACGGCACCAACCCCATGTCGAACGACTTAATTGTCATCGTGGATTTTGACAAAACGATCTTGCCGTTTATTCCGGTTAAGGTCGAAGGAAACATCACCTTGATCACTTGGAAGGTCACTGGCGGTGCCTCTACCATGTTGTTCGTCCCAAGTAGGACTACCTGAAACGTCAGCGGATCGGGCTGCGTCACGTCAAGCTTCACGGTTCCGCTGACACTGCCGGAGGAACTTATGACAAAGGTGCCGAGATGGACTTGCGTGCTTGTCCCGGTAAGTTGCAAAAGACTCAGGCTACCTGCAACCGCCGCGCCGTCGTCCCACATCAGAGTAGCCGATAGGGTCAGCGTCCGCGGCGCTGCTACGGCACTTGCCGTTTGGTACGTGAGATTATCCAACTCGATGGTCCAGCCGCCTGGAAACTTCACCGTGATCACTGACGCGGGTTTTGTAAAACCGGTTAGCAGCGTTTGAAATGTGGTGTTGATCGAGTGTGAAAAGCTTTCTCCTACGTCGGTTGAAACGGTCAGCGTTCCTGAGCCGGTGGAAGTAGCTGCGCTCAACGAAAGAAGGACCCCCGGCGATTGCAGCTTGAACTGTCCGCTGTAAGTCTGCTGGTACCATGAGATGCTTGTACCCGTTTGTCCTATCAGCCCGGGATTTTCGCAATCCCATGGAGATAGGCTGAAGTCGATTCCTTGGTAGACTCCGACTCCATTTCCGCTGCACGCGGGGCTGTCGAAGTTGGCAACTGTCGTTTGAGCAGTTGTCGTTACCGCCGCAAACACGAAAACCAGCATTAAAAAAAGGTATTTTTTCACTTATCCCTCCTGGACAGCATTGGAGCCTCTCTATGTAGTCTTCCGCACAGGTCAAGGGGGGCTGAAAGGGGGGCTTCCCGATGGTCGGACTATCCGCTGCAAAGGTATAGCAACACGCGGGTCTTCTCTAGTGGTCGAAGGGACGGCTTCAGTTCAGATAATCCACCTGTTCTATACTTGGCCGCGTTACTGTACTTCTAGATCAGAAGTCCAAGGCCGATGAAACCATGAGATTGCGCAGTCCCCAACCAAAGTAAGTGGAGACTACCGATGAATGCGCAAACCGGACAAATAGAATCGTTCCAAAACCACATGGTCGATTAGTCTTCACGGCAAACCCTAGCAAAACCTTGGAGGAGGGTCGCCGAAGCTATGCGAATGAATAATAAGCAGAGATTTGGAGGCGCAATATTGTTTGCGCTCCTTGGTGTGTTTCATTATTTGGATTTCGCGGTACATCATCTGTTCACGTCGCGCCGACATGTCCTCCTAGCCTGCTATCCTCTGTGTCACAATCGGGCGGGAGCAACTTCGCGGCCAACGATGTGTACTCCTTGAAGGGAAAGGGCCTGATGGAAAATACGCGCGGCACTTACTTCTCCATCGCTGCTGGACTGCTGTTGCTGTTCATGGCGATGCTGGCGGGCGGCGCGGCCTTGCGGGAGTCCGTGACCGTTGATGAAGTGTCGCACATCGCTTCCGGCGTAAGCTATCTGCAAAAACTCGACTTGCGCATGAATGAAGAGCATCCGCCTCTGCCCAAAGTGCTGGCGGCGCTGCCATTGGTTTTGCGTGGAACGCACGCTGACTATTCGCACATCTCGTGGACCATCAGCGAAAAGTTTTTTCCGGCCTTTATGGGGCAGTGGGTCTTCGGCGAATGGCTGCTGACAAAGTGGAACGATCCGGTGACGACGCTGGCGTGGGCCCGCCTGCCCATGTTGATGCTAACGCTGGCGCTGGGATGGGTGGTGTTCGCTTGCGCCCGGCGACTGGGAGGAAACTGGGGCGGGCTATTGTGTCTCAGTGTCTTTGTCAGCACGCCTGCCTTTCTCGCTTTCGGCCCGCTGGTCCACACCGACATAGCAGTCACACTGTTTTCCTTGCTGGCGTTGTGGCGCTTTGCGGAAGTCTGGCAGAACCCCAGCCGGAAGAACGCCGTGATTTTCGGCCTGTGCCTGGCGGGGGCCCTACTTTCCAAGTTCACAGCGGGCATTTTATTCTTTGCCTTCGCGGCATTTGCGCTGAGCACGCGTTGGCGCGGCGTGCCCGGCCAGCCCCTTACCAAACCGGAGGCGCGTGCCTGGCGCCGTCTCCGATGGCGCGCGGCTCTTCAGGGAATTTTGTGGGCGGCGCTTGCCGTCTACCTCTTTTATTTCATTTTTTCCCTGAATCAGACTACTGACGTGCTTTACCGTCTCGGCCACGGGCCAGCCGCGATACCGCTGCGCCGGCTGCTCATGCCGCCCTGGCTGTACCTGCGGGGCGTGTTGATGGTTCTGATCACTGGGAGCCGGCCAACGTTCATCCTGGGCCACGGCTATCCTCACGGCGTATGGTTCTACTTTCCGGTGGTGTTCCTATTGAAATCCCCTCTGGCCTTCCTCGGATTGTTAGTGCTGGCGGCCGCGCTCGCCCTGAGGCAGAAGAGGGACGCTGAGGGCCATTCTCCAACCGTTCCTGCGGAGCTTGCGATTCATTGGCGAATCCTGTGGATAGCCCTGATCGTCTTTACCGGTTTTTGTATGTTGAGCCGCCTGGACCTCAGTATTCGCCATTTTAGCGTTCCGTTAGCGCTGCTGATCCTGCTGTTGGCGCCACTGCCGCGCCTGGTAGAACGGCTCCGCCAGTCCGCTCCGACGACAGGGCGGCTCGCAGCGGCGACGGCTGGAGTGCTAACCCTGGTTTGTCTTGGCATGGCGGTGCACGCGTACCCCTTCTACTTTCCTTACATCAACGTCTTGAGCCTCGGGCATCCCGCCTACGCTCTGGTGAATGATTCCAACTTGGACTGGAATCAGTCGCTGCCGGAAGCGAGGCAGTATGCCGAACAGCACGGCTTGCAAAAGATTAAATTGGATGAGTATGGGTTTAGCGATCCCCGTGCGACTGTGCCGCAGTCCGAGTTCTGGGATTGCCAAAGGGCTGCGGCCGCGGATGGTGGACAGTGGGCGGTGGTCTCCGCCAGCATGATTATGGATGGACACAACTGCGTGTGGCTGATGCAGTATCCGCATGAGGCGTTTGCAGGCGGCAGCATGTATGCCGTGCGCCTTCCGGAACACATCCCACCAGCGGGCAGCCTGGGCGGTCCCCCACTCCCCGCCACGTTTCGCGAATTTGGGGGCGCGCCCTTCGACTTGCGGGTCTTTTTCATGGACATCAACCACCATCCGGAAAAGCTGCCGCAGGCCATGCAACAGATACAGTCCCGATTCGCTTCCCCGAAAAAATAAGAAACGGAGCCGCGGTCCTCCTCCCCGGCGAACAGAGACGCTCAGCGATTATACTTATAACTGCGTGGCGCAAAGCGGCATCACTTTGAACGGGAGGTGTGGGCGCGGCGCCGATTTTTTGTTCCGGAAACTTAACAGCATGGTAATTCTGATGTACTCTGCTTGTTGCGATCCACTCAGCCCACGAGGGATTGATGCTTCCCGGACTTCGTCTACGGCAAGCCCGCGAGCGACTGGGGTTGACCTATAGGGATGTAGAGCGCCGCAGCTACGAAGTGGCCACGCGGCGCGGGCGTCCCGAGTTCATCCTGCACATCAGCCGCTTGGCGGACATTGAAAACCGGGGAGTGGTGCCGGGGTTGCACAAATTGTATACGCTGGCGGCCCTCTACCGGCTGAACCCGCTGGAAATCTTTGCCTGGTACGACGTGCCGATGGAAGAGTGTTTTCCGGATGGAGCGTCGTTCCCCGCCCCGCGGACGCACCTGATGGCCGCGCCGACATCGCTGCGCATACCGATGAAATTTGACCCGGCGTTCGACCCGCGCCGCACGGAGCTGCTGTCGAGGATGGTGGAAAAGTGGGGCCACTTTGAGGGCGTGCTGACGAACGGCCACCGCCACCAACTCTACGGATACATTGGCACCTCCGACCGGCGCATGACCCCGCTGCTGCGCCCCGGGAGCGTCGTGCTTGTGGATACATTGGTCCGCAAGATTGACGAAGGCGATTGGACCACGGAGCATGACCGGCCGATGTACTTCGTCGAGGTGCGCGGCGGATACCGTTGCGGGTGGTTCCACCAGCAAGGCTCGCTGCTGGTGATGCAGCCGCATCCGCTATCGCGTTGTTTGCCGGAAACTTGGCGCGTGCCGGACGAAGCGGAAATCGTGGGGCGAGTGACCGGGGTGGTTACGCGCTTGAACGAGCCGGAGAATTTTCCTGGTCGAGGATCTCCAGAAGAGCCCGGAGATTCGAGCAGAAAAGATCCTTGAGATAATCGGGCGAGGCTTCCGGTTGAAGGATTCGGTAGGCTTCGCTGCGGCGCCAGTGGGACACCGCGCCGCACAACCCACCTTCCATGCCGCTTAAGCAGGCGCGCAAATCCTCTTGCTGGCTGGCGAGCGGCGATTCCAAAATGCGTTCAAAAATCTGCTCGTGGCAGAGCTGCAGAGCCTGCTGGACCGCCGCGTCCGGATAAAGGGCGGAAAGGCCGGCGTGTTCATAGCGGCCGCTGGAGAGATCCCGCAAGGAAGCCAGGTACACCAGCCGGGCGAAAAGACCGGGAACCCCCGCAAGTGTCGTCAGCGTGAAATCCTGAATGATTCTTCGGTTTTGCTGTAGTTGTGTCAGTGCTCTCATGCGCCGTCCTGTTCCGGATTCAGAACGTTTATAGCCATTTCCCTCCCCGCGGCTTGCAGACCCTCACCCTTAACTCAGGGAGGGTTTATCCATGAAAAAACTTGCAGCTGTAACCACGCTTTCGCTATTAGCAGTGCTGATCGTACTGCTAGGGATCTGCTCCGTCAACTATGTTGCGAGTAACTCCGTCGTCGCCGATGGGGCGTCGCTGCCTTGGCCGTTCTCAACTGCCGCTCAAAGCGACGCCACTCTGAGCGCCGAGGGGAATCCACTACCCTGGCCGTTCTCAACTGCCGCGCAAACCGACACCACTCTGCGCGCCGAGGGGAATCCACTACCCTGGCCGTTCTCAACTGCCGCGCAAACCGACACCACTCTGCGCGCCGAGGGCGGGCCGCTGCCTTGGCCGTTCTCAGCCGCCGCTCAACGCAACACCACTCTGCGCGCCGAGGGCGGGCCGCTGCCCTGGCCGTTCTCAGCCGCCGCTCAACGCAACACCACTCTGCGCGCCGAAGGTGGGCCGCTGCCCTGGCCGTTCTCAGCCGCCGCTCAACGCAACACCACTCTGCGCGCCGAGGGCGGGCCGCTGCCTTGGCCGTTCGCAATTCAGAGTTCGCAGCTTACATAGCCGGCCGCCGCCACCATTAAACGCCGCAGCTCGCCTTGATGGCGGGCTGCGGTTTTGGTTTTCTGAGAGCACTAAGCTACGAGGAGTTGACTGAGACTGTCAGGAAACCGCGGACTTTCCGAAGAGAAGCCCCAGACTTGAGCTGTGCCATAACGGAAGAGTAAGCCAACTGCTGAACTTTGCTGCCGAAACCCCGGTGAACGAACGAGCTATTTACCCGCCGGTTATAAACGTGCTAGGATTCACTCGCAATGGCTGGCTTAGTCCATTCCGTCCAGGGGATATGGGCAATCAGTGTTGTAGCCCAAGTGGCGGTTTTCGGTCTGCTGCTCTTCAAGGGCCACTTCCGAAAGCTTCCTGCGTTCACTGCGTATCTTGCCGTGAACATTTGCCAAATGGGCTTTTTATATTTCGTTTATGCCCGCTTTGGCTTCAGTTCCCACACGGCACTCATGCTCGCCTGGTTGTCGGAAGCGGGCACACTGATTCTCAGGATCCTTGCCACCACCGAGGTGCTCTGGCTTGTTCTCCGTCCCTACCCAGGAATCTGGGGGCTCGGATGGCGGGTCCTGGCGGTGGCCTTTTTTGTTGTTCTTTCCTACGCCGCGATTGAGGCGGGCCAAAACATTTCCGCAGCCATTGGTTTGGCTGATCGCGGCTTTCACCTCGCTTTCGCCGTTGCACTGGTAGCTTGCCTGGTGATCATTCGCTACTATTCGATTCCGGTGGATCCGCCCTATAAAGTGCTTCTCGGCGGCTTTTGCGCTTATTCCTGCGCTATCGTTCTCGCGAATACCATCGGGCACGCCCTCTTTCTTCGCGGCTTTGCCAACATTAAGCCGATCTGGCAACTTACGACGATCGCAGCCTACGCGGGCGTACAAGGAGCATGGGCCGTGGGGTTATGGAAGGCTGCGCCCGCAAGGCAAGTCCGGCCCGCTCTTCTAGGAACCTCCGTCTACTGGCAGATTTCCCCTCAAATTAATAAACGCTTGCGTTTATTGAACGGCCAGCTCGGCAAGTTTTGGGGAGCGAAGGCTGCAAGACAATGACTATTTCCATGTTCATTCTTTTTGCGTTGGTTGCTGGTCTATTGCTCCTCCTCGGGTGGGCCCTGCGTAGTCCCACGA
>WNFH01004558.1_pt1 | contig 10018 bp, 6 predicted proteins | sample 5400411 | NCBI WGS metagenome assembly WNFH01 (sample SAMN13153347, study PRJNA577476) | soil metagenome | isolation source: 200 cm saprolite under Douglas fir tree site 2 hole 3 | place: USA:California | collected 2015-04-18
GCGGATTACGCTGTTTGGCTCCTGAAAGAGCGGGACGGTCTGTCTTGGCACCAAATCGCGTATAGGTTTTTCCCTGCCGCAACCGAGGAAAAGATTGAAACCTTTGAGTCGAGGGTGCGTCGCGCCTATGGCCGTGTGGAGCGAAATCATCCGGGGAGCAAGCAGTTCAAACCAAAGCCTCTCTCTGAAGAGGACAAGCTTCTACTGCAGGCCGTCACACACGGCGCTATTCTAATCCCATCCTAAACCGCGCGAGACGCGCCGGGGACCCGCTCGCCGCTCACACTTAATTAATGCCTGTCCGAACTGCGAAGCAAAAATGTCCTTTGGGTTTGGGTCAGTATTGGGTCTGCGATTCTGCTGAGCGGGCTGTTGATTTAATCCACCGTGACGTAACGTATGTAACGTTACGCTCTCTGCTTCCACAAGGAACTCTTTGACGTTTAGACCGTAAACGTACTTGAAAACTTCATCGATCTGGATTATCCCGCCCGCGCCTTGGGGTCGCACGTCCTATCTCCGCGACCGACTTTCCCTGGCTTCGTGCCAGAAGCCCCATTGAAGGCATTTGGGTCGCTATATATTGACCAATCTTAAGAGACTAAATCCTCGAACTTAGACCTATAATCACGGCCCGAGTCAGAAAGAAACCCTTTCGGCAGAGATGCGGCGACGGGCAATTGTGAATAAACGCCGTTTCCGTCACCACCTTCAATTGTTTACTGAGACGAGCCCTCGGGTGGCGGAAGGCCCATCGAGGGGCTAGCCGATTTTGGGCGCAGTACCCTGCCAGTTCGAGATTTAGAAATAAGTTGAGAAAGCACAGAGGTGTTGTTGGAGCTGAGAAGGAAGTCTTAGCTTCAGAATGACGAGTCATCGTGGGCAGGTTTACTACTGATTGTATGCATTGACTTTTAATAGAGTGGCGAGTATCTTCAAGCACGTCGTCCCCCGTAGGTGTTTCGATTCACTCCTGATGCGTTGACACAGGCTGTTTTGTCTGAACCCAGAGGGATGGGACAAAAAGGAGGTGCCATGAAACGCCCTGGAAAATCGTCCAAGGCATTTTCCGCGGGGGGGCTCGTCGTTCTCCTCGTATTCGCGTTTGCCGGTCACGCCTTTGGCAACAAGAAACCCAAGTTCGCCTACGTGGCGAATCAATGTGGCAACGTATCTTGTACAGGAAGCGGCAACGTCTCGGCGTACACCATCGATAGCGCCACGGGCGCCTTGACCATGGTCCCCGGTTCGCCCTTCGCGGCGGGGTCGCTTCCTTTCTCGGTGGCGGTGGACCCCTCGGGCAAGTTCGCCTATGTGGCGAACGCGATCTCCAACAACGTTTCAGCGTACAGCATCGATAGCACTACGGGCGTTCTGAGCCCGGTCCCCGGTTCGCCGTTTTCGGCGGGGTTGTTTCCTGTCTCGGTGGCCGTGGACCCTTCGGGCAAGTTCGCCTACGTGGCGAATCAGTTCTCCAGCAACGTCTCGGCGTACAGCATCGATAGCACCACGGGCGCTCTGAGCCCAGTCCCCGGTTCGGCCTTCGCGGCGGGATCGAATCCTTTCTCGGTGGCGGTGGACCCCTCAGGCAAGTTCGCTTACGTGGCGAATCGAGTTTTCAGCAACATCTCGGCGTACAGCATCGATAGCACCACCGGTGCTCTGAGCCCGGTCCCCGGTTCGCCCTTCGCGTCGGGGTCGGATCCCTTCTCGGTGGCGGTGGACCCCTCAGGCAAGTTCGCCTATGTGGCGAATCAGTTGTCTAGCAACGTCTCGGCGTACAGCATCGATAGCACCACCGGCGCTCTGAGCCCGGTCCCCGGTTCGCCGTTTTCGGCGGGGTTGTTTCCTGTCTCGGTGGCGGTGGACCCTTTGGGCAAGTTCGCCTACGTGTCGAATTTTAGCTCCGGCAACATCTTGGCGTACACCATCAATAGCACCACGGGCGCTTTGAGCCCGGTCCCCGGTTCGCCCTTCGCGTCGGAGCCGTCTGCTATCTCGGTGGCGGTGGACCCCTCGGGCAAGTTCGCTTACGTGGTGAATCAAGGTTTCAGCAACGTATCGGCGTACAGCATCGATAGCACCATGGGCGCCTTGAGCCCGGTCCCCGGTTCGCCCTTCGCGTCGGGTTTTTTCCCTTTATCGGTGGCTATAGCCGGCGAGGCCGTAGCGTCGCCGGCAGAACTGATAACGAACTTGATTAACACAGTGAACAGCCTGAACCTCCAACCTGGGATTGCCAATAGTCTGGATGCTAAGCTTCAAGCCGCCCAAGCTTCGCTGGCGGCTAACCACACCATTACCACATGTAACGAGATGAATGCGTTTATTCACGAAGTCATGGCGCAGTCGGGCAAAGAACTCACGGTGGCTCAGGCTGATCAGCTGATTGCCCAGGCCAACTTCATCAAGACCGGGCTGGGCTGCCCATGATTGGTTGATGCAAGTCTCGCACTATGCGTCGGTTCGGACCATGCACCTGGGAGGCGATCATTTCCAGTCCAAAGCCGTGGACCAAGGAGCGCACCTGAGTGGTGCTGTTAACCCGGTGACCGTGGAACTTACCATCGGCGATGATGGCGGCAGCACGGTGGTGACGGCTGAATTCGATTGAAATCACTAATGCTGCCCGATTTTAGTCTAGTCGCAACGTAACTTTCGGGGTTCTGTTTTGCACGGCCATACTGCTGAATGGCATATAGGCGTCCTCGTAGCTGCGGGAAAGTGAGAAAGCCACAGGGTTTCCAAGACACCGACCGCGTTGGGGCCTTCTTTTCCGTAGCCGCGACCCAGCACCAATCGTGCGAACTCTTCCGGCGTATGGCAACCCAAACTGCTGTGCGGCCCGCACCTGCTTTCGGCTTCAGCCTCCGCACCGCCAGCCCCTCCCTCTGGATAGAGCCGATAACACCCTCTCGTGGTTGACGACCCACTTCGGTATAGCTAGATGGTTAGGGGCTGTCCGGACTGAAGCTGGCCGCGTATTCTCTTTTGTTCTATTCGTTTCTTAATTTCGTCTCGGTGGGGCTTCGAGTGCTGCTCGGGGCCAGCCCAAGGACGCTAGCGGACGCGCTCGCTCCCTCACTTGCTCCTGTCATTCGACCCCTCTGTGGGATCGGCACCTGGGGTTGGCCGAAACCATGTCGTTTCGCCACGCTTTAAGGGAAGCAGTGAGGCCTGTAGAATCAGTGCCTTTCGGATATAGCCGCAGCAACCCTTTCGGCAAGTGGCCTGCGAAAAATTTCCAGGAGGAGAGCACATCGTCCGCCGGACTTCAAAACCGACGGTCAACAATCACGCAACGGCATCCCAACCCATTTGCAACGAGTAGCTCATCTTCGGGCTGAAAAGAAAGATGCTTGTTTCCGAGCTCAAAGTGCGGGCGCTGGCCAGCACGCGCGACGGTTCCCTCCGCCATGCAGCCAATTATCTGATGCAACGTTGTGTTAGCCTCGCATTATGGCGAATCGCAGGGCGCGGCGTGAAGAAGAAATCCGGCGAAAGGCAGAACGAGACGCACGCATCAAGTTTTACTTTGCTCTCGCCGTCAGTCTCTTCTCTTGGGGATATAAGGCGATCGCCCGAGAGCCAAATGTATATTTTGGGTGGATTCTTAATACATTTGCGTTCGCCTTGTTTGCGAGGGCATTTTGGGAGTACTTCGACTGGCCGAGATGGATAAAAACCGTCGTAGCCTCAGCATCTTCTGTCGCTTTCGTTATCGTGTTTGTTCTTGTGATCCGCATAGCATTACGGCCGAGCTTCGTATTCCTTTTCCCTGGCGCTGTGATGAATGGCGATACGTGGGATTTTATAGTGAACCAACGAGGACCAGAAACTTTGTACGCCGTGGAGTTTCTGTTCATTGACGAAGATAAAGCCGCAGAACTCCGAAAAAGAAAAGAGATTACCCCATCTGATCTCGCTAGTATGCAACAGAGCTTTCGGTTTCCAGAGGTTAATCCCAAAGGGCGCGGTTCTATCTTTGCAAGACAATTTCTCTGGAAGCCGTTTTCCTTTGAGCATGAACACTTCTCGGTTGAAATCACAACAAGAAACGCCAGATTCCATGAGGATATGCGAATCGAGAAAGCGTCTGGCAAGTGGCTGGAGGAAATAACAGTCAAGGACGCCGAAAAGAATAAGATACTCTTGGCTTGTAGAGACGACGGGTTCCCGCATGCTTCGTCTTCACATGAGAAGCTGCCAAGGTGTTTTCCAGAGATTACGCTACCCTAGCACATGATTCTCCGTATGTTGGTCGCTTTGTGAGACCAGAGGCGGTCTATTTCATGACCGTGTGAAAAGGGTGGCCGCGAACTACTTCTCAAGTTGTTGATTCCTCTCGCCAGCCCTAATCGCTCGCCGCTGTGCGGGAACGTCATCATTTTGAACGAATTCGCAATTCACTTCACCGGGCCGAGATAGCGATCCAGCCAGTTGAGCGTCTCCTTCATCGTGGGCGTGATCGGCGGTGCGTGGCCCGAATCGAAAAGCACGTGGCGTTTGTCTTGAGGAGGCGTGCCGAGCAAGCGGAAAAGGGGTTCCTGGCAAGTCTCTAGCGGATGCCGGAAGTCATACCGGCCGTTAATCATGAGTGTAGGTATTTTCACGCGCGGGGCGAAGTTCATAGGGTCAGCCTCTGGCAGCTCTTTGTCGTAATCACAGCCGCCTCCCACTAAGACGGCAACCTTGAACCGATTCTCCACGGCAATCATGATGGCCCCCAGGATGCCACCGAAGCTAACGCCATAATAGGCGAGTCGGCCATGATCAATGTCGGTGCGCGTCTCAAGGTAGTCGATCGAGCGCCGCAAATCCTTCGCTTGCTCGATTGTTTCGTCTCGCTCAGCAATCGTGCCGGAGTCAGGCGGATTGCCGAGTCGTTCGTACGTATCCGCATAAATCGGGAACATCAGCGCACGGCCACTTTTGACCAGGAAGCCGACCCCCTCAAATTGCGAGTCTTCGACGGAATGAAATATCTGAGCACCCGAATGCGGAAAATAAACTACGGTTTGATACGGAGGGGAGACGTTTTTCGGAAGGAAGAGGAATGCGATGACGCGGTCGTTACCATATGCCGCCTTGAAGGTGATGCGCTGCTTCTTCCAGTCAGATGAGCTGTCGTCTTCCAATTCGATTTTTGCGTCGAGCGGCGTCGGATCATAGGAATAGAGGCCTTCGTAAATGCGAAAGACGCCGTGTGAAACAGGCTTCACGTTCCGGTAATCGATCGTTAGTGTAAGAGAGCTGACGGCCGCGGTCAGCTTCTCAGGCAGAGGCTCCGGGCGCCGGTATTTCACCAACCGGATACCATTAGTTGGCGAACGATCGAATGGCGAGAGCGCATCTGTCGCCTGATACATATAGGGAGGGTCGTTCGAAGCGCCACCGAGGATATAGCGGCGAGCGCCGACCGCGTTGAGACACCACTCCTTGACGTTCCCTGCCATATCATAGGTGCCGTTAGGACCAAGCCCTGGGTAGCTGCCCACCGGAGCCGGAGCTTTCCCGGAAAAGTTACTTAATTGCAGGATGTCTGCGAAAAACGCCTGGTTGGCAGCGCGGTACCAGTGATACACCGTGGGCAGATTCTTTGTGAGGAATTCTGCATACGCTGCAGCTTCGTACCAACTCACGCCGCTGACAGGGTATTCGTCCTGCCCCGTCGGGAAGCTCCCCAGCTCCCAGGTAGAAGGTCCGGGCCGATCGGTTTTGTCGCGGAACATTGCCATCGCCTGCTCGAAGCTGAGCGATCGATGGTCGTTGATGAAGGAATTCTTCCAATATCTGGGGTCGCGGTAGCCGCCCGCGTCGACAAATTTCTTGAAATCGCGATTGGTGACCTCGTACTTGTCGATGAGGAAATCGTCGAGTTTCACGCTCGGATTACCCGCAAGATGCACCTCACCGGCCGAGACGTGCACCATCTGAGGCGGAACAGCTCCGATCGGATCGAGAACGATATCGACGATGGGAGACTCATTGGCGGCCTCCACAGACTCATAGCCGTCCTTGCTAAATTTCAACGCGTAATGCCCGAAAGGTAGGCGGATTTTCTCCAAGGGAGTCTTGCCCAGATATTCCCAATCGCTCTTGGGCTCGTTGTAGTCCCTGAAAAACGCATCGGCGCCGGGCGGGCTGGCGCGGAACGACATCGGCCACAGAATTTGTGCCTCCAGCTTCTTGAGGGCCGGGTCGTTGGGAATGTCGCGTTGTGCTTGGCGAAGAAGCAAGTAAGCGGCCACGGGTTTTCTCTTGGTGACAAGCTGCTGAATTTCGGGCAGAGCTTGCTCACGCACCCAGCGGATGCGCGCGTAGTGACGATAGGCAAGCCCGGCGGAAGTCATCAGGAGGGCGAGCACAACGAACGTCCCTGCGATGACGCCGGGTTTTCGGACCACGCGCGCGATCGGGATCGTCCCGCTCGATTCCACAATGCGCAGCTGACGGACACAGTCCAGCTCGGCACGCATCTCGAGCGCGGACGCATAGCGCTTGCTGCGGTCCTTCTCGAGCGCTTTGCGAATGATGCGGTCGAGTTCGGAAGGGACCTCTGGGTTCAGTTGCGAAGGCGATACAGGCGCTGCATGCAGGATGAAATCAAACATCACCGCGGATGTTTCACCTTGGAACGGGCGGTGGCCGGTCGCCATCTCATAGAGTACCGCTCCGAAGCTCCACAGGTCTGTGCGCGGATCGAGTGTCTCAGCACGCGCCTGCTCCGGCGACATGTAGGCCGCCGTTCCCACAGCGAGGCCGGGGCTTGTGAGGAGTTCTTCGGTTACACCCGCCGTGGGCAGCGCTGAAGCACCAACAGCCTCAGCGACCCGGTAGTGCTCGTAGGTCAGCTTCGCAAGACCAAAGTCGAGGATTTTGGCGTGCCCGCGGCGCGTGATGAAAATATTCGCGGGCTTGATGTCGCGGTGAACGATGCCTTGGCTGTGCGCGGCATCGAGCCCGTCAGCGATCTGGACGCCCAGATCGAGAAGCGAATCGATCTTGAGGGGTCCACCATCAATGCGGTGCTTGAGCGTCTCGCCTTCGAGGAATTCCATCACGATGAAAAGTTGGCCGTTGTGTTCGTCGATTTCGTAAATCGTGCAGATGTTGGGATGGTTGAGGGCCGAAGCGGCGCGAGCCTCACGTTGAAAGCGCCCGATCGCCTGCGCGTCACGGACAATTTCTTGCGGCAGAAACTTCAACGCAACGAACCGGCCCAGCTTCGTGTCCTCGGCCTTATACACCACGCCCATGCCGCCGCCCCCGAGCTTCTCGAGGACGCGGTAGTGCGAAACCGTATGCCCAATCATAGGGAGAAAGTCGCCTTCGGGCATGAATCTTAGGCTTGGCCCTGGAGCAAGTCAATCTGGAGCCCGGCTCCCGACCTTCTGGGTTAGACGCAGATTTCCAGATTGCTCAGAACCGTTCCTTTTTCGACGAGGCAGTGCTGTCTTCGGTGCATCGTGTCTAGTACCTCTAGCACCAAGGCTCCATTGCGCCAGACCAAGTATTTCGAGTAGAATCCACGATCTTCAGGAGGGCCCATGAGAGCTTGGATGTTGGTTTTGCTTTGCGTCGTTGGGGCTGGCATAGGCACAACTTTGCTGATCGCCCAGGGCCCGCCGCCCCAGCACGGTTCAGTCCTCATTCCTGACACGAGCATCGAGCGGCGCGAGGATATTGCGGTCAGAGCGCACACCAACCACGTGATTCTTTTCCGGCCCGAGTTTGTTGGAACCTCGCCCTCAGGGGAAACTCCAGCATCGATTCGTCCCGTATACAGCATTCCCTCGACAGGTGGGTCCGGCATCATTGCCATTGTTGACGCATTCGACTATCCAACCGCGGAAAACGACCTGAATGTCTTTTCGAGCACGTTCGGTCTGCCCCCCTGCACGACTGCGAATGGATGTTTCCAGAAGGTATTCGCAGCCGGGAGGAAGCCCCGCACCAATTGCGGCTGGGCGCAGGAAGCTGCACTCGACATAGAGTGGGCGCACGCCATGGCCCCCAATGCAAAAATTGTTCTCGTGGAGGCGGCGTCGAATCGGTTTTCTGACCTGTTTCAGGCTGTGGATGTTGCCAGCCAGATCGTAAGTCAAAACGGAGGTATGGGCGAAGTTTCGATGAGTTGGGGTGGAAGTGAATTCTCCACGGAAACGAGTTCGGATTCACACTTCACCACTCCCAGAGTTGTTTACTTCGCGGCCAGTGGCGATACCGGCGGCCAAACCATCTATCCGGGAGTGTCCCCCAACGTGGTTTCGGCGGGAGGCACGACGATCAACCGAGACAGCTCTGGCAACTTCGTTAGCGAGATGGCCTGGAGCGGAAGCGGCGGTGGCCCCAGTAGATATGAGTCCCGACCGTCGTACCAGGACGGAATCGCTGCAATCGTTGGGACCCAGCGGGGCGCACCGGACTTCTCTTTCGACGCTGACCCCAATTCGGGGGTCTCCGTGTACGACAGCACCCCATGCCAGGGGCTGAGCGGATGGCTGGTTTTTGGTGGAACTAGCGTCTCCTCGCCATCCCTGGCAGGTATCGTCAATCTCGCAGGTCATTTCTACAGTAACAGCGCCAGTGAGCTGATCACAATTTATGGCAATCTGGGAAACGCCACCGATTTTCGTGACATCGTTTCTGGCGCCGCGGGAAGCTTCAACGCAACAACGGGCTGGGACTTCGTCACCGGCGCGGGCAGCAATCAAGGGCTAAATGGGAAATAGCCTGTACCAATAGTTCCCAATGTTTCCGAAACAAGGCTGCTAACTCCTTCCCCCGACTCCTCCACCACTACGGGTCCAGGAAACCTGGAGGGCACGAAATCACGGGTCATATCGCCCGAGACCATTCCATTTCGGACAACCTCTGACGATTCGCGGAAGGTTATGCGATTCCTTGGCTACGAGCCGGATCAGACCGTGGCGGCCTTAGCGAGAGGAACTTTCTTGCTCAGCCCCACCTTCAACAGTTTGATTTCGAGTAAGCCGTCGCTCACGGTCGCGTTCATTGTACCTGGATCAATCTCAAACGGCAGGCCCACCACTCGGAAGATGTGTGTGGAGCGCCGTTCGGAATAGATGGTCGTTTCTTCCTTTTGATCTGATAACTCTTGCCGCTTGCCAGTGATGCACAGGGAACGAGGGGCAACTCGTACTTCCAGATCCTTTTCGCGGAAACCCGGCACGTCAGCGTGGATGGTGAATCCGGTTTCCGTCTCGGTGACGTCCACCGGTGCTTGCAGCAGGATTTCCGACTCCGCACAGAGCCAATCCTCGACAGCATGGCCGTGGGTGAATCCGCTGGATTCAAACAACTCGTAGGCACGGCGCGCGATCAGGTCATTAATCTCCTGCGCAGGCTCGATAGATGGCTCGCCAGGGGAGAGGCTCGGAGGCGACGTCTGACAAGGAGCCATGGCAGGAGGACTCCCTTCGGTCTGTTGCGGCATGACGGAATCGGAGGTTATGTTGGGGAAAACCACTCGCGCGATCTCGGCGCTGATCGCTTGGTGTTGTTTGGCCTCCCGCGCGATCTCGGCGCTGATCGTTTGGTGTCTTCGGGCCGCTCCCAAAAGCAGAGCATTGAAACAAATGTTGTTGATCTCTCGCGGGATGCCTTGGCTCTGCTCTGCAATGAGCGCCAAGGCATCCGGTGCGAAGAGCGGGCCACCTGAATAGCCAGCCACCTTGAGCCGATGCTCGATATAACCGGCTATCTCGACGACGCTCAAGGGTTCTAGGTGCCTTAAGATGCCAATGCGCTGCCGCAATTGCGACAGACCGCGCTGCGCCAACTTTTCCGCCAACTGAGGCTGTCCCGCGATGACGATTTCTAACAGTTTTGCATGTGGTGTCTCAAAATCGGAAAGGAGCCTTATCGTTTCGAGTACTGGTCCTTCGAGGTCTTGCGCTTCGTCCACGATTAGCACAAAGCGCCGGCCCGCCAGCATCTCGCTAAACAGAACGTCGTTCAGTTTCTTGTGCATCGACGCGAGGCCCATTCCAGT
>WNFH01019308.1_pt1 | contig 10018 bp, 10 predicted proteins | sample 5400411 | NCBI WGS metagenome assembly WNFH01 (sample SAMN13153347, study PRJNA577476) | soil metagenome | isolation source: 200 cm saprolite under Douglas fir tree site 2 hole 3 | place: USA:California | collected 2015-04-18
TTGGAAAGGTCGTCGTAAAACGTGACCGCATGCCGCTTGTTGTCGCGGAAAAATTCGCCCATCGCGCAAGCCGCATACGGCGCAATGTACTGCACGGAAGCCGGCTCGGACGCGGACGACGCTACGATAATGGTGTAATCCATCGCCCCGGCATCGGTCAGCACCTTCATTACCTGCGCGATGGTCGACCTCTTCTGCCCAATCGCGCAGTAAATGCAAATCAAGTCTCCGCCCTTTTGATTGATGATGGTGTCGAGAATGACCGCCGTTTTTCCCGTCTGCCGGTCGCCAATGATCAGCTCGCGCTGTCCGCGACCGATCGGAATCATCGAATCGATGGCCTTGATGCCCGTCTGCAGCGGCTCGCGCACCGGCTGCCTGTCCAGCACGCCGGGAGCAATGCGCTCCAGCGGATTCCGCTCCTTCGTGTTGATTGGCCCCTTGTCGTCCACTGGCTCGCCCAGCGGGTTCAGCACGCGCCCAATCAGCGCATCGCCGACCGGCACGGACATGATCGTGTTCGTGCGCTTAACGACGTCCCCCTCTTTCAGCTCCGAGGACTCGCCCAGCAGCACCACGCCCACTTCTTCCTCTTCCAGGTTTAGCGCGATGCCGAAAATATTGTGCGGAAACGCCAGCATCTCCCCGGCCATTACTTTTTCCAGGCCATGGATGCGCGCAATTCCGTCGCCCACGCTGATGATCGCGCCCACCTCATCAACGGACACGGTTTGCGCGTAGTTTTCAATCTGCTCGCGCAAAATTTTGCTGATTTCATCCGCTTTGATATTCGGCATTCCTGCTCCCGTTCCCTATTCCGCCACCAGGCGCGCCCGCAATTCGTTCAACCGGCTGCGTAACGACCCGTCATAAACCGTGTCCCCGACCCGCACCACCGCACCGCCCAGCAGTCCCGGCTCCAGTGAAAACTTCGCTTCCACGCGTTTTCCTGTCAATCGCTCCAGCGCAGATGACATTTCCTTCTTCTGCGCTGCGTTCAACTCCACCGCCGACGAAATCTCCGCTTCCGTGATTCCTTGCCGCTGCCGGATCACTTCCTGAAACGCCGCGATGATTTCCGGCAAAACGTGCGAGCGCCGATGGTCCACCATGACAAACAAAAAATTGCGCACGATCTTGCTGGCGCCTACTCGCGCCAGCAATTTCTCGATCACTCGGTGCTTCGCTTCCGCGGTCACCGCTGGGCTCGACAAAAAATTCCGCAGCTCCGCCGACTCCGCGTACAAAGCGCCGAAGCCCACAAGTTGCTGCATAGCTGGCTCCGCCGCGCCCTGCGCCATCGCAATATCCGCCAGCGCATTCGCGTACTGCAAGCTCGCCGACTTCAATTCGGCCTCCCTTCGAGGTCCTTCATAAGCGCGGCCATCAGCGATTCCTGCGCTTGTGGCGTCAACTGTTTCACCAGCAGCGATTCCGCGCCATCCACCGCCAGATTTGCTGCAATCGCCTTCAGTTCCAGCCGCGCGGCCCGCTCTGCGGCCTCAATCTCCGCCTTGCCCGCCAGTCCAACCTTTTGGATGTCGCTTTGTGTGATCGCCCGCAGCCGCTCCGCCTCCGCCGTCGCTTCTCGTTGCGCCGTCGCGCGCAATTGCGCCACTTCCTGCTCCAACCGCGCCAGCTTCTCCTCCGCTTCGCAAAGCTGTCGGTCCGCTTCAGCTTTCGCCGCCGTAGCTCTTGTAATCGCGGAGCTGATGTTTTCGGCGTTCTTGCGAAAAAAAGGAGGTGTGAGCTTCAGAAAAACCCAGGCAATCAGGCCCGCAACAATGGCGAAGTTGATCCACTTGAAGATCTCATTCGCGCTCTCCGTCGTCGTGTTGCCGCCTTCTTCCGCGGCATGCGCGCTCATAGCTGCGAAAAACACAACCACAATCGCGCTGGCAGCAGCTTTCCACACGCCGCAGCGCGTCATCGAGCCTCTCTCGCAGGTCCGCCCGGCCGTGGCGCAATCTGCAGTACCCGCCGCGCGATTTCCGCCGCCAACTGTCCCACCGAAGCCTTAAGCTCCTGCAGCGCCGCCGCCAATTCCTTGGCCACGCGTTCTTTGCCCGCCGCAACTTCCGCCGCCGCCTTGTTCCGCGCCTCTTTCAGCAATGCCGCTCGCTCGTCCAGCACCTTTTTCCGTGCTGCTTCCTGTTCCGCGTACACCTGCGCCCGAGCTCGTTTCAGCGCTTCCTGATACTGCTTCACTTTTTCCGCCGCCATGGCTTCCGCGGTGGCCGCGGCCTTGCGCGCGCCCGCGGTGCGCGCATCGCGTTCCGCCATCACCGCCAGTAGCGGCTTGAAAAACAGCGCCCGCATCATCAGGTAAAAAGCCAGAACAATCAGAACTGTAGGCACAGCCTGAAGGAACAGTTCCCCAAGTTGGTGAACAATCTCTTGCATCTAAGTTGTTTCGCCTGAACCCCTTCAAGTCTGGCCGCGTGGGCCACGAGCGGTAGGCAGCCGCACCATGTCTGGATCCGCAACGAACTCACGGTGGGTCCGTAGCTGCCTAATGAAACAATATTTTATAGCATTCGCCGCGCCGCACAGTCAATGTGGCTCGCTTCACCCAGCGTGAGAAAAAGTGCGGATTGCGTCGCGTTTTATTGGCGCGTTTGTGAGGAATGTGCGGTCCGCGCATCCGCTTGGTCGTACACGTACCGAATACTGATCTGCGAATCTGAGTGGCCCCTGGTAAGCCGCAGCGTTTCATAGAGTTGCATCCCGTCGTAGGAGAGTTCGTAGGTCCGGCTTATCTTCCGGCCGCTCGGACTCTTCTCATCCGTCACCAGCCGGTTGCCATCCCAGTGCGCCGCAATCTCCTGCGTAGTGCTGTCCTTCGTCTTTTGCACCTTCCGCCCGTCCGTAAAGAAGGCGCTCTTGTGCTCCTGGTCATCGAACATATCGATCTCGACGTCCTTCTTTGCCTCCGCGACGGCCAGCGAACGTGTGGGATTCACGTACTCCTGCATCCGCTCCCGGTCTTCGTCGCTTTCGTTTCCGCCTCCGCCCCGCCGACCTCCGTATGGACCTCCTCCCATTCCGGGGACGCCCATGCGCACTCCGCCGCGTCCGCCTCCTCCGCCGTTCCCGCCCCGCGCCTCCTGCATTTTCTTCCGCGGGTCATCGCTTTCATCGCGATTGAGCTTCCAAGCTCCCAGGATCGAGGTCCGCGGCTTCACTGGGGCACTCTGTTCTTGCGGCCGCGCATCCCGCGCAGATGGCGGCTGTGGTTGTGCCGCCGGCAAGGGCCCCGCCGGCGCCTGCGCTCTCGCGCTCGTCGTCCAGCCCGCCACAGCAAGTCCTAGCGCGCCTGCGGCCACGAAAAATCTTAGATATTTAGATTTCATGGCACTCATCTCTCGCCCAGCCCTTCTCGTGCACAGCTTCCGCTATATATTCTCGTTTTCCGTGCCAAAAGTTCCCAGCGGGCTGGAACTGGTTGGATCATCACTCATAACGGAGCCTCATCATTTAGAGGCATCTGGCACACTAGGGTTGCCTGTGGACTGCGGCGCTCGGCCGCATTCACTTCAGCCAAGGTTGAATCGCCGTAGTGCGAGGCAGCAGCCCCACCGCGCCCAGCTCCCGAAATTTCGCCGCCCTCTGCCGATAACCATAGGCGCCCGGCGGCAAAATCGCCAGGAACCTCACGCCCGCCGCACGCGCCGCCAAAGCATCATCAATGTTATCGCCAACGTACAACGCCGTTCCCGGATCGCGTCCTCCCAAAATCTTCAGCAGTCCATCCGGATAAGGTTTCTTCCGAGTAACATCATCCATCGTCACCACCGTGCGAAACTGCCGCGTCCCCGCCCAGCGCTCAAACGTGTACGTAAATTCTTGCCGCGTCCGCCCCGTAAAAAGGTCCAGCTCAAATCGTTTCGCCCACCGCTCCGCCTGCTTCGCGCTTATTAGCATCTTCTCCTGTCGCACATTTCCCGGCCGCCCATCGTAGTCCCAGTAAAACTGCTGAAACGCGTCCCGCGCCTCCTCGTACGTCGTCGGCCGCCCCAGCGCCGTCGCCCAGTTCGATACCATGCTCCAATCGTCGTTGTTCCCGGGCTGGTTCTTCCATTTGTAGAGCTCCGCCCATGTCACGCGCCTCCCGGTCAGAAATCGCATCGTCTCCAGCGCCGAGCGCCAGAAGCTCCCGCGCACGTCCACCAACACGCCGTCCACGTCGAAAATCAAAATTTCCGGAATCGGCTCAAGCCGCGTGTGGCCGCGCAAAGTAGGCAAAGTTCCTCGCTGGATATTGTAGGCGCCGCGCTTCAGTTTGATATCCTGAGCCTCGAAGGGCCCGGCCAACAGAGTCTCTCTGTCCGCCACGTCAGGCTCTATTGTCTCTACACAATTTGGGGGGTCGGAGCTTGGCTTTAGCGCCTGAGGAACGCCTTACCGCTTATTTGGCAAGTCGCGCCGCGGCTCACGCCAAACCGACAAGCCAGGGCACACTCCGGCAACGTTTGAGACGCAGCCCTATTTCTTTGCCGGCGCCGCCGCAATCTGCTCGATCACCAGCGCATGCGATCCCCCGCGGTCGTACACCTTGCCCTTCACCGTCACGCGCCCGCCTGCATATTCCAGCAGCCGCGCGTTCTGGCCGGTGGCCGGCGTGGTATCCGCGATCGGCCAATAAATCGATCCATCGTCGCTCAAAATCACCAGTTGTGAACCGGCCTTCGCGCACATCAGCGCGCAGTCGCGGCTGATCGGCTTCTCCAGGTTCTTGGTGAACGCACAAGCCGAATCCAACACGTAGCCTTCCACGGAGATGCTCTTCTGCTGCCCATGCAACACAAGTGCCGACGCACAAAAAGAAATCGCCGTCACGCCCGCCCCCACTATCATTTTTGCGATAGTCTTCATCTCTCCTCCTTGCCCCGGCGCATCGTAGCACGCAGCCGTTATCGCAGCCAGCCTCTTTCACCCCTCCTGCGGTCTCGCATAATTTCTCTTGCTGCGTGGATCATCCAGCGGCGTTTGCGGCGTCCACTTCAGCGGCAGCACGCCTGTCCACGCCGCCGTGTCGTAATCCTGATTCTCATCGTCCACCGCAAATCCCGTGCGCATCTTCGCCGAGGCTTCCACCAGCGGCACCGCCAGCACCATCGTCGCCTTCAACTCGTTCTCGTTCGGAGGCCGCACCTGTGCCCATCGCCCGCGGATCACGTACTCCACAAAATCACGCATCGCCACCAGCTTTGCCCCTGGTTCTTCAATCACCTCCGCATTTCCCATCACTACCACCGACCGGTAATTCAGCGAATGCCCGATCGCCGATGGCGCAAACACAATCCCGTCCAGCAACGTCACGCTCAAGCAAAATGGTGCCCCGCTAGCCAGTGTCTTCATCAACCGGCTCGCCGGCGACCCATGCAGAAACAGCTTGTCGCCCACCCGCACGTAATTCGTCGGCACCACAAACGGTAGGCCGTCCACTACAAATCCCACCTGGCACACAAACGCCTCATCCAGAATGCGGTAGATAAGTTCGCGATCGTAATGCCCGCGATCCGCCTTCCGCCGCACCTTGGTTCTATCCGTAACCGTAAATTCGCTCATCCCCGCAGCCTAGCCTCCGCCCACACCCACTCGCAAGCGCCAATCTGGACCGCACGATTTCGCTTGACATTTGGTACCGTCTGAGGTAGCATATTGATGTAGATAACTACGCAAATTCTTCAGCTTTTGGCCATCACGCGCAGCTCCGTAACTAGTTGGATAACAGAGATGCTTGCTAAACCAGGCCTAAGTCTTTTATTTGCAGTAAGCTGCAGCCTCTTTCTCTCTTTTGCCTTTTTTGAAAAATGCCGCCCCTTTGGAATCAGTACCTTGCAGCCTCTTCTTTCTGGGTTTGCCCACCTCGACTGAGCGTTTTCAACAGCTTACAGCCTCTTTTTAGAAAACACCCGGGTGGGGGGGTACCCCGCGCGGAATTCGGCGCGCCGCGCAGGATAGGCGAATTGACGGGCCGAAGGAATCGTGTAGGCTGGTGTGCCGTTGCTGCGGCGGTGTGGACATGGCCAGATTAAAATCGATCATTAGGCGCGAAACATTTCGCTTTTTTCGCGAGCTTTCTGCTAACAATCGCACTGAGTGGATGCAAGCGAATCGCGAACGCTACCAGGAATGCGTCGTGCAGCCGTTGCGAGGCCTTTGCGAGGAACTCGCGCCCGCAGTGCTGCGGTTGGATCCGCGATTTGAAACCAGCGGCCGCACGGGCGCGAATTTGTCGCGCATCAATCGCGATATCCGCTTTGCCAAAGACAAAACGCCCTATCGCGCGCAGATGTATTTGAAATTCGGCGCGCCGTTCCGCGGTGAAGGCGAAACCGGCCAGCTTTACGTCGGCATTTCCGCGCAAACGGTTACCGCAGGCTTCCGCATTTATTCCGGATCGAAACGCAAGGAGTCTGCGCTTTCGCAGGTTGCGGCTCCTCGTCTGGAGGCCAATCCGCGATGGCTCATGCAACAAAAACGGCGCCTGAGCCGCCGCTACGAAAGCTATTGGTACAGCACGGAAAAAGGGGAATGGACCAAACATTCCGGCTGGCCAGCCGCGGAGAATTGGAAAAAGCTGCAAGCATGGATCGTGCGGCGGGAACTGGGCACGGCGGCCGCGATGCGCGGCTCATTTTCCAGCGACCTCGCGAGGGTTTTCCGCGACCTGCATTCTTTGCTGCGATTCACCTCAGTTGCGTGAGAGCACCTTTCGTCGGAGATGTCAGCGCTAGGTGCAGCAGATTCTAGCTGGAGAATTCTTTAACGACCAATGCTGATGCTGCATCGAATGAAGCCTGTAGGTGTAATTGACGCTTGAGCGTCGCTGGCATACGATGCGCGGCTCGCAATTCTCTTCGATTTTGTTGCGGTTCTGGAGTTTACGCGTGAAACGACTTGGACGAATTTTGATTTGGGTGACGCTGGCTCTACTGGGTGCAGGGGCGCTCGGCAAGATCGCGCTAGAGCGCGGCGAGTCGCTGAACGCGATGTGGTTCGTGATTGCCGCAGTGTGCTGCTACCTGCTCGCTTTCCGGCTTTATTCCGCATTCGTGGCGGCCCGGCTGCTTGCGTTGGACGATACTCGCGCAACGCCTTCGGAGCGCCACGACGACGGCCGCGACTTTGTCCCGACGAACAAGTGGGTTTTGTTTGGACACCATTTTGCGGCCATTGCGGGGCCGGGACCGCTTGTAGGCCCTACGCTGGCTGCGCAATTTGGGTATTTGCCGGGGACCCTGTGGCTGATTGCGGGCGCGGCGTTCGCCGGGTGCGTGCAGGATTTCATCATTTTGTTCTGCTCGATACGCCGCGACGGCAAGTCGCTTGGGCAAATGGCGCGGGAAGAGGTAAGCCAGCGCGGCGGATTCATCGCCCAGCTCGCTGTTTTGGCCATCATGGTGATTTTGCTGGGGGTGATTGCTCTGGTGGTGGTGAACGCGCTGAAATCGTCGCCGTGGGCAACGTTCACATTGGCAATGACGATCCCCATTGCGCTGCTGATCGGAATGTATTTGCGTTTTGTTCGGCCGGGGCGCGTGCTGGAAGGTTCGCTGATGGGAGTCGCCCTGATTTTGTTCGTGGTTTTCGCCGGGCAGTGGGTGGCTGATTCTCCGTCCTGGGCGCGAGTTTTCACGCTGGGCGGCGTTCCGCTGGCGCTCGCGCTCATCGTGTACGCATTCGCTGCGTCAGCACTCCCGGTGTGGCTGTTGCTTGCTCCGCGGGACTATCTCAGCGCATTCATCAAGGCCGGAGCGGTTTTCGCCCTCGCCGCGGGGATTTTATTTGTGCGCCCGCACGTGCTCATGCCACCCTTGACGCGCTTCATCGACGGAAGCGGTCCCGTGTTCGCCGGGAAGATTTTCCCGTTCTGCTTCATCACCATCGCTTGCGGAGCGATCAGCGGTTTCCATTCGCTGATTTCCTCGGGGACCACGCCGAAAATGATTCTGCGCGAAAGCCACGCGAGATTTATCGGCTACGGCGCGATGCTGCTGGAGTCTTTCGTGGGCGTGATGGCCATGGTGGCGGCGTGCGCGATGACGCCGGGCGTGTATTTTGCCATTAACAGTCCGCCCAGCATCGTGGGCGCAACGCCCGATGCCGCTGCCGCGACGATCAGCGGCTGGGGTTTTCCGCTGACCGCGCAAACGATGGCTGGACTTGCACATGCTGTCGGCGAGCTGACACTTTGGAATCGCGCGGGGGGAGCACCGTCCCTTGCTGTGGGCATGGCGCAGATTTTTTCCCACAGCATTGGCGGGGAGCGCCTGCTGAGCATCTGGTATCACTTCGCGATCATGTTCGAGGCGCTGTTTATTTTGACGGTGCTGGATGCGGGCACGCGCGTCGGCCGCTTCATGGTTCAGGAATTAGGCGGCCGGGTGTGGAAGCCATTTGGGCGCACCGGGTGGATGCCGGGCGTGCTTCTCTCGAGCGCGATCATTGTAGGAATGTGGGGATACTTTTTGTATCAGGGAGTGATCGATCCGCTGGGCGGAATCAATTCGCTGTGGCCGCTGTTCGGCATCTCGAATCAGTTGCTGGCGGCCGTGGCGCTGGTGGTGGCCACCACCATTTTGCTGAAGATGGGACGCACGCGGTGGATCTGGGTGACGCTGCTGCCGATGGCGTGGCTGGTGATCATTACGATGACGGCCAGCTATCAGAAAATCTTTGACGCGAATCCGCGCATCGGCTTCCTGGCGTACGCCAACGTCCTGATTGCGCAAATTGCGGCAGGAAAGGTTCCGGCCGCCAAGCTCGTGGATACGCAGCGGCTGATTTTCAATCAGCGGCTGGACGCTGTGGTGACCGCGGTGCTTGCGCTGATGGTGATCGTGCTCATAGTGGAGGCACTGGTGCAGTGGTATGCGATCCTGAGCAGCCGGCGTGTGCCGGTGCTGCATGAGTCGCCGTACGTGCCAACGCAATGGGCGGCAGGCTATTCCGGCGTTGCGCAGGGAGACGACTAATGAGGCCCGTGCCGAAAAACATTAGGCGCTTGGCGCGGCGCTTTTGGCGCGGCGTGCGCGAATGGTGCGGCGACGCGGCCTATGAGCGCTACCTGCGGTCTTCTGTTGCGCAAAGCGACGCGGGCCCGCCGCTGAGTGCGCAGGAGTTTTACGTGCAACAGCTCAATCGCCGCTACTCGCGGCCGAACCGCTGCTGCTGAAATCCTTGAACTTCACCTGTACCTTTGGCCGGTAACTCTTGGCCGGCCCTTAGAATTACTTAACAACGCCGCCGTTTCGCGGATGCTAAGCTCGCTTTTTCAGGAGCGAACATGCGAAGAGTCTCTGTATTTGCGGTCGTGCTTCTGTTGCTGGTAAACCTTCCGGAGCCGCGGCTTGCAGCGGCTGTGACCGACGCGCCGGATTCCGCTGCGACGCCCGCGCCCGAGGCTCCGCCAGCTCCCGCAAAAGGATCGTCTGAGGGCCGCATTCCGATCGGCGTAGGCGTTAAAGTGTCCACGCTCGGAATCGGAGGGGAAGTCGCCGTCGCCGTATCTCACCGCTCCAACGTGCGCTTTGGGTTCAACTCTTTCAGTTACCGCCACACCTTCGATAAGGATGGGGTGACCTACAAAGGGACGCTGGACTTGCGCTCCGCGCAAGCCACCTACGATTTGTTCTTCTTGAAGGGGTTTCACATCAGCCCGGGAGTGCTGGTCTACAACGGCAACAATGTTACCGCCAACGCTTCGGTGCCCGGCGGGCAGAGCTTCACGTTGAACAACACCAATTACGTCAGCGACATCGCCGACCCCGTATCGGGAACCGGGAAGCTTGCGGTGTACAAAGCCGCGCCGATGGTTCTCTTCGGGTTTGGCAATTTGGTGCCCCGCAGCAGGCATTTCAGCACGTCTTTTGAAATTGGCGCTGCTTACCAGGGACCGCCGCGCGTCACCCTGAACCTCGGCGGCAGCGCGTGCGACTCCACTGGCTTGTTTTGCCGGTCCATCAGCTCCGACCCAACCATCCAGGCCAACGTCGTTTCCGAGCAAGCA
>WNFH01004560.1_pt1 | contig 10014 bp, 6 predicted proteins | sample 5400411 | NCBI WGS metagenome assembly WNFH01 (sample SAMN13153347, study PRJNA577476) | soil metagenome | isolation source: 200 cm saprolite under Douglas fir tree site 2 hole 3 | place: USA:California | collected 2015-04-18
AGCGTAGTCTTGCCGGAGCCCGAAGGACCCATCAGGGCAAGAAATTCTCCGGTGGCTATGTCGATCGAGACATCGTCCAAGGCCTTCACCTCGAACGCATCGCGCTTGAATACCTTGCTGACGTTGCGCACCTGAACAACTTTGGTACCGGTCGCAGCATTAATAGCAAATGCCGTGCTCATGATTGTCCTTTGACTTTGATCTTGGATCCATCTTTCAAATCTTGCGGCGCTGAAGTGATGATGCTCTCGCCTCCGACTAATCCATTCACCAGATAGCCACCGCTGCGCTGGCCCACGATGTGCACTTCGCGCATGAGCGCCTTGCCATTGAAAGCCAGGAAGACGACTTTTTTGCCATTGCGGTCGCGGACTGCAGTCGTAGGTACGAAGACGCCTGATGGGCGGCTGGAAGTCTTCTTCTCTTCGTTATTCGCCAGGAACTTCACGGTGGCATTCATTTCCGGCCGCAGATAGTCATCCGGATTTTGAATCTGTACCTTAACCTGCACCGTGGCCTTCTGACGATTGGCTTCCGGTGAAATCTCGGCGATCACACCACTGTATTTGCGGTCGGGAAACGCGTCAGTGGTGACGCTGCCCTTCTGCTTGGGACCGAGTTTCGAAAAATCGTCCTGGGATATGTCGAGTTCAACCTGAAGGTCCTTGAGATCGGCCAGGGACACGACTGAACCCTGAGGACCGCCTTCCGCACCGCTGGCGAATTGAGAAGTGACCAGTTCTCCTTTTTCGGCTTTACGGTCCAGAATCGTGCCGGTCACGGGCGCGCGAATGACGGTTGCGTCAAGCTGCGATTTTGCGTATGCGAGTTGTCCCTCAGCCTGCAGCAGGTCGCCCTTGGCCCGGGCGATCTCTTCCTGTCGTGGGCCAATCTTGGCAAGCCGGAACGACTGCTCCAGCGAATGGACTTTCTGCTGGTCGGCCTCATACTTCGCCGTGGCGTCATCGAGTGCTTGTTTGGAGAGGACACCCTGAGTTGTCAGGTCGCGAGTACGATCGAGCGTAATTTTGTCGTTCGCCGCGGTAGCGCGGGCCTCAGCCAGATTGTGCTCGGCCTGCTGGATTTCCTCGGGACGGGAGCCATTCTCTAATTGCAGCAACCGGGCCTTGAAACTCTCCACTGCGCCTCTGGCTTGCTCGTACTGCGCGCGGAATTCTTGATCCTCCAGACGGACCACTACCTGGCCTTCCTTCACCTTGTCGCCTTTTTCGACACCAATCCAGGCAACACGTCCCGTGACCTTGGAATTCACGTTGATCTTGTGGTGCGCCACAATGTAGCCGCTAGCAGAAAGCACAGTCCCAGCCACATCACCAGTTTCTGCTGTCGCGCGAGTCACTTCCACTTCAGGCACAACGGGGGAGAGCAGGCGATAGGCCAGGGCCGATACCCCCAGCACCACCAGCAGCCCAATTCCCCCCAGAATGTAACGCCGGGCCCAGACGGGCGGTTCCCCTTCGCCGCTGGTGCGTTGCGAGCGGTCGATCCGCAAGCTCTGCAGGTCGTCGTGTTTGGTGTCGATTGCCACAATAAAATTCCCAACTATGCAAATCCCAAGCTGCCGCGAACTCAACTGCGCAAGGCGGCGATGATGTCCTGACGGGCGGCATGCCAAGCGGGCGCCAGCCCTCCAAACAAGCCCATCAGTACGGCAAAGCAGATCGCGGTAACTACAACCGCCGGTGTCATGCGCAAGCTGAAAACCACCTCACTGAACGTGACCTGGTTCGATGTTCCAGTGGTCATGCCGTTGAATGGCAACATCAGAATGATGCCGATCATGGCCCCCATCAATGACAGCAACAGAGATTCGAGAACAAACGAAGTCAGGATGCTGGGCCGTGAGAATCCAATCACCCGCAGAGTGGCGATTTCGCGCCCGCGGTAGGCGACCGCGGCGTACATCGTATTCATGGCGGCGAAGCTGGAACCGATTGCCATGATGATGGCGACGATGAAGCCCACGAACCGGATCGGCCTTCCCGACTTTGTCTGCTCGGCGTAGTACTCGGTTTCCAGTATCCCGTCTAGTTTGAGGCGCTGATCTTCGCTTACGCGGTTCTTGAGAGCGTCGGCGGCCACTGGATCGGTCGCTCGCAGGTAGGCGGACGAAAAGCCTCCCTGCCGATCGAAGTCCGAAGCCATCTGGTTGACGTCGCCCCAGATTTCGGATTCGTACGCCGTACCACCAGCGTCGAAAATCCCAACCACCTTCCATGGGCCCTTGCCGAATTGCAGCTCATCGCCAAGATCAGCTCCGGAAAAGCGCTTGTGGATGGAACTGCTCACTACCACTTCCCTTTGACCTGGCGTAAACCAGCGCCCCTGGGCAAGTCTTACTTTGGGGCGCAATTCAATCCCGACCGGTGCCATCCCGCGCACTGTGACATTGACCTCGCCAGTGCCATCACGACGGGGAAGAACGATGACTACTACCAATTCCCCCGACGCGATGGGCTCGCCGCGCTTATCTTGGGCGATGCCGGGAAGATACTTCAGGGTCTGAAGCGTCGCGCTCTCGAAGCCTCCGGTCAGCTCGGCTTCTGATCCTTTGCGTAATACCAGCACGTTGAGCGGTTCGCCGCTGGTAACAAAGGCGCGCTTGAGTCCAGCCAACAATGCCATTAGGAAGATAGCGGTGGTGACGGTTAGCGCGATGCCCAAGGCCGTCATAATGGTCAGACCCTTGCGTAGTCGCAGGTTGCGGATGTTGTAGCTGATAGGAATCGGCATCAAATCTCTCTCCTCAACCGACGTGGCGCAAGCCTTCCACGATGTTCACCCGGGAAGCGTGGTAGGCGGGCACAAACGCGCTCACGAATCCCACCAGGGCAGCTATCATCAGCGCCACTACTTGCGTGGGAATGGTGACGTGCATTCCCTGGGTCAAGCCAACACCCATCGGGGATCTGGTGAGGAGTTGCACCACACCAGATGCGAAAAGCACACCCAACAGTCCTCCTAGTAAGGACAGCATCACCGCTTCCCCCACGAACAAGCCGAGAATAGTACCGCGAGTAAATCCTAGGGTCTCCAGCAAGGCGACCTCGCGCACCCGCTCCCGAATCGACATGGCCATGGTGTTGGCAGACACCAGGAGGATGGCAAACACCACCGCCATGCAGATACTGAGAATGAAGGCCTTCACATTGCCAAGCATAGCCACGAAGCCCAATTGAAATGCCTTTTCACTCTCCGTCTTGGTGGGCTGTGGTGAGTTGCGGAACATCTCGTCGACCTCTCGGGAGACTTGCGCCACCGCCTCCGGCGAAGCCACGCGGGTAGAAAAGAAGCCTGTCTGACCCTTGTACCAGGGGACCGCCTCCTCAAGATAGGTCATGTGGAAATACAGCGCATTGTTGGGACGCGGGGCGGTATACATTGCCCGAATCGTGAGCTCCGGATTGACTTCGAAAATGGTGCCCTTGAGCACGATACGGTCGCCCAGCTTCCAACCGTGTTTCTTGGCCAATTCCACGTCCACCATGGCGCCGGCACGGTCCCTCTGCCAGGCTTCCATCTGTTCGGGCGGCACGGCCTTGTCTGTGTAGATCTTCAGATACTCGCCCGGATCTGTTGCGAACTGGGCGAAGAAGTTCTCCGGCTTGTCGTCCTTATAGCGGCCGCCGAACCAGGTCATCGGGACCACACCCACAACTCCGGGCAGAGCGCGGATTTTGTCGCGATAGAAACGTGGCAGGAAGATAGTCAGCGAAACCCGGTGACGGGTGATGAGCCGTTCGGCGGACTCCGGAGCCCCTTGGTCGATATAAAAGCTGCGCCAGATGGTCATCATGAGGGTGAGCAACAGCAGAGAAAAGCTGATGCTTAGGACCGTCAGCAAGCTACGGCGTTTATTGCGAAAAGCGTTCTTCGTCATGAAGCGAGTCAGGGTCATAATGGCATTCCAGAGATATAGCGGACAGACAGTAAACCTAGGCTGAGCAGGCCAGCAGCCTAATGTATAGCAACATAGAATATACGTAAACGGCCGACAAAAGAAATCGCCTCGGCGCGGGTGCGTCCTCCGACACTAGATTAGAGTTAGGAAATTTCATTAGGCGTTAAACAGCGGATCGCGGTAGTGACAAAATGTCACGAATCCGGCAGTTTTGAAACTTAATGTCACGCAGGGTGCGCTACGCAGGCGTCCTCCCCAGAAGGATCCCATAGTCTGCTATGGCACGAATCCGCAGTCTGAAGCCGAACGTCACACGCGATGAAGCTATGCAGCAATTCTCCCCCGGGGGAGCGGCGGATTTCGCTCGGAGCCTCCTCTTCGGACCTGTGCGCTCCGTGGCCGACGTGTATATTCCCTTCCGCCTTTTCCAAGTCGAGATCATCAATGCCGGAAAACGGGAGCAAGAATTTATCGGACTAGATGTCGTAACAGGTATCCTCGACCTCTACCATTTCGACCAGGTACCTCCCGCTTCCCATGTGATTGTGATGGAAACCCGCAACTGTCCACCGGCTCGATTGGAGGACACACAAGCGACCGAACTGTTGCTGGCCAAATTTCGCCGAGTCCTGTTCAGCCGAGGGTTCTTCCGCTTGCGCTCCTTGGAGATTTCCGCTACGCCACTCCCCGGAGAAATTCACATTCCGTATTGGGTCGGATTTCGTGGATACGGCAACGCGGCGAGGATGGAGGTGATCGATGCCGTCCGCCGTCGCTTTGAGGGTGCAAAAGTGCGCCGAGTGCTCCAGGAATGGCTGGCGTCGGTCAGCTAAATTCCGAATCCCGGATCCCGTATTTGTGCAGTAAACACGGCCACCAGCAGCAGGTTGTTCGAGTACTTTCGTAACTCTTCCCATTTACTACGACGCGGTATCCTACACGTGGACGTTTCCCGGTGGTCAATGCCCAGCGTCTTTATACAGATAGGTCCTGTTAAGTCTGCGCGAGGTTAGCCAGAATGTCGACACAAGTTGGCCCTTTCGAAATCCTGAGCGAAGTCGCCAAATCGGAGCGGGGATCTGTTTACAAAGCCAACGATCCCTCAGATGGAAAAACTATCGCTCTGAAAACCATTCGGCTGGATATGCCGCAGGAGCAGGCTAGGTCGCTGATCGAGCGCATTCTGGCCGAAGCAGAGAACACCAAAGACCTGAACAGCCAAAATATCGCCCTGCTCTACGGGGCAGGAGAAATCGACGGACAACTCTGCGCGGCGATGGAGTACGTGCAGGGGCGCAGCATTGCGACCATGCTGACGCGCGAGGAAGGTTTCTCCATCTGGGATCTGCTGGACATCAGTCGTCAAGTTTGCCAGGCGCTCGATCACGCCCGGGCGAGCGCAGTCGTCCACTACAGCCTCGAGCCGGCAAAGGTGATGGTGCAATGGGACGGCACGGTGAAAATCCTTTCCTTTGGAATTTCCAGGATGGGATTGCTGGAACCGGCGTCGTCCGGCAAGGCACCCTCCATTTTGCATTACTTTTCGCCCGAGCAGGTGAGCGGGGAACCGCTCGACGAACGTTCGAACCTCTTCAGTTGGGGCAGCATCCTCTACGAGATGGTGACCGACCGCAAAGCATTCGAGGGCGATGATGTCGACACCGTACGGCACAAAATCCTCGAGCAAATGCCGGTCCCTCCAGTCCAGATCAACAACAAAATTCATCCCGCGATAAGCGAGTTGGTCATGAAGGCGCTGTCGAAGGCACCCGAGGAACGGTTTCAGAGCGGACAAGATCTGATCAACGAACTGGAGAAGTGCAAGCAAGCCACTACTCAGCCCACGAAGAAATCCACTGCGCCTTCACCCAAACCAGGCCACGAGAAGGCTTCTTCCGCGAGGAAAGCGGCTGCCGCGGCAGCAGGCTCTGGAATTACAGGATCCTCGTCAGGAACATCAGCCAGGACGCCCAGGCAGGATGGCAGTGGGCAATCCATCAGTTCGTCCGTGGAAGCCTCTGCAGAATCCTTCGAAAACCAAGACGGAAAGATGTCAGCAGCCGTAACCACCGAGCGTCGGGCAACGACGCCGAGATTCGCCGTCGATCCAATGATGGCAGGAGATGCCCCGGGGACCAAGAAGCGGGTGAGCTTCTCCGATCTCGAAGAACTGCCGCCGAAGGAATCATTCCTGGGATCTCCAGAGCGACCAACGGCGGACGCCGTTGAAACCCTCCAAGAAGCACCGCCTGCGGTTTTTCCAGGTCGCACCAAGCCGGACAAACCCAAGCTGCAGCCACGCCAGGTGGCGCAAAAAGCGCTCCAGGAGATCAAGACAGTTCCGCTGAAATTGATAATCTATTCGATTTCGGCCGCGGTCGCGCTGGTCGTGCTCATCACAATCGGCATCGGAGTCCGCATTCATTCGCAGAATACGACTGATGAAGGCAACCCTGCCGCGCCGGCGAGCTCAGCGGCGGTCAACGCGGACACAACTCCGCCACCCAATGCCACTCGTACACCGGCTCAGGGCGCGGCGTTGACATCGGTGCCTGCGCAAACCGAAGCTGCCGCAGGCCCGCAAGTGAGACCAGTAGTGAAGCCACGCTACAGAAATCGAAAACCAGCGGTTCATGTTCCAACTCCGGTCGCAGTAGTTCCAGGACAACTTACGGTGGATTCCACTCCTGAAGGAGCCCAGGTACAAATTGATGGGCGCAGCGACCCGGGCTGGGTCACGCCCTACAACCTGGCTGGGGTGATACCGGGTCAGCACACTGTGAGCGTGGTCAAACCTGGTTATACATCCGAGACTCGCACAGTGGGTGTGGCGTCGGGAAGCAAGTCATTCCTGATCGTCCATCTTGCTCCAACCGCCGCAACCGTTTCTTTAAGCAGCCAACCCGGAGGCGCCTCCGTATTTGTTGACGGCAAAGACGCGGCACGAACCACTCCAACCCAGATCGTTGTGAATAAAGGGGCTCACACATTCCTGCTCAGGAAACAGGGTTACCTCGACGAAACCACTTCGGCAGATTTTCAGCCCGGGCAAACGTTCCAGTTCGCACCCACTCTCCGAGCCCTGGGCAATGTAGACGACATCAAGACTGTGGGCAAGTTCAAAAAGCTTTTCAGTGGGGGCGGTAATGCAGCGGGTGCGGGTATGGTGAGCGTCAAGACTCAGCCCAAGGGCGCACAGGTTACGGTAAATCGGCGCATGCTGGACAAGAATTCCCCGATGGAGTTCGTGCTCGACCCCGGGAACTACGTGATCGACATTACGCTCTCCGGGTACAAGCCGGTACACCGCATCGTCAATGTTGACAAGGGAAACAAGCTCGTACTCGACGAGAAGATGGAACGGGAATAAGCGGTCTCGGCATTATTAGTAGCCCAACACTAGCCATCCGTTTTCAGGACCTAACCTGGGCGATAAAAGGCAGAACGGCGTGAGGAGCTAATCCCCGCCGGAACAGGTTTCTAACCTTCCAGATGAACTAATTCGGAAGCTTGAAATTTACTGCAATCTGTGTCTGAATTTCGACCGGCTCGCCATTGAGAAAATACGGTTTGTACTTCCACTGGCGCACGGCATCCACAGCCGCATGAGCCAGCGAGGCTTGACCGCTGAGCACCGTCAAGTTGGTAATGCTGCCATTCTTGCTAATGGTCGCCTGAAGTTGAACTGTGCCCTTCAGGCGCATTGTCAGTGCTTGAGGTGGATAGGTGGGCTGCACTTTCTTCATCAGAAGACCCTGCGAGACGCCTTGCGAAACCCTGACCACCTGTGGGACGGGCTTCGGTACATTGACTGCTGTCGTGGCCATTAGGTTGGAAATGGCCTTGTCAGCATTCGACCCAGTGCCGATGCTCAGAGCACCGGGTAACGGGGCATCTTGCGGAGCTCGAGCCTCTGGCTTGGATAGGTCAGTTTTGACCACTATCGGTTCCGCTTTCGCTACTCTTATGTTGTCCGTAGGAGATGGGGCTGAGGTAGCGGCTTTGGTTGTCGCGGTTGACGGTGGTGCAGTTGTCTTTGCTACTGACGTGCTCTTAGCTACCGATGTGCTCTCGGTGGGCACCGGCTCCGCTTCGACCGGTGTGTTGGCCGCTTGCTCCTGAATCTGCGGAGCAGCCGCGTCTTGCACGGGACTACTGGCTTGCGGCACCGGCGTAGAAGCCTGCACCTGCGTCGGGGCGATCGGCTGCGGGCTCGCTTTCCGGTGCAGGGTTGTCCAGCGGAAATGGCCAGCCACCGCTAGCAGCAGAATAACGGCGATTACGATTAGACGGATTTGCCTCTTCCCGCTCGCTTCTTTCTCAGCATCATCTGAGCCAAGTGTGGAGAAGGACGGAACTGTAGCCGCCGGATAGGGCACCACAGCCGTTGAGGAGGAATGCTTCCCTGCAAATTGTGGCTTGCCTTCATCAGTAAGGATCGGTTTCTGTGCTGGCTCTTCGGTTTCTGTGTCGAAGACAAGTGCACGCGGTTTTTCCTTTGCAAGAGCTGGGGCTGCGGCTGCTCCCTCTGCACCGCGCATTGGAGCCATGAACGGCCGAAGTTGCCGGATCGCGGCGGAACTGGATTGTGAACTGGCCGACTTTGCTGATTTGGTCTCCTGTGCAGGCGCCGCCGACTTGCTGGCGGCTTCGGCTGCGCGTTGTAGTGCCGATGCCATGGGCTCGGAGGGCGCTTTAGAAGCCGGCTGCCAGGGGTAACTCTTCGAACTGGTTTGGTTCGGTGCGGACATACCAAGGCCAGGAGACGGTATGGGATCGTGCATATATTCAAGCAAGGTGGCTTCGGCGGCATCCGGCTTCGGAGTCGGATCCTGTTCCACTTCAAAAGCGCTTGAGGAAGCGGCCGCTGGTGGAATCGCAACAGCGGACTCCGCTTTCGGCGTCTCGGACCCAGGTTTCTGTGTGAGCGAAGAATCAGCCGATGTGCGCGACGCATCGGGGGCAGGAATTTCCGGACGCGCAGACTGCGCAGAGAAAGCGGCTGATTGCGCTGCCGGAGTCTTGCCCGTTTCGGAGCTTTTGCGCAACAATCCGCGCGCAACCCGCAACGTGCCCTTCGCCTGCTCCACATTGATTGGCTTGGTCAGCACGAGATTGGCGCCGATTCGGAACGCCTTGGCTACCCCCGCCTGACCTTCAACCACTGCAACTGCCAGGGAAAATTGGTTCGAATTCGAATTGCGCGCACTTTTAAATAACAGGGTGGCGTTTTGCTCGTTCTCGCAGTCGACCACGATCGCATCGAAATGTTGCGCCATCAACTTCTTGACGGCAGCAAAGGGCTCGCTAGCCGGCTCGACGCTGAAGTCGAGCTCGCTCAGTACCTGGGTGACTAGGCGGGCGATCTTCTCGTCCGGACAGAACAGTAGCGCTTGGTACCTCATGGCGTAATCGTAGGTAACCCCGTAGATGTCATCAAGTTACGGAGGTAACGGGGATACGCTTGCGAAGCTTCTTGAGGGAGCAATCTAATTTTCAAGCACATGAACGGCTGTTGGACAGACCTGATCAGATCGCCCGGGTCGCTGGTTGCTGGCAATTCCAACTGCCGCGAGTAGAATTGCGGCCATGCGGGTACCACTCTGGCTTAAGGTCGGCTGGACCGTGTGGGTGCTGGCGTGGGTGCCGTTCTACTGGAAGCAATATGGAGCGCAGACCTTCTTTTACTTCTGCGATCTGGGGAACTTCTTCATCGCGCTCGCGTTGTGGATGGAGAGCGCGCTCATCTTCTCCTGGCAAGCGACCGGGCTACTGGTTTTTCAGACTCTCTACACCGTTGATCTCATCAGCGCATTCTTCCTCCGCAAACACATTATCGGCGGCACGGAATACATGTTTGACGCAACCGTGCCGCTGTTCGTCCGCTTGTTGAGCCTGTTCCACGTAGTGATGCCACCGCTGCTGCTGTGGGCAATCTGGTGTTTGGGTTACGACAAGCGCGGCTGGAAATATCAGACGCTGACGGCATGGATTGTGGTGCCGATCAATTACTTCTGGAAACCGGAGGACGATGTGAATTGGGCCCGAGGGCTTTTCTTCCGCGAACAACACGTTGTGCCCGGATTGCTTTA
>WNFH01004561.1_pt1 | contig 10014 bp, 9 predicted proteins | sample 5400411 | NCBI WGS metagenome assembly WNFH01 (sample SAMN13153347, study PRJNA577476) | soil metagenome | isolation source: 200 cm saprolite under Douglas fir tree site 2 hole 3 | place: USA:California | collected 2015-04-18
GTGCAACAGTCCTGCTCGACAAACGTGCGCACGCCCGCGCCGCCAGGGATTTCACGACTGCCGATCGCGTACGCGACGAGCTCGCAGACATCGGGGTGACGGTCACAGACACACCCGAAGGCCAGCGCTGGAAAGTTGTGAGGCGTCGTGGTTAGGTGGCCAGCAGGCCGGATTCACTCCGGCCGTCTCGTCCCACCCACGAACCAGACACTCCGGGCGTGGTTTGCGTCGGCGATAAGGCGCAGCGTCCTCTGGAGCCCCCACGGCGAAGCCGTGGGAGTTACCCAGGTTGTCCCTCGTGAATGTTGTAGGGCCGAGCCTTGCGGCCCGGCCCCACGAGAGGAAGGGTTCTAGCGAATCGCCCTAGGGACTACCAGACGATGAGCAGCGAGCTCTCCGAGCCGGCGCCGGGGTTGGTCGGCTTGTGGCTGTTGCTGTTGCCATTGCCGGTGCCCGTGCTCTTGCCCTTGTCCTTGTCCTTGGCGTTGCCTTTGCCGTTGTTGGTGCCGTTGTCGTTGCCCTTGTGCTTGCCCTGGTTTTCGCGTGCCTTGCTGGAAGCGAAGTCACTGACACATTCGCCAATGCCGTGCACCCCAAGGCGAGCCGCCGAGGCTTTGCAGGCGCCTACCTGCGTCTTGACCTGCTGGCCCCAGTTGGTGGGATTCAAGCTGCCCGTGACCGCGACCTCGGTCGCGGCGCCGGCCACGACGACCGCAGCGGCGGCCACCGCGATACCGGTGAGCAGCTTTGCCCCGAGCGCGGCTCCCGCGCCTCCCAAAAGTCTCTTCATGATCCCTCCTGACAACGGGGCTCTCCGGAGCGGGATCGGCGCGGCCGCAATCGGATCCAGGATCCGGTGCAGCTCCCGCTCCAGCTCGCTTTCGAAGTCGCCTGTTCCGTTCATCGGCAAGAAGGAACCATCTCTGCCGCTGAACTACCCATTTTTCTTTGCTCCGGCACGTGACCCGGCGAGCAGTTGCTGGAGCCGGGTCCGGGCAGCCGCGAGGCGAGAGGCGACCGTCCGTTCGGGCACGCCGAGAGCAATCGCGATCTCGCGATTGGTATACCCGTGATAGTGACGGAGCACGATGGCTGCTGCCTGCTTCGGCGGCAGCTTTCTCAAGGCGGTCACGAGGTCGGAGCTCTCCACCACCACGGCGGGATCAGCCGAAGGGGCAGGTCTGCCGACGCGACGCAGAATGGCACCGACCTCCTGGAGCCTCTCCCGGCGCTGGCCGTTGATAGCCGTGTTGATGGCGATGCGGTGGAGCCAGGCTTCGGCGGGGGCATCGGGCCGCCACGACTTCCAGGCCTTGAACGCGCGTTCGAAAGCGTCCTGGGTGCAGTCCTCCGCGGCCTCGCGGTCGCGCAGCATCGTGATCAGAGTCCCCAGAATCCGCCGGTACGAGTTGCGATAAAGGCGCTCGAAGTCGGCCTCTGAACCGGCTGTGTACTCAGGAACCGCGTCCGCCGGCCCTTTCTCGCTTGACTCCGAACGAATGTTCGTATAACCTCCCCGGCGCGTGATGTCCAGCTCTCCTGCCTTTGTTTCCACTGACTTTCCGGGAGAGATAACCCTGGACCATGTCATTCCCGGTGCCGCCGCGCGTTTTGCTCCACTCCCTGCTGACATGCGCCCGGAGCTCGCGGCAGCGCTTGCCGCGCGCGGCATCGTACGCCTATACACCCACCAGGCCGACGCATACCACGCCGTTCGCAACGGCCGTCACCTGGTCGTGGTTACGCCGACCGCCAGCGGCAAGACGCTCTGCTACAACCTCCCCGTTCTCCAGCGGCTGCTCGAGCACCCCGAGCGCCGGGCTCTCTACGTGTACCCGACCAAAGCGCTTGCCCAGGACCAGCTGGCAGAGCTGAGCGCCCTCAAGTTCGGCCTTCCAATCGACGTGCGCGTCGATACGTACGACGGCGACACCGCACCTGGGCGCCGCACCGCGATCCGCGAGGCGGGCCACGTGGTGATGACGAACCCGGACATGCTTCACACTGGCATCCTTCCGCACCACACGCGCTGGCGCCGACTTTTCTCCAGCCTCGATTTCGTCGTAATCGACGAGCTGCACACCTATCGAGGGCTGTTCGGAAGCCAGGTCGCCAACGTCGTCCGCCGCCTCAAGCGCATCTGCGCTTTCTACGGGTCGAATCCCGCTTTCATATGCGCCTCGGCGACGATCGCCAACCCACTCGACCTGGCCACGAAGCTGCTCGAGGAGGAGAACATCGAGCTCATCGAGCAGAGCGGCGCGCCGCGCGGCGAGCGGCGGCTCATCTTCTACAACCCTCCGCTGATCAATCGTGAGATGGGCGTGCGCCGGAGCTCGATGCTCGAGGCGCGGCGCATCGCAGCGCCCTGGATTCGATCCGGCGTGCAAACGATCCTGTTCTGCCGCAGCCGCCTGCAGGTCGAAGTGATGCTGAGCTACCTGCGCCAGGACCTGGCCCCGCGGCTCGATGCTGGTCAGCGCGTGCGCGGCTATCGGGCCGGCTACTTGCCCCTCCACAGGCGCGAGATCGAGGCCGGCCTGCGTGGCGGAGAGATCACCGCTGTGGTCAGCACCAACGCACTCGAGCTGGGCATTGACATCGGCAGCCTCCAGGCGGCGGTCCTCGTCGGCTACCCCGGGACGATCGCCTCGACCTGGCAGCAGCTCGGGAGAGCTGGCCGTCGCTCCGGGTCCGTTGGGGTTTTCGTGGCGTCGAGCTCGCCGCTCGATCAGTTCATCGTCCGTCACCCCGACTACTTCCTGAGCTCGGACCCCGAGGAGGGACTGATCGACCCGAACAACCTGCTGCTGCTCGCCGGTCACCTTCAGGCCGGCCTTTTCGAGCTGCCCTTCGAGGCCGAAGAGAAGCTGGGCAGAACCGACGTCAGCGACCTGCTCCGGGTTTTCGAAGAGGACGGATCCGCCACGCGATCCGCTGGTCGCTGGTTCTGGAGCCGCCAGGCGTTTCCCGCCGAAGAGATCCATCTCCGGCGCATCGCCGCCGACAACGTCGTCATCATCGACACCTCGCAGCCGCGCCCGTCGGTCATCGGCGAGATGGACCAGTTCTCGGCGCCGGTGCTCTTGCACGAGGAAGCCGTCTATCTCCACGAAGGTGCGCAGTACCACGTCGATCGGCTCGACTGGGACGAGAAGAAGGCGTACCTACATCCGGTCGACGTCGACTACTACACAGACGCCCTGGCGTCCGTGACCGTGCAGGTGCTCGACACCTTCGCGGGTCCCGACGGCGAAGCGATCGCCAGAAGCCATGGCGAGGTGAAGATCACCTCGCTCGCCAGCATGTTCAAGAAGATCCGATTCCACACCCACGAGAACATCGGCTCCGGCCCGATCCACCTGCCCGAGCAAACGCTGCACACCACCGGCTACTGGATCACCGTCGACGAGGAGCTGTGGACGGCGCTCGGCCGCGAAACGCTCGAAGCAGGGCTGCAGGGTATGGCGCATTCGCTGCGCCACGTGGCCAGCATCCGGTTGATGTGCGACCCGCGCGACCTGGGCGCTGTCGCGGAGGTGCGGTCCACCACCACCCGCCTGCCGACCGTGACCGTTTACGAGGTCTACCCCGGTGGGGTCGGCTACTCGCAGCGCATGTACGAGCTGCACCACGACCTCCTGGAGAACGCCGCGGCGCTCGTGCGCGAATGCCCTTGCGTCGCCGGTTGTCCGTCGTGCATCGGTCCACTGCATCTCGTGGAAGGAGCCAAGAGCGCATGCCTGCGACTGCTGTCCGCGACCTCAGAGCACGCCTTGACCGTCTAGGCGGGCCGGCCCGGCCGCGGCCGCAACACGTGGCCGCGCTCCCGCGCGGGTTCGAGCCGGTGCCGACCCCCTTCGGAGACGCGATGCTGCGCGAGGACGTCATCCCCCTGCCGGCGCTCGATCCCGACCCGGGAGCGGTGGCTTATCTCGACACGGAAACGACCGGGCTCAACGGGGGAGCGGGGACCTATGTCTTCGCGGCGGCGGTCGCGCGGCCGATCGACTGCGGCCTGCGGCTGGCCCAGCTCTTCCTGCCCCAACCCGGCCTCGAAGCGGCTTTTCTCCACCAGCTCCGGGTGGAGCTCGAGGCGGCGGAGGGGCTGGCGAGCTTCAATGGCGGCTCATTCGACCTGCCCGTGCTGAGAACGCGCTGGGTGATGGCGAGGATGCCTGGAGAGCTGGCTTCGCTGCCGCACGTCGACCTGCTCACGCTGGTCCGCGCCCTGTTCCGGCATCGTATGGAGAGCTGCACGCTGCGGGTCGTCGAAGAACGACTGCTCGGCTACGAACGCGATGATCCGATCGCGGGCGCACTCGTCCCGGACGCGTATTTCGCGTACCTGCACAGCGGATCGAGCCCGATGCTGGAAGCGGTTCTCGAGCACAACCGGCTGGACGTGATCAGCCTGGTCCACCTCCACTCCCGGCTCCTGTCAAGGCTCGAGGGCGGCGACGCCAGCATGGACGCCTCCGATTGGCTGGCGCTGGGTCGCCACCGGCTCCGCCGGGGCGCCCGCGCCGACGGCTGGCATGCCCTTCGGAACGCCGCGGGCTTTGCCGGGCGCGCGCAGGGCGCACTTGCAAACGTCGATGAAGATGAAGCCGCGGCCACCGCGGGCCTGCTGATCGCCCGCCGGCTGGCGCGCCGGCGGACGTCGGTGACCGGGGCTGAGCGGCTGCTCGGATGGCTCGAGTCTCGAGTCGCCTCCGACATCCGGCTGCCGGTCGCACGCGCGAGACTGCTCGAGTGGCGGCGCCGGGACCCTCAGCTGGCGCTGGCGGTCGTGGAGGCCGCCCAGAACAGGATTCCGGACGAAGCGGCCGCCCTGGAAGCTCGCCGCACGCGCCTCCGCCGTAAGGCGGTCAACCAGCAGCTGCTTACGAAGCACACGGAAACGCCCGCTGCTTCGTTATTCGGTTAATGCGCTGCATCCGGCGGTCCGATCAGGTTCAATTCCACTGTGCCCATGAAAGCCAACGCGGTTAGGCGCCGGCGCCAGCGTGGCCAGTCCTTGGTGGAGTTCGCGATCTCCTCAATCGTGCTGCTCCTTTTGATGATGGGACTCCTCGACCTGTCGCGGGCGTTTTACTTCGCTGTGAACCTCGACGGAGCGGCTCGCGAAGGAGCTCGCCACGGAGCGTGGTTCAGCACCAACCTGAGAGCCAACAACTATCTGAAAGACACCGAGATCTGGAACGCCGTGAACCAGTCGCTCGGCGGCGCCGGCTTGACCGGGATAGGCGTAGCGCAAGCCAACTGTCTGGCCCCGACCGACAGCAACGGGTACAACAACAAGCCGTACCCGGCGTCGGCCTATCCGACCACTTCGCAGGGCGTGAACATCTACATCTGCTACACATACCCGGGCGGCGCGCCCCAAACCGGGACCATGCCGAATGCTCCCACCGACAACTCGTGGCGGCTTGGAGACATAAACGTCTCGCTGCTGATGAACTTCCAGCTGATCACACCGATGATCCAGAGCCTGTTCGGCAACGGCCTCAACCTGGCGTACAACGAGCACTTCACCATTCAAGGGAAGCCATGAGAACGAGATTTCGCCGGCTGACCGAAAGCGCCAGGCGATCGATGGCAAGCGTGCAGGGCTGGACGCGCAGCGAGCGCTCCCAGGGTCTCACCGAGTTCGCGCTGATTGCGCCGATCATCCTGCTGCTGACATTCGGGATCATCGACTTCGGCCGAGGGCTGTACTTCTACATCACGCTGCAGCAGGCGGCCAACGAAGGCGCGCGTGTGGCCGTGCGCGCTTCCTACTTCACCGATCCCAGCGGGGCGCCACATTTTTGGCCGTACGACTCCGACGTGGCCACCGCTGTGCAGGCCCACGCGGTGACCGAGGTCCTCGCCAACCCGTGTCCCAACGGGCCCATCCCCAACGGCGGCAACCCTCAGGGATCACCGCAGCTGCCGCCGCCCAACACCGGCTGGATCTTCATCACCGACCCAAGCCCCGCCGGCAACGGAAATGGTCTCAACGTCGGGCCCGACCCCACGACCTACGCCGTACCCAACGGCCCGCGCGGCGGGCTCGGCACAACTCCATCGGCCGGAGGCGGCTGTCTTGGCATCAAGCCCGCAGTGGGCAATGAGCCGCTCAAGGTGACCCTCTGGTTTGACTTCCAGCCCCTTACTCCATTGATTCAGCAAGTTGTCGGCAACCAGATCGTCATCACTGCTTATGCGGTTTATCGCGCCGAGTACAGCAACTAAGTCGCCCCAGAGGCGTCTGCAAGAGGGTCAGGCGATCGTCCTGATCGCCCTGCTGATGCTCGTCCTGTTCGCCATGCTCGGGCTGGCGATCGACTCCGGGCGTGCTTACGTCGACCGTCGCGACCTCCAGGCCGCGGTCGATGCTGGGGCACTGGCCGCCGGCGACTGGTACGAGAACTACAGCGACCTCTTCAGCACCAACTACGGGATTTTCCCGCATTCGAAGAAACTGTTCGAGACCGACCTGCGTCTCTACTCGGGCCCGTATCCCGATTCGCTTCCGCCCCCAAACTTCGTCGGACCACTCGGCAACCTCCGCCAGGATACGGACACCATCAACTACCCCGGCGGCATAACCCTGACGATCACGGCCACGAACACGCAATTCAACGGCTACCAGTTCGTGTTTTACGTCGAGCACCAGCTGCCGCTGGCGTTCATGCAGATCTTCGGCGGCCCGACGACCGCCTTGATCACCGCCACCGCGACATCGATCGTGGGCAACCAGCGCCAGACTCCGGCGCTGCTCACCCTGAGCACCGCCAACTGCGCCACCTCCCTGCAAGGAGGCGGCCGACTCACCGTCTTGGGAGACACATACTCGAACGGCACCGTCTGTACAGGCTTGAACCTGCACGAGGCAGGGAACTGCTACGGGGCGGCGGGCTCTCAATGCAATCAAGCCACCTATTACTGCTACAACGCGAACCCAGGCTTCATCCCGTACGACCCGAATGGGCCGCCACCGCCGCCGCACCCGCCTGGAGCCTGCGCAGGTGCTGACGTCCTCGGTGGGCCCATCGTGCCCGCCCCGAGCCTGCCCGACCCTGGGTACCTGGCCCCCTCGGTGCCCTTCTACTCGGGCTCGGGGGTCATGATCGACCACGGGTCTTATACCGAGCTGACTCCCGGCGCGTACAACGGCTTCTTCCTGAGCGGTCCCGGCTGTTACTTCCTCGACGCGGGCGTCTACACGTGGAACGGCAACTACGTGTCCCACGGTGGAATGGTCTCCAACGAGCTGAAGCCGCCTGACGAAGCGCTGTGGAACGGGCCGACGGGCTCGCAGGCACAAACAGGCGTCAACACGTTCTGGGGCGCCGGCGGCTGCGCGGGCAGCTTCGCTGTGGCAGCCACCCCCGTCGGCGGGGGCCAGGGCCTGCAGCATCAGAGCGGCCTTGGGGCTTGGGGCATCGAGGTGACGTCTGTGCGGTACGACCGGTTCCTCGACAACTCGCAATCAGGCAACGTGTGCTTCTTCACGGCATGCATGCGCGAGAGCGCACCCTCCGCGTGCCATGAGGCGAGCACAATCGACCTGAGCAACCAGGGGATCAACGTCAACATCACGGTTAACTCGCCGGGCGCCCAGTACTACAACGTGTACGTCAATCCCCAGGGCTGCGTTGGTGATGTCGGGTACATCGGCGGAACCCGCAGCGACTTCTCGTTCGTCAATACCTTTGCGGCTCCGGCTGCGGGTGCCACGCTCACTGGTGGCCTGGCGCCGGGCGGGTGGGCTTGCCCGGCGGCCGGGGTCACGGTCTGCAGCATCAGTTACAACAACGTCCTGCCTGCGACCACGCGCGCATGCAGCACCTGGTTGCGCGCCAACAAGCATTGCTGGACTCCGGAGGACGAGACGCCGCCAACGTGTTTCAGCAACTGCCCGCCGGTTGCTGCCGTGCCGCAGGAAAACGCCCCGTGGGGGCTGCAGTACTACGACAACACCGGTGGGGACGTCGCCAACGAGAACTACTGCCAGGCGGCGCTCACCTCCGGCGGCGACCCCGCCCAGCCGTGCGCGGCGGCCAAGATCACGCCTGGAGCTGTGCAGTTCTATTTTCCCGTCGGCTCTTGCGTCGACCAGAACGCCGGCGGGTACACGCACGTGTTCAGCGGAGAGCAGTACAACTGGATCGTCATCTTCCAGGCTGCGGGTCCACTCCCGATCCCACCCAACGTGGCCACCTGCAGCCCGAACCGGATGAACGGCAACGCGCTGACCCAGTACATCGGCACCATCTACTCGCCGAGCGCCGACTGGCAAATCCAAGGCGCCGACAAGTCGCCGCTCGCGGGCCAGGTGATCTGCTCGACCGCGACCGTCACCGGGGCGGGCCAGGCCGGCATCGACTTCAACCCGAACTACGCTGCTGCTCCGCCGGCCGCGCGACTGATCAACTGACGGCGGCTGGGCGAACCTCGTAGCCCAGCGCACGTAGCGCCTCGTCGATCCACTGCAGCGCCATCTCCTTGGTGTTGGGCCATATCTCGGGCGCTGACGTGGCCGAGCCGGTGTCGATCACAACGCGACCGGCCACGCGCAGGAGGCGGCGCACCAGCGGCGCCGCCTCTGGCACTGAGAAGGAAATTCCCTCCAGCGCGCGAGAGAGCATGAAACAAGCGGCGTTGAAGGTCTCGGCATCGATCGGCTCGCCGCCTGCCAGCCGATCCGCCAGCCCTGACCTCAGATCGGAGGGGTCCATGCGGCGGTTATCATGTCAAATCTGAGATGGACCTCACAGAACCGGTATTGCTTACGCCGGAGGGGCTGGAAAAGCTCAAGCGCGATCTCGAAATCGCGCTGCAGCGGCGCGCAGAGGCGGGCGAGCGCCTGAAGGAGGCATTCCAGCCAGGCGACATCGAGGACAACCCTGAATATGAGCAGGCGAAGGAGGAGGTCGGTCTCCTCGACGGCCGCATCTATGAGCTCCAGGAGATGATCGGGCGAGCGCAGATCATCAAGGAGTCGCACTCGAGCGTCGCCGGGCCGGGTTCGACCATCGACGTCGTCGACTCCGACGGCCAGGCAGAGACCTATCACCTGGTCGGCGCGGTCGAGAGCGATCCCTCCGCCGGCCGAATCTCCATCGACTCGCCGGTCGGTCGGGCGCTGGTGGGAAAGAAGAAGGGCGACAGGATCACAGTTAGCGTTCCCTCGGGCACGCTCACCCTTTCGGTCAAGGCGGTCAAGTAAGCCAACGGCTCAAGTCCTGAATCCCGAAAACATCGCCGACCGCACCACGGTCGGCGTTTTCTTCCGGCAGGCGGCGCGGCTTGGTGGTCGCCCCCTCGTGCACTACCAAGCCGGCCAATCATGGGCCGTCGCGACGTGGGCGGACGTGCAGCGCTGCGTTCTCGCGGTCGCCTCCGCGCTTGTCGAGGCCGGCGTCAAGCCCGGCGACTCTGTCGTCCTCATGTCCGAGAATCGGGTCGAGTGGATCTACTGCGACCTGGCGATCCAGGCGGTGGGGGCGGTGACGGTTCCCATCTATCCGAGCAGCCCGCCCGAGCTCGCACAGAAAATTACGGCCGACAGCGACGCGGTACTCGCAATCGCGTCGGGCGTGAAGCTGGCCGGCAGGCTCACCACTACCGCGCAGCTTCGACAAATTGCCCGCATCGATACGGAGGTCGCCCAATGGGTCACGCAGGAACCAACGCACATCGGCGAGATCGCATCACGACTCGAGCAGGTCCAGCCCGACCAAATCTGCACGATCGTCTACACCTCTGGCACCACAGGCGAGCCGAAGGGGGCTGAGCTCGCACATCGCAACCTCGTCGATATGTCCCGCGCCATCCTCAAGGTGTTTCCGCTCGGCCCTGACGACTCGACCCTCTCGTTTCTTCCCTACTCGCACGTCTTCGAGCGCATCAACGGCGTTTTCATTGGCCTCATGTTCGGTGGCCAGGCCTGGATTTCGCAGGGCACCGATCACCTCGCCACTGAACTGGGTGAGGTCAAACCGACCGTGATGAACTCCGTGC
>WNFH01005175.1_pt1 | contig 10013 bp, 10 predicted proteins | sample 5400411 | NCBI WGS metagenome assembly WNFH01 (sample SAMN13153347, study PRJNA577476) | soil metagenome | isolation source: 200 cm saprolite under Douglas fir tree site 2 hole 3 | place: USA:California | collected 2015-04-18
CCTTGGTAGAAATTTTTATGGTCAGAATTGACATTCAAACGGGCGTGAAAAAGGGCCGCTCAAAAGGTGTGCGCTCGGTTTTCAGGAGAACAAAGCTGTCAGATCGTGGCGCCGGACCTTGCCCATGGCATTCTTGGGTGTCGCGGAAACGATATGGATCAGCTTGGGCACCTTGAAATCGGCCAGGCAGGTGCTGCAATAGGCTTTAAGCGCGGATGTCCATTTTCTCAGTGAACTATTAATTTTGATAAAATCCGACAAAAGCCTTGACGGACGCGGATTTGGATGCGCCTTCCCCATGCAGGCTGCTGTCAGCAGCCTGTGTCCTTCACTGATCTTTCTACAGAAGTTTTGACGTTAGTTGCGATTCGCGCGGTCTGTAGGCTATTTGGAATCCAAACTATTGTATGTCCAAACCGTCGTATTCTGCTGATAGACCGTGCCGCCAGGCGGGTCAGGCTTGCACTCCGGCAGAAGCGGGATTAGTTGCGCCGAATAGTTGTATTCGCGGCAATACATGTTGCTATTCGAGTAGCTCGGAACTTCCTGAGCTTCGTGACTTTGCGATTGTGCCGCGCATCCTCCTGCTCCGCAGGCGACGCATAACAGCAATCCAAACGCCCTCCACGCCCTTGGCGTCTTCCGCTTTCTCCATGCAACGCGCGGAAGCATGCTACGCCCTAAAACGTGTAGCCAACGTCAATTACAAGTTGATCAAAGCTCGAAAAGGGCCCCCATTGTGAAGTAGGTTTGCTAGCCGAGCCGCCCCAGTAGTCATACCCGACGCTGAAAATCCAATTCTTTGCCGGCTTGTAATCGAGTTCGCCATACGCACGCAGGCTTCCGTCGCCGAATGAGCTCGGCATCGCCGCTGCCGCTACAGTGAAGCCATCGGGCAGCGGCTGTGCTACGAAGATATCCATAAGATCCATGCCGTTGGGATCACCTTTCCCGGGTAGATAGGACTCGGTGATCGGGTTGGCGTTGCTATCGTACTCGTAGGCCCAGAAGCCGAACGTCCGATACTCGTCACTGAACAACGGCCAGGAGTTGCGAAAGGACAGGGCGAACGCGAGATTACCTTCCTTGATAAAAGGCGTACCGCTTTGAGTTCCCGGCTTTGCGAAGGTCATGGTAGGCCGGTATTCGATCTCCCCTCCGAACGAGCCTCCGGTAAGCAAGGAGCCGCCTACTCCGCTCTCTAGTTCTTGAATGTGATAGTTGAACGTCCCTCCGACTACTTCGTCAGTCGGAAATGTTCGTCTCTGGCAGTTGAGGGCCGGCTTACCGGAGGCACCGCGTGACCCGCATGGGCCGAACCCAGGCGGAGTGTAAGAAACGCCGAAGCCCTGTGCGACGTGGTAGTAATTGAGCTTCAGATCCAAGACGTCGGCGATGGTCGTCGCCGCAATTGTGCCGTACACCGCCTTGTTCGTGTTGCCATTATGAAGAACCAGGTTCGAGGGAAGGATGCTGGTTGCAACGCCAGGCGCCGCAAAATAGTCGGGCTGGAACTGACTCACCCAGGCAGTTACCCAGGAATCGCTCAGATGCCAACGCGGCAAGCTATTGAAGTACAGTGTCGGCTGAGCCGTCCATTGTCCGATAACAAACGAGTCGATACTTCCAAAAGGGTTGGGAAACAGCACGTCGCGCCGAAAATCGAGCGAGTCTATGACATTGGCGACGCGGAACAATCGATCGAGTTCGTTACCGTTCTCCTGCCGCTCCTTGCCCAGCCGCAAGCCGACGCTCACCGGACCGAAATCCTTGCGAAGATCAAGATAGGCGTCCATCACCTCGAGCAATAATTCTTTCGTGCCAAACGAGTTCAACGACCACCCATCGCCAGCATACCGGTTGAAACTCGGCGCCGACTGGTTGACGCGGTTCAATGCTGAATCAAGGAACGGCGCTTTGTCCCACCATGCGAAACCCTGAAAGTAAAACGCCGCAGCGTCGAGCCCAAATTGCTTTGCACGCCATGGCTCAAGTGCGACTACGACTTGCGGCTCCACCATCGTGCTCATGTAATCCAGCGTGTTGTGCTTGGTCGCAAGCTGACCCTGGTTGTTGGGGTTGGGCTCTCTTGCCGTGGAAATCGCAGTGCGTTCGAAAACCGGGGTCGATTCCGCGATCGTAAATCCTTGGAATTCCCAAGCCCCCGCGTAGGCACTGGCGTTACCTAAAAGCTCGGTCAACATCAGCAGAAAAAGCAATGCACGAGGACCGCGCCCCGTTGGAGCGTCGTCGAAGCAACTGGACCGGCCGAGAACCGTTTTCATTTCAGGCTCCCGCTGAGGGTTTTCTAAAGGTCAGCACGGAGTCTCTCCTGCTGACCGCCGGATCGGCCCGCCGTCGCACTAGCGCCGGCCATCTGGACAACACGCTGAGTTTCGGGGTGCAATAGCATGTCCACTACCAGTAGAACGACAACAAAAATTGGAAACAAGAGCGGTGCGCGCACCGCAACGGTCGCGAGAGCGCCGGCGCAGGCGCCGATCGAATAGCTCGCCCAGGCGAAGCCGGGGATCGCGACCTCTGTAACGGTAGGACGAGAGTGGCCCTGTCCCTCCGTGGCTGCGGGAGCCGAAAGGAATCGCCCTACGAGTGTGTCCGCGAAATGCAGCAAATTATTGGTTACAACGACGGTCTGAATAGACACAGTCCCAATCTGTGAGACGGTTTCGCCCTGCATAGCCATTGCCATCGCCAGAAGTCCAAGCTCAAACGGAATTGCGTTAGCCATTGTTCGGACTGGAGTAGCAGCCAGGAGCAGCACAGCCATAACGACCAGCTCAAGCGGTGGCCGCCTGAGGTGGCGTCTGATGAGGCTTCCGGCGATCGCACCCACGAAGAAAAACGCAATCGTCAATCCAGTCAGCCTAAATAGGTGCCAATCGCTTTGCGCCAGGGCTATTCCGATCTGCACGGTGTTGCCAGTCATAATGCCCGGGTAGACGTGCAGATCGAAAAACCCAACGGTGTTGACGAAGCCTGCGACGAAGCCAAGCCCGACCGTCCGCCTTATCAGCGTCCTCGCAAGTCTGGTCCGTAAAAGGTCAGTTCGGATCTCATCGATTATATGAGACATCGGAACACGTTCGTTTCAAAGATTTTGCCCCGTAAGAAGGGAGGTGATTCTCCGTCCTGAGCGATTCGCTCCTATCCGCGACGCGAAAGTTGGCTACTTGTACATCTTCTGATTCTTCCGCGCCTGACGAGAATACCTCAGGATCAACCCACACGTCGGCGCACACTTAAGTCAATCGGCCAGTCCCGCGCCCGAAATGTCGGGCGAGCTAAACATAATCGCGAACTTCACAAATGCGACTTCGGCGCGATAGTTCGTAGCGTTCCAGGCCAGGACTTCACCTCCACCGTGTCCTTGCTCGAATGAGTGAGGGTCGCGAGTACGCCACTCTCGCGCGCTTAGTCTCCGCATACCCGACTCACGCGCGCGGCGAAGAGCCAGCTGAATGTACTTCGCCTCTCGCACCTCCTCACTATAGCCACCCTGCACGTCGGATCGCTTCGTGTATCTGATCCGATGCGACGCCATGACCACGGCTTGGTGTTGTGGCAGCCCTGACACTTTACCTTCATCGCTCCCATCGATTGCCATCGCGTCACCTATTGGCTCGCGGGCAGATTGAACTGGTGCGGACCACTATCCCAGACCACCTAATGCTTCTAACCGCCCGGAGCGTACGAATTCAAATACCCTGTCCGGGAACCGAGTCATCGCGAGCGCCTGATGCCCCCCGACCTTGAGCTCTCGACCGGGTTCGGGCGGGCGGAGCCATGAATTCTGGCCCCACCGGATCCTTGATGGTGTTGGCGATGATCCGATCGATCTCACGTAGGGCGTCGCCGTCGAGCGTCCATCCCATCACGTCGCCAATCGGGTCGAGCTGCCCAGGATGTCGTGCGCCCCATAGCGCGCTGGTGACGCCCGGCCGATCGAGCAACCATCTTAGTGCCAGGTGGATGACTCGTTTCCCGTAGTTTTCCTGCGCGAATACATCCAGAAGCCGCACGGCCTCCAGGTACTGTCCGAATCGCGGTGGCTGGAACTTTGGATCGTTTTTGCGTAGGTCGTCGCCCTCAAATTTCGTGTCGGCACTCATCCGGCCGCTCAGTAATCCGCGGCAGATCGCGCCGTACGCCAGAACCGCGATACCGTCCCTTTCGCAGTACGGCAGGACGCTGCCTTCGATCTCGCGCTCGAAGAGGTTGTACGGAGACTGCGCGGTATCAAGCCGCGCGACCACGCCGAATTCATTCATCTGTCCCGGCGAAAAGTTGCTTACGCCAATCGCGCGGATCTTGCCCTGCTCGAAGAGAGTCGCCATCGCGTCGGCGGTCTCGCTAAGCGGAGTCATCGGATCCGGCCAGTGCACCTGATAGATATCGATGACGTCGGTCTTGAGCCTTTTCAGCGAGGCCTCGATCTCGGCGAAGATTCTCGCACGGGTCGCGTTGCGAAATGGCTCGCCGTTGCTCCAGTCGAGCCCGACCTTGGTCGCGATCACCACTCGTTGTCTCAAACCGCCTGATGCGAGCGCTTTTCCGACGATCTCCTCTGACTTGCCGAAGCCGTAGACGGGCGCGGTGTCGATCAGGGTGATTCCGCGATCGATTGCGGAATGGATCGTGCGGATAGATTCCTGTTCATGAGTACCGCCCCACATCCATCCACCCATCGCCCACGTGCCCAGACCGATGCGGGAAAACTGAAGATCATCGCCGAGGATTTTCGAGGTTTCCATATATTCTCCTTTCACCTAACCGCGGTATCACGATTTACCAGGTTTCGAGCTGACGGGCTGAACTGGCTCGCCGTTATCAACAGCCTGGCCGACGGGTTGCATTGATCTGAAGCGCGGCGGCGGTCGCAGGCATCGCGGCGCCCAGTTCGCCCGCCTTGTCGAGAATCAATTTGAAGTCCTTGTTCATGAGCCTCAGAGGGAATTTTTTGTACTCAACCTCTAACGGAAGAGGCGTGAAAAAGCGCCGCTCGATTCGCGTGCTATGCGATCTCACCGTTGCACGTTCAGGGACGGTATCGGCCTGCGGGGCCGTGGAATCCGCCGTAAGGGTGCCCGTCGAGTGGGGGTGGTATCAGCTCGGGGCTGTTCGGATTTATCGGCGGATGCCCAAACGGCCGATGAGACCGACAGGCGGCGGCACGTGCATCGAGTCCGGCTAGAGCTGCACGGGCTGCTTCCGGCGCGGGTGTCAGAACGGGTCCATCGCCCCAGGGCTCATCAAAACTGAGATCCATAGACGATTTCTGTGTGTCAGTTGAGATTTCCGAGGCGGAACCTCCGTCGGCCTTGGCAAAGACCGGTAGGATAAAGACAAGCGCTGAAGCTGCGACGATCGTCGCTACTAATGTTGTTGTTTTCATGTTTTATAGACACACCTTGGGTTAGTTCGCTCATTGCGCGGGTACGGAAACGTATTCGGTAATTTGCGGCGGCGAGTTGAGATTCTCTCTGAAGGCAAAGCGCTGTATCAGATGACCTGCGCTGTCGAAGACGTCGGCGAAGCCCCGGCCCGGCCCGGCTACATCGTCGAGCTTTGCGCCGTTCTGGAAGGCATAGACCGAAACGCGGCTTCCGTTGATCTTCGCGATCCCCAACGTCGAGTACCCTTCTGGAGCATCAGGATCGCTATGTGCTCGGTCGACAGCGCGCTCGAACGCGGAATCCGAATTTACGACCTTCGCGCCGATCGCCAAGTCAGGCGCGACAGATGCGGACCCGATCAGAAAGGCATCTATCGAAGTGATTTAGAGTAATCTTGAAAGCCTCCATGGCTCCTTCCTCTCGCCAACGATCCGGAAAATCAGGAATCGCCCTTAGCGGCTGAAATCTTCAGAACTCGAGGCGTGAAAAGTGCCCGCTCAAATCGTGCGCACTCGGATGTCGAGTGGAAACGATTAGCCCTGTTCCACGACTTTTCTTTACCAGTTCCTTGCTGATCGGTTCGCGCCAGGCCTATTCCGAGCTGCACGTGGTGCCAGTCATAGTCACCTGGGTAAGACCTGCAGATCGAAAAACTCAACCGTGTTGACGAAGCCCGCGACGAAGCCAAGTCCGACCGCTCGCCTTACCAGCGTCCTCGCAAGTCTGGTCCGCAACAGGTCCGTTCGGATCTCATCGGCTATATGAGAACATCGGGACACGTCCGTGCCAGAGATTTAGCTTCGTAATAAGGACGATTCTCAGTCTTGAGAGAGCCGTTCCTGTCGCGAGAGAGAGTTGGCTACTTATACATCTTCTGATTCTTAGTGCCTGGCTAGCATACTGAAATCTTCGGCCAACCGAACATAATCGCGAGTGCGATCTCGGCAGGATAGTCGTAGCGGTTCCCATTCAGCTTCTGCAACGAAGACATGGCCCTTGGGACCGATACGCACGCACTGGATATCGGGGCGCGAATATTCAACTGAGCACAGCGGCTTGTCGATTGCGGGACATCTGTAGAGATGGGCTCGATGGGCAAGCACTTGTCGTCGAGATCGAAATTCATCTCGGCGTATCCGCCGGCCGCCTTTTTGAGCCGGCGTCAGATTGGGTTGCGACGAGCATGCCGCAAATGTGAGCGTGGCGATTGCCGCGATTGTTCCACTGGTCTTGGTAAGTAAAAGTCGAGTTATACTTCCGAAACTACTTGAGATCTCTTTAATCCTATCGTCACTCGTTTTATCGGGAAATCCATCTTCTGGCCCGGCGTCACGATGGTGGATCTCGCTGACCTTCACATACCCTCGCGCAATAGATCGAGCGCGAGGCGCCATATCACCTTGACGGGCTCGCCGCTGGTCAGCGCCGCGAGCAAAAGCAGCGAACGGCCAGTAACTTCGTACTCATCCCCCGTCTTTAGCGTTGACGCTTCGCTGCGCTCGGGGTCGTTAGTGTCGACAAGAGTCAGCCATTGGTCGCCGCCGACGAATTCGGGCAGAGTGAATTTGACCAGATCGTAATACCCGTTGACCACGATCAGCAGTGTAACGTCGGAAGCCCTTCGCTTGATGCCGCTAGTTTGAGCTCTTCCATCGATGAGCATGCCGAAGCAGTGCATCCTGCCGTCCTCCCAGTCACTTTTTTGCATCTCTTTGCCTGATGCATTGATCCAGGTGACGTCCTTGACCTCCAGTCCAGGGTTGTATTCGCCGCTGAGAAAGCGGCCGCGTCGAAGAATGGGGAGAGAATGGCGCAAACGGAGTAGTTTGCGCGTGAAAGCAATCAACGATTGCCCCTCTTCTTTGATTCCCTCCCAATCCACCCAGCTGGCTTCGTTGTCCTGGCAATAGGCGTTGTTGTTGCCCTTCTGAGTCCGGCCGAACTCGTCGCCGCCCAGAAGCATCGGCGTTCCCTGTGAAAAGAACAGTGTCGCGAGCATATTGCGCTTCTGCCGCTCGCGGAGCTTGATGATTTCACGGTCTTCGGTGGGACCCTCCCCGCCGCAATTCCAGGAAAGATTGTTCGAGGTGCCGTCCCGGTTGTTCTCGCCATTGGCTTCGTTATGCTTATCGCTGTAGGAGACCAGGTCGTTTAACGTAAAGCCGTCGTGAGCGGTGATAAAGTTAACACTTGCGTACGGTTTGCGGCCCCTTTTATTGAACAGATCGGCCGAAGCGGCCAGGCGCGAAGCCATTTCCGCCGCTTTCCCTTCGTCCCCCTTCCAAAAACTTCTGACCGTGTCGCGATAGCGATCGTTCCACTCGCCCCAGCCTGGCGGAAAAGACCCCACCTGGTACCCTCCTGGTCCACAATCCCATGGTTCTGCGATTAGTTTCACCTGGCTCAGCAACGGGTCCTGCCGGCAGCTGTCCAGAAAACCACCGCCCTGGTCGAAACCTGCGCCGTCGCGTCCGAGAATGGTCCCCAAATCGAAGCGGAAGCCGTCGACGTGCATTTCCGTTATCCAATAGCGCAAGCTATCGGTGACCATCTGCAGCACGCGCGGATGGCTCAGGTTCATGGTATTACCAGTACCCGTGTCGTTGATGTAGTAGCGGGGCTTGTCGGGCAGCAGGCGATAGTAAGAAGCGTTATCTATGCCCCTGAACGAAAGGGTCGGCCCACGTTCATTCCCTTCCGCAGTGTGGTTGTAAACTACGTCGAGGATGACCTCCAGGCCGGCATCATGGAAATGAGCGACCATCTGTTTGAATTCCGTGATCGCTCCGGTTGCTAAATAACGCGGATCTGCTGAGAAGAAGCCAACAGTATTGTAGCCCCAATAATTGGTCAGTCCTTTCTCGAGCAACACGCTATCGTTGACGAAGGAGTGGATAGGAAGTAACTCGACGGAAGTCACACCCAAGCTTCTGATGTAGTCGATGATTTCCTTACGCGCCAGGCCCGCGAAGCTGCCACGAAGGTTTTCCGGGACCTTCGCATCACGCTTCGTGAAACCTTTGACGTGCAGCTCGTAAAGAATCGTCCGATCCCATGGTATTGTCGGCCTGCGGTCGCGAGCCCACGTGAAGGCGGGATCAACTACCACGCACTTCGGCATCAGCGGCGCGCTATCCCGCTTATCGAAAGTGAGATCGTCTCCCTGAGCGCCCCACGTATAACCGAACAGCTCAGGACCCCACTTGAGTTGGCCGATATGCGCCTTCGCATAGGGATCCAAGACCAGCTTGTTGGGATTGAACCGATGGCCCTTTTCGGGTTCATAGGGGCCGTGCACGCGGTACGCATATACCGTTCCCGGTGCCGCGTCGGGCAGATAGCCGTGCCAGATCTCATCAGTGTATTCAGGCAGTTCAATTCGCTGGATTTCCTGCGTTCCGGTCTGATCGAACAGACACAATTCGACTTTCGTGGCGTTGGCTGAGAACAGGCTGAAATTAACTCCCAGGCCATCCCAGGTCGCGCCTTGCTGAGTTGAGTTGCCCTCCCAAATGCGGACGGCTTGTGGGTCAGTGGCCATTCTGCCTACCTGATGCTCTTAGCACTTAATTCCGAGGTGACAGATTGGCAGCGTCAGTTTCGTGGGTCGCGGCTTGCGTGCCCGAATTTCGATGGGGTCACGTGCGCCGGTGAATTGGGTCGATCCACGCGACGGCCTCGGGCTTCTCCACGGGTTCAATGTCGAGGTTGACAACAACTGCCTCCTCGTCGCTACGCACAATTACGCATTTCAGCGGCTCTTGCGCCAAAGCATTTATTTCCTGATGCGGCACGTAGGGCGGAATGTAAATGAAGTCTCCCGGCCCAGCCTCCGCGGTGTATTCCAAATGTTCGCCCCAACGCATGCGGGCCCGCCCGCGTACGACGTAAATAACGCTCTCGAGCGATCCATGATGGTGCGGTCCAGTTCTGGCATTCGGTTCGATTCTGACCGTCCCGGCCCAGATTTTCTGGGCTCCGACGCGAGCGTAATTGATAGCCGCGGCGCGGGTCATTCCAGGCGTTTGCGGAGTGTTCTGATCCAACGAATCACCAGGAATGATCCTGACCGTTGCTCTTCCAATCGATGTTTTTCGTATTTGACATTGCTGTTGACCATCATTCAAAAGGGGAACGGCCTCAGCCCTCTTGGTTTAGAAAGAAAAACTAATTCGTACCACGGTCTCAGGAACCAATGAGGATTTATTATGTGTTTTACTGGCTGGTCGTGGCGTTCTTCTAATCTCCCTTTGCGTGGCCGACCTGAGTCTGGGGATTCAGATTCTGCAAGTGACCGCTTTCGGTGCCTGCCGTCGGATCGATGACGCAGTTGATGAGCGCCGGCTTGCCTGACGCTAGGGCGTCAGTGAGAGCCTGGGTGAGGCTTCGCGGATCGGTGACGTGATAGCCGGTGCCGTCGAACGCTTCGATGAGTTTGTCGTAGCGCGCGTTCTTCATGAGAGCAGTCGGTGAGGGGTCTGCGCCCCCGCTCTGATTGACATCGTCACCGCGGTAGATGCCGCCGTTGTTGAAGACAAGGACCACGATCGGCAGATGGTAGCGGCAGATGGTCTCGATCTCCATTCCGCTGAAGCCGAA
>WNFH01007035.1_pt1 | contig 10011 bp, 9 predicted proteins | sample 5400411 | NCBI WGS metagenome assembly WNFH01 (sample SAMN13153347, study PRJNA577476) | soil metagenome | isolation source: 200 cm saprolite under Douglas fir tree site 2 hole 3 | place: USA:California | collected 2015-04-18
TCGTCCGCCGGCTCGTCCTGGGCGAGGGCGCGGCGCGGCTCGTCCGCATCCCGCCCGGGGTGGCCCACGGGGTGAAGAACCTGGCCGCCTCGCGCGGCCGCATCATCTACTTCGTGGACACCCATTTCGATCCCGCCCCTGAAGCCTGCGACGAGGGACGGTTGCCCTGGGATCACGCGGGCCCCGATGTCTGGGACGTCGCCAAGGGCTGAGCCCGCCACGTGAAGATCCTCGTCACCGGAGGCGCGGGCTTCATTGGCTCCAATTTCGTACGCCATGTCCTGACCGCACATCCCGACGATGGCGTGGTCAACTTCGACAAGCTCACCTACGCGGGCAACCTGGAGAACCTCCGCGACGTCGAGAAGGATCCGCGCTACCGCTTCGTCCGGGGCGACATCGGCGACCGGGCCCAGGTGCTCGAGGCGATGGAGGGCGTGGACGCGGTCGTTCACTTCGCCGCGGAGACGCACGTGGATCGCTCGAATGCGGGGGCGGCCGAGTTCCTGAGCACCAACGTCACGGGCACCTTCACCCTGCTGGAAGCCGCGCGCGAGCTCAAGGTGGCCCGCTTCGTGGCCATCGGGACGGACGAGGTCTACGGCAGCATCGCCAAGGGCGCCGCGCGCGAGCTCGATCCGCTCAACCCGTCCAACCCGTACTCCGCCTCCAAGGCCGCCGCCGACCTCCTGGCCCGCGCGTACTGGACCACGCACCGCCTGCCCGTCATCGTCACCCGCAGCAGCAACAACTTCGGCCCCTACCAGTACCCGGAAAAGGTCATCCCGCTTTTCATCACCAATGCCATCGAGGACAAGCCCCTTCCTCTCTACGGCGACGGCAAGAATGTCCGCGACTGGCTCTACGTGCTCGACAACTGCGCGGCCATCGACCTCGTGCTCCGCAAGGGCAGGGAGGGCGAGATCTACAATATCGGGGGCAGCCACGAGGTCGAGAACATCGTGCAGACACGACAGGTGCTCCACCTCGTGGGCAAGCCGGAGACGTTGATCACGCCGGTGGCAGACCGTCCAGGGCATGATCGCCGCTATGCGCTCGATTCCGGAAAAGCTCATGGGCTGGGCTGGAAGCCTACCCATACGTTCCCCAAGGCTCTGGAGGCGACGGTGAACTGGTACAGGGATCATGAAGCCTGGTGGAAGCCGATCAAGTCCGGAGCCTTCCGCGCGTACTACGAGAAGCAGTACCAGTCGAGATAGGCATGGGCCGACACTTGCTCGCCGGGGCCGTGCTGTTGGCAATGCTTCCCATCCTCGGCGCCGCGCCCCAGAGCGCGACCCCCAAGCTGGATCCCAAGGAGATCTCCGCGCTCCCGACCTACGTGCGGCGCGTGGCGCCGGCCATGGTCGGCCTTCGCGTCCAGGTGCCGCCCGACCGACCCTCCGCGGCGACCCTCGGCGTCGAGCGGGGGGGCAGCGGCGTCATCTTCGACCAGGCCGGCTATGTCCTCACCGTCAGCTACCTGGTGCTGGACGCCGCCCGCATCGAGGTGGCGCTGCGCGACGGGCGCAAGGTGACGGGCAAGCTCCACGCGCTCGACCTCGAGTCCGGGCTCGGGGTGGTCAAGCTCGAGGGAGCCGGGCCGTGGCCGGCGGCGGCCCTCGGCGATTCGAGCAAGGTCGCCGTCGGCGATCTCACGGGGACGATAGGGATCGACGAAGATGGCGACCTCGTGGTCGCGCAGAGCCGCGTGCAAGCGATTCGCCCGTTCTCGGCCTCCTGGGAGTACATGCTCGACCGCGCGTTCCTCGTCGCCCCTCACAACCCCGCCTTCGGGGGCGCCGCCCTCGTGGATCAGACGGGGGCGGTCATCGGCATCACGTCGCTGCGGCTCGGACAGTCCCCCGTCGTGAACCTGGCCATTCCCGTCGAGAAATTCCTTGCCGGTAAAGACGAGCTGCTCGCCAAGGGGCGGGTGGAGAGTCGCCCGCCGCGCCCATGGCTCGGTCTCTACACCCAGGAGCGCGCGGGGGGCGGGGTCGTGGTCGCCGGCGTGTCTCCCGCGGGGCCGGCCCGGAACGCCGGCTTCCGTCAGGGCGACATCATCGTCCGCATCAATGGCGAGCAGATCTCGACCCAGGAGGAATTCTACCGGCGCCTCTGGTCGGGAGGGATAGGCCAGGAGGTCCAGCTCGTGGTCCTCCGTGACCAGCGCTTCGAGGCCATCACGGTGCGCTCCGTGGATCGCTACCGCATCTACCGCACCAGCGACCGCTGAGGATCTCCGCATGCGTGGGGTGGATACGTACCAGGGGCGCGGGCTCATCGCCGACCCCATTCACCGATACATTCTCTACACGCGTCCGGATGGCGTGCCCGGGGAGGCCACGGAGCAGGACCTGATCGACTCGTCCTGGATGCAGCGCCTCCGGCGCGTGCCGCAGCTCCAGTCGGCGCGCTGGGTCTTTCCCGCGGCCGAGCACAGTCGCTTCCAGCATTCCCTCGGCGCCATGCACCTGGCCGGGCGCTTCGCCCAGCAGCTCCACCCGTCGCTTAAGGCCGAGTTTCCCGACGCCCCGTCGGCCGCGCTCATCGAGGAGCTCCTGCGGATCTCGGGCCTCCTCCATGATATCGGGCACGGGCCCTTCGGCCACTTCTTCGACGACAACTTCCTCGTGGATTTCGACTTGACGCACGAGAAGCTCGGCCAGCGCATCATCACCGAGCAATTGGGCGACCTGGTCCGTGGCCTTCGCCGCAGCCCCTCGGGACCCTTCGAGCCCGGCGAGGCCATAGACCCCGAGTGGATCTGCTATCTCATGGGCAAGAGCTACACCAAGCCCGAGCTGGCCCATCCCCGCTGGCTCGCGCATCTCAAGCCACTGCTCTCCGGCATCTACACCGCCGACAACATGGACTACGTCCTGCGAGACTCCTACATGTGCGGGGTGGGCGTGGTGGGGCCCATCGAGATCGACCGGATCATCTACTACTCCTTCTTCAGCGAGAAGGGGCTCACCCTCGATCGCGGCGGCATCCAGGCGTTCCTCATGTTCCTGAACGCGCGCTTTTACATGTACACCAATGTCTACTACCATCGCACCACGCGCGGCATCGACCTGCACCTGAAGGAGATCTTCCGCGACACCATCCGGCTGGTCTTTCCCCATGATCTGCGGAAGGACATCCATCCGTATCTCCAGCTGACGGAGTGGACGCTCCTGGAGGAAGTGGCGCGCTGGCCGGACGCCGACGATCCCGAGAAGAAGGCCCTGGGTCAGGAGTGGCGGCATATCCTGGACCGGCGGCTCAAGTGGCGGATGTCTCACGAGGTGGTGCTGGACATCTTCGAGCCGCGCCGGGGTTTGGGCTTCATGCAGGCGGAAGAGGTCGAGCGTCGAGTGCGCGAGCTTCTCCCGGCGGCCGTCAAGGATTTTCCGTTCAAGATCGATATGGCCCAGCAAGATCCCCGTCCGCTGAACCCGATCGGCATGCAGGACCGCCAGATCTACGTGTACGATTCGGCGTCGAAGGACGTCTCCCCGGAGCCGCTCAAGGAGCTGCTCAAGCACCTGCCGGGGAAAGTGGCGCAGTGTCGGATCTTCGCCCAGACGCACGAGCACGACCAGCTCTTGGCCAGGGCGCTCAACCAGGCGCTCGGTGAAGAGCGGCCCGCCCACCCGACCAACCTCTAGTAGAAGGGACAGGACGATGGAAAGCTTCCGCGGCGTCGACTATTACGGCATCGAGGCCTTGCTGACGGAGGAGCAGCGGATGGTGCGTGACGCCGTTCGCGACTGGGTGGAGAAGGAGTTCATGCCCATCGTCGCCACGCACCATCGGGACGAAACGTTTCCGCTCGAGGTGGCCAAGCCGCTCGGCGAGATGGGCGTCTTCGGGGCCACCCTCAAGGGCTATGGCTGCGCCGGGCTCGACAATGTCGCCTACGGGCTGATCATGCAGGAGCTCGAGCGCGGGGACTCCGGCCTGCGTTCCTTCGCCTCCGTCCAGAGCGGGCTCGTCATGTACCCGATCCATGCCTATGGCTCGGAGGCGCAGAAGGAGAAGTGGCTGCCCCGGCTCCAGTCCGGCGAAAGCCTCGGCTGCTTCGGCCTGACCGAGCCCGATCATGGGTCCGACCCGGGCTCCATGGCCACCCGCGCGCTGAAGAAGGGCGATGAGTACGTGCTCAACGGCACCAAGCTCTGGATCACCAATGGCTCGGTGGCCGAGGTCGCGGTGGTGTGGGCCAAGGGAGACGACGGCGAGATCGGCGGCTATCTCGTCGAGCGCGGGACCCCGGGCTTCTCCACGCTCGACATCCACGGCAAGTTCTCCATGCGCGCGTCGATCACCTCGGAGCTCGCCTTCGCGGACTGCAAGATCCCGCTCGAGAACAAGCTCCCCGGGGTCAAGGGCCTCAAGGGTCCCCTCGGCTGTCTCTCCCAGGCCCGCTACGGCATCGCCTGGGGCGCCATCGGCGCGGCCATGGCCTGCTATGACTGGGCGCTGCGCTATGCGCAGCAGCGCGTCCAGTTCGGCAAGCCCATCGCCTCCTTCCAGCTCGTCCAGCAAAAGCTCGTCTGGATGATCACGGAGATCACCAAGGCCCAGCTCCTGTGCCTGCGGCTCGGTCAGCTCAAGGACGAGGGCAAGGCGCGGGCGCAGCAGATCTCCATGGCCAAGATGAACAATGTCCAGATGGCCCTCGACACGGCGCGGCTGGCCCGCGACATCATGGGTGCCGCGGGCATCGTGGACGAGCACCCCGTGATCCGCCACATGCTGAACCTCGAGACGGTGAATACCTACGAGGGCACCCACGACATCCACACGCTGATCATCGGCCGCGACATCACGGGACTGGACGCCTTCGGCATCTGAGCCCATCTCCCGCTGGCCAAGCCGGTCGTGGGGAAGTTCTGGCACTGGCGAAGCAAATTGACCCAGTGCCGCCGATCGCGGTCATCAGCGCGAGGCGCTTGGTGTAGCATAGGGTTCCATGACTCCAGACCCGACCGCTCAGGCGGTAGCCCTCCCGCGTGCCGCTCTCGCTGCTCCCTCCGTTTCCGAGCGGGCGCAACCGAATTACAAACTGCTGGGGCTGCTCGCCCTCGGCCATCTCGTGATCGACACCAATCAGGGCTCGCTGCCCGCGCTCTTGCCGCATCTCAAGACGGGACTGGGGCTCGCCTTGATCCTGCCCGAGCCGCGCCCGCGCTGAGGAGATCGCGCGCGTGACCGTTCTCCACCACTTTCAGGACGGCGAGCAAGTCCTGCTCATCGACCAGCGCGGCAAGCGTTACCTTCTCCTCCTGAGAAAAGGCGATACGTTCCACTGCGACCGAGGCTGGATCCACCACGAGGCCATCATCGGCCAGTCCGACGGCGCCTGGGTCCGGACCTCGAAGGGCACGCGCTGTCTGGCCATCCGGCCCACGCTGGCCGAGTACGTGCTCGACATGCCGCGCGGCGCCCAGGTCATCTATCCCAAGGACCTGGCCATGGTTCTCTTCTGGGCGGACATCTTCCCGGGCGCGCGCGTGCTGGAGGCGGGCACGGGCTCGGGCGCGTTGACCCTGGCCCTGCTGCGCGCCGTGGGCCCGGAGGGCAAGGTCATCACGTATGAGCAGCGGGAAGACTTCGCCCGGCGCGCGCTCGCCAATATCCACTTACGCATGGGCGAGGTGTCGAACCTGGCCGTGCGACTGCGGCCCGTGCAGGAGGGACTGGGGGACGAGGAGCCGGTGGACCGCGCGGTCTTCGATCTGCCCGAACCCTGGCATCTCGTCGAGCCCGTCACCCGCACCCTGCGCCCGGGCGGTATCTTCCTCTCCTACCTGCCCACCATCGTGCAATCGCACCAGCTCTCCGAGGCGCTGCGCCGCCATCCCGGGTACGCCCTCGTCGAGACTTTCGAGACGCTGATGCGGCCGTGGAACATCGACGGGCTCTCCGTGCGTCCCTTTCATCGGATGGTGGCCCACACGGGCTTCATCACGGTGGCGCGCCGGGTCGTGCCGGAAGAGGGCGTCACCGTGCGTCCCATCGAGACCGACCAGAGCTACTGAGCGGTGCTCGATCGCTGCTTCGACTTGTCCCGTCGTGGCGCCACTGTTGGCGCCGAGGTGCGCGGCGGCCTCACCACCTTCATGGTGATGGCCTATATCATCTTCGTGAATCCCGCCATTCTGGGATTCTCGGGTATCCCGGGCCTCCAGGGCCAGGGCCCGGGCTTCGCCGCCACCCAGGCGGCGACGTGCCTCGTGGCCGGCGTGATGACCATGGCCATGGGGCTCGTGGCCAACTACCCGCTGGCTCTGGCGTCGGGCATGGGGCTCAATGCCGCCGTCGCCTTCCAGCTCGTGGCCGGCATGAAGCTGCCCTGGCCGGCCGCCATGGGCGTCATCGTGCTCGAGGGCGTGGTCATCACCATCCTGGTGTTGACCGGTCTTCGCGAGGCGATCATGCAGGCCATCCCCGCCTCGCTCAAGCGGGCGATCGGGGTGGGCATCGGGCTCTTCATTCTCTTCATCGGTCTCAATACTGCGGGCATCGTCAAGCCCGGCCCGCCCGGCGTGCCCGTGACCCTCGGCGAGCTGACGGCGGCGCCCGTGGCCGTGGCGCTCTTCGGGCTCCTGCTCATGGTGTGGTTCCAGTCGCGGGGTATGGCGAGCGGGCTCTTGCTGGGCATCGTCCTGACCACGCTGCTGGCCTTGGTTGTCAACGTGTGGACGGGCGGGCGCGCCTTTCCTCTGCCGGGGCAAGCGGTGATCCCGAAAACTCTGGTGGGCTGGCCCGACCTGTCGAGTCTTGGCGCGGGCCTCGATTTCACGGTCTTTGCCAGGGTGGGCGCGATCACCGCCGTGGTCACCATCTTCTCCATCATGCTGTCCGATTTCTTCGACACCATGGGCACGGTCATCGGGATCGGCACCGAGGCGGGATGGCTGGGTCCGGATGGGCGGCTGCCTCGCCTGAACCGCGTGCTGCTCGTGGATTCACTCGCGGCGGTGGCGGGCGGCGCCGCCGGCGCCTCCTCGGCCACGACCTATGTCGAGTCGGCCGCGGGCGTGGCCGCCGGAGCCAGAACCGGGCTCGCCTCGGTGGTGACAGGCCTCTGCTTCCTCGTGGCCCTCTTCTTCGCGCCGGTGGCGGGGGTGGTGCCCGCCCAGGCGACCGCACCCGCGCTCATCCTGGTCGGATTTCTCATGGTCCGCTTGGTGCGCGACATCCCCTTCGGCGACCTCGAGGAGGGCTTCCCCGCTCTTCTGACCGTGACCCTCATGCCCTTCACCTACTCGATCACGGACGGCATCGGCGCGGGCTTCGTCGCGTACTGTGTCATCAAGCTTCTTCGCGGCAAGGGGGCTCAGGTGCATGCCATGATGTACGGGACGGCCGCCGCCTTCGTGATCTATTTCGCCATGCCTGCCGTGCGCGCCCTCCTGCGCGCCTGAACGCGGCTCGATGCGTGTGGTAGGCTAGATAGTCCGCCGCTGCCGCGGCGGAATCTTCCAAGGAGGCGTTCGTTGATCACGGCCATGCGCGAGTACTTCCGGGGGATGAAGCTCATCCTCCTGGTCGTCGGCGTCGCCTTCATCGCCACCAGCCTCGTCTTCTACGGCTCCACGTCGCTCCGAGGCGAGGGCGCCAAGGCCGCCGCGCAGATCGCGACCGTCAACGGCGAGGACGTCCCCCCCGCGCGGTTCCAGCGCGTGTTGCGGAACTACCTCGAGTTCTACCGCCGGACTTACCAGCAGAACCTCACCCCGGAGATGGCGGAGCGCGTGGGGCTGACCCAGCAGATCATCAATGAGCTGGTCCAGGAGGCCCTCATCCTCCAGCAGGCCAAGCGCGAGGGCATCACCGTCAGCGATGAGGAGCTGCGCCTGCGCATCCAGGGAATTCCCGCCTTCCATGAGGAGGGCCGCTTCTCTCTCGACCTGTACAAGATGCAGCTCAAGCAGAATCGGATGGAGCCCGCGGAGTACGAGAGCGAGGTGCGCCGGGAGATGCTGCGGCAGCGCATCGAGGGCCTCGTCAAGGACGGCATCAAGGTTTCGGACCCCGAAGTCGAGCAGGCCTACGGGCTCCGCTACGAGCGGGTTCGTGCGGAGTGGGCCTATGTCGAGGCGGCGCCCCTCATGGCGCAGGTGACGGTGAGCGACGCGGACGCGGAGGCGTACCTCAAGAGCCACGAGGCGCGCTTCAGCCGGCCCGAGCGCCGGAAGATCCAGTACGTCCTCCTCGCCCCCAAATCGTTTGCCCAGGCCGTCTCCGATCAGGACGCCGAGACCTACTACAAGGAGCACGGAGCGGAGTTCGAGCGGCCGAAGCGGCTCAGGTCGAAGGCCAGGATCGAGGAGGCCATCCGGCGCGCGAAGGCGGGCGAGGATTTCGGCAAGCTCGCCAGGGAAATCTCCGAGGACACGGCCACGGCGGGGCAGGGCGGCGATCTGGGGTTTGTCGGCAAGGGCGAGATGGTGCCGCAATTCGAGGAAGGGGTCTTCGCGCTCAAGAAGGGTGAGGTCTCGCCCCAGCCGGTGAGGACGCCGTTCGGATATCACGCCATCAAGGTCTCCGAGGTCCAGGACGCGGGCGTGCAGCCCTTCCGCGAGGTCGCGGCCAAGATCAAGGAAAAGCTCGGCGCCGAACGAAGCGAGCGCGCGGCTCAGGCCAAAGCCGACGAGGCCCGTCCGGCCCTGGCGGCCGCGAAGGACTTCGCCGCCGACGCGAAGCGGCTCGGCCTCGAGGCCAAGGAGACGACCATCGCGCGCGGCGATGGGCTCGAGGGAATAGGGCGCGATCCCGGAGTCGAGGAGGCGCTCTTCGGCTTGGCCGTGGGCGGCGTCACCCCCCCGGTGAAGATGGCGCTGGGCATCATGATCGCCAAGGTGACCGAGCAATTCCCCGCGGGCGTGCCGCCCTTCGCCGAGATCAAGGAGCGTGTCGTGGAGACCATCAAGCGCGAGCGCGCCCAGGTGGCCGCGGAAGAGCGCGCGAAGGCCTTGGCATCCTCCGTGGGCGCGGGCGATCTGCTCGCCGCGGCCAGACGCGACAAGCTGCCGGGCGGCGAGACGCCACTCTTCTCACGCGCGGAGCCGCCGAAGGAGCGCGAGCCGCTGCCGGGCGCCGTGCTGCTGGCCGCCCTGCAGACGCCCGCGGGCAAGCTGAGCGAGCCCGTGAAGACGGCCACGGGGGCCTACATCGTGCAGACCCTCGAGCGGCGACCGGCCGATCCGCAAGGCTTCGACAAGGCCCGCGATCAGCTACGCACCCAGCTGCTCGAGCAGAAGCGCGCCTTCGCCTGGGAGCGCTGGATCAAGGCCCTCTACGCGGGCGCCAAGATCAAGGTTCAGGGCGAGACCATCAGTGTCAACTGATGTCGGGTCGATTGGTGTGCGACGTCCGTGCGGCGGCTCAGCCATGACCGCGATCGCAGGATAGGCCGATGTCGATCCCGCGCGCGCCCATGACCCGCGAGGGGCACGCCCGTCTCCAGGAAGAGCTCGAGCGCTTGAAGCGCGTGGAGCGGCCCGCCATCACCAAGGCCATCGCCGAGGCGCGCGCCCACGGTGACCTCTCCGAGAACGCCGAGTATCATGCCGCCCGCGAGAAGCAATCCTTCACCGAAGCGCGGATCAAGGAGCTGGAGGGCAAGCTGGGCGCCGCCGAAGTCATCGAGCCCCCGACCTCCGGCGATCGGGTCACCTTTGGCTCGACGGTCAGGCTCGAGGATGAGACGGGGAAGGAAAGCCGGTATCAGATCGTGGGATCGGACGAGACCGATCCCGCGCGGGGCCGCATCTCCGTCATGGCGCCCCTGGCGCGCACGCTCATCGGCAAGAAGGTCGGCGATACGGTGACCGCGCAGCTCCCGGGCGGCAAGAAGACCTTCGAGATCCTCGCGGCCAACTTCCCCATGGACGGAACGGCCTAGCAGAATCCTGCGGGTTGCATCCCTCTCCCCCTCGGGGGAGAGGGCCGCAGTTCGAGCTGAGCGGCGCAGCCGCGAGGCGAGGGCTGAGTAGATCAGAGGGGGCGGAT
>WNFH01004569.1_pt1 | contig 10006 bp, 6 predicted proteins | sample 5400411 | NCBI WGS metagenome assembly WNFH01 (sample SAMN13153347, study PRJNA577476) | soil metagenome | isolation source: 200 cm saprolite under Douglas fir tree site 2 hole 3 | place: USA:California | collected 2015-04-18
TCCGGTGCGGAAGCAGTATCTCCACAGCATCTCGTCCAAGGCAATCGACCAGCCGGAGAATGGTGTCATTCACCTGCAGCCGATGTTCTAGATGAATTCCCTCCGTCGCCGCAACGCGGACTCCATGGGTGACCTGGTCATCGCCGAGGAGCCTTGCTGCCGCGAGAGCGCCCATTGGGGTAAGGCGATACAAGACTAGACGATGCCCGGTGCGGCGGCGTGTGCGCACAAATTCGAGCAGCCCGGATTCTCGTACCCTCCGCAGCCGGCTCTTTCTGCACACTCCACCGTACTCGGGCCATCCGAGGGCTGAAATCTGTCGAGAGCTTGCCAGTTGCAGACGCGCGAGCCAGACAAGCACATCCGGATTACGATCTGCCTGCACTGCTTGGCTGACTGTCAGATCGGTCACTGTTGATTCCCCCTCCCGTGGTAGTTTCATCCGCCCGCTCGAGTTGAGTTGATCGTGTGGCTTCCGTGCCAGCCGTAGGCCAGGTCATAGACCCCGACAACGTACGTCCTATCACGCCCCCTGCAAAAGGACGAGTCGATTCACCATGTCCTGGTTTCGGTCTCGCCTCGCTTTGTCGGTCGGGCGTGGCCGCTGCTATCGGTGAGGCATCTGCGCGCGCGCGCTCCACGCCGCCGATGTTCCCGCCCCGAAGTTCAGGCCATGGACTCGGATCAGGCGGAAGGACAAAATTTGCCAGGATGACACTGCGGCTGTCCGGTTCTGGACTCAGATGGGCTGATCGGTTGCCCGGTGCCCGGAGGCACCGCCTTGAGGGAATCCAAACGAAAGCCTTCGGACGGGGTGTAAAAAGCAATTGATTGACCGAAACGAACGCCGATTCTCTCTCCGATGCCTGTCGTCGATTGACAAAGTTTCCGTCGACACGACCGTCCACGAGCACGTCTGTTATCTCGTCACGTAGGACACTGCCGCTGGCATCTGACCACCACTTAGCATCCTGGGGGTTGCGGAGGCCAAAAACTATCTGGGTACCAATGTTCTCCACGACCTGCGCTGCAAGCGCCCCGGCGGTCTCCCGTTGGCCCGCAATCCGCAAGTCCGCCAAGCTCTGCGTTGCCAGCACAAGACTTACCCCAAACCCCCGGGCGGTACCCAGCATGCTTGAAAGATGCGGACCGGCAACAGGTCCAAACTCATCAATAGCGACAAGATAGACTGGGTCGTCCTCGGTGCGCCGAAGTCCGGAATATGCGGCAGCTAGCGCCGCGATGAAAAGACGCCCCACGCATCGCGCAGCCATAGGGAAAGTCGTGGCATCGAGGTTCACCAACAGGATCTGCCCTTGTTGCACTGCAGTACGAAGATTCAACGCGATGCGACTTGGAGTGGGCGTCAAAGCCGCAAATCGTCCCAATTGCGCCGCTAACATCTTGAGCTCACTAGCATGTTCCCAGCGCACCCTCTGGGCCCGAGCCTTTAAGTCAGGAAACGTCCGCAGGTACGCTAGGAGCGGCTGCCCGGCACCCGATCGACCGGTTTGGGCGAGCAAGTCCGCCAGGCGCCCAAAGCTGAGCGTTTCCTCCCGACGCCCGGCACCATCCAGGACAACGCCGAGCGCATCAAGATTTTGCGCGGCAAAGTAGCGTAAGGCAGGGAGATCATCGAGGGTCGCGTGCACGATTGCTTCAGCGACCTCGACTGAATTTGGCCAGTCAAAGGGATTCCAGGCCGCCGTTTGGTTCTCATCATCGCTTCTAAGGCTGAAGTAGATACAGTCCGCCTCGCGGCTAGCGCGCCCAACAGCGTCGAAGACGCTGCGATAAAATAGCTCGTCGTGCTTAAATTGCAGGACAATCGCGCCCAATCCCCGCGCAACTTGCTGCTCGACGATCCCCTGTAGAGCCGTGCGTGTCTTTCCCACTCCAGTCGATCCAAGAATGAGTACATGGCGCAGCATCAGATCTTTCGGGACTGCCACGTCGTATGTCCGATGCGATGTTAGTCCCCACCAGCCCCTTTGCGGGAGCGGATCGGAACGCGCCAGCCAGTAGGCGCCTACATCTTTGTGCAGGTAAGGAACGAGTGCTTGCACACGGTCATAGGTGACCTGTGACCACCTAAGGCGGCCAAGGTCTCGAGGATCATGCTCTCCGGCCAGACCACGGAGTCGTTGGTCTTGCTGTCCGCGAATGCGCCATGCGAGAAACGCTCTGTGCCATGCACGGTAAGCTAGACACCACAATAATCCGCCAACGAGGGCTGTTTTGGCCAGGGCCCCGCCAAGGGGCAATGTATCGAACCATTCCCACGCAAACACGATGGGCACACCGTACCCAACGAGCCGGACGAGACTCTTCATTGCCCGGTCCCTGTCGGCGCCTCGGGCGCGGGACCACGCAATCGCGCCGAGAAAGATACCAGTCAGCCACAACACGACAATCTGATGCCACACTTCGAACCCTCCCTGTTAACCACCATTAACTCCTTGAGAAGACCGCACGTTCTTGTTAGTAACCAACCCCCCGGGGCCATGTTGTCCAAGACTGCGTACTAAGTGTTGACCTCAGTCGAAGACGTAGAAACTCATTAGAGGCTGAACGTGCTTCTAGTGGCCCTGACTATGAGCGGAGGATGTTCTAGCGGACTGCTTGCGCCACGCCCTGCACAGCTAGGAAGGCGAGGAGAGGAGCCCCTTTTCGCGGAGACTTACATACTGTCCGTCACCGAAGATGATGTGGTCAAGTAGGGGGATACCTACTAGCTTCCCCGCCGAGGCGAGTTGATCAGTGATCATATTGTCCTCAGCACTCGGCGTAGCATCACCCGATGGATGGTTGTGAACGACAATCATGGCACTTGCGCCGTGCCTAATTGCGTCTTTGAACACCTCCCGCGGATGCACAGGCGCTTGGCTCAACCCACCGATTGAGACAGTACACACGCGGATTACCCGGTTTTTTGTATTCAACAAGATGGTTCGGAAGTGTTCACGATCAAGCCGTCCCATCTCAAAACCCAGCAGCTGGTGCACGTCCGCTGCGGTCTGGATAACTGGTCGGGTACCCACAGTACTGATGCGGGTACGCCGTCCTAGCTCTAGGGCAGCAGAAAGCCTTCCAGCATTCTCCTGCCCAACAATATTTGCGAAATCATCAAACGTTGCAGCATCTAACGCCGAAAGGGAAGGAAACGCGGCGGCGAGTTCTTCCGCGGGGCATCGACCGTGTCTCCCTAGCTTGCCTCTCCCGAGGATCAACTCGAACAACTCCCGCACGGCAAGCGCCCCAGGGCCCGCAACCGCAAGGCGACTCCGCGGACTGTCACTACAGACAAGAGTGATATCTCGCACCCGGGTGTTTTTCTTACACATCTTTAGGACACGGTTCGCACATGTTGGAACTGCTCTGGGTGGGCTCTGCTTTCACGAGAACCCTACCTTCTATGCAGGAGGATCCCCGGCACCCGCATCAGCTTCAGGGTCGATCATTGGTTGCTCCAGAGTAGGCACATCTTTCCCCTTCTTACGATCCAGAAACTGGATACGGTTCACTACCACCTCGGCGGCTCTCAGCTTCCGTCCGTCCTGTGCTTCGTAGAACCGAATCTGTAGTCGCCCCTCCACAGCCACCAGACGACCCTTCGACAAATGCGCAGAGATTAGCTCCGCAGACTTGCGCCAGGCAACAACGGGAATAAAATCGGCCGTGCTTTTTCCCCTCTCGGTTGGAAATGTCCGGTCGACGGCTAGCGTAAAGCTCGCTACCGGCTGACCACTGGGCACGTAGCGCAGCTCCGGATCTCTCGTCAATCGACCAATAAGCACTACAGTATTCATATCTAGACCTCCTAACATGGAATGAACAACACTGACCGGCCGCTCTTTGACACGAGAATCAAAATCTCAATCCCAAGTGACCAGACCTTGCGACATATCATTTGAGTGATCACATTCCACACCTAAAAACTACGCCGTCAGGCGCACAACATGAACCGCAGGCCCCACCAGTCCCCCCAGTCTCGCACCCACGAACCCCAAGGCTCCAGTAGGGCGCGGTGGTACGGGCCTTGCCCCGCAACTGGCTGGGCGATTCAATCCGAGCCAGCCCTGAATGGCACAGGGGCGACACTTCAGGGGTGGTACGAGCCGCCGTGTTACACACGGCGGAGACCGTACCAATACCGTGAGGATCCGATCAGGACCTTGGGATCTGCGGGGGGAGAAACGAGCGGATCTGGTCCCATCGTAGCGCCAAGAACTCGTTGCCCTCCCGATGAGTCCTGCGAGTGAAAAACCTCCCTCTGACCTGTCCGCCAAGAAACAAGATCCCTGCCTGCCTCCACTGCGATAGCACTCCATGAGGCTCCATCACTCCTATCAATTTGAACATTGCCGCCGCGGCGCGACGTTCCACCAGCAATACGGCGCTCCCGTCTTTGGAGCGAGACTGCCATCTGCCATGAACTGGTACGTGCTCGTCGCGAGCTGAGTGCCCGATGAAGTGACGCCCAGCGTGATCAAGCGCCTGTAGAAACTCACGAAGGTGGGGAAGAGGTGGGGAACTCTGCGTACTGCGCATGTTCCCGTCACCCCCGCCCGGATCGAGATTTCTGTGCAACAGCACGCGCGTTTTCGACGGGCGCACTTCGCTCGCCGGAACAGAGGCGAACGATTGGGTAACGAGGCCACGGAGGTCTTCAGGTAGTTGCAACGCCGCGGCTTCGGTGAATAGCAAACAGGTAACCCATCGCCCGTTCACCACGACGGACCCTCGGCCGCTCACGAGTCCATCGTGCGTCCATGTGGCCTCCAGATCAGTAAACCGCTGCTTTGTTTTGAACCCCCAATCCCGCAAAAATCCCCAAGGCACGAGAAACTCGCTGTGTCTTTCAGCGGGCACCCATCCGAGCGGGCTTCCAGGGGTGAGCCGTTCATCCCGAAGCGCTCCTCGCAGGACTGCCTTTACGAATGCTGCCATTGGTGACTCGGAAGGACGAAGGTAACGCTCCATTAATGGGGCTAATGTTGCAGATTGTCCCGAGAGTGGCGCAGGCGAATCCACTTTGGAAGTAGCGGGTTCTTCCACACACGTTGGCGGAAGCGGATCACTGGGGGGGAGTTCTCGCGGTTTGGCAGACAGTGCCGTTGTCCCTCCGCCGCCCTCAAGCAGGGACTGCTCCCCGGCAAGAGGAGTGGGTTCCTGGAGTCTAGGAAGGTCGTCAACGAGATCATCGGCCGTTCCGATCGCGGGCTCGGGAGGGGGCTCCGTGGATCCGCCGGCAGGCACCAAGACACCTGCATGCGGAAGAGCCGTTGACGAGCGTCTGATACGAGGTGTCGCAGTCAGGCGGCCGAGCACGCGATCCATCCGAATGTCGTGGCGGAGGGCTTCGATCGAACTAATCGGGCGGGTCATCCCGCGGTAGAGAGGATCGGTGTGGACAGGCGATAGGCCTATGGTCGCCTTGATATCGCCAGGCAAGACGACAACAGCGCGGAACTCGGGCATGGCCCGAAGCTCATTGGGCTCCAGAAGACGTCGGACCTGATACACGATACGCGTCCCGCGGCGCGCTATAGACAGCGGACTCTTGTGCTCATATTGGACGCCCGGTTCAGGCACGATCGTCTCTCCGAGGGCCTGGCAGATCTCGTCAGCCTGCTCCGGGCGCAGGTCCCGCCCGAAGACGATCCGCGTATGCAAATTGGCGATAAGCGTGTCCGCCTTTGTTTCCCCGTACACGTCGATCAGCTGTTTGCGGTCCTGCGTCGCGATGACGAACGACACGCCCATGTCCCGATATGTCGCGACGAAATCCTGAAAGGTGGGGATTAGACCAAGCACACCAAGCTCATCGAGAAGAAAGGTCACGGGCACGGGGAGCTTTTGGGCACCCCGCTCACGGACGAGGTCGTCAAGTTCTTGAAGTAATTGGCGGAGGAACAATGCCGTAAGAACGCGACGACGGGAACCAGGTTTGCGCGGCAGACCGATGATCAAGGTCGTGGGCTGGCGGGCGACAACCGACAAGTGAAAGTCCGAGCGGCTTGTCGCGGCGATGACATCAGGGTCGCGGAAGATGACCAGAACGTTCTGGAGTCCCTGCCATGCCCCGACCGTTTTGTCGTCGCGGGCCTGGAACACCTTAGAGTAGCGATCGCGCCAGACAGCCCGGTCTCCATCCACGTGCTCGATGTACGCCATGAATTCCGAGGGGTGGAGGTGAGACAGGCCGAGGATGAACGCTAGCGATCGTGGTGGGGGCACGACTCCGAGAATGTTTCGCATTTTTTCTTGCAGGAAAGTGCCGAGGAGGCGATCAGGAGTTTCCTCGCAGACCAACTGGATTGTCGTGGCGAGCATGGTGAGTTCGGTCTGGCGCCAGTACGGATCTTTTCGGTTGTACTCGGTATCGTTGCTCAGAATAGTCTCCGCTGTGTCCAAGGCATCCCCCACCGTGTGCACATAGTCGAGAAAGTTGTGCCCCATGCTATCAGATCTCATTGGGGACCATTTGATTACCCGACGGTCATACCGCATGGCGATTGGGGCTGCGAACTCCCACAGGTCTGGGTCCTTCACATCGACGGCGACCGTCGACATCCTGGTTGGGGCATGCCGGCCGTCGAGACGCGCGTCCGTCGCGAGCCACCGCTTGATGAGTCCGCTCGTTTTGCCAACGCCAGTCACCCCGAGAATCCAGACGTGCTGATAGCGATATGGCAGCGGAAGCCACACGTCGACTCTGTGGGGACGGCCCTCCTCAGGGACCGTTTGGCCCAGAGGAAGGGCGCCCGCGTCGGCCATCGCCTCGGGAGGGGAGCCGTGTGGACGGACAAAGGGGTGCAGGTCGTCGCGCGTTGCATAGGCGGTCGTTCGTCGGCGCGCGGGGCCCTTGGGCACGAGGCGTGTAAGGGCGACCAAGTAGGCCGATGCTCCCCCAACAACAACGAGAAGCATTGTTGTCCCGAAGAACGAGCTACCGGGCCCGCCGGTCCATCTCTGAAACATCAGCCACCATTGACGGCACCACAGGTGATCTGGGGGGCTAGGCAGGGACGGGTAGGTGAAGAGCGTGGTGGACGTACAGTGCGCGAGGACGGCTGCTACCTGCCATCCTTCTCCGCTGGTGAGGTCCCAAAGCAAGCTCTTCGCATTTCCCAGGGCATAGTGAGCGAATGCGACCATTGATACGTGAATGCCGAGGAATCCGGCCACCAGCGCTGTGATCACCAAGCTCCATCCAGGCAGGCGGGACGGGAAGGTAGGATCATGCATGGTAGCACGCTACGCGTGGTCTGCGGGCGGGACAGAAACCCCCGTAGCAGCGGACGAAGGAGAATCGGGGAGGGGGATACCGATAGGACTGCTTGCTCCCGCCGTTGGAGGCGTGGGGCCAGGTCCGCCGGAGGCGCTGTCCCTACTTCCGGTTACCATGGCGGCGCGGCTCGCGGTCCAGCTTGAGACTACGCCCGGCAGTGAACCCACGAGCCGGGCTCCCACGAACGCGGCGACAGTCGCTCCCGCGACGGACTCGGCGCGGCCGACAAACGAACTAGCTAGGCCTTGCACATTTAGCAGCGCAAAGATCCCCACCCCCAACCCGATCAGGGCCTCTACTGGAATCCTCACCACACCGAGCGTTGTTCCACCCGATCGTGCGACTTCGACGAAATCGCGCAGCGGCTGCACCACCGCCAGGCTTACTACAATGCCCACGATTGCCTGTGCCATCAGAATGACAAGCGAGGCATGCAGTATGGCCTGTAGCCATTCAAAGGCGAACGACTGCGTCGCCCGGTGACTGAGAAATGCAAATGAAAGGGGTGCCACGAGCGTGGCGAGGACAAGTGTTACGAGCGCCATGAAGACGAGGAAGTCGTAGATAGCGATTGCCGCCACGTAGAAGACCACGAATAGAATGGTCGTCAGCGCGGCGGTGAGGCCGAACACGACATGCTCGCCGAGATTGCCGAGGGCGCTGAAGAGTCCACTGTCCCACGACGCCCACAGGGCTCCCCACAGGTCACGGAGGATCTGGTCGATTGCGGCCACGGTCTGCCAGTCCCCAAACTGAGCATTCACCTGGCTCCCAATGGCCTGCATGAAGCGGAAGAACGACACTGCGGCGACGGCGACCCAATCGGAATTCTGCACAAGTAATCCCGCAATCCCTGCGCGTAGGAATGAGTCGACGACGAGTGGGCCACTGCCCGCCAGTAACGCACGAAACAGGTTGAGTAGGCAGAGGAAGAGCAGGATCCCGATGCCCAGCGTTCGCAGATGACCCTGCGCTCCGGAGGCAATAATGATCTCCTGCAGCCGGGTGGCGGCCGCCTCAGGGCTGAAGATCGTCGACACGCCCCACAGCTCCTTTAGTCAACACGGCGAAAAACCGTTCCATCTCCTGCTGTTGTTGCAACGAGTTCAGCGCCAGGAGGCTCTGTGCAACCTCGGCGAACGTTTGACGTTGGGACTCGAAGAGACCAACGCCTGCTGCGGTGCGCTCGGCCAATCGCTCCTTTTGGTGTGCGTTTTCCTGGTCGTTCAGAGTTGCAAGCCGATCCACTACGGCCGCAAGCTGCAGGCTTAGGAGCGTCTGCTGTTGGATCGCCGCGGTCTGCCGCCCGATGACCGATACGGCGGTGTGACTCTGTTGGTCAATCTGGGCGGCCATGGCTTCGACCAGGAGCTGCATGGCTGCGCGTGTGCTCGGCGTGTACTGAGCCCGTATAGCCAGGTCCCGTGCGGCGGAGATGGCCACCTGTGCTTCCACTTGAGGGCTGAGGTCCTCGACAATCCGAGAAGCCGAAATCTGCGCGGCCTCGGTTGCGCTGAGCGCGGTGGCGAGGGCGTCTACATTTTCCTCAGTTACTTGATCTAGGGCCTGGGCCTGCTGGGCGGTCTCTCCTTGGGGGGATGCACGGATCACTTGCTCAAAGACCCATCGTGGGGAGCCCAGGCGGGGCAAAGGGATCATGCGCAGGCGGGCTGCAAGACTGCGCAGGGCCGTCTGAAACCGGCTGGGCATCCCCGTGGCCAAGGCATCTATGCGTCGAGCGAGTACTTGGGCGCTGTACGCACGGTCGAGAATGGGGGCTAGGGGGTGGTATGCCGCGTCAGAATCGCCGGCGACTCGTCCGATCCAGGCTATGACCTCCTCAATTTGCTGATGGAGTTGACTGAGGAATGCGTGCAGCCCGTCCGCTGGGTTCCAATCGCCTCCGGGGCAGCAAGCCTCTACAGGGACTGCTCCCAGGACGGTCATGACGAGAGCGAACGCTATGACCGCAGCTCTCATACTCGGATATCCTCCTTGCGCCCGCTGGTGAGGGAGAGAGTGGCTGGGGTGGGGTGATCGCGGATCAACGCTTCCAAGGCCTGTAGTGGGTCGGCGTTCGTGGAAAAGTACTGGTCGCGGAGCACCCGTTCTTGCGCATGACTGGCAACTAGCCAGTAGTCACTGGGGGAGGGAAACAAGGCCAACAGGCCACTGGCGCTGCGGTTTTGCAGACGCTGCACACGCATGAGCTCGGCGTATTCCCCGGTGGCCGTTGACATGCGCGCGAGGTTCGCTTCGACCTCGCGGGGATTCAAACCGAGCACCTCCCCGCACCCAGAGGGACTCTCCGTACGGAAGAGGAAATAAGCGTTAGAATTGGCGAGCACGGCGAGCGCATGCTCGTTGTCCCGGAAGTCCCTGATGTCCTGGGATATGGACAACACCCCCGAGCCGGTTGTTCGGAAGCGCCGATACAGGTCCTCAACGAATGCCCCTGCGACGGGATCGGCGATGAGAGCCCAGACCTCGTCAAGAACCACGAGGGTGCGCATGGTCCCCAGATTTCGGTTTACGTGTCGCCAGATGAGGTCGGTGAGGAGAAGTATCATCACCGGCATGAGTTCGGGATTGCTTTCTAAAGCTGCCACGTCAATGTAGATCCAGTCCTGGGTTAGATTCACGGTGGTGGCGCGGTCAACCAGACCCGCAAAACGGCCGCGGTCGACCCATTGGTATAGTCGGGAGGCGATG
>WNFH01004571.1_pt1 | contig 10005 bp, 11 predicted proteins | sample 5400411 | NCBI WGS metagenome assembly WNFH01 (sample SAMN13153347, study PRJNA577476) | soil metagenome | isolation source: 200 cm saprolite under Douglas fir tree site 2 hole 3 | place: USA:California | collected 2015-04-18
CTCTGCCGGGCCATCAAGGCCGCCGTGCCCGAGAGGCATCTGCACGCCTTCTCCCCGGAGGAGGTGCTGTACGGCAGCCTCCGCTCCGGACTGCCCATACCCGACTATCTCAAGACCCTGCGGGCGGCGGGGCTCGGCACCCTGCCGGGAACATCGGCGGAGATCCTCGACCAGGAGATCCGCGACCGGATCGCGCGCGGCCGCATCACGGTGGATCAGTGGATCGAGGTCATCACCTCCGCCCATGCCCTGGGCATCCGCACCACCTCCACCATCATGTACGGACACGTGGAGACGCCGGCCCACTGGATCCGCCACATGGCGCTCCTCCGCGACATCCAGCGCCAGACGGGCGGCTTCACCGAGTTCGTGCCCCTCTCCCTCATCCACCAGGAAGCGCCCATGTATCGCCAAGGCCTCGTGCCCGACGTGCGTCAGGGCGCCACGGGCATCGAGGTCGTGAAGATGCACGCCCTCGCCCGGCTCATGCTGGGGCCCTCCTTCACGAACATCCAGGCCTCGTGGGTCAAGGAAGGCCCGAAGATGGCGCAGTACCTCTTGGCATCGGGCGCCAACGATCTCGGGGGCACACTGATCAACGAGTCGATCTCGACGTCCGCGGGCGCGGGCTTCGGCCAGCTCGTGCCCCCCGCCGAGCTGCGCCGCCTCGTGCGCGAGGCGGGGCGGGTGCCCGCACGCCGCAGCACGCTCTACGAGCTCGTCAAGGTCTACACCTCGGCCACCGACGAGGACGATTCGCCCCTCGACCACATCGCCGATCCCGAGGCGCGCTTCGGATCGTATCGTCGCCTCGCCTCTTCCGGAGAATTCCGCTTTCTTCATCCGGAGCGCTCGGAGACGCCGCACCGCTGAGCCGCGGGTAATGACCGTGTTTACCAGCGGGCCGCGCTCGGGTACAATCCGGCCTTGGCTTTCGCGCGGCGGTCGTGAGCAACGGCCGAATCCTTTCAACCCCGAGACGGAGGAATCCCGGATGGCAAAACCCATGACGAAGTCTGCGATCATCGCCCACATGTCCCAGAAGAGCGGCCTCGCCAAGAAGCAGGTCGTCGATTTCTTCGACCAGCTGGAAGCGCTCGCCGTCAAGGAAGCCAAGAACATCTTCGTGCTGCCCCAGTTCGGGCGGCTGGTCCTGGCCAACCGCAAGGCGCGCATGGGCAGGAACCCGCAGACGGGGGAGCCGATCAAGATTCCCGCCAAGCGCGTGGTCAAGTTCCGGCTCGCCAAGAGCCTGAAGGACTCGGTGCTTGGCAAGAAGTAGCGCCTGGGAAAGCTTGACCGTCCGACCGCTCGAGGCCACGGGGGCGGCCGCGGCCCGCGAGCTCTTCGCTTTCGTGGGCGCGGAGGAGCCGCCCGCGGGAGCGCAGGAAGGCTGGGGCGCCTGGGACGGCGAGCGGATGGTGGGCGCGCTCGTCATGGAGCGGGCAGGTGGCTCGGCCATGCTCGATGGGCCGGCGGTGGCCGCTCCGGCGGGAGCCGATACGGAGTCCGCGCTCGAGGCCGCCGCGCAGCTCGTCGAGCAGGCACTGGCGCACGCGGGGGCCGCCAAGATCGACACGGTCTTCGTCAGGCCCCAAGGACTCGATCGGGTCTGGGTGCGCCTGGGCTTCATCCCCGTGCCCGAAGCCGAGCTTGCGGAATCCTTTCGGGGCCGACCGGGCATAGGACTATTCGGCTGGCGCGGCGGCAGCGCTCTCTGGAGTGCCGCCGCCCGCGGCCGGGACCGGCGCACCTCTCCCGCCTTCCGCTGACCGGAGCGACTCGCCCATGCGCCTCGTGGCCTTAGCCGGTGGCACCGGTGCCGCCAAGCTCCTTCGGGGCCTCGACGCGCTCTTGCCGCCGGGAGCCATGACCGTCGTCGGCAATACGGGCGATGATGCCGCGATCTGGGGCCTTCACGTCTCGCCAGACCTCGACACCGTCTGCTATGCGCTCGGCGGTCTTATCGACGAAGACCGGGGCTGGGGTCTGCGCGACGAGAGCTTCCGGACGCTCGGCGAGATGGTGCGCTTCGGGGAGCCGACCTGGTTCAACCTGGGCGATCGAGATCTGGCCACTCACCTGCACCGCACCCGGCTCCTGGCGGAGGGGCGAACGCTCTCCGAAGTGACGGCGAAGCTGGCCGCGGATCTCCGGGTGAGGCACACGGTGCTGCCCATGTCGGACCAGCCGGTGCGCACGCGCATTCTCGGACCGGACGGCTGGCTCGGCTTCCAGGAATACTTCGTCCGGGAGAAAACCCAGGTCGAGGTGCGTGCCGTCGAGTATAGGGGAGCGGGGGAGGCCCGGCCGGCGCCCGGACTCATCGAGGCCATCGGCGGGGCGGAGGCCGTGCTCGTCTGCCCCTCGAACCCCATCACTTCCATCGGTCCCATCCTGGCCGTCCCCGGCATCGTCGCGGCCCTCGAGGGCACGGGCGCGCCGGTGCTGGCCGTGAGCCCCATCGTGGGCGGTCGCGCCGTGTCCGGGCCAGCTGGCCGCCTCATGGCAGCGTGCGGCCTCCCCGTGTCGGCCGTGGGCATCGCGCAGGCCTATGCCCCGTGGCTCGATTTCCTCGTCATGGACGACGAGGATGTGGCGCTCGGCCCCTCCGTCGAGGCGACCGGCGCACGTCCGGTCGTCGCCAGCACGCTCATGACCGGTCGCGTCGAGGAGATGCGGCTGGCCCGCCGGATCCTCGAGGCGCTCGGATGAGCACTCTCGTCGCCGTGCCCGTCAAGGATCTGGCCAATGCCAAGCAGCGCCTCATCCCGCTGCTCTCAGCATCGGAGCGCCACGACCTCGCCAGCGCCATGCTCGAGGACGTCCTCGAGAACTTGGCGCGGGCTCACCTCGGCCCGGTCCTGGTGATCACGCGGGATCGCGAGGTGGAATCCCTGGCCCTCAAGCACGGAGCCGAGCTCCTGCGCGAGGACATGAATCGCGGTCACACCGAGGCGGTAGCCCACGCGCAGCGCGAGGCGGCCTCGCGAGGCGCGAAGCGCTTCCTCACGATTCCCGGAGACGTGCCCTGTGCCACCCCCGACGAGCTGCTCGTCCTGGACGCCTCATTGCGCGAAGGCCCCGCCGTGGCCTTCGTGCCCTCGCTCGCGGGCTACGGCACCAATGCCGCGCTCCTGACCCCGCCCGACTCCATGTCGCTCAAGTTCGGCGAGCCCTCGTTCCAGAACCACGTGGCCGCCGCCCGGGCCGCCGGGCTCAAGCCCGTGGTGCTCCGCTTGCCCGGCCTCGGTCTCGATATCGACGAGCCCGAGGACCTGACGCTGCTCATCCAGCGTGGCCCGTCCACTCGAAGCGCGGCCCTGCTCAGGCGACTGGCGGTGCCGATCCGCCTGGCCTCGCGCTTCGAGACGCCCTGATCGTGCCGCGACGCTACGAGGTCGTGGGGATCGAGGGGCTGCCCGAGATACATCGAGGCGATGACCTCGCTGGACTCGTCGTGCAGGCCGCCCGCGCCCAGGAGACGCCGCTCGAGGCAGGGGATCTTCTCGTGGTCAGCCAGAAGATCGTCTCCAAGACCGAGGGCCGAATCGTGAGTCTGGCCAGCGTCGTGCCCTCGCGCGAGGCCGCCGAGATCGCCGAGGAGATCGGGCGCGACCCGCGCCTGGTCGAGGTCATCCTTCGCGAGAGCCGCCGCGTGGTCCGGAAGGCCCCGGGCGTCTTGATCGTCGAGACCCACCATGGCTGGATCTGCGCCAATGCCGGCGTCGACCAGTCCAATGTCGATGCGGAGACGGCCTGTCTCTTGCCCGAAGACTCCGACCGCTCGGCCCGGCAGCTGCGGGAAAGAGTCCGCGGGCTCACCGGCCACGACCTGGGCATCATCATCGCCGACACCTTCGGGCGGCCCTGGCGAGAGGGACTGACCAATGTCGCCATCGGCGTGGCGGGGCTCGAGCCCATCAAGAGCTATCTTGGCGAGAAGGATCCGGCCGGCTATGTGCTGCAGGCGACCATCCTGGCCGTGGCCGATGAGCTGGCCTCGGCCGCCGAACCCGTCATGGGCAAGCTCGACCGCATCCCCGTCGTCATCATCCGCGGCCTCGACTGGCCGCGCGGCGAAACGGGGAGCCGCGCCCTCATTCGCGATCCGGCCCGCGACCTCTTCCGCTAGGCGACAAGGCGAACGACATGCGCATAGGCATCCTCGGCGGCACCGGCAAGGAAGGCGCGGGGCTCGCCCTGCGCTGGGCGGAAGCTGGTCACGAGATCATCATCGGATCGCGCGACGCCGAGCGCGCGCGCGCCAAGGCCGAGGAGCTCGGGGCCCAGGTCAAGGTCAAGCTGAGCGGGACGTCGAATCGCGACGCGGCGGCCCGGGCGGAGGTCGTCGTCCTCACGCTGCCCGCCCACGGACTCGCGGCCACGCTCGGCGATCTCAAGGACGCCTGCCGAGGCAAGGTGGTGATCAGCACGGTGGTGCCGCTGACCTTCGGCGGCGGACGTCTCTTCACGCCGCCGCCCCATGGCTCTTCGGCCGAGGAAATCCAGGAGCTGCTGGGGGCGGAGGCCCGGGTGGTAGCGGCCTTCCACCACATCGCGGCCCACGAGCTCGCCTCGGCGGATCACCCCATCGACTGCGATCTCCTGCACTGCGGCGGCGACGCCCCCGCCAAGACGCTCGTAACCGAGCTGGGACGGGCCATGGGACTGCGCGCCGTGGACACGGGCGCCCTGACCAATGCGGGTCCCCTCGAGGGCATCACCGCGGTGCTCGCCACCATCAATCGCCGCTACAAGCTCAAAGGCAGCGGCATCAAGATCACCGGCCTGCCCGCAGGCGGCTGAAAAAGGCCCATCTGCTTCGTTGGCGCGGCCGGCGGCACCCGCTCAACGTACAGAGAGTACGCCTCGGGGTGCCGCCGGCCGCGCCGCCTCGCATCTGGACCTTTTTGAGCCGCCTGCGACATTTTCGGCAGGCGGCTCGCGCAGCGTTGCGCCTCAGCGCGCGAGGAGCTTCGAGAAGGCCGCGTCGACGTCGGAGAAGTCGTCGAAGAGGAGATCGGGGCTTTCTGCCTCGAGCTCGGCGCGGGAGAATAGACCCGTGGCCACGGCGATGGCCACCGCCCCGAAGTGGCGCGCGCACTCGATATCGCGGGGCGTATCGCCGATGACGAGGATCTCCTCGGGGGGGAACCCGCGCCCCACCAGCGCCTCCGCCCGTCTTGCCGCAAGCGAGGGGAGCTGGCGTCGATCGTAGTGATCGGATCCGTAGGCGCCCAGCTGGAAATACGGCCACAGCCCGGTGGGGGTCAGCTTGATCCGCGCGCCCGCCTCGATATTTCCCGTGAGCAGGCCCACGAGGGCTCGCGCCTCTCCGTCCAGCCGCCGGACCAGGTCGGCGATGCCCGGCAAGATGACCACGCCCTGGCCATCGCCGATCTCGGCTTGGAGCCCACGCGCGTAGGCCTCGAAGCAATCGTCGAGACGCGCGCGGATTCGCTCGCGCGAGAGACCACGGCCTTCCATCAGATCGAAGACGATGCGCTGGTCGGTCTGCCCGCGCAGGTCGTAGCCTTCGATGTCTCCCGCCCCCCCGTAGACCTCGGTAAGCGCGGCCGCGAGGGCGCGACGCCCCGCCCCGCGCGCGGACAGGATGGTGCCGTCGATGTCGAAGAGAACAAGGGGCATGGAGGGCCTCAGCGCGGGGCGGGCAGGGCGAGGGCACGCAGGCGCGCGACGATGGGGGGCAGGCACTGGATGACCGCTTCGACCTCGGCGGGCGTGCTCCAGCGGCCGAAGGTGAAGCAGAGCGAGCCTTCCATCTCCTCCCGGGTGCACCCGATGGCGCGCAGCACCGGCGACGGTGTCCCCGTGCGCTGCGCGCAGGCCGATCCGGATGAGGCCGCCACCCCGGCAAGGTCGAGGTCGAGCAGAATGCTGTCGGCCTTGACCCCACGCAGGACGAAGCTCGCGTGATGCGGTAGGCGTTTCACGGGGGCTCCCGTGAGGCGGCAGCCCGGAATGGAGAGCAAGAGTCCTTCGACCAGCCGATCTCGCAAGGCCTGCAGCCGCGCCGTTTCGCTGTGCAGGCCTTCGGTCCTGATGAGCTCGGCCGCCACGCCCATCCCGACGACGGCCGGCAGATTCTCGGTGCCGGAGCGGTACCCGCCCTCCTGCCCGCCGCCCAGCAGGATAGGGGACAGGCGCACGCCGGTGCGCGCCCAGAGCGCCCCAGCTCCCGGCGGCCCATAGATGTCATTGCTGGCAACGGTGACCAGGTCCAGCCCCAAGACCTCGGCGGGAAGCTGAACCCGGCCGATCGTGCCCACCGCGTCGACGTGCAGCGGCACCCCCGCGCCCCGGGTGATTCGCGCGATGTCGCTGATGGGTTGGAGCGTCCCCACCTCGGCGCAGGCCGCGCTGATCGCCACCAGCGCCGTGTCGGGGCGGAGGGCCCGGCGCACGCTGTCCGGATCCACCCGCCCCTCCGCGTCAACGGGCAGGAGGGTGACGGCGGCGCCCGCTTTCTCGAGCTCGCGGCAGGCATTGAGCACCGACATGTGCTCGACCGATGACGTGATGATATGCGGGGCGGGCGCCCCGGTCCGGAGTCCGACCCCTCGGATGGCGAGGTTGTTGGCCTCGGTGGCCCCTGAGGTGAAGATGATGCCCGAGGCCGCGCCGCCCACGAGCCGCGCGACCTTGGCGCGCGCCGCCTCCAGGGACTCCCGCGCCTCGGCGCCCAGCGAGTGGGGCGCCGACGGATTCCCGATGCCTGCCTCGAGAAAGGGCCGCATGACGGCAAGCACCCTCGGGTCCACAGGCGCGAAGCCGCCATAATCGAGGTAGACCCGGTCGGGAGCGGTGCCCCCGCGTTCCAAGCCTCTACCGTGTTTTCCTGACGAGGAAGCGATAGACCCCGCCCTGTCGCGAGATGTCCACGAGCTCATGGCCGGTGATCTGACTCCAGCTCCGCATGTCCGCATCCGATGCCGGGTCGTCAGAGAGCATGGCGAGAAGGCTCCCCAGGGTCATGTCGCGGATGGCCTCCCGCGTCTTGACGATGGGCATGGGACAGAAGAGGCCGATGCAGTCGATCTGCCTGTCGGGAATGAGAACTTTTGGATCGACGGCCATGTCCCGATACGGTAGCCCAACGCTCACTGTGGCGTCAAGGAAGGTCCCGGCAAACCTTGACACTTCTAGCTCCCGCGCCCGATAATTCCTTGATGCCCCAGGCAAATCGCCTCCCGACCGAGGGACCCGAACAGCCCACGCTGGTAGCCGGTGGCGCTCGGCGCACCATCATGCTGGCGCTCATGCTGACCTCGTTCATCCCTCTGATTGTGGTCGGCTATGGCATGTACACTTATCTGATCCCGCTCCTGGACCAGACGAGGCGGGTGCGCGATCTGCCATGGCTCCAGGCCCTCCTGGCCTTCACCGGTCTGCTCATGGCGGTGGGCGGGCTCTTGATCTGGGACCTGACCCGGACCCTGGGCAAACGCCCGGAGCGGGCGCCGACACTGGAGGCCCCGGCGCCGGGCACCGCATCCCAGGCCGCCGCCGGCGAGGACGTCGACAGCCTCCTGCACTCGTTCTCCCGTATGCTCGCCCCCATCGAGCAGCAGGCCTCCGCCATCGATCGCTACGCGGTGAGGCTCGACACGGCTTACAAGGAGCTCGAGTCCACCAATGCCCGGCTGAAGGAGTTCTCCTTCAAGGACGAGGTGACGGGGCTCTACAACCGCCGCTTCTTCTCCATCCGTCTCGAAGAAGAAGTCTCCCGGTACCGCCGCTTCAACCACCCGGTATCCGTGGTGCTCCTGGATCTCGACGGCTTCAAGTCCGTCAACGATGACCTGGGCCACCCCGCGGGCGACGAGACGCTGCGAGGCATGGCCGAGATCCTCCTTCGCCATTCCCGCGGCATCAACGTCATCTGTCGCTACGGGGGCGACGAGTTCGCCATCCTGCTCGTCGAGACGTCCAAGGCGGGGGCGCGGCTCTACGCCGATCGCATCCGCTATGTCCTGTCGTCGTATCAGTTCGCCCACAAGCGGCGCGTGACGGCGAGCTTCGGCATCGCGTCCCTGCCCGAGGACGTGGCGCCCACCGCGGAGGATCTCATCCAGGCGGCCGACGAGGCCCTGTACGCGGCCAAGCGGTCGGGCAAGAATCGCGTCTCCGTGCACGAGGACATCGGGGTGGCCCAGACCGTGTCCGAAGGCAAGAGCGAATGAGCACCCCTCCCGTCCGCAAGGAAGTCCTGATCGTCGAGGACGACGCCAAGGTGCGCTCCGCGCTCCGGGAGGTTTTCCTCTCGGACGGCTACCAGTGCCGCGTGGCCAGCAATGGCCGCGAGGGGCTCGAGTCCTTCGAGCGGGAGCGCCCACCCCTGACCCTGACCGACATCAAGATGCCCGTCATGGACGGGCTCGACTTCCTGCGGCGGGCCCGGACCATCGACAACGACGCCGCCGTCATCGTCATCACCGGGGTGGGCGACATCAAGACGGCCATCGAGAGCCTGAAGTGCGGCGCCTATGACTTCATCGTCAAGCCCGTCAACGTGGAGGCGGTCCTCATCGCGGCCGAGCGAGCGCTGGAGCGCCGACAGCTCTTGATGGAGCGTCGCGAATACCACGCGATGCTCGAGCGACGCGTCACGGAAGCCACGCGAGATCTGGCCGCCGCCCTGAACGAGCTCGAGGACACGTATCGCGCGACCCTCGAGGCGCTCGGCTCGGCCCTGGACACGCGGGACGTGGGCACCCACGCCCACTCCCGGCGGGTGGTCGGCTACTCTCTCACCCTGGCCCGCTCGCACGGACTGCTCGAGAGCCACTTCCGCGACATCGAGCACGGCGTGCTGCTCCACGACATCGGCAAGATCGGCATCCCGGACGGCATCCTCCTCAAGCCCGGTCCCCTCTCACCGGACGAGTGGAAGATCATGCGGACGCACCCGGACCTTGGACGCCGTCTCGTGGAGCGGATCCCGTTCCTCCGCGGCGCCGTGCCCATCGTCTATCACCATCACGAGCGCTGGGACGGCACCGGCTACCCGCTCGGGCTCCGTGGCGAGATGATCCCGCTGGGGGCGCGCATCTTCGCGGTGGCCGACGCCTTCGACGCCATGACCTTCGACCGACCCTACTCGGTGGCCATCTCCTTCGACGCGGCGCGGAAGGAGATCGCCCGCTGCGCGGGAACGCACTTCGATCCCCGGGTGGTGGATACCTTCCTCAAGATTCCTCTCGAGCTGCTCGAGACCATCCGCAACGGCTCGATCGAGTGGTCGCAGGCAGCCCCCAAGGGTCCCATCACCCGCGAACACTAGGCGGTCGAGAAAGGTCCAGATGCGAGGCGTCGCCCCGCCCTTCGAGTTGAGCGGCGGCCCCTGGTCGTCGCGAGACGAGAGCTGAGTCGATCCGCACGCGAGGCGTAGTCTCTCTACGTTGAGCGTGCGGTCGAGGGCGACAACGAAGCAGATGGGCCTTTATCGGCCGCCTAGGGGCTGACCTCTTCGATTTGCTCCAGCATCTGTCGAGCCCTCGCGAACGCGACGGCCAGCTGCTCGTGCGAGAGCCCTTGATCGCGCGCCTTCTGGATGAGTGACCGCACGTCCTGCCACCGCTCCATGGCCGCCTGACGGTTGCCTTCCTTGAGCAAGCGGCTTATGGTCTCGCCCGCCTTGTCGGTGACCCGCTCGATGGAGCGCGCCAGGAGCTCGCGGGTCTGCCGGTCAAGCCCGAGGTCGAGATCACGCAGGTGCAGCGCGCGGAAGAGCGGCGGCAGGGCCGCCTCGAGCTCAAAGGCCTCGATGTGGCGCTGGGCCAGGCGCGCGTAGCCCCGCCAGATGCGGCGATTGGCGGCGTGCCATCGGGCGGGACCCAGGCTGTCCGGCGGCGCGCCGGCCAGGAGTTCGCGGGCGCGCTCGAGCGAGTCGAGGGCCTGCGGCTCTGGCGTCGCGGTGCCGCGGGCGCGGGCGGCGAGCCGTCCGATCTCTCGCACGAGACTGCGGGACGCGAGGTCGCC
>WNFH01005663.1_pt1 | contig 10005 bp, 8 predicted proteins | sample 5400411 | NCBI WGS metagenome assembly WNFH01 (sample SAMN13153347, study PRJNA577476) | soil metagenome | isolation source: 200 cm saprolite under Douglas fir tree site 2 hole 3 | place: USA:California | collected 2015-04-18
CCGTGATCCCCGCCGGACGTCCCGCCAAGATTCTTCTCATCGACAGCAATGTCTATTTTGCGAAGCGCCTCGGCGATGCGTTGAAACGCGAAGGGTTTGAGGTCGTGTCCAGTACCCAAGCCGCTTTTGCGCTCACCACGCTCGAATACGACGCGCCCTCCGCCATTCTCTGCGCGACAAACTTGCGGGAGATGGGCGCTCTGGAGATTGCAAGAATCATTCACGCGGACTCAAAGAACGCTATTCTGCCCATTATCGCGCTTGGCAATGGGAGCCAGCGGGCGTTGATGGAAGCATTTCAGGCTGGCTGCGACGATTATATCGACCGCAACGGACAACCCGCCGTCATCGCCGCCCACGTAAAACAGATCATCGTGAGCAAAGCGGAAGGATTTCAACCCACGCAGATGCTTGACCAGTCCGACACCAGTCTCACTGGCAACCTGACGCACCACGACCTCACGGGAGTCATGCAGATGCTGGGGCACGCGCATCAGACGGGCGCGCTGCACATCAACGCTGGCGAGACAGACGGCGTGTTGTTCTACGACGCCGGAGCGATCGCGCACGCGGAATGCGGCAATTTATTTGGCGATGAAGCCGTGATTCACATTTTGAAAAGCCTCGGAAACAGCAACGAAGGCGTCTACAAATTTACCTACGGGACAACGTCGACGCAGCGCACCGTGCTGCGCTCTGCCACCGATCTTATGTTGGATGCCATGCGCGAATTCGACGAAGGAACGCGCGACATGGCGGACAAGGAAGCGCTATGAGCGAAGCGATGACCATTCCGCCGCTGGGCGAAGCGCCGGCCAAGCGGGTACCGACCGTCTACTTCATCGATGACAGCGCCACGATGCGCGAAGTCATCAAGATCGCGTTTCGCCGTGAGAACATAAACGTGATTACCTGTGCCGACGCGGCCTCGGCACTGGCACAGTTCGAACAAAATCGCCCCGACGTGGTGATCACCGACGTGATCATGCCCGACCAGGATGGCTACTCCGTCTGCAGCCAGATCAAACAGCATCCCGATTTCAGTGCGACACCGGTCGTGTTGATGTCCGGCGTAGTCAATAAGAGCGTCGCCGACAAAGCGGTTTCGGTGACTACGCCGGCACCGGTGGCTGAACGCTCGGCGCCTTCGAATGCTTTGAGCAATCTTTTTTCGCCGTCTCCAGTTCCTGTAGCGCCTCGCCATGTCACGCCTCCACCGCCAGGTTCTGCGACACCCGAATCTGCCTGGCCACGAGCGCTCGCCGAGGCGTTCATTCCGCGGCAACCTTTGCAGTCACAACACGATCCCCAACAATCGATGGCCGCCCCGGTGCGGCCTGCTCCGGCGGCCGCCGACGTTCAGAAGCTTCGCGTCGAAATTGCCCATTTGGACCTGCTGGTGAAGAAGTTACAAACGGAACTTCAGATCGAGCGGCAATACAATCAAGCTCTGGAAACGCAGATTCGCGCACTCACCGAAGTGAGCTAGCTGAGCGAAAGCCAGCCCGCTAATTCCTATCATCCGCCTTGCACGAGGCACAATGGCATACTGTCATGGCCGGGCTGATCTAGCCCGGGAACCTTGTGCTCTGAAAATGTCAGGCGTACAGTACGGACGGATTCAAAAAATAAAACGAGGATCTCGAATTGATGCTGTCGGTCAGAGCTGATTCTCCGGCGGGACATTTCTGCCTGTTTCTGGTAGCGCTTTTTTCTATAGGCCCCCTCGCAGTCGCTGGGCAGAACAACACGACAAAGCCCGGCTCGTGGTCCGGCATCCTTGTGTCCAGCAGTTGCAACGCAGACGAAGCCTTTGCCGAATCTCCCGAGTGCACCAAGAACATGCCGGGTGCGAGGCTGGCGCTGTATAACGACACGAACAGGGTCATGTATGGCCTTGAGCCGCAGGAATCAATAGTCGCTCATCTTGGAGACACTGTAACCGTCCGGGGGACACTCGACGGCGATACGATTCGCATCGCTTCCATCGAGATGATGTCGATTGGGCTCGCGGTCGGAAAGAAGGCGCCCGCTTTTTCGGTTCACGACCAGTTTGGCCGGGTACAAACTCTCGAAACGCTGAAAGGAGTAAACGGCACCGTTCTTCTTTTTTTCCGCTCCGCGGACTGGTGACCGTTTTGTAAAGGGCAGCTGGTCCAGCTGCAAAGCGCCGTCCCGCGATTCGAAAAGCAAGGGGTCAAGCTGGCGGCCATCAGCTATGATACGGAAGAAATCCTGAAATATTTTGCTGACCGCCACAAGATCGAATACGCTATGCTCGCGGACGCCGATTCGAAAACCATCCAGGCTTATGGAGTCCTTAATTCGGAAGCTACGGGGATGCAGAAGGGCTTTGCTCGCCCGGGATATTTTTTTATTGATCCCAGCGGCATCATTCGAGAAAAGTTCTTCGAAGCGAAATACCGGGAGCGGGTTACCGGCAATAGCATTATTGCTAAGCTTTTCCCGGAATTGGGGCAGGAAGTGACGGAAACGGTCGAAGCCCCGCATCTTCAGTTGGCCCTGGAACAATCCGATCCTACTGGCGTTCCCGGTACTCGCATCACCCTCGTTGCCGAAGTGCGGCTGCCCCCCGATGTGCATGTGTATGCGCCTGGCACCCAGGGTTATAAGCCCATTCAACTCCTGATTGATGCTGTCCCGCAGCTGGAGCTCAAACCGGCAGTTTACCCGCCTTCCAAGACGCTCTATTTGCCCGCGATCAAGGAGAAAGTTCCTGTCTTCGATGGGACGTTCCGCATCAGCCAGGATGTGAAAGTAAACTCAGGGTCGGAGTTCTGGGGCTCGCTTGGGAAAGATGGGAAAATCTTCACGATTAGTGGAAAGCTTGAGTATCAGGCTTGCGACAAAACCATCTGCTACTCGCCAATGTCCGTCCCGGTTAAGTGGCAACTGCAAGTCTTTCCCCTGGATCGAACTCGCGCCCCCGTGGACATTCGACACAAATAGACAGGCTGTTTAGACATCCAGAACATACTCCCGCGGGAAGTTGACGCCTGAAGACGGATTCAGTAGCCTCACTCTGCGCCCTACACTTGGTGTTTTACATTTCTTGATCTGATCAAGGGGGACCCTCGATGGGCAACAAGAGCGATTCGGCTATATCCCGCCGCGAATTTGCGCGACGCGCAGCCTTTGTGTCCGCGGCTGCATCGCTGGCACCGTCAAATCTTCTCAGCTCGGAAGCTATCGCCGCACCGTCGCCCGCGCAGCAGCCCGCAAACGCGCCAAAGCTATCGCCGGAAAGCCAAGCCGAGGTCGAATCACGAATTCAGTCGATCTTCGCCCAATACGGCAACCGGCTCTCTGACGCTCAGAAAGCGGATATCCGGCGACTGGCCACCGAAGCTCAGCCGCCCCTCGATCGTCTTCGCGCGTTTGCGACCGATAACGGAGATGGGCCGGGGCTTTACCTGAAACCACTGATGGAGCGGGAAAAGAAACCTTCGCCGATGCCAGCAACACCAAAACCGGCAAGTACACCGAAGAATTCTTGAGGAGCGTCCCGAATGCCTGGCGAAGAGATTTTCTATCTTTCTGTAAGCGAACTCGCGAAACGCATCGAATCGAAGAAGCTCTCGCCCGTCGATCTGACGCAGGCATATCTCGAGCGCAGCCAAAAGCTCGGACCGCGTTTTAACGCTTTCGCCCGCTTGACACCGGAGACTGCCCTCGAACAAGCCAAGGCAGCGGAAAAGGAGATCCAGCGCGGCCATTACCGGGGTCCCCTGCACGGGATTCCTTACGCCGCGAAAGACTTGCTGGCGGTGAAAGGAATTCCGACCACGTGGGGCGCGAAGCCCTTTGCAAACCAGGTATTCGATTACAACGCGACGGTGATCGAACACTTGAAGCGGGTAGGCGCGGTGATGCTTGGCAAAGCGTCCATGATCGAACTCGCGGGCGGGATGGGCTACCGTTTTGCCTCGGCATCCTTGCAGGGTGAAGCTAAAAATCCCTGGGACACTTCCTGCTGGACTTGCGGCTCTTCCTCCGGGTCAGGTGCCATCGTGGCCGCGGGCCTCGCTGCGTTTGCGATCGGCACGGAAACATGGGGTTCCATCATTTGCCCTTCGGCATTCTGCGGTGTGAGCGGTCTGCGGCCGACCTACGGCCGCGTCAGCCGTTACGGCGCGATGGCGCTCGCGCCATCGATGGACAAGATCGGTCCGATGGCGCGGAGCGCGGAGGACTGCGCGCGCATCTTTGCCGCAATCGCAGGCCACGACCCAAAAGATCGCGGAACCGTGCCCATCGATAAGGGCGCCTTCACCTATTCGCCATCCATGGAATTGCATTCGCGGCCACTGAAAATTGGCTGGATCACCAATGCATGGAAATCCCTGGAACCAGGAATTGCAAAACCCATCGAAGCCGCCACCAAAATCCTCAAGAAATATTTTTCGAGCGTGAAGGATGTCGCCTTGCCAGTCGGTCCCTGGGAGGATGCGGGCAACATCATCGTTGCTGTGGAGTGCGCTGCTTCATTCCGGTCCCTGATTCGCTCAGGGCGAGTGAATGAATTGGCCGATCCATTGGGGCAAATTGCTGGCTATGTGAACGAACAGTATTCCGCTGCAGACTATCTGCAGGCCCTCAAGGTGCGAGAAATCGTCCAGAAAAAAATGGATTCTTTGTTTGACACGTTTGACCTCATTGCGGCAGCAGCACAGCCTGTTCCGGCGACACCTCTGACCTTGAATCTCGAGACCGATTTGGTTTTTCCCGATCCTCTCGGCGGCATTGGCAATATCTGCGGGCTGCCGGCAATTTCGGTTCCTTGCGGATTCACGGAAAAGAATCTACCGGTCGGGCTGCAATTTGTGGGAAGAGCCGGTGACGATTTTGCAGTTATCCAGGCGGGGCGGACCTTCCAATCGCACACGGACTGGCATAAGAAGCATCCGAAAATTCATTAGAAGCCGGCTAGGGATCCAAGGTGAAGGAATGCCGGCAACTTCAGGTTTGTTTCAGGATTTCGTGAACGGCGCGAAGTAGCGCCCAGCGGCTGAATGGTTTCGCCAGCAAGCGCATGGCCGAGTCGTCCCGAGCACAGTCTGCCGCCGCCCGCTCGCTGTAACCGGACATATATAGAACACGAATGTCCGGGAGACTTTGTAGTAGTCGCGCGGTCAGTTCCTGGCCGGTCATTCCGGGCATGACCATGTCTGTGAGGACCAAATCGATTGCGCCTTCGTGCTTCTCCACCCTTTTCAGTGCTTCGGCGCCGTCACGCGCTTCGATCACGGTATAGCCGCCGGATTCCAGAAACTCGCGCGCCACTTCGCGCACGTCCTGTTCGTCCTCGGCGAGCAGGATCGTTTCCGTTCCTCGTGGCGCCTCCGACACCGATCGCACTGCTCCAGCGCGCTCGACGGGCTGATCGACTCGCGGGAGATAAATCTTGAACGAAGTCCCTCTCCCTATTTCGCTGTAGACCCAGATAAATCCGCCGCTCTGCTTCACGATGCCGTAAACCGTGGCCAGGCCCAGCCCCGTGCCCTTGCCTTGAGCCTTGGTCGTGAAAAAAGGCTCAAAGACGTGTGCCTGGATCTCCGCACTCATGCCCGTTCCGGTGTCGGAGACCGCCAGGAGAATATAGCGACCTTGGCGGACAATGGGATGCACTGCGTTATAAGTGCTATCCAGTTCGGCATTCAAGGTCTCAATAAGGAGCCGCCCTCCGTCCGGCATGGCGTCCCGGGCATTGACGGCGAGATTCATAATTACCTGTTCCATTTGGCTGGCGTCCGCGCGGATCGCGCCAAGATTCTCGGAGCCGCGGATGACAAGCTCTATGTCCTCGCCTATTAACCTGGGCAACAGCCTGCCCATTTCTTCTACGACCTCATTCAGATTCATGACGTGGGGCTGCAAAACTTGCAACCTGCTGAAAGCTAGAAGCTGGCGCGTTAAAGCAGACGCGCGATCCGCGGCGCGGTCGATCTGCTCAATTTTCCTCGAACAATGTTCTGAAGGTGGGAGGACATTGAGGAGAAGCTCCGTGTGCCCCTTGATCACCATCAAGAGATTGTTGAAATCGTGGGCGACGCCGCCCGCCAGGCGGCCCACCGCTTCCATTTTTTGGGACTGGCGGAGCTGCTGCTCGAGAAGATGGCGTTCGCTGAGGTCCTGAGCCACCACAAGACGGACTCTCCTTCCTGCGTACTCCAATTCGTGAGAAATAATTTCGACCTGGATGATTTTGCCGTCCTTCTTGCGATGCTTCCAATTGCCCTGATAGAGCCCGTCGTTCGGCATCTGCTTCATTAAATCAAGATATCTTGCTCGTTCTTCCTCTGGGCGAAGGTCGAAAGCGGTCATGCATTTGAACTCATTCAAGGAATATCCATATTGACGAATGGCCGCATCGTTCACTTCCAGGAACCGCCGCGTTTCATTGTCGATGACCCAGGTGGGGAGCGGATTGTAGCTGAAAAGCAGCCGGAACATCTCTTCGTTCTTGCGAAGCGCGTCTTCCGAGCGACGTCGCTCGATGGCAAGCGCGATGTGACCGCCGACAGAGCCTAGAAACTCGAGATCTCTAATGTCATACGCATTTTCGTTTTGATAGTGCTGCACGACGAGTACCCCGATGGTGGCTGTGGGTGTTTTGAGAGGAACGCCGAGCCACGAAGGCGACGGCGTACCAACCAGCTCGACTTCACCTTCGGCAGCCAGCCGGTCAAATTCGTTCTGCGGAATCAACATCGGGGAGCCCGTGCGGAAAACAAACGCAGTGCAGCTGCGGCCCACTTTTTGCGGTAGAGGCGCCACATCGACTTCGTCGGCGAAAAATGGAAACGTAAATATGTCCGCCTCGCGGTCATGGAGGGCCACGAAGCAATTCTCCGCGTACAGAACTTTTTTGAGTGCGTGATGGATGCCCCGCAACAGCTCATCCAGGTTGGCAGTTTGGTTGAGCGCATGCACGATCTCGGAGATGACCTGACGCTCCGCTTCCATGCGGTGAAGGTCGGTGACGTCCCGGAAATTGACGACAATGCCTTCCATGGCAGCTACGTTGGTATAATCGCGGGCCGCAGCATCGAACCAGCGCCAGCTCCCGTCTTTGCTTTGCAACCGGCAGCGGCCGCCAATCGTTCCACGACCACTGACCGACAGATCGCGAAGACGTTCGCGAACTCCGCCGGCATCGTTTGCGTGAAGGAGGTCGGTAATCGACGTCCCGGCGAGATCTTCGGTTGGGTGGCCAAGAACGCGGGTAAAACTTGCGTTTGCAAATTGAATGATTCCGTCCGGGCTGATAATCGCGATCAGCTCCTGGACAGAGTCCAACAACGTAGAGAATTGCTCTGGACCAATGACAGTGCCTTGCGCAAAGGGGGCACGTTGGGACATTTGGTGGTGGCTCGCGACACCAGCCTGCGCAAACGTGCACCGCGGGCGAGGGTGAGTCCTGCTTCCTCCGTTTAGATTTGTTCTTACTTATTGCGACGACTTCTCAGACCGGGTGATAGCGAATCGTTCTAATCATACGAGACCCGAAAGCTTTTGTATGCCAGCGAATGGGAAAGTGTCGCGAAAGAATGACTGTACCAGCAGACAGGCCGGCCTCCCCCCGAACGCTCGACTTTTAGTGCGCTTCCGCGCATGTTACGCTCCCCTCGTTCTCTGATTACGAGGACGCACCACCTCTGTTAGAACCCATGCGGGCACCCCGAGGAGGCGATTCTGTTATGCACGACATTTGGAAAGATATGTTCGTCATCGGACTTCCCTTGGCGGAAAAGATCCTTCGGCCGATCATCGTTTATGCCTTCCTGGTGGTCAGTCTCAGGCTCTCCGGAAAGCGCGAGCTCGTCCAACTCAATCCATTTGACTTGGTCGTCTTGCTGACGCTCTCGAATACGGTGCAAAACGCCATCATCGGCGAAGACAACAGTGTCTTGGGTGGGATCATCGGCGCAACTTCCCTGCTCGTCACCAACTATCTGGTCGTTCGCTTCCTCTACGATCACAGGAAACTCGATCAGTTGGTCGAGGGCAGATCTGACGTTCTAGTCGAAGGCGGCAAGGTGCGCGCGCGGAATTTGAAGAAAGAGCTCATTACCATGGCGCAACTCGAGGCGGCCGCGCGGAAGCAAGGATTCGAATCGCTCTCCGAAGTCGACCAGTGCGTGCTGGAGCCGGGCGGGACGCTTACATTTGTTGGGAAGAAGCCCGCAAGTGAAGAACTGCGCCACCAGGAATTGCTTGGCAAGCTGGAACGCTTGGCGCAGGAAATCGCCCTGTTGAGAGGTTCGCAACCGCCGGCACGCGCCTAACTTAGTGAAGGAAAAATCCTGTCGCCGCCAGGGCGATGCCCAAAGCACCGATCAGCACGCCGCCGAGCCAGAATCCCTTTCGCTTGGTCAAAAGCGTGATCGAGCAAATGACCAGCCCTATTTCCAGGAGCGCCTCTCCTCCATCAAATCGGTCTGCCTGGCGAACCGTCAAATCGCGCTCGTCTTCCAGATTCTTCGCCTCCTTGCTGACGTCGCCTTTGTCGCCTTCGTAGTGTTCGACTTCCTTGGCGTACTTCTCTTTCAGTTCTTCGCCCATCTCCTTGTTCAGCGGCGCCACGAGTTTAACAATGTCGGAGAAACCCTGAGTTTCGTGGAGGCGGACGCTCTTCGCCTGGTACTGTGTCCAGCGGCTCGCGGCCTGCGTTTCAAGGCGCAACCCTTCGGTATGCGCCCGGTGGCCGAGCAAGGACGCACCGGCCACAAATACCGCCATGATGGAGATTGTAATCGAGACGGGGAGGACCAGCGGATGATCCTCGTGATGGCTCTCAGGAAGTTCGATACCCTCGCCCATTCCTTAATTCTCCTTTTGTGGTTTCAGACCGCCGAATCAGAAGAAATAACCTGCAGCGATTCGTGCGCCGCCGCCAGCGTGCGGTCAATATCCTGGGACGTGTGCGCCGCCGAGACGAAGGTGGCCTCAAACTGTGACGGCGCCAAAAATACTCCCCGATCGAGCATCTCGCGAAAAAATCTGGCGTATCTCTTGGTATCGGAGCGCTTGGCATCGGTGTAATTTCTCACCGGTTCCGGCGTGAAGAAGACCGTCGTGAGCGAGCCGATGGCATTGATCTGCGCCGGAATTCCGGCGTCTGCCAGTTCCGCGCGTAGTCCAAAAACAAGCCGCCGCGCCAGTTGCGTCATCTCATCGTACAACCCGGGCTTGGTGAGTTGTTTGAGTGCCGCAATTCCAGCGCGCATCGCCAGCGGGTTCCCCGCCAGCGTACCTGCTTGATACACCGGGCCGAGCGGCGCAACTTGGTTCATCAATTCCGCGCGCCCGCCATACGCTGCCACGGGAACCCCGCCACCGATGATTTTCCCGAGCGTCGTAAGATCCGCTTCGATGCCAAGAAGTTCCTGCACGGAGCCATTGTGCAGACGAAATCCCGTGATCACTTCGTCGACGATCAACAGCGCGCCGTTCTTCTTACTGATTTCGTGTAATCCCTTCAAGAATCCTGTCGCCGGGGGAACAACACCCATGTTTGCAGCGATGGGCTCGACGATGACCGCCGCGATCTTATCCTTGTGCTGGAGAAAAACGCGTTCGACCGCTTGGAGATCGTTATAGGGCACGTTCAACGTCAACGCAGCCAGCGCCGCTGGCACTCCCGGGCATTCGGCAATTCCAAGCGTAGCGAGGCCGGAGCCCGCCTGCGACAGGAAACTGTCTGCGTGTCCGTGATAGCAACCCTCGAATTTGACGATGAAGTCTCGCTTCGTCACTCCCCGCGCCAGCCGCACCGCGCTCATCGTTGCTTCCGTGCCGCTGGAGACAAAGCGAATCTTTTCAAGGAATGGAATCGCCTGCGTAATCAGCATGGCCAGCTCCAGCTCCAGCTCCGTCGTCACACCAAAACTGGTGCCTCGGCGCGCCTGGTCGGCAATCGCTTCGCTGATGGCGGAATTCGCATGACCCAGGATCATCGCGCCCCAGGAGCACACATAGTCG
>WNFH01004572.1_pt1 | contig 10003 bp, 7 predicted proteins | sample 5400411 | NCBI WGS metagenome assembly WNFH01 (sample SAMN13153347, study PRJNA577476) | soil metagenome | isolation source: 200 cm saprolite under Douglas fir tree site 2 hole 3 | place: USA:California | collected 2015-04-18
GATTGCCCTTTGGTCACGCGGAAGGCCTGCGGACGCCGGAGCCTTCTTCTCGCCAGTCAAGTGGAAGGGACACCAAGCCAGGAAATAGGGGTTCCCGGCCGTATCGTGGACGATTGCGGTTACGTACCACCACTCGGTAGTGGACTCGCTCTGTTTGCTATGCGGCTGCCACTCCTCGACGGGTGACCGAAGAGCGGGCTCTGTGACGCTGTAACTGAGTGTTGTCATATGGATGTTCTCCTTGTCTGCGTTCAAACACCTTCTAAATCCAGTATCTGTGCTCTTTACTTGGCAACCCTTATTCCAAGAGAGTGCCGCTACTAGTCCGCCGTCGCTATCAAGCCGACGCCTGTTTGCCGCTTTGCAGAAATGCCAGCAACTCCGCGTTGATCTGGTTCTTTAAGGTCGAGCACATGCCGTGGGGCCCGCCTGGAATGACCTTGAGCGTGGCCCCTTTTACGAGCTTTGCGGATAAGAGTGCTGAATCGGCAATCGGAACGATCTGGTCGTCGTCGCCATGAAGGACAAGTGTCGGCACGTCGATTTTTTTGAGGTCTTCAGTGAAGTCCGTTTCCGAAAAGGCCTTGATGCAGTCATAGGCAGCCTTGTGTCCGCACCACATTCCTTGCAACCAGAACGAATCCCGCAGGCCTTGGGAAACCTTTGAACCTGGCCGATTGGCGCCGTAGAACGGAGTGCTAAGGTCCTTGAAAAATTGCGACCGGTCATTGAGAACGCCAGCGCGGATTTGGTCGAAAACCTCGATGGACAATCCTCCAGGGTTGGCGGGCGTCTTCAGCATCAGCGGAGGTACCGCGCCGATCAGCACAGCTTTTGCCACGCGTTTCGAGCCGTGGCGACCGATGTAGCGCGCCACTTCTCCGCCCCCGGTCGAGTGTCCCACGTGGATGGCGTCCTTCAGATCGAGTTTCTCTACGACTTGCGCTAGGTCGTCTGCGTACGTGTTCATCTCGTTGCCTTCCCACGGTTGGCTCGAGCGGCCATGACCGCGCCGGTCATGCGCGATACAGCGGTAGCCGTGGTCGGCAAGAAACAGCATCTGGTCTTCGAAGGCGTCCGCGCTTAGAGGCCATCCGTGGCTGAACACCACAGGCTGCCCTTTGCCCCAGTCTTTGTAATAGATCGTCGTGCCGTCTTTGGTCGTGATCGTCGTCATCGAATTCTCTTCCTTTCTGTTTGTGTCCCTCGGAAATCCTGAGCTTTCCGCTGCTTCTGCGGCGAAAGGCGGGCGAGGCAGTGCGCCCGCCGCCACTATTGCGGTACCAGCGATCAATAATTCGCGTCGAGTTAGCCCGGCCATGGAAGAATCTCCTTATGTGTCCCTGTGATGGCAAATCACCGTTACTGTTCTCTTGTCTTTCGTCCTCTCGTGATCCACTCGCGGATATATGCCGGGCAATTCTTGAGCGTGATGTTGTTCGCTTCGCAGCGCTTGAGAAAACTGACCGCGTCTTGATCCACGAGGGTTAGATCTCTTAAGTCCAAGACGATGCGGCTACCGTCGGCCTCTTTGCCGACCAGCGTTTCCAACTCGCCCATGTTTTCTGTGTCCATTCGACCGCTCAGCTTAATGACCACCTCTCCGTTCTCTGTCCTCGTGATCCGCAGCACTGACCCTCTCCTGAGAATTCTTACTTCTGTGACGTCCGTCGGACACGCCTGTAATGGCAATCACAGCGCCAATGTTAAGTTGTTGAAACTAGGTACTTTGACGATCATCGAGGTTGCGAATTTTCGCAACGTTTGCGAAATTTCGGAACTGTGCCCTGGGGCTCGCTGAGGAAGGTGTTTAAATGCGATCTGCTGAGGGATTTGTAGTTTTGAAACTCTTCTTACTGATCTTCAGTGACCGAATCTTGGACTCCAGGGTAGACCCCGGTAAGCCGAGTTTGGTTGCAGCGCCTGATGGTCCGGACACCTGTCCTCCGCTTTCGCGCAGGGCAGCCTCAATCATCTCTTTCTCTTGGGCCGCAAGCTTTCGAGATAGCTCCAGTTGGCTTTTCGGCTCGCTTGTAAGAGCCCGCCGCGAAAGCCAACTCTCATCGACTGAGAAATTCTCTGTTTCGCACACAATTACCGATCGCTCGATGACGTTTTGCAATTCGCGAATATTGCCCGGCCAGGGGTACGACTGAAGCAGATCGAGGCTCTTTTCGTTCACTGCATGAAAGCTCTTTCCTGCTTTCTTTGCGTAACGATCAATGAAATACTCGACTAGCAGGGGAATGTCTTCTCGTCGTTCTCGCAGTGCAGGAATTTCAACCGGAAAAACGTTGAGCCGGTAAAACAGGTCGCTCCGGAACATGCCCGCATTGATGGCAGCCTCCAAATCGCGGTTCGTAGCAGCAATCACTCGAACATTCGTTCGAATGGATCCAGTTCCACCGACACGGTCAAACTCGTGTTCCTGCAGGACACGCAAGAGAGCGATCTGGGTCTCGGCAGGAAGCTCTCCGACCTCATCGAGGAAGATCGTGCCTCCTTCGGCCAGCTCAAAGCGCCCTAAGCGTCGCTGAGTTGCTCCCGTGAAGGCGCCCTTCTCATGCCCGAACAATTCTGACGCGATCAAGTCGCGCGGGATGGCTACACAGTTCACACTCACAAAGGGGCGTGAGGAGCGACGGGAACGCTTGTGAATGGCGCGGGCAACGAGTTCCTTGCCCGTCCCGGTCTCGCCGGTGACCAGAACGCTGGAGTCGGTCGGAGCGACCTTGGATATGCGGTAAAGCACCACCTGCAGGGGCGGCGAAGTTCCCACGATCTGCTCGAACATCGATGCTTCATCGATTTCTTCGCGCAGCGCAACGTTCTCGTTCTGAACTCGTTGCTCAGCCTGCTTGCGCTCCTCGATATCGGTCGCTGCGGCATACCAACGTGTGACGCGTCCCTGTTCATCTCGTAGCGGGTTCCAGCGGAAGAGAAACCAGCGATACTTCCCGTCTTTTCTCAGAAAACGTGCTTCGTATTCGTGTGGGAGGCCACTTAAGAATTTACTTTGAGTTTCGCTGGTCACGCGTTCCCAATCATCTGGATGATAATACTTGTGACGGTCGGAGCTCTGCCACTCCTCAAGAGTAAACCCGAAATAATCGAGCAGGGTTTGATTGGCATAAAGACGAGTGCGATCGCGATCAGGCCCTAGTACGGCGACTATCTGAGGCGTGAAATCCAAGATCTGTCGAAGCTCCATTTCGCTCCGTCGCAGCGTCTGTTCCGCGCGCTTCCGATCCTCAATGTCGATTGTCGTTCCGTACCATTTGACAATCTCTCCGCGCTCGTCACGCAGCGGCACAGCGCGATGCAGAAACCAGCGATACTCCCCGTCCTCAGCTCTTCGCAGGCGCGCTTCATTCTCGAACGGCCTCCCCGTAGCCAACGACGCTCGCCACTTTTCCACCTGGGTGGCGATGTCTGCGGGGTGAAACGCCGCCTTCCAACCAGCGCCTGACGTGTCCTTCAACGATATTCCCGTATATTCCTGCCACCGCTGATTCGCGAAATCGTTGTTCCCGTCCGGTAGTGCGGTCCATGCCATCGTGGGAATGGTTTCGATCACGTCGCGAAGGCGCTGTTCAGTTCGGCACAATGCTTCTTCCGCTCGCTGGCGTTCGGTCACGTCCATGTTGGTGCCGACCACTTCAACGACCTCGCCGGATGGGTTGAGAACAGGTGGCCTACAGAATGGATGTACTTGAGGCTACCATCCGGGAGATTGCATATCGGGCCATGATGATGGGGCGCATCGGACACTGCGAAACTCGCTCGTCGATGAGGCCCGCATCAGTTTGAATAACGTCAATGGTCGAATGTCGGATGCAAATTCCTGATAATTTTCGTTAATTCCTGAAATCAGCTCCCAGTCGGCATTTATTTTCCAGTTCACAAATCCGGAGGGAGAGTTTTGACGTTTATTAAATGGCTCCGAATGCGTTTCGTTCAACCGCGCGGCTCTTGACGGCCACCAGTTCACTGGCGCATGCTTGCCGTCACGGGTGTAAACGTCGTGGGTGCGAACGCGGATCAGCGTGAATCTGAGACGAGAACCCTCGGCGATGTGCTCTATGTCAATAAGAGTGAGGTTCGCGTATCCGAGCAGGACTGGGTCAGGCTCGTCCAATCCATGGCCGCAGGGGATGAGCTTGCGCTGCATTCGCTTTATGAACAGACGTATCGAATCGTTTTTACACTTATAGTGCGGATAATCAACAATCGCGAAACCGCCGAAGAAGTGACGCTCGATGTGTTCCACGATATGTGGCGAAGAGCGTCGACTTACGATCCTGCGGACGGACCGGTCGTCGGGTGGATTCTGAATCAAGCGCGCTCCAGGGCGATCGACCGGTTCCGGTTTGAACATCGGAAAAAACGGGTTAACAGTTATGTGGACAATCCACTTCCGACGACTGCGGGGAACGACCCACAACAGGCCTCCCAACTTGAGGAGCAGAGCCGCGTCCTGCGAAATGCCCTGGAAGTTCTCACGCCGGAAGAGCGCCGGGTTATTGAAACCGCATTTTTCTCCGAGTTGACTTACCACGAAGTGGCAACAAAGTTGAATCAACCCCTCGGAACCGTCAAGACACGAATCCGTTCCGGACTTGGCAAACTTCGACAGGCGCTTGCCGAGACATTGAAGGGCCTATGAATTCGAAATCGGGTCAACACGATCGAGAGCACCTGGATTTAGTGTTCCTGTACGCCCTGCAGGCCCTCCCTTCGAGCGAAATTCCCGTCGTGGAAGCTCATATCTCCTCGTGTGTGGACTGCCGCCACGAAATCGAGACCCTGCGTCCGATTATCGGCTCCTTTGTCTCCTGGCCAACCGATGTGCTGCGGCCATCCATATCGCTGTGGGAGCGCCTTGCGCAGCGAATCGCAGAGGAGACCGGCAAGGAGCCTGTCTTACCGCCATCACAACTACCAGCTAAACCGGAATGGGAAGAAGTGGCGCCTGGCATCTCCTGCAAACTGCTCGCGACCGATATGGAGAAAAACCGCGTCAGCATGTTGGTACGGCTCGCGCCGGGAACCGACTATCCGCGTCACCGCCACGCCGGAGTCGAAGAACTGCATCTGCTTCACGGCGAGCTGATGATCGATGACAGGAAGCTTTATCCCGGCGATTACAACCGGGCCGAGGCCGACACCGTTGATTATCGTGTATGGAGCGAAACCGGCTGCACGTGCGTTCTCCTTACGTCGATTGAAGACGTACTTCTTTGATTTCTCGTTGCCTATTCCGGCTATGACCGTACGTCCGTGAGTTTCAGCAACTTCAATATTAATGCCACTACCTGATGCTCGCCTGGAAATTGACACGAGCTCTCACCATCTTGTGCCCGTCAGCGTGTTGCTGCAGTGCAAAGCGAGCGCGGAGGATCAAATCGCTGCGATGCTTTGACTGGCGGAAAGGTCTGGTCGCTAGGCATCGCCTTCCTCTTATGATCCTGCCGGGACGTAAACGCTAGTTGCCGTCAGAAAGGCTCTGGCTATTGGCATCTTGTCGGCGATCCCGACATTGGAGAATTTGGATTGGAGAGGCTCCTGCTCACGAGGCAGGCGCGTCCCTCATCCTCGGAGGAGTCTTGGGGTTCATACCGGTAGGAGAGTGGATGATTTCGCCGGCGACGATTATCGACGTTGGTATTTTCACCCACTGTCGCTGGATCTGGATGGCCGCGCTATTGGACATCTGGAGAATGGGGCAGCGGACTCACACTCCGATGTCAAACTCTCTGCCACAGCACGTCACCATTCGTCCCACCACGTCAAAGTCCCAAAGCTCGAACGAGTTTATGCGCCACGTTGCGCCCCCTCGCGTCACCAATTGTCGATTATCAACGGACACTAAATCAGCCACCGAGAGAATTCATCGAGAATCGCCTCAAGTTCCAGGTGCGTGCTAAGCCTTTTGAATGTAAGATGTTGCGAACACGTAGGGCCCGTAGCTCAGCTGGTTAGAGCAGCGGACTCATAATCCGTTGGTCCCAGGTTCGAATCCTGGCGGGCCCACCAACGAACTTCTAACTCCTGATTTTTCCGGAAAGATTCAATTCGCCGGCGATTTCTTTGTTTGTCCAGCCCTTCGCGACAAGGATTACGAGTTGCTGCTGCCTGCGTGTCACCGCAGTGGCGCGTAAGCACTCTAGAATGTAAGCCCTGTGGAATAGCCTGGCATACGAACCATATCCAGGTCGCTTCCAGCGTGCCTCTGCAACTCGTCGTCACGGCAAAAGCCGCGGTCCGAGGAATTCGGTTGGTTAACTAGTGCGCTCCGATCTGTCCGTCGGCCTTGACTTGGCTGATTGGGGAGTCACAATAGAAGTCCCTTCCAGATTACTCCTCTGGCCTAAGACTGCCCTATTCCCAGTTGAAAGCCGACCAGCGGAGTTGGCTAGTCACCCTTGAGGCTGAGAGAGAGCTCTTGGGTTCCCCATATCAAAGAAAGGCCGAGATATGACCTCGCCTGATCTCGTAATGGTCGGCTCGTACGACTTCCGTCTTGTCGCCCTGTCTGTTGTCATCGCTGTGCTGGCTTCCTACGCGGCTCTCGACCTCGCGGGAAGAGTAACCTCGGCGCGAGGCGGGGTTCGCAGTCTGTGGTTGATCGGGGGCGCTACGGCGATGGGAATTGGCATATGGTCAATGCACTATGTGGGGATGCTCGCCTTCCGCCTGCCGGTTCCGGTCCAATACGACTGGCCGACAGTATTGGTTTCGCTCCTGGCTGCCATTTTCGCATCTGCTGTCGCGCTATTTGTCGTGAGCCGGGAGAAGATGGGTCTCTTTCGGGCCGTAGTCGGCAGCGTCTTCATGGGTGGCGGAATCGCGGGCATGCACTACATCGGTATGGCCGCGATGAGGCTACCGGCTATGTGCCACTATTCTCCCGTGATCGTAACGATTTCGGTGCTTCTGGCAATCGTGATTTCTTTGGTTGCCCTATGGCTGACATTTCGCTTTCGAGGAGAGACAAAATCGGGGGGGTGGCGGAAGGCTCTGAGTGCAGTAGTCATGGGAGCAGCCATTCCCGTCATGCACTACACGGGCATGGCGGCAGCCAGTTTCACATCTTCCACGTCTATGAACGGCGACCTCTCACACGCGCTCAGCATATCTTCGCTGGGCTTATCCGGCATCATCATTGTTACATTCATGGTTCTGGCGCTTACCCTCCTAACCACGATAACGGACAAGCGATTTTCAGCTCAAGCATTGGAACTGGAATCCAGCGACAGGCGCTACCGCCAGATCGTTGGAACAGCCCTGGATGCAATTGTTGGAATGGATTCAAGAGGGTTAGTCGTGGATTGGAATGCGCAGGCGGAAGCTACCTTCGGATGGTCCCGTGATGAGGCCATGGGCCAAGTTCTTGCCCAAATGATCATTCCTGAGCGCTATCGTGCCGCCCACGAAAAAGGCCTTCGGGACTTTCTTGTCTCAGGCCAAGGCCCAGTTCTGAACAAGCGGATTGAGATCACCGGGCTGCACCGGCATGGACACGAATTTCCCATAGAGCTATCAATCTCGGCAATGCAGTGGGGCCAAACTCATCTGTTCAATGCGTTTGTCCGCGACATCACCGAGCGCAAGCGGGCGGAGAACAAGTTCAAGGGTCTTTTGGAGTCGGCGCCAGACGCTTTCATTATCGTTAACCGGAAAGGGGAAATCGTTCTCGTGAATTCGCAGGCTGAGAGACTGTTCGGATATTCGCGAACAGAATTGTTGAACCAAAAGGTCGAGATGCTCCTGCCCGAACGCTTCCGGGGACAACACCCGCATCACCGAACCGGATTTTTCGCCGACCCCAAGGTCCGTCCGATGGGCGCAGGCTTCGAACTGTACGGATTGCGCAAGGACGGAAGTGAATTTCCCGTGGAAATCAGCCTCAGCCCGTTCGAGGCGGAGGAAGGTGTTCTTGTCTCCAGTGCGATTCGCGATATCACCGAGCGCAAGCGGGTGGAGGCTGAGCTCAAGAGCGCCAAGGAGGCCGCCGAAGCGGCCAGCGAGGCAAAGAGCACGTTCCTTGCAACAATGAGCCACGAGATTCGTACGCCCATGAACGGTATCCTTGGTATGACTGAGTTGGTCTTGGATACCGACCTCACACTCGAGCAGCGGGATAACTTGGGGCTTGTCAGGCTATCGGCTGAATCGTTGCTCTTGATCATTAATGACATCTTGGATTTCTCCAAAATCGAGGCTGGCAAGCTGGAGCTCGAATCAATTCCGTTTGATCTCCGCGAGAGTCTCGGCGAGACAATGAAGTCACTAAGTGTTCGCGCGCATCAGAAGGGTCTGGAACTAATTTACGATGTTCAACCCGACGTCCCCGAGGCGTTGCTTGGTGATCCCGGGCGGATTCGCCAAGTTCTTATCAACCTGGTTGGAAACGCAATCAAGTTCACCGAACATGGAGAAGTCTTTGTCAACGTGGAAGAGGAATCCCACGAAGCGGCTGTCACCCGTCTGCACTTTGCAGTGAAGGACACTGGTATAGGCGTCCCGGCTGATAAGCAAGACAAGATCTTTGATGCATTCTTGCAGGCCGATGGCTCCATGGCCCGAAAATACGGCGGCACTGGGTTGGGGCTGACGATCTGCACGAAACTTGCGGCGATGATGGGCGGAGACATACGGCTAGAGAGTCAGCCTGGCCAAGGCAGCACGTTTCACTTCACGTTCCCCCTAGCTGTTCAGGACAAGCCGTCTCTACGGACGGCCGCTGTTCAACCGGAGCAGTTGCGCAATTTGCATGCTCTCATCGTGGACGACAACTTCACAAACCGGCGAGTTTTGGGCGGGATGCTAACTCGTTGGGGCATGAAGCCGACAGCAGTCGAGGGTGGCCGCGCTGCACTTCAGGCACTCGAAGTCGCCAAGAGCACCGGCCGTCCCTTTCCTCTTATCCTCTTGGATGGACAGATGCCGGAGATGGACGGCTTTGCCCTAGCTGAAAGGATAAAGAAAGACCCGGAGCTGGTCGGCGCCACCGTCATGATGCTTACTTCGGTTGGACACTTAGGGGACGCGGCTCGTTGCCGGGAACTCGGAATTTCCGCCTACCTTGTGAAACCTATACGGCAGGGAGAGCTGTTGGAGGCGATATGTAATGTCTTGAATCTGACAACTCAGAAGAAAGTCCCATTAGTTACCCGGCATACGTTGCGAGAGGCCAGGAGCCGGCCACGAGTCCTATTGGCGGAAGACAACGCCGTAAATCAAATGCTCGCACTCCGTCTTCTCGAAAAGCGGGGTTACATCGTTTCAGTCGCAGGCGACGGTCGGCAAGCCCTGGCTGCTCTTGAGAAGGAGGACTTTGATATCGTCCTGACGGATGTCCAAATGCCGGAAATGGACGGTTTCGAGGCCACTACGATGATTCGGAAAAAGGAGAAGTCGACTGGCAAGCACATGCCGATCATTGCTATGACCGCCCATGCCTCCAAAGGAGATCAGGAGCGATGCCTCGCAGCGGGCATGGACGCCTACATTTCAAAACCGATTCGGACGAATGAGCTGTTCGCAACGATGGAGAGGCTTCTAGGCGACGGCAAGAAGGCAGGTGCGTCCCATGAGTTTGCGACCACAGAGAAATTGAAACATCGGGGCGAAAAGCCCATTCAGGCAGAGGCCAAGACGAAGTTCTAGAAGGCCAAACTTCAAGGAAGCCAAGGCCAGGTTCATAGGCACGCCACATCGGCCATTAGGATGCGGACTCACCACTGAGAAGGAAGGTCCTACCGCAGTAGGCCATACGCCCGGACCGTTTCCACGGCTTCGTAGCGGTGCCCGGCGTGCACTTGACGGAGAATCCGATGCATGTGGTTCTTGACGGTTTGTTCGGAAAGATTCAATTCGCCGGCGATCTCTTTGTTCGTCCGGCCCTTCGCGACGAGGGTTACGAGTTGCTGCTGCCTGCGCGTCAATCCGAGTCTTACTCTTGCCTGGTAAATCGAGATTACCTCTGATTGCTTGGAGA
>WNFH01004576.1_pt1 | contig 10001 bp, 7 predicted proteins | sample 5400411 | NCBI WGS metagenome assembly WNFH01 (sample SAMN13153347, study PRJNA577476) | soil metagenome | isolation source: 200 cm saprolite under Douglas fir tree site 2 hole 3 | place: USA:California | collected 2015-04-18
CGGCCGACCGCACGAAGGACACGGCGACGTAGTCCACGCCATGCGCGACACCGAAGCGCAGATCCTCGCGGTCCTTGTCGGTGAGACACGACACGGGCAGCGGCATCCCGGGCACCGCCACGCCCTTGTGGTCGGACACGACCCCGCCCGCGGTGACGCGGCACACTGCCGTGTGGCCGTCCGTCCGCTCCACGGTCAGCTGGATCATGCCGTCGTCCATCCACAGCTGATCGCCGGGCTTGAGGGCAGCGATCAACTCCGGATGATCGAGCGAGGCACGCTCGGACGTGCCGAGCACCGGCTCGGCGGCGAGGGTGAACAGCTCCCCCGTCAGGAGCATGGCGCGCCCGCCGATGAAATTCCCGAGCCTTACCTTGGGCCCTTGCAGGTCCTGGATGATGGTCACGGGGCGCGCCCCCTCGGTCTCCCCTTCGCGGAGGGCGCGGATGACGGCCTCGTGTTCCTCATGAGTGCCGTGCGAGAAATTCAGCCGCGCCACGTCCATGCCCGCCTCGACGAGCTTGCGCAGCATGGCCGGGTTCCGGCTGGCCGGTCCGATGGTGCAGATGATGCGTGTGCGTCTCATTTTACTCAGCCTTCGCCTCGCCGCTGATCGACTCAGCTTTCGCCTCAGGGCTACGCCCTTCAGCTCGAGTTGCCACGCCTGCGGGATCGACCCAGCCCTCGCCTCGCGACGGCCGTGGGCCGCCGCTCTGCTCGAACTCCGGGCAGCGTCTCAGCTCGAAAGGCCCACCAGCACTCGCCTCGCCGCTGATCTATTTGGGCCTCGCCTCACGGCTTCGCCCCTCAGCTCGAACTGCCACGCCTGCGGGATCAATCCAGTCCTCGCCTCGCGACGCTCGTGCCTGCGGCAGCTCGGCTGTGTCTCGGCTCGAAAATCTTTCTCAGCCCTCGCCTCAGGGCTACGCCCTTCAGCTCGAAGTGCCACGAAAAACTCTCTGGAGGATCTGGCCGGTGAAGGACTTGCTCGCCTGGCGGCAGACGTCCTCAGGGGTGCCCGTGGCCACGACGCGGCCGCCCTCGTTGCCGCCCTCAGGGCCGAGATCGACGATCCAGTCCGCCGTCTTGATGACGTCCACGTTGTGCTCGATGATCACCACGGTATTGCCCTGGTCCACGAGCTGGTTGAGGACCTCCAGGAGTCGCCGGATATCGGCGAAATGCAGACCGGTGGTGGGCTCGTCCAGGATGTAGAGCGTCCGGCCGGTGGCCCGGCGGCTGAGCTCCGTGGCCAGCTTGACGCGCTGAGCCTCGCCCCCTGACAGCGTGGTCGCCGACTGGCCGAGGCGGATGTAGTCGAGACCCACGTCGTGGAGCGTCCGGAGCTTCTGCTTGATGGAGGGCACGGGCTCGAAGAACTCCAGCGCCTCCGCCACCGTCATGGCGAGCACCTCGGCGACGTTCCGGCCCTTGTAGCGCACTTCGAGCGTCTCCCGGTTGTAGCGCTTGCCCTTGCACACCTCACAGGTGACGTAGACGTCCGGAAGGAAATGCATCTCGATCTTGACGAGCCCATCGCCCTGACAGGCCTCGCAGCGGCCGCCCTTGACGTTGAATGAGAAGCGTCCCGGCTGGTACCCGCGCATCCGCGCGTCCGAGGTGCGGGCCATGAGGGTCCGGATCAGGGTGAACACGCCGGTGTAGGTCGCGGGATTCGAGCGCGGCGTTCGGCCGATGGGGGACTGATCGATGTCGATGACCTTGTCGAGGTGCTGGGCCCCCTCGATGCGGTCGTGCTCGCCGGGACGGTCTTGCGCCCGGTGGAGCATCTGGGCCAGGGCCCGGTACAGGATGTCGTTGACCAGGGTGGACTTGCCCGAGCCCGAGACGCCCGTCACCGCCGTGAAGGTCCCGAGCGGGAGCTTGACCGCCATGCCCTTGAGATTGTGCTCGCGCGGGTTGTGGATGATGACGTGCTTGCCATTGGGCGAACGACGCGTGGCCGGCACGGCGATCTTCTCGGCGCCCGAGAGGAACTTGCCCGTGAGGGAGGCGGGATGGGCGGCGATCTCCTCCGGGGTCCCCACGGCTACCACATGGCCACCCAGCTCGCCCGCCCCTGGCCCCAGGTCGACCACGAAGTCCGCCGCGCGGATGGTCTCCTCGTCATGCTCGACCACCAGCACCGTATTGCCGAGATCGCGCAACCGCTTGAGGGTGTCGAGCAGTCGCGTATTGTCGCGCTGGTGCAGCCCGATGCTGGGCTCGTCGAGGATGTACAGCACGCCGACGAGGCTCGAGCCGATCTGGGTGGCCAGCCGGATCCGCTGCCCCTCGCCCCCCGACAAGCTCGCGGCCGGGCGGTCGAGGGTGAGATAGTCCAGGCCCACATGGGCGAGAAAGCCCAGCCGCTCCTTGATCTCCTTGAGCACGCGACGGGCGATCTGGGCATCCCGCTCCGAAAGGGTCAGGGTGTCGAAGAACTGCCGCGCCGCCTTGATGGGGAAGCGCACCACGTCGGCGATGGACCGCCCCGCGATCTTGACGGCCAGCGTCTCTGGCCTGAGGCGGGAGCCCTGGCACGTGGGACAGTCGCGCAACGCCATGAAGCGCTCCAGGTCCTGCCGGATCTCCGGCGAGAGCGTCTCCTTGTAGCGCCGCTCGAGGATGGCCACGGCGCCTTCGAAGCCATCGCCCGGCTCTCCGTGCAAGATGATGTCGCGGGTCTTCTTGGGCAGCTTCCCCCAGGGGGTCTCGAGGTCGAATCCGTACCGCCGCGCCAGCACCTGGAGTGTTTGCTTGAAGGCCGAGCCGCCCGTCCCCACCCACGGCACCAACGCGCCCTCCTTGAGCGAGCGGTGCGCGTTGGGCACGACGAGGGCGGGATCGATCTCGTAGCGCGACCCGATCCCCCCACAATCGGCGCACGCCCCGTAGGGATTGTTGAACGAGAACATGCGCGGCGACACCTCGGGAAAGGACACCCCACAGGCCGCGCAGGCCAGCCGCTCCGAGAAGAGGAACGAGGGCCCCTCCACGGCCTCCACCTGCACGACCCCATCGGCCAGGCGCAGGGCCGTCTCCAGCGAATCGTTGAGCCGCGAGCCCAGATTGTCGCGGATGACCAGCCGATCCACCACGACCTCGATGGTGTGCTTCTTGGTCTTGGCGAGCTCGATCTCCTCCGAAAGCTCCCGGAACTGGCCGTTCACGCGGACGCGGACATAGCCCTGGCGCCTGAGGTCGAAGAAGAGCTTGCGGTACTCGCCCTTGCGTCCGCGCACGACGGGCGCGAGCACGAGCAGGCGCGTCCCCGCGGACAGCCCCATGACCCGGTCGACCATCTGCTGAACCGTCTGGGCCGAGATGACGGCGCCGCAGCTCGGGCAATGCGGCACCCCGATCCTGGCGAAGAGCACGCGCAGGTAATCGTAGATCTCCGTCACCGTCCCCACCGTCGAGCGCGGATTCTTCGAGGTGGTCTTCTGCTCTATCGAGATGGCGGGCGACAGGCCCTCGATGGAGTCCACATCGGGCTTCTCCATCTGCTCGAGGAACTGCCGCGCGTAGGCGGAGAGCGATTCGACGTACCGCCGCTGCCCCTCGGCATAGATGGTGTCGAAGGCGAGCGAGGACTTGCCCGAGCCGGAGAGCCCCGTGAGGACCACGAGCTGGTCGCGGGGGATCTCGAGATCGATGGACTTGAGGTTGTGCTCACGCGCGCCGCGGATGACTATCCGGTCATTGGCCATGGACGTCCCATTCTAGCTCGGGCCGGCGCGGCGAGCGAGCCAGAGCACGAGAGCAGCGGCGGGCGCGGCCGCCACCACCGGATAGGCCAGGACGAGGCTGGGCCAGCCATCCCCCGACCCTGTTCCCAACCCTGCCCCCAACCCTGCCCCCAACCCTGCCCAATGTCCCGCCACGGTGAGCGCCCCGAAGACGGCGAGCCCGACGAGACCGGCCACGATCCCCACGGCGGGCTGGTTCTCGCGCGGCGGCCAGAGGAGAGCGGGGCCGAGCGCCGATCCCGCAAGGCCCAGCGCCCACAGCGTGAGCAGCCAGGGGTCGGCAGGCCAGAGGCTCGCCAGGGCGGCCGCGCCAAGAATGGCTGACCAGAGACCGAGGTCGTGGCCGATCTCACCGCCCCCCGTGACGTCGAGCGCGCCCAGGCGCTCGCGCAATGCCACCGTCGAGGCGAGGAAGCTCAAGAGCCCCGCCATGGGCAGGAACGCGGGGAGCACCCGATCCCCCGAGGCCGCGCTCGATGCCAGGGGCGGTGGACGCATGAGGCGCTCGATGCTCACCCCTCCCAGGAAGATATCCGGCGCTCCCAGAGCACAGTAGATCGACCAGCCCAGACCCCAGGCAAAGGCCACCACGAGGCAGCCTCCGCACAGCGCCATCTGCCGTCGCGACAGGCGGCCCGAGATGCCGAAGCCCAGGAACCCCAAGGCGCCGGCGATGACGGTGACGAGAAGTCCCCACCGGCGCCACCCATCGCCGCGCCGGCCGTCGGCCCAGGCTATCCCGGATCGGGGCGCCCCCGGCACCGCCTTGCCGGCCTCGAAGCGGAGCCGCGCTCCCGGTGTCCAGGTCAGCTCATCGCCCGGGCGCACCATGACGGACTGTCCCGCCTGAAGCTCCCAGTCGGTGTCGGACACGCGAGCCCCGTCGCGGGCGCGGACGTGGAGCGTGGCGGGCGTGACCGCGATCACGCGGTGCTCTTCCTCGAAGAGAAGGGCGCTTGGCCCGCGGGCGGGGCGGACCTCGCGACCCTCCGTCACCCACGGACTCTCGGCGGGGAAGCGGAAGGCCGGCTGCGAGGCGAGACGCACCCAGGCGCCGAGCGGACCAATGTGGGCGTCGCGGGCCAGCACGGCCAGCGGCAGCAGCGCGGCCACGAAGGCCGTCCCCAGCAGCCAGGGCAGAAGGCGGCCCGCTCCCCGCCAGAGCACGAGGAGCCACGCTCCGCCCGCCGCCGCGGCAATGCCCTGCCATCGAGGCAGGCCCAGCCAGGACGCCGCATCGGCAGCGAGGGCGAGATTGGCCCAGAGCATGAGGCCGACGACGAGGAGCAGAACCACGACAGGGAAGAGCGTATCGCGGCCGCCGGGGACCGCCCGGGCGCCTCTCGTACACAGGACGAGGAGCGGCGCCACCACGAAGAGAAGACCGGCCCAGACGCCGTCGGGCCCACCCTCCACGACAAGCGTCGGCACGGCAAGCCATACCACCGGCGTCAGCCACAGGGCCAGGATGCGGGCCGTGGTCAACGGTGCAGCACCACCGCCACCAGCCACGCCAGCGCGGGGGCGACGAAGGCGCCATACCACCAGAGAACGGAGACTCCCGCCACCCGGATCATCCCCGCGTCCGACGGGAGGGCCGCGATGATCGGGAAGCCGGCCAGCAAGAGCAGGAGCAGGGCCGAGCGCGCGGGTCTCACGGCAGGCCGCATTATAGCGAATCGGGTTAGAATGACCGAGGCTCTGAACCCGATCTCAGGAGAGGATATGACCGAGCGAATCCAACATGTCCTGGTTGTCACGGCGCACCCCGACGACTCCGAGTTCGGGGCGGGCGGCACCGTGGCCGCGCTCACGCGCGAAGGCAAGACTGTCACCTACTGCATTCTCACCAACGGCGACAAGGGCTCGAGCGACCGCACCATGACGCCGGAGCGCCTGGTCAAGATCCGCGAGGAGGAGCAGCGGAACGCCGCCAGGGTGCTGGGCGTGGAGACGATCGACTTCCTCGGCTTCCCCGACTGTGAGCTCGAGAACACCCGGGAGACGCGCATGGCGGTAACGGGCGCCATCCGGCGTCATCGGCCGGACCTGATCATCTGCCAGAACCCGAACCGTACGAAGAATTTCGGCGCGTCACACCGTGATCACCGGGTGTCCGCGGACATTCTCTTGGACTGCGTCTATCCGCTCGCACGTGACCACATGGCCTTTCCCGAGCTCCTGGCCCAGGGCCTGGAGCCGCACAGGGTCAAGGAAGTGCACATGATGTGGTGGGACGATCCCGAGATCGTGGTCGACATCTCGGAGACCATCGACCTCAAGATCAAGGCCCTCCTGTGCCATGTCAGCCAGATCAAGGACGTGGCGGGCATGGAGAAGCGCGTCCGCGAGCGCAATGCCGAGCTCGGGAAGAGCAAGGGCTATGCGTTCGCCGAGACCTTCGATCGCGTCGTGATCGATCGCTAGCCGGCTCGCAGTGCTTTTAAGGTGCCCTCACCGCGGAGGACATCCTGGATGGCCGAACCGTGGCAGTTCGAGCCGAGCGGCAAAGCCGCGAGGCGAGGCCCGAGTAGGACGATGGCGACCACGCTCGTAGAGCTCATGGGGCGGAGGGTCGCGGCGGAGCCGGACGCTCCGTATTTCCACGTCTACGATGAGACGGTGACCTACGGCGCCCTCTGGCGCGAGAGCGCGCGCTATGCGGCCGGGCTGCGCCGGGCCGGCATCGACCAAGGCGACAAGGTCTGCCTCGTCTATCCCACCTGCAAGGAATTCTTCTTCACCTTCTTCGGTTTGCTCCGGATGGGCGCTGTGCCCGTGCCGATCTACCCGACCCTCGGCGTGGAGGGCACGGCCAACGTGTTCCGGGACTCCGAGGCCAAGGCCGTGGCCACCATCGGCTGGTTCCGCAAAGGCGTCGAGGAGAGCCAGGCGGGGGCGAGCAACGTCCGCCATGTCCTCGAGCCCCAGGACCTCGAGGTCGACGATGCGGCGTCCGCCTTTCCCACGGTCACCGAGGACGAGACGGCCTTCATCCAGTACACGTCGGGAAGCACGGGCACCCCGCGCGGGGTGGTCTTGAGTCACGCCAACGTCACCCGGACCGTGGCCTTCATGGCCGAGGCCGCGCAGCTCACCCGCGACGATGTCGTCGTCTCGTGGCTGCCCCTCTATCACGACATGGGCTTGATCGGCTGCGCCTTCACGCCGCCCTCCATTGGGGCCCCCCTCTGGCTCCTGCCCCCCGACCTCAAGAATCCGCGGGTCTGGCTCGAGCTCGTGACCAAGGTGCGCGCGACCTTCACGGTCTCCCCGGATTTCGGTTATCGGAACTGTGTGCGGAATATCGGCGACATCTCGGGGATAGACCTCTCGTCCCTCAAGCAGGCGCTTTCCGGCGCCGAGCCCGTCCGCCTCAGCACCATCCAGGCCTTCGAGGAGAAGTTCGGCGCCGAGAACCTCATCACTCCCTGCTATGGCCTGGCCGAAGCCACTCTGGCCGTGGCCATCTGGCCGCGCAAGACGCCCCTGCGTCTCGACTCGTCCGGCAAATTCCTCTCGGTGGGCCCGCCCTGCCGTGGCGTCTCCGTCAAGATCACGACCGAGGCAGGCGAGGCGCCCGCCGGCACCGAAGGGGAGATCAGCGTCAAGAGCCCCGGCATCATGCAGGGGTATTACCGGAACGCCGAGGCGACGCGGGAGGTGCTGGGGCCCGACGGATGGCTGCGCACGGGCGATCTCGGCTTCCTCGATCGCGAGGGCTTTCTCTTCATCACGGGCCGCGTCAAGGATCTCATCATTCTGGGAGGCGAGAACCTCGTGCCCGCCGACGTGGAGGAGATCGTGGACCACATTCCCGGCGTGCGCTACTCCGCCGCCGTGGGTATCGAGAGCGCGCGCACGGGCAGCCAGCGCCTCCACGTGGTTGCGGAAGTGCGCGAAGCCGCCGAGGACACAGACCGACTGAGTCATCTCGTGCGCGAGATCGTCCAGCGCGTTCACCGGGGCCGCGGACACCGCCCCGCCCGCGTGCTGCTCGTCAAGCCGAGCACCATCCCCAAGACCTCGAGCGGCAAGATCCAGCGCTCCCGGCTCGGCGCCATGATCACGGGCAACGAGCTGGGCGAGCGGATCGTGTACGCTTCGGGCGGTCAACGGGAATAGAAGCGGAGCCGCTCACGTGGAATTCGGATGTCATTTGCCCGTCTTCGGCCCCCTGGCCACTCGGGCAAACCTGCTGGCCTTCGCGCGCGAGATGGAGCGGCTCGGCTACGACAGCCTGTGGGCCAGCGATCACGTCGTGGTGCCCTATACCATCGCCTCGCGCTATCCCTATAGCCCCACCGGTCAGTTTCCCCTCCCGCCCGACTCAACTTTTCTCGAGCCCCTGACCGCCCTCGGCCTGGTCGCGGGCGTCACCGAGAGGGCGCGGCTCGGCACCACCGTCCTCGTCCTCCCTCACCGCCACCCCGTGCTCGCGGCCAAGATGCTCGCCACCCTCGATCACCTCTCGGGGGGGCGCGTCATCCTGGGCGCGGGCGTGGGCTGGATGCGCGAGGAAATCGAGATCCTGGGCGCGCCCTTCGACGAGCGCGGGGCCTGGTCTGACGAGGCGATCCGGATCATGCGCGCCTGCTGGCGGGAGGAGCGCACCAGCTTCCACGGCCGCTTCTTCGACTTCGATGCCATCGGCTGCTTTCCCAAGCCCGTGCGCGGGGATATCCCCATCTGGATGGGCGGGCACGCGAAGCCCGCCCTGCGGAGAATCGTCGCGCTGGCCGATGGCTGGCACGCCGCCTTTCCAACCGCGAAAGGCATGGAGGAGGGCATCACCCTCCTCAAGCAGGAGTGCGCGGCCCAGGCCCGGCGCTTCGAGGATTTGACCATCACGCTCCGGGCGGGCCTCAGCATAAGGGACAGCCCCGGCGGCCCGGACCGCCGAGCGTTCCAGGGCACGACCGAGCAGATCGTGGAGGACCTCCGCCACTTCCAGGCCCTCGGGGTCCGCCACGTGCTCATGGAGGCGCGCTATCGGGATCTCGACGACATGGTGCGCACCTTCAGGATCTTCGCGCGGGACATCCGACCGCGGGCCGCGGATTAGCCACCGTGGATTTCGGCTGGCACCTGCCCTGCTACGGTCCGCTCGCCACGCGTGACAATCTCCTCCGCGTGGCCACGGAGGCCGAGCGGTTCGGCTTCGAGTCGGTCTTCGTATCCGATCACGTGGCCTTGCCCTTCGAGCAGAAGACGCCCTACGGCTCCGACCACTCCGGCGTCTTCCCCATTCCGCCCACCGGCGCCTTCCTGGAACCTCTCACCGCCCTGGCCCTCGTCGCCTCCGTCACCGAGCGCGTGCGGCTCGGCACCACCGTCCTCGTGCTCCCGCACCGTCACCCCGTGCTCCTCGCCAAGACCCTCGCCACTCTCGACCACCTCTCGGACGGCCGCGTCATCGTGGGGGCGGGCGTCGGCTGGATGCGGGAGGAGATCGAAGTCTTCGGCGTGCCCTTCGAGCGGCGGGGGGCCTGGAGCGACGAGGCACTCAACGCCATGAAGCGCTGCTGGGCGGACGAGCGCTCCAAGCACATCGGTGAGTTCTTCCGCTTCGACGACGTCGGCTGCTTCCCGAAGCCGCGCCAGAAGCCCTACCCGCCCCTCTGGATCGGAGGCGGCGGCGCGGCCGCCTTCCGGCGCGTCGCCCGCTTCGGCGACGGCTTTCACGCCGCCTGGTCCGCCCCGGAGGTGATGGGCGAGCAGATCCGCGAGGTCTTCAAGGAGTGCGAGAGAGTCGGCCGTCTCGGCACCGACCTCGTCTTCTCCGTCCGCGCGGGCTATGGCATCCGCGACGAGCCGCGGCAGGACGGCCGGGCCAACCTCCTGGGTCCTCCCGCCTTCATCGCCGAGCAGATCGCCCGCTACGCCGATGTCGGCGTGAGCCACATCGTCCTCGAAGCCCGCATGCGCGACCTCGGCGAGCACCTCACCCTCCTCCACCGCTTCGCCGAAGACATCCGCCCCCTCACCGAAACGTAGTTCGGTCGCGCGCGGCCGCGCGGGCAGCCGGGTGGGGGAGGGGCGCGTTCCCTCGGAAGCGAATCCGACGAGCCGTGGCGCGCCCCGAAGCGCAGGGCGCCTCCGCCCCGCGAGCCGTCCTGCGCAGCAGGGCGGCGAGCGCAACCCCCGTCTCGGGGGATGGGGGGCAGGCGGAGGCGCCCGAGCGAGGTGGCGCGCGAGGCGAGGAGGTTTGAGCGGACGACGGCACCCTGCCCCCTGCCCCACCCGGCG
>WNFH01006274.1_pt1 | contig 10000 bp, 8 predicted proteins | sample 5400411 | NCBI WGS metagenome assembly WNFH01 (sample SAMN13153347, study PRJNA577476) | soil metagenome | isolation source: 200 cm saprolite under Douglas fir tree site 2 hole 3 | place: USA:California | collected 2015-04-18
CCTCGTTGTACGCGATCACCGTGGGCGACATGCCGATCGCGGCGAAGGTGCGGCTCCAGATCGGCGCGCCCTGCACGCGCACCTTGAGGTTCTTCATCTCGGCCAGGTTGCGCACCGGCTTGTTGACGAAGATGTTGCGCGTTCCGCCGCCGGCGTAACCGATCAGCATCACGTCGGCCTTCTGCGCGATCTCGTCCGCGATCGGCTTCAAGAGGTCCGCGTCCAATACCTTGTTCCAGTGGTCGAGGTCGCGGAACAGGAACGGCGCATCGATGAACGGCGCCGCCTTCGAGAAGGTGGACATGTGCGCGGGCGACACGATGCCGTAGTCCACCGCCTTGCCCTGGTTCATGTAGGCGAAGTAGTCCTTCTCCAGCCCGAGCTCGCTGTTGCGGTGGAGCACGAAGTTGACCGGCTTGCCGTAGTACTTCCTGACCAGCTCCTCGAACCTGAGCAGTGCCTTGTTGAAGGCATGGTCGTCGTTGAACTGCACCGCGCCGTGCAGGGTGATGGTCTGCGCGATCGCGCTCGCCGCGAGGCCCGCCGTCAAAGCCGCGGCCGCCAGGGCCAGAACCTGTCTGCGTATCATGGTTGCCTCCTCGTCTCCTTGATGGTGATGCGCCACAGCGTGCGCGCATCATCCGGGTCGGTCAATCCGCCTTCGCGCCGGAAGCCCTAACGATGGGCTCGTAGGAAGCGTGGTCCTTGCGCACGAACGCGGCGAACTCCTCGGGCGAGGCGGAGATTTCAGGCTCCATCGCCTCGCGCGCAAGCTTCTCCGCGACCTGCGGCAGGCGCATTACCTTCGTGACGGACGCGTACAGGCGCTGCTTCACCTCGGGCCGCACCTTGGGCGGTGCCCAGATGCCCCACCAGCTTCCCAGGTCCATGCCCGGCACGCCCGCTTCCTCCATCCCGGGCACGCCCGGGACCATCGGCGAGGCCGCGCGCGTGATGAGCGCGAGCGGCACGAGCTTGCCCGCGCGGATCTGCGGCAGCACCACCGGCGTCGTGCCGATGATCACCTGCACGTCGCCCGCCAGCACCGCCTGCAGCGACGGCGCGCCGCCCTTGAAGGGCACGTGCTGCATGTCGATCCCGGCGATGCGGTTCAACTCCGCGCCGGCGAGGTGCTGCGAGGTGCCGTTGCCGGGCGAGGCGTAGAACCACTTGCCCGGCTCGCTCCTCACCTTGGCGATCAGCTCCTTCATCGAGCGGATTCCGCGCTGCGGCGTGACGCAGACGATGATGCTCATCAGCGCGACCTTGGTGATGGGTGTGAAGTCGCGGTGCGGATCCCACGAGAGGTTCTTGTACAGCCAGGGGTTGATCGCGTGGGTGAAATTGCCGGCGAGCAGGATGGTATAGCCGTCGGACGCGGCGCGCGCGACCTGCTCCGCGGCGATGTTGGAGCCGGCGCCGGGCTTGTTGTCCACCACTACCGGCTGGCCGATCTCCCGGCTCAGCTCGTCGGCGATGATGCGCGCGAGAAAATCGCCGCTGCCCCCGGGCGGAAATCCGACCACAAGGCGCAGCGGCCGGTCCGGATAGGCCTGCGCCCAGGCGGTCGCGATCGGAGCGATCGCCAGCAGAACCACGGCCAGGGCGCGACGCACGATGACGTACATGGGAGCCTCCTCCATCTGGACCTTGCCGCCTGTGGCGATACGATATACCGAAACTTGCTCACAGCGGATAAGATTCCACCACAGAATGGCAGGCAGGTTCGCAGCGATTTTCAAGACTTCGCGCGCCCTCGTGATGGCGGCCGCTGCCGCGGCCTGCACGGGAATTCCGTCGCCCGCCGGCGCGAGCCCCGAGCTGGTGAATGCGCTGAACGCCGTGCGCGCCAACGGCTGCGGCGGGCGATCCGGCGTCGCGCCCCTGCTGCGGGAGAACGCGCAACTCACGGAAGCCGCAAAACATGCCGGGCGCCTGCCTTTAGGGGACGCGCTGGCGGCAACGGGCTATCGCGCGAGCCGATCGGCGCTGATCCGGGTGCAAAGCGATCCCGGCGCGAAGTCCGTTGCCGACGTCATCGTGGCCGGTGACTCCTGCGCGTATCTGGTCGAGCCCGGCTTCAGGGAAATAGGCGTCCACCAGCAGACGCGGGAGACCTGGATCGTTCTCGCCGCGCCGTTTTCGCCGCCGGCCGCCGGAGCGTCGAACGCCGTGGCGGAGCGCGTGCTGGAACTGGTCAACCAGGCTCGCACCGAGGCGAGGGCGTGCGGCGACAAGCGCTTCGCCGCCGCAGGCCGGCTCGGGCTGAACGCCACTCTGAGCAGGACCTCGCTTGCGCACGCCGCGGACATGGCACGGCACAGCTATATGGCCCACACGGGCCGCGACGGCAGCACGCCTGCGGATCGCGCGACGCGCGCGGGATACAGGTGGCGCTCCGTGGGCGAGAACATCGCCGCCGGTCAGACCACTCCGGAGGCGGTGGTCGAGAGCTGGATAAAGAGCCCGCCGCATTGCGCCAACCTGATGGCCCCGCAGTTCACCGAGATGGGCGTGGCTTACTCGGTCGACAGGGCCAGCAAGGCCGGCATCTACTGGGCGCAGCTCTTCGGCACGCCTCGCTAGGTACATAATCCAGGTCCGGCGAACCGTCGGACAGAAACGGATAAGCTTCCACCCAAGGAGGAAACCCATGCTGACGCGACGCGATATCCTGATCGGAGCGATTGCAGCCGGAGCCACGATGCACATTCGAACCGGCTTCCCCAAAGCCTCCCAGCCGGCCACGCCGGTGAATTTCGACGTGCCCGCCGGCGCCTGCGACTGCCATACCCACATTCACGGCGACCCGGAGAAATTTCCGTACTTTCCGGGGCGTGTCTATACGCCCGAGACGGCGCTGCCCGAGGAGATGGCGGCGCTGCACAAGGCGCTGCGCATGCAGCGCGTGGTGATCGTCACGCCGAGCGTCTACGGCACCGACAACTCGGCCACGCTCTGGGGCATGAAGGCGCGCGGCGCGGATGCGCGCGGCGTAGCCGTCATCGACGACAAGACGCCTGAGAGCGAGCTCGACGTCATGGGCCGCGCCGGCGTGGTCGGCATCCGGCTCAATCTCGCGACCGGCGGCACCAACGACCCGGCCGTCGGCCGCCGGCGGCTCCAGGCGGCTGCCGAGCGCGTGAAGAGCCGCAACTGGCACGTCCAGATGAACACGAACCTGGCGATGGTCTCCGCGACCAAGGACCTCGTGGCCGCCTCGCCCGTGCCGGTCGTGTTCGACCATTTCGCCAACGCGCGGCCCGAGCTCGGCGTGCAACAGCCGGGATTCGCCGACCTGGTGGAGCTGGTGCGGTCAGGCAAGGCCTACGTCAAGATCTCGGTCACGGCCGGCCCGCGACCGGACTACGCTCCCTTCGTGCCGCTCGCCCGTGCGCTGATCGCCGCGAACTCCGAGCGCATCCTCTGGGGGACGAACTGGCCGCATCCGAATTCGGGCTCCGGACGCAAGCCGGACGAGCTGACGCCGCTGTTCCAGGTCGACGACGGCCTGGTGCTGAACCTGCTGCCGGTGTGGGCGCCCGATGCGGGGATCCGCAAAAAGATCCTGGTGGACAATCCGGCGAAGCTCTACGCGTTTTGAGCGGCGGCGAGCTGCCGCGATGCGCCGCTCGCGCGTCGCGGAGGTTTATACTTCTGCCGGGGATTCGCAGGCCTGATTCTGCAAAGGAGGAGCGATGAAGAACGACCGATTCGATCGCCGCGCTTTTCTGAAAAGCGCCGTGGCAGGCAGCGCAGCCGCCGCAACAGTATCACTACCCCGCCCCGCAGAAGCCCAGCAGGGCGTGCCCGCGCCGGCGAGTCAGGGCTCACCCGCAGCGGCGAACACCTACGCTTATCTCAATCCCGAAGAGGCGGCTTTCGTCGAGGCGCTGGTCGACCACATGGTGCCGGCGGACCCGTACACGCCCAAGGGCACCGACCTCGGCCTCAACACTTACATCGACCGCGCGCTGGCCGGCGGCTGGGGCCGGGGCGAGCGCCTCTACATGCAGGGCCCGTGGCGGCAGGGCGTGCCGAGCCAGGGCTATCAGCTCCCGCTCACGCCCGCCGAGCTGTATCGCACCGGCATTGCCGCCGCCAACGTGTTCTGCGTCAAGACCTACGGCAAGAGCTTCGACAAGATCGCCGAGAGCCAGCGCGAGGAATTTCTGCTGGGTCTGCGAGCCGGCAAAGTGGCTTTCGAAAACGGGCCGCCCGCGCGCGTATTCTTCGCCACGCTGTACCAGAACGTCATGGAGGGCATGTTCGCGGACCCGATCTACGGGGGCAACCGCAACAAGGCGGGCTGGAAGCTGATCGGCTTCCCCGGGGTGATCGCGGTGCACTACCAGAACGTCGAGAAATACCGCGACAAGAAATACTCGGTCGACCCCGTCAGCATCTCGGACATGAGCTGAGGAGGACGACATGACAACCAAACTGAAGGAAGTCGACGTCGTCATCGTGGGGCTCGGCTGGACGGGCGGCATAATCGCCAAGGAATTGAGCGCGGCCGGGCTGAAAGTCGTCGCCCTCGAGCGCGGCGGCGCACGCAGCACGGAGGCCGATTTTTCCGTGCCCGCGGTGCGCGACGAGCTGCGCTACGTGGTGCGCCACGACCTCATGATGAATACGCAGAAAGACACGCTCACCATCCGCAACAATCCTTCGCAGGAAGCGCTGCCGATGCGGCGGCTGGGCTCGTTCCTGCCCGGGGACGTCGTCGGCGGCTCGGGCGTGCACTGGAGCGGGCACACCTGGCGCTGGACCGACATGGAATTCAAGGTGCGCAGCCTCTACGAGGAACGCTACGGCAAGAAGTACCTCCCCGAGGACATGACCATCCAGGACTGGGGCATCAGCTACGACGAGCTCGAGCCGTACTACGACAAGTTCGAATACACGGCGGCGGTCTCGGGCAAGGCGGGGAACCTCCGCGGCAAGATACAACCGGGCGGAAATCCGTTCGAAGCGCCGCGCGCGCGCGACTATCCGCTGCCGCCGCTCACGCCGCTGCTTGCGCAGGAAATGTTCAAAACAGGCGCGCAGAACAACGGCTATCACCCGTTTCCGCGCCCCAGCGCCAATGCCTCGCGCGCCTACACCAACCCCGACGGCTCGCGCTTCGGCGCCTGCCAGTACTGCGGCCATTGCCAGCGCTTCGGCTGCGAGGCGAACGCCAAGGGCAGCCCGCACATGACCGTCATTCCGATCGCGATGCGCAACCCGAACTTCGAGCTGCGCACGCACATGTGGGTGACCAAGGTGCTGAAGGATTCGAGCGGCAAGCGCGTCACCGGCGTGACCTACACGAACACCCTGAACGGCGAAGAGTTCGAGCAGCCGGCGGGGATGGTGATGCTGTGCGCTTACGCCCTGAACAACGTGCACCTGATGCTGCTCTCGGGGATCGGTGCGCCCTACGACCCGGTGAGCCAGAAAGGCGTGATCGGCAAGAACTACTGCTACCAGACCGGCGCCTCCGCGACGCTGTTCTTCGAGGGCAGGCACTTCAACCCGTTCATGAGCGCGGGCGGGTCGAGCACCACCATCGACGACTTCAACCAGAACTGGGATTTCGACCGCGGCAAGCAGGGCTACGTCGGCGGGTTTATCGTCGCCGGTGCATTCAACACCGCTCTCCCCATCGGATATCGTCCGGTGCCGAGCGGCACGCCGCCTTGGGGCACCGCCTGGAAAGCCGCCACCGCGAAGTGGTACGACACCGCGATGAACATCAACATGAGCGGCAGCGTGATGTCGAACCGCAACAACTACCTCGATCTCGACCCGACCTATCGCAACGCCTTCGGCCTGCCGATGATGCGCATGACCTTCGACTACAAGGATAACGAGCACAAGATCGGGCGGCACGCGGCGCAGGTGATCAACGACATCGCCAAGTCGATGAACCCGACGCGGCTCAACCCGGCCGTGGCGCGCACCGAACCCTGGACGGTGGTGCCCTACCAGAGCACGCACAACACCGGCGGCACGATCATGGGAACCAACCCGAAGACCAGCGCCTTGAACAAATACCTGCAAAGCTGGGATTGCCACAACCTGTTCGTCGTGGGCGCGAACGTGTTTCCGCACAATTCCGTGTACAACCCGACCGGGCCGGTGGGGGCGCTCGCCTACTGGACCGCCGACGCGGTCAAGAACCGCTACCTGAAAAATCCCGGTCCGCTGGTGTTCGCATGAGGGCGCGCCTGCGGACCGCCGCTGCGGCGGCGACGGCGTTTATCCTGGCGGCCGGCCTGGCGCACGCGCAGGGCGATGCGAAGCACGGCCGGAAGCTGTTCGAGGAGTGCCACGCGTGCCACTCCCTGGAGCGCGGAGAGCAGGGGGTGGGCCCGAGCCTGCACGGAGTTTTCGGGCGGCGGGCGGGCGAGCTGGACGACTTTCGTTATTCCCCCGCGCTCAAGCGCAGCGGCATCACGTGGACGCTGAAAACGCTGGACGCCTACATCGCGGACCCGCAAAAGGCCGTGCCGGCCAATCGCATGCCGTACGCAGGCATGCCCGAGGCGCGCGACCGCGCCGACCTCATCATGTACATGCAGCAGGTATTCAAGTAGCCCGCTTTCAACGCGGCCGGCTCGATCTGCACCGTTTCCTCGATGCTTGATTTTGCCGAGTACGTAAAGATCTTCATTGCGCTTCTGGTGATCGTCAATCCGATCGGGACGATGCCGATGTTCCTCGGCTTGACTCACAAGCACGGCGTCGCCGACAAGAAGCGCATCGCGCGCGTCGCGAGCATCTCGGTGGCGATCGTCCTGACGGTCTCGGCCATGGTGGGCGAGCACGTTCTCGGGTTCTTCGGCATCACCATCGCCTCGTTCAAGGTCGGCGGAGCGATCCTCATATTGCTGATCGCCATATCGATGATGCACGCCGCGACGAGCGGCGAGCAGCAGACTCCCGAAGAGGCGAAGGAGGCCGAGGACAAGGAAAGCATCGCCGTCGTGCCGCTCGCGGTGCCGCTGCTCTCCGGGCCGGGGGCGATCTCGACGACGATCATCTACGCGGCGCAGAGCCCCTCGATGGGCCACCGCGGCGGCGTCATCGCGTGCTGCCTGCTGGTCGCGCTTGCGACCTGGGTTGCGCTCAGGGCGGCGACCCCGATCGGAACCCGGCTTGGAAGGACCGGCATCAACGTCGTGATCCGGATCATGGGATTGCTGCTCGCCGCCGTGGCCGTGGAGATTTTTGCGAGCGGCATCGTGGTCCTGCTGCCCGGACTGGGATAGCGGCGCGAAAACAAGCTCGCGCGGGACCCCGGTCATTCCGCCGGGGGCCGGATTGCTCCGGCGGATCGGTCGGGGACCCTTACTCCAGCGGCTCGAGCTTGACGATGGACGCGTGGTGGTTGTTGCCCACCCAGAACGTCGGCGGCGTCGTGGAATTGTCCACGAACACGCGGCGGATGTTGGTCTGGCTCGGGAGCGGATACTCGGTGAAATCGCCCGTCTCGAGATCCATGCGCAGGACGCGATCGGTGTTCATGCCCGCGGTCCAGATCTTGCCCGTCGTGTCGAGGACGACGTCGTAGGGCGCCGTGTACGGCGTGGGAACGGGCCACTCGCGGAATTTTTCGGTCTTCGTGTCGAACATCCCGATCTTCTCCGCGCGCCACTCGGCGAACCACACCCGGTCCTCGCCGTCCATCCTGCCGCGGCGCGGCCGTGACCGGGGAGTCGGCGTCGGATAGAGCGTGAGCTTGCCGGTCTTCGCCTCGATCTTGCCGACGCTCTCGCCGCCGAAATCCATGAAGAAGATGTTGTTCTTCGAGTCGGCGTAGGTGCCATAGACCGAGTGCGGCCCTTTCATGTTCTGGTAGGGCTTCCAGGTCTCGAACTTGCCGGTCGCCATGTCCAGGCGATGCATCCCCGGGATGCCGGCGTCGTTCAGCCACACCTTGTTGTCCACCGTCCAGCGCTGCGGGCCGACCATCGACTGCTGGGAATTCTCGTTGACGACTCCGGGCGGCAGCGGGAACGCCTGGAACTTCTCGGTCTTCTTGTCGAACTTCACCACTCCCGACTGGAACATGTGCGAGAGCCACAGATTGCCTTCCGGATCGACCTCGAGGTCGAGCGTGCCCTTCGGGAAGCCGGGCCGCTGCACGGGAATCGCGAACTCGGTGACTTTCAGCGTCTTCGGATCGAGTTTGCCGAGGAACTGCTCGTCGAACTGGGAGAACCAGACGACGCCGTCCCGATCGACGATCACGTCGTGCGGCAGCAGGGGCTTGCGCGGAAGATCGTACTCGGTGATGACGACGCGGGTGCCTTTGCCGGTCACGCGCGGAAGCGTCCTGAGCGGATACGACCAGGAGCCCGAGCTCTGGTTGAGGGTGGCGAGGTACGCGGCCTGTCTGTCCGAGTCGGGGCCGAAGTCGCGCATGGGATCGCGGGCGACGACGCGGACCTGCGGCCGTTCCGCGTGACTGTTGTTGGCGTAACCCGCCATGCGCTTCATGACCTGCATGAAGCCGGCCGCGTCGTGCTTCGATTTCGCGACGCGCTCCAGCGTGTGGCAGCTCACGCAGCCGTAGAGAAATTTCTTCTGCTCCGGCGTGCCGGGAAAGCTCGCGATCCATTCGGCGTTCGTCATCTGCGGGGTGATGTCCGCGACCTTGCGCAGCTTCAGGTCGACCTCTCGCGTCACCGCCAGCACCACGTCGACCGAGACCGGGCCGTCGAGCTCGTATCTTCTTCGCGCCGACGACGACGCCTTCCATCACGCCGTCGTCGACGGAAGTCACCTGTCCGGTCAACGCGACGGCGGGTTGGGCCGCCGCCGGAAAGGGATCGAGTCCCGCGGCAAGAGCGAGACACGCGGTCACGACGGGCAAAAAGCGTCTTGTCGGCATCGTCATCTCCTCGAGGCGGGTTACGCCAGCGCCTGCTTCACGCGCTCCGGTGCAAAAGGCAGCGCGCGCAGGCGCTTGCCGGTGGCGTTGGCGATGGCGTTGGCGATCGCCGCGGCGGCCGGGCCCTGCGAGCCTTCGCCCACGCCGAGGAAGCGCTCGTCGGGGCGATCGAGCAGCACCACCTCGACTTGCGGCACGTCCCCGAAGTGGATGATCGGGTAGTCCGCCCAGGACCGCGTCCTTACGCGCGTGCGGTCGTAGCGCACCGCCTCCATCAGCGTCCAGCTCGCCGACTGGATGATGCCGCCCTCGATCTGGTTGACGACGCCGTCCGGGTTGACGATCTGCCCGGCGTCGACCGCCGCGACCGCGCGCGCGACGCGCACTTTGCCGCTCGCTCGATCGACCGTCACGTCGGCGACCACCGCGACGTAGCACGCAAGGTTCTTGTACTTGGCAAACGCAAAGCCGCGCCCGCGCACACCGTCGCCCTTCGCGTTGGGCCGCCAGCCGGCGCGCTGCGCGGCGGCCTCGATCACCGCGCGCGCACGCGGGTCTTTCAGGTGCCGCAGGCGGAACTCGACCGGATCGGCGAGCGCGGCGAGCGCGAGCTCGTCGATGAACGATTCCAGCGCAAACACGTTGGCGTAGCCGCCGAGCGTGCGCAACGCCGAGGTGCGCAGCGGCATCTCCGGCAGGAAATGCTTGACCACCTTCTGGCTCGGGAAATCGTAGAGCGGGATCGAGTTGCGGTCGCCGCCGCCGGTCGGCTGCGGCGGGTCCGCCGGGAACGGCGCGCCGGACGGCTTCTCCAGGTGCCAGCTCGCCAGCAGATTGACGCCGCCCGCCGCGCCGGGGCGGTTGTTGTGCGGATGGCTCCACACGTCATGCGTCCAGCTGACGACGTTGCCCTGGGCATCGAGTCCGCCGGAGAGCTTCATCACCATCGCCGAGCCGTACGGCTCCCACTGAAACTCGTCGTCGCGCATCCATTGCAGCTTGACCGGGCGGCCGCCTGTCGCGCGCGCGACGAGCGCCGCGTCGAGCGCCACGTCGTCGGCGCCGTTGTGGCCGTAGCAGCCCGCGCCTTCGGCGTGGATGCAGTGGACGTTCGCG
>WNFH01005160.1_pt1 | contig 9996 bp, 14 predicted proteins | sample 5400411 | NCBI WGS metagenome assembly WNFH01 (sample SAMN13153347, study PRJNA577476) | soil metagenome | isolation source: 200 cm saprolite under Douglas fir tree site 2 hole 3 | place: USA:California | collected 2015-04-18
TTTCACCGCCGCATGGGGTTTGGACAGCGGCCCACCTGCTCGGCCCCCTGCACATGCTGCGTCTTTTTCCATCCTTCGCATTTGAGTTTCCCCCTCTCCTTCTAGCAACGGTATAGCCACAGCAGCGACTTCACGTCGATTGCTTGGCCGTGCATCTCTCTTCGATCCAATGTCCAATGTCCATTGAGTTTTTGGGGACAGTTGGGTCCGCCAAGTCTTAATGAGGAAGGACCATGAAGAACAGACGTGATTTCCTGAGGAATACTTTTGGTCTGGGCGCCAGTTTGGCGGCCGCACCTCGCCTGTTTGCAGCTCCCACGCAGGCGAGCGGAGAAAGCATGGACATGGAGCACATGGGCCACGCTAGCCAGCGCAGCAGTCGGGTCGTTTCTGTAGAAACGCCGGACGTTCCGGAACTTCCCTGGCGTATGGCCGGCGGGGCGAAGGAATTTCACTTGATCGCCGAGCCCGTGAAGCAGGAATTGCTCCCCGGCAAGATCGTAAACCTATGGGGCTATAACGGCAGCGCTCCGGGACCAACGATTCAAGTGAACCAGGGTGATCGGGTGAGGATCATCGTGGATAACCATCTTCCCGAAGCCACCTCGATGCACTGGCACGGATTTGAGATCCCAATCGACATGGATGGGGCACCAGGGAGTAGCCAGGATCCGATCCCGCCCGGCGGTCGTTTCGTTTATGAATTCACGCTGCATCAGGCAGGAACCTTCTTCTACCACTCTCACATGGCGATGCAAGAGATGATGGGGATGATCGGGGCCTTCATCATGCACCCCAAGAAAACCTACGATCCACCGGTCGACAAAGATTTCGCGATCATCTTGCAAGAGTTCGCGATCCTTCCCAACAATCCCATTCCGAACTCCATGGATATGGAGTTCAACTGGCTGACATTCAACGGCAAGGCGGGTCCCGCCACCACCCCCCTGATTGTCCGGCTGAACGATCGCGTCCGCTTGCGTTTCATCAACATGGGAATGGACCACCATCCCATTCACGTGCATGGGCACACTTTCGTGGTGACGGGAACCGAGGGAGGACGCCAGCCGAAGACCACCTGGGGCCCCAAGAACACGGTCCTCGTGGGAGTCGCCGAGGCCTCCGATGTCGAATTCGTCGCCAACAATCCCGGTGACTGGATGGTCCACTGTCACCTGCCCCACCACATGATGAACCAAATGTCCTCAGTGGCAGGCCCGATGACCCGAGGCAGCAACGGTATGCCCGCGGGCTTAGGTATGGAAGAAGGGATGGGCATCTTGCGGGAAGGCCACGCCACCTCCGAGGACAAAGGTCCGAGTCTGGGTCGTGGAATGGGTGTGGGTTCCACTCGCGACCAGACCGTTGGTAACGGACCGCTCTCGACGCCAGAGGTGAAGCATTCCATGGACAACATGCCTGGGATGCAGCATGAAGGAATGCAGATGGCAGCGCCAGACGTGGCGAAAGACGCAAACTCGGTTCCCGGATTTCCGCAGGACGCCTTCATGGAAGGACCGGCGATGGCGATGGACAAGATGGTGGAGAAACCCGAGAACTACGGGCTCCGTCCCGGCTGGAGTGGATTCATGCAAGGGATGATGACCTTCCTTCGAGTGCTTCCGCCCGAAATGTACGACAAGGTGATGGCTTTGCGCGACCAGCAAAAGGGCAAGCCGGAGCCCATGCCGGGAATGGAACACCAGCACGAGCAGTAGGGCTGGGCGGATTGATTGAATAGGAGAACGCAATGAAGACACAAATTTATCCGGCAGTATTCACCGGGCTCTCGGGTGTATTGCTGGCCGTTGTGACGACGTCGCTGTTGGGATTCGGTCAGGACCAGACGATGCCGGGCATGCCGTCACCTGCAACAACGGCTCCGTCACAGGAACAAGCAGTCACCCAAAGCGGCCTCACGCTGATTGAGTTGGAGCGGATGGCCCTCAGTAACAATCCCACGCTGGCCCAGGCTGCTGCTGAGATTCGTGCCGCTACCGGCCGGAAACTCCAAAGTGGACTCTATCCCAATCCCACAGTGGGGTATCTGGGAGAGCAAATACGGGGTGGAATCCAAGGCGGAGGAGAACAGGGTTTCTTTATCAGCCAGGACATCGTCCTCGGCGGGAAGCTCGGACTCAACCGGCGAGTGCTGGAACAGGAGACGAAGCAAGCGGAGGCTGAAGCAGAGGAGCAACGCCTGCGCGTCATCAACGGCGTGCGAATGTTCTATTACCAGGCGCTGGCGGCGCAGGAGATGGTTGATTTGCGTCGCAAGCTCAGCCAATTGGCTGAAGATGCGGTGCATACCTCGCACCAGCTCGGCAATGTTGGACAGGCAGACCAGCCCGACGTGCTACAAGCGGAAGTCGAAGGGGAGCAGGCAGAACTGGCCGTGGTGGCGGCGGAGCAGAAGCACCTTCGGGTCTGGCGCGCCCTGGCGGCAACAATCGGGAAGGCGGAAATGCCGCTGACGCACTTGGCCGGCAGTCTCTACGAGCTGCCCGAGGACAATCCCGACCAATGGCTGCAGGTGATCCTGCAGGACAGTCCGGCCGTCAAGATCGCCCAGTTGGGTGTGCTCCGTGCGGAGGCGTCTTTAGCTCGGGCGAAGCGTGAACCGATCCCGAATTTGCAACTGCGGGGCGGGCTTCAGGAAAACCGCGAACTGGAAGCGACCACAAACCGGCCGATCGGCTTGCAGGGGTTTGCCGAGGTCGGCGTGCAAATTCCCATCTTCAACCGGAACCAGGGGAATGTGCAGGCCTCCCGCGCCGACGTCGAACGCGCACAGCGGGAAGTCCAACGTGTCCAACTGGTACTACGCGAACGTACAGCGGCGCTGGTGCAGAACTACGTGACCTCGCGCGCGACGGTGGAGAAATACCGGAACCGCATGATCCCGCGCGCCCAGAAAGCCTACGACCTTTATGTGAAGAGTTACGGCGGGATGGCGGCCGCGTATCCGCAGGTGCTGATCTCGCAGAGGACCTTGTTCCAGCTCCAGAGCGACTACATCACAGCCCTGGAAACTCTTTGGGGCAATTCGATCGCGTTAAGAGGGTTCCTTTTGACCGATGGTCTAGAGGCTCCTAGCCGTCCGGGGGGAATGGACCAGCCGGTACGCGAACTCAATGTGCCCTCGTCCACTTCCATGCAGCCGCAGTGAGGAGGAGGAGAGATGCGAAGAAATCGGGCTGTGTGGTTGCTGGCGTTTGCAGCCGTAATCCTGGTGGTTGCGGGGGCGTTCGCTGTGGTACGCCGCGGCTTCAGCACCCGTGACCAGCCTTTGGCACTGGAGAGTTACGTTGCCCGAACCGCGCGGAAGCTGGCGGTTCCGTCGAAGGCCAGGAGGGAGAAAAATCCTTTCTCGCCGTCCCCGGCATCAATGACCGAGGCGAGAGCACATTTCGCCGACCACTGTGCCATCTGCCACGCGAATAACGGGAGCGGGAAGACCGAGATCGGACAGAACCTCTATCCGAAAACTCCTGACATGCGGTTGCCGCCGACGCAAAACCTGACCGACGGGGAGCTCTACTACACCATTCACAACGGCATCCGGCTCACAGGAATGCCTGCATGGGGCATGGAAGAGAAAGACGACGACAGCTGGAAGCTGGTTCTTTTCATCCGGCATCTGCCTCAGCTCACGCCAGCGGAGGAACGTGAGATGGAAGCACTCAATCCGAAGGGTCCAGGAGAGAAACAGGAGGAACATGAAGAAGAGCAATTCTTGAACGAAGGCCAGCCCGGCAATCGGGTACCCAAACCACCAACCCATCAGAATCATTGAGGAGAAACTATATGAAACGCATTGTCGCAGTCGTTGCTCTATTGTTCGCGTTTTCTCTCATGGCACTTGCTCACGGAAAAGAAAAGCATGTCATGGGCACGGTCACTAGCATTTCCGATAATTCCATTACGGTTGAAATCGCGGCCAAAAAATCCGTAACGGTAGATGTGAGTGACAAGACCAAGTTTGAAAAGAGCGGTGCATCGGCCACCCTGAAAGACTTGAAGGTTGGCGACAAGGTTGTAATTCATGCAGATGTCTCGGGCGACAAGCTCGTCGCAAACGAGGTCCACTTTGGCGCCATGAAAGGCAAGCAGTCCATGGAGGGGATGAAGGGAATGGAGGGCATGTACAATGAATGAAAGTATGTTTGGTCGGACTCGCGAGAGTGATCAAAGATGTCGACTGGGCGACGACGTAAATGTCCTTTCCCAAATCACACGTCTGGTCGTCGCCCCCCTCGTTTACTCTTTAGCGGCGCTAAATTTGTTAGATCCCGTTCAAAGTACGCGAGGCAGAGGCATGCCCTTATGCGTCTGCCTCGCGCGATCAGGCTACTTCTTATCCGGCTCGGTGATTATTGTTGGTTCTCATCGAGGTCCACCGCATCGCCCAAATTTGAGTTGCCCTCAAGAAATGTAATCTGTTGCACTTCATCCGCGTGGGGTCCGGTGTATTTGAAAATGAACAGCCCGTTGCGGACGTCAATAACGTATATCAACCCGTTTTTGATGATTGGATAGCTCCAGAACACAGCCTTATTATTCCGGCTGGCTGTGCCTTGGCTCAGCGCCGGATCTTCATTGGCCACAGAAGCCGGCGGGTCGGGAACAAAGAATCCTGCCTGAACCGGATGAGTTGGGTCGCTGGTGTCAATGATCTGCAATCCTCCTGAGTGCCAATCGATGATCGCGAGATTCTGCGTCAGTGTGGGATTGTGCGAAGAGTAGCTGCGGGTTGACTCGGTCACCGCATCGTCCGCAGGGGTTCCGCAGAACGACACATTGTTCTCGTCGATCGTGTACTCTCCCGTGATAAAGGGCCTGGTGGGATCGGATACATCGATCAGCCGCGCCCAGCCCCACCTGCAGCCTTGGTTGTCGAAGGTGAAGGTTCCGTACACCTCGTCAGTGGTGAGCGCGAGCCGCCGCCCCGGCACCTGGACCGCGGAGTGGCTGTTGGGACAGTCCTTCGATGATGGGTTAAAAAACGGGCCGGGGCCCTGCCTCGCGCAGCCCCCGGGAAACACGCCAGGGACGGCAGTCGGATCGAGCGGATCCTGTAGCCAAACCGGCCGATTCGTCGGGTCGGTCAGCAGCACGAGCTGGGGGTTGGGCACGCCTGCGGCCACCTGACTCGTGTCGAGGACCAGGAAATGACCAGCCTCGAGCGCGAGGTACGCCACGCTGCCATCGGGCTTCACGCCCATCGAGTGAACGAAAAGGTTACAGTCGTAGGGACCGCAGGTATCACCACCAGGAGAATTACCAAAGGGGTAGTTCGCTTGGTTCGTGCCGGGGAAGCGATTGTTCCAGTTGCCTCTTGCGATCTCGGTGAAGATGCCTTTCCGCGCTTGGCTGATATCGGTGACTATCAGGTTGGGGTTGGCATCGGCGAAGATGTTTGGGGTCGAAAGAAACAGTAAGGCCCTCTTGCCGTTGTTGGGGTCCAGCCACAAGAACATCTCATGCGGTTTGGATGGAGGAACGTACGTGGAAACCAGTGCCGGGTGGACGGGATCGCTGAGGTCGAAGAACCTGATCCGCCAGTCGTCAGCGGCCGGGCGTGTGCAGGCGTGGATGAACTTGCTGCAACGAAAGTACATGATCATGAGCAGCTTCTGCTGGGGCCAGACGCGTAGCTCGCGTGCGGTCTGCCCGGCGAACACGCCCGTGGTGAACTCGGTTCCGAACTCGTTCACCACCGTCGGGTGGGCGGGATCTTTGATGTCGCTGATGAGAATGCCCGGATGGGGATGCGGACAAGTATCCAAGCCACCAGGGGGTGGGGCTGTCCGGCGAGGATCACCGATCCCGCAACGGCTAGAGCCGTCGGTGCGATTGCCCACGTACAAAAAATGATCGAAGATTGTAGCGGCAGCATTCATTCCGCGCCCGAAGAGCGTGTTCTGGCCGACGAGTTGGACGTTTTGTGATGTTCCGGGAGTAGTTACGCTCAGGAGCTCAGAGCCCATGAACACAACGCAAATGACAACGAGCAGAATGGTAAATCGTATCTTCATAATTTATCCTCCTATTCCTTGCGGTTTGCTTTTTCGGCCGTTCAAAGATTGCCGGCGCCGCACACTTCCCCTGGCGAGACTGTCCGGACTTCGATAAGGCATAAAAGGGCATAACAAGACTCTGCGGAATTTGCCTTTTGCCCGGACAGAAAATTGACAAAAACGTGCCACTTGGGCGTCGGCCAGCGCTGCATCCATTTTTGTTGTAACGCCGAAACCACGCAATACTCCGCAGACAACTCATAATTACGCGACCCACCTTTATGGAATGGCATGGAGCACGTTCCGCTTTACGACGCGGAATCGCACTAAGGCGATATCAAAGGAGCAGTCGTGCCAAAACTTTAAAGTTAAGGCGGAGAGCCAAATCATTTGTCACAGAATAGTCATATTCTTGTCAATATTGCTTCGCGAACAGAAGGGCGGAGATCATAAAACTTGGCGTACAGTCCCAAGTGCGCCCTCGATCACTTCGTAGACTTCTTCCTGAGGATGGAAATGCTCGTGAATCGAAGAGCTACGCACGAAATCGTAATGCGCGAATGTCATGCTCGGCGAGTGAAAATAGCGTCCGTGCCAGCCAGGCAGGCGTTCAATGACACGGAGGCTGTTGATGTCCACAAACAGCATAGGAAATTCTCCGGGACGGATCCTAGCACGGATGCCCGCCAGTTTCCGGTCGAAGCCAGACCGCGTCTTCGTACCAAACTCCATTCATCTATGGCCACAACAGTCCCGGCACATTGAAAAGAGCGTGGACTATCACAGCTGGAAGCAGACTGCCGCTCTTCCTCCTTAGTTCACCGGCAACAAGGCCGAGCACAACTGCGCCAGCGAGGACAACGGCACCACTCCCCAGGTGGACAATGCCGAACAATGCAGCAGGGAACAAGACAGCAGGTGACGGGAAAGAATTCGTCACCCATCGCTGCTCCAGGAACGATTGGAGTAGTCCCCTAAAAATGACTTCCTCCTGGATCGAGGCCGCCATACCGAAATAAAGCCACAGCATCCACGGTGGAAACTCCGAAGTGTCAATCGGACCTTTCGATGGAAAGAAGTGAGATCATCTCCAGCAGCGCGAAGAGCATTGGGCCATCGTTGATCTGGTCGGCAAGGGAGGCCACGTTCGAACGGTTCCGGTTCCGAATTGGGTGAGAACCGAACTGGACGATTGGCTCGCCGCGGCCGCAATTGATCGCGGTAAGCTGTTCCGCCGGGTCAACAAAGTGGGAAGGGCATGGGGAGATGGGATGACGGTGAAGGCGGTTTGGCACATTGTGAAGGAATCCGCCAGAAGCATCGGAGTGGCGAAGGTGGCGCCGCACGATCTGCGACGGACCTGTGCTCGGCTCTGCCACGCATCGGGAGGCGAGTTGGAGCAGATCCAATTCCTTTTGGGGCACGTTTCGGTACAAACGACCGAACGCTACCTTGGCTCAAGCAGCGGATTCGATCAGCCGTCAATGATCGTATTGGCATTGAGCCGAATCCTTGAGCTGGGTGGGCGGTTGTGGAAGGGTTGCCGACCATCCGGAAGTTACTAGTGCTTTTATCGCTTTCTGAGTGATGTCCGCGGTTTTCTTGCAACCGATGTGTTGGAGAGAGTCCACAATCGTCGAGGCAAACTCGCGTGACGAGTTCGTGAAGAACTGATCGTAGCCACCGTTGTTCACCTCAAGTTCCAGTGCTTACACCGCCAGAACAACACGTTCCTCGTCGATCAAAGCGCGGTTTCCCCCGCGTGTTGCCTTTGGGATCGTCAGAGTCCGGAATCCCATCTTCAGGCTCGTGAGCAGCGCAGCAAAGGTGGTCGGCCCAGCGAGGCAGATACACTATGTCGTCTGCAGGTCGTCAACCAGCCCTGGATGACGTACGACTTCTGCGAATAGGCCTTCAGTCGGAAGGAACATGACCGCGAAATTAACAACGGCCAGGATGACGACCAGCATGTTTAGCCTCCCAGTTGACCCGGATACTACGAACTACGATCCTGCTGAATCGATGAACAGCTGGAGTGATTCTTCGGCGGAAGCCACGGCTTAACTTGGAACTCGCCCTGGCACGAGTTGCTTATCTCCCGGGGGCACGGCAGCAACAGTTCGCACGATGCGTCCTACTGAGAACCGCACAATGGGCTCTTGACTGCCGCACCGAACTGCCGACAGCAGCGGAACTGCGTTTGCAATTTAAGTTCTTGTTGAACGAGATGATTCGCGGTGGGTCTCGGCCCAGTTCTGAAGCAGCCGCAGGTCTGGTTTGTTCAGTGGAGTGGTTTTTGTTTCGGCGACAAACACGGCCAAGCTGCTAATGTCTGTTCCTACTGCATGACGCCCCTCAAGCTGGGCCTCGACCAGGCTGGTTCCTCCTCCCATGAACAAAAGCGGTGAAAACCGGGCCGGGTAGCGATAAAAGTCGTGCGTGTAACCGGCAACGGCTTCCCGGTTTTGTATGGCCTCAAGAAATCTCGCGTTCATCTTCATGGAACCTCGCTTCTTCATCGCTACTTGGCTTCTTTCTTCGATCGCTCTTAATGTCTGCATCTACTTCGTCGGCGTCGAAGAGCAACTGTCGGCCAACCCGGTAGCCGCGGATTTGGCCTCGTTCCTTAAGCTTGTAGACAGTTGAGGGAGCCGTGCGCAGGTGACGGGCTATTTCCTCGACGGTGAGCCACTTAGTCATAGAGCCGTGTGATCGGAGCATAACAAAATACGGGTAGTATCAGAAATTAAAAGACGATATTGGATATTATCAGATAATATCGATAATATAGAGGCTGAAAAAAGAATTTGTTCCATTTCATAAGGTAGTTATCGATTTTTGCCTAGGTTTGACCAGGATGCCATGAGAGCGCTGTGTGACCGCTATTCCCCGGTTGCCATATGCGGTCGCGTTCCGAGTTTTAGCCGACACGGCGGCAGAAGGACGTGCTACAGGAAGTGTCCATGCAACCCTGTGGCGCAATCCGGCGGCGTTCGCGAGTCGCAGGAGTCTGGGGGAGTGGCTTGCGGTAATCGCACGAAATCGTGCCATTGATGCCACTGCGCAAGCGTCATTTCATATTGATCCCCAACCGGAAGCCTAGTCGTGTCGATGAACTCTCCTCGCGGATTCTCAATGCCTACCGGTGCGGCGGAGTTGTTCCGTTTCATATTTCCCATCCACTCGGTTACCTCTTAGGCTACCGACTTGCGGCGGATGCCTCCTGAGCCAAATCCTTGCGCCGTGCCTATAGCATTCTTCCGCGAGTCAGCACCCAACAACTTGGCCAGCCAAGGGTGCGCTTCGATGACGCGCCCCCCTCGCGTGGGCCCAAACATCCGGGTAAACAGCAGAAATGTCGAAATGAGCGGATTTGTTCGAACCATATACGTACCTCCAGTAGGACTAAAGTCTTGACTAACAACTTGGCATAGATTTCCTTTTTGACCTCAAAAACGGGAAATATTCTAACCGTTTTCCTTTTTGACCTCAAAAACGGGAAATATTCTAACCGTTTTCCCTCCTGTGGGCTGCTTGAACCAAGTTCCATCTTGGCCATTCCCAAAGGTTCGTGACCAGCACCAGCACAGCTGATATGGCCCCGAATTCCAGCCCACTTCCGAGTATTGGCTGTCGGAAGCCGACAATTGCAAACGCTCGTGCGTGAGCCATTCTGATTCATGAGGTCAACCGCTGTTGTCAAAACTTTGTAAATAAATTGGAGAAGAGAGAAAGTAGTCGCTCCGCCTTAAATGAAGTGACAAATCTTTTGCTTTTCTGTGACAACAACTGCGATCGGATTTGATTACCTTTACGAAACGGCAGAGCGTCGAGGCCAGTCGCTGGGCACTTTCATCAAAAAGCCTCAAGGCCAGGACGCCTTCCCCTCTGAGTCGTCTGGCGCCGGACCCGTGCACCCTCGCCTTACGAAACGAGATTGACATGATCCGTTTAAGCGCAGGCAAATTTAGAACGA
>WNFH01004581.1_pt1 | contig 9994 bp, 6 predicted proteins | sample 5400411 | NCBI WGS metagenome assembly WNFH01 (sample SAMN13153347, study PRJNA577476) | soil metagenome | isolation source: 200 cm saprolite under Douglas fir tree site 2 hole 3 | place: USA:California | collected 2015-04-18
CGATCCATGACAAGCGCGGGAGTGCCATGTGCTCGAATCGGGTCGTGGTGCGCCACGAGATCGTGGAGCGCGCCATTCTCTCGGCCATCAGTGAGGTTTTGGACGAACAGCTGCTCACCCGCGCCCTCGACAAGGCTCTGGACCGCCTCAAAGCCGAAGGCGAGCAGGCGCAACGTAGACAACCTCAGCTAGAACGAGACCTCAACCAGATCGACGGCCGCATCAGCCGGCTTTTGGACGTCTTGGCCGATGGGAAGGCCCCCAAGGACGAGGTGGTCGGTCGCCTCAACGCCGAGAAGGCCCGCAAGACCGAGATGATCGCTGAGCTCGAACGGGCCCGCCTCACTGACAGGCGGTCCCCCAATCTGCCTCGGCTGAAGGAGGTACTCCAGTCTCGCCTGAGGGACGTCCAGGCGCTCCTGGGCCGGCACACGCCCCATGCCCGCCAGCTGCTGAGGAAGCTGCTGGCCGGCAAGATCGAGATGACGCCACTGCACGACCAGCAGCGCGGCTATCGCTTCCGAGGCGCGCTTGCGCTCGATGGACTGATCGAGGGCGAGGCGCGACAACTCGTCCCAAGTTGGTGGCCCCAACGGGATTCGAACCCGTGTTTCAGCCTTGAGAGGGCCGTGTCCTGGGCCTCTAGACGATGGGGCCGCGCCGGCGAGACGAGGCAATTGGCTGGGAGAGGAGGACTTGAACCTCCACTACGGGGTCCAGAGCCCCGCGTCCTACCATTAGACGATCTCCCAACCCTCGCAGAGTGTACGGGTCGCCCTTCCGCCCTGTCAAGGCGCGGGGTTAGAGGACAGCCGACTTGAGCGATCGGCTGGGCTTGAAGCGCGGCACGCGCGTGGCCGGAATGCGGATGGCCTTGCCCGTGCGGGGATTGCGCCCGTTGCGCTCGGCCCGCTTGCTGACCATGAAGGTGCCGAAGCCGCCGATGGTCACGCGCCGTCCCTTCTTGAGGGCGTCGAAGACGCTCAGGTAGAAGGAGTCGAGGGCGCGCTCCGCGGACACCTTGCTCCCGCCGGAAGCCTTGGCCATCGCGGCGACGAGATCGGCCTTGGTCATGGCCTCACATCTCTACTCGAAGGCGGCGCGCGAAGTCAAGATGGTCAGACGCTCGATGGCGCGGAAGAGATCGTCGGCCGCGAAGGGCTTCTCGAGGACGGGCGTCTGCGCCTCTTCGAGGAATTGCCAGGCCGAGGGATTGGCCGTATCGCCCGTGATGAACACGAAGCGCTTGGCCAGCCCCGCTTGCTCCTGCACGGCGGCACGATAGAAGGCTTCGCCGCTCCCGTCCGGCATGCGGATGTCCGAGATGATGACGTCGTAGCGGCTCGCTCGCACGCGCTCGAGGGCCGAGCGCCCCGTGGCGGCGACCTCCACCTGCCAGCCTGCCTCCTTCAGGAGCGTGGTGACGAGGTCGACCATGCCCGGCTCATCGTCGACCACGAGGGCACGCCGGCCGAAGCCATAGACGCCGGGCTGGTGGGAGGGGCCCGCGGGCGGCGCCGGCTCGGCGCCCACCGCGGCCGGAAGCTCGACGAGAAAGACCGTGCGCCCGGGCTCGCTCTCCACCGTCAGCCGGCCGCCGTGCTGCTGGACGATGCCATAGGACACGCTCAGGCCGAGCCCGGTGCCTTCACCCACCTTCTTCGTGGTGAAGAAGGGCTCGAAGATGCGCGGAAGGACCTCGCGCGCGATGCCGGGGCCATTGTCCGCGAACTCGACCACCACCCGCTGCTTGCCGTCCGCCACGCGGGAGGCGGCGCGCACGCGGATGGTATCCCCCACTCCACTGCCCAGGATGGCGTGCTCGGCATTCAGCAGGAGATTGAGGAAGACCTGCTGGATCTGATGGATATCGCCCTCGGCCGGCGGCACGTCGGGCTCCTGATCGAACTCCACCTTGATGCCCGAGAGGCGCAGGCGGGTCGCCCGCAGCGCCACCGTCTGCTCGATGACGGCCGCCACGAGCACGGGGGCGCGCTCGGGTTTCCGCTGGCGCGAGAAGAGCAGCAGGCTCTGGACGATCTTGGCCATGCGCTCGCCCTGCGAGACGATCATCTCGATGGGGCCCTTGAGATCGGCGGGCAGCGGCTTGCCGCGCAGGAGCTGGCCATAGCCGATGACGACGGAGAGCGGGTTGTTGAGCTCGTGGGCCACGCCCGAGACGAGCTGGCCCACGGCCGAGAGCTTGCCCGCCTGCACGAGCTGGGCCTGCGTGTCCTGCAGCTCCCGCAGGCGCGAGGCCAGCTGGTCGTAGAGCCGGCTGTGCTCGATGGCGAGGGCGGCCGGCGCGGCCAAGGTGGCCAGGCGATCCACGTCTTCGGAGTTGAACTGGCGCTCTTTCGCGATGTACGCAACGGAGAGCGCGCCGATCGCCTCGCCGCGGACGAGGAGCGGATAGGCGATCGTCGCCCGGAGCGGGTCGCGCCGCCGGGGGGTCAATTGGCGCTGGATGCGTCCCGGCCACGCCGCGTAGTCATTGACGAGCACGCCGTCCCGTCGCTGCGCCGCCAGCCCGAGGGCGCCCTCGCCGAGCTCGACCCGCTGGCCCAGCTCGCCTTCGTACAGCTGATAGCCGGCGCGGATCACGAGATGGTCCTGGCTCTCGGGACGGAGCCCGACCAGGGCCAGATCCGCGTCGAAAAGCTCGGCGGCCTTTCGGGCGATCAGATTCAGCCGCTCCTCGAGGCTGAAGGGCACAAGGATCTGCTCGATGACTTCACGGATGGACTCCACGTGGCGCAAGCGCTCGCGGGTCTGCTCGTAGAGCCGAGAGTGATCGAGGGCCAGCGCCGCCTGGTCGGCGAAGGTCTGGAGTAGGGCCACCTCGACCTCCGTGAAGACGCGTCCCGTCGTGTCCGCCACCGAGAGCGCGCCGATCGGACGGCCCTGGACCCGCAGGGGTACCGCGGCAAAGGCGCCGTTACCGGTCTGCTCGACGCGGCGGCGCGTCTCATCCGTCAACCGGAGGGTCGGGTCGCTGGTGATGTCGGCCGTCACGTACGCATGGCCGTCCGCCACCACGCGGCCCGAGACGCCGAAGCCGGCCGGCATCACATGGCCGTACGGAGCGTGGACGCTATCGACCTGACCATGGGCGAGCATGGCCAGCGAGCCGTCCGGCTGGAGCAGCCGGAAGCCCGTCGACTGCACGTGGAAGAGCGGCCGCACGCTGTCCACGATGCGCCGACCGATCTCGTGCACCTCGAGGCTGCCGGTGAGCGCCCGGGCCATGCGGGCGAGCTCCTCGGCCTCCTGCTGACGCCGGGTCGCCTCGCTGTAGAGACGCGCGTTCTCGAGGGCCAGCGCGGCCTGGTCGGCGAAGGTCTGGAGCAGGCTCGCCTCCCCCGGGGTGAACTCGCGCCCGCTCGTATCCCCGACGGCGAGCATGCCGATGATCTCCGCCGTCGTCCGGAGGGGCACGGCCAGCACGGCTCCGACCTGCGAGGCCTGGTTCCGGCTGCGAAGATCCTCGTTCACCACCACGCCCGGCATGGCGTTGACATCCGGCGACCACACGGCCCGCCCGTCGGCGACCGCACGCGCGCTGATGCCGATACCCGGCGGCAGCACGTGCCCGGGGGGAAGCTGCTCTCGCGCCATCCCGCTCGAGGCCAGCGCGACGAGGGAGCCGTCGCGGCGGCGCAGCCGGATCACCGCGGAGCGCGCGGAGAACACCGCGTTCACGTGCTCGACCGTGCGCTCCGCCACCGCGGTGACGTCGAGGCTCTCGGTGAGCGCGCGCGCCAGCCGGGCCAGCTCCTCGGCCTCGTGCCGCCGCCGCGTCGCCTCCGCGTAGAGCCGGGCCTTGTCGAGCGTCAGGGCCGCATGGTCGCCGAAGGCTCGGGCGAGCCGCTGATCCGCCTCGCTGAAGATCCGGCCCGGGCGGTCGCCCACGGAGAGCACGCCCACGACTTCGTTCTTCACCATCAAGGGCAGCGTGAGGACGGAGCGGTAGGGCAGCACCGCCATGCGCGCCCGGGTCTCGTCGCTGAACGTGATCCGCGGGTCCGTGAGAAAGTCGGGGGTGGTGATGAGCCGCCGCTCGCGCACCGCGAGGCCGGCCGCGCCCATGCCCGCCGGGAACCAGAGGTCGCCGGGCTTGAGCGTTCCGAAGGAACCGGTGAGGGCAACCGCGCGCACTTCCCCGGTGGCCGGGTCGATGCGGAAGAAGCCCGCCGTCCCCGTATGCAGGAGGGCGCTCAGGCTGTCCGAGATCTGCTGGGAGATGACCTCGGTGTCGAGCGCCTCGGCAAGGCCCCGCGAGAGGCCCGCGAGGGTCTCGGCTGCCTTGCGCTTCTCCTCGGTCTCGGCGAAGAGCCGCGCGTTGCGCACGGCGACCGCGGCCTGTGAGGCGAAGGACACGAGCAGCGCCTCGTCGTCTTCCCTGAGGATGTCTTCACGCCGGAGGTTGAGCGTGAGCACGCCCAGGAGCTCGCCGCCCGCCACGACGGGCACGCCGGCGAAGGCGAAGAGGTCGTGGCGGATGGCCCAGTCCGTAGCCATGATGCGCGGATCCTGAGTCACGTCCTCGATGAAGAGCGCGCGACCTTCGCGGGCGATCCACCCTACCGCGCCCTGATCGAACGTGAGCTCGGTGGGCAGGTCCACGGAGTCGACGGTCACATCGGCGGCCCAGGCGCGACGGGTGATGCGGCTCCGAACCGTGTCGACCATCCAGAAGACGACCGTCCGCGCGCCCGTGAGCGAGGACAGGGTGAGGGTGATCTGCTGGAGGAGCGGCTCCAGGTCGAGCTGTTGCGAGAGCGCCACGTTGATGTCGGCCAGCGCCCGGAGCCGCCGCTGCCGCCCCTCGAGGGCGGCCGCGGTGCGCCGGCGGTCTCCGATGGCCCGGTTGAACTGCTCGGCCAGCTCGGCCAATTCGTCCTTGGTCGGCACGGTGATGGGCGGGCCCTCATCGGCAGCCAGCTCGCGCGTGCCGCGCATGAGCGCCCGCACGGAGCTGTGCATGCGGTGGCCGATCAGCCACGCCCCCAGCAGAGCGAGCACCATGGCCGTGGCGAGCCCGATGAGGTCACGCTTGAACCGGGCGGCTGCGGGTCCGTAGGCCGATTCCGTGGGGACGCCGGAGACGACGAGCCACGGTGCCCCGCTCATGGTGGCCGCGCCGGCCAGAAGGGGGATGCCCTCCTGCGAGCGCCACTCGGCGATGCCGCCGCCACGGCGGAGGAGCGCGCTCGCCTCTGGAATCGTGCCCAGATCACGGCGCAGGAACTTGGCGGGGTCGCCCGTGCGCGCGAGGATGGCGCCGTTGGTTGACACGATGGCCAGGATCTGATCGTGGCCCAGGGGAAGCAGATTGAGGTAGAGCGAAAGCTTCTGGAGATCCAGCTCGGTGGCGACCAGCCCGACCGGCGCCCCGTACCGGTCGTGGACCGGCACCACGATCGGCACCACGGAACGGGATTGTCCGACGCCCGGGGATTGCCCGACCTCGGGCGGGCCCACGCGGGCCGCTCCACTCTGCAGCGCCGATTCGATCGTCTCGGAATTGAGCGGAGCGGGAGCGGGCTCGGCGGCGTGTCCGTCGCTCGAGGCAAGCAAGCGCCCGGTCGGGTCCGTGGTGAAGAAGCGCAGCACGAAGGGATGCCGATCGCGAACCCGCACGGCAAGCGCCGCGAGAGCGGCGTCCTGGACGCGCTCGAAGCTATGGACGGCCGCGATGGCCAGCAGGTTCTCGACCTGGCCGGCGATGACCTCGTCGAGCTGGCGGGCGACCAGGCGGGCGGTATCGACCTGCTCCTGCTGCGCGAAGCGCCGGCCCTCGTCGAGGTCGCGCCAGAACTTCGACGCGGCTACCACGAGAAGTGGCAGCAGCACCGACAGCACGAGCACGGTGAGCTTCGACCGGATCGTCAGGCGCATGAAGGAGCACAGCAGTGTGCCGGCTCCAAACCAGTATAGCGCAAGGGGTGTCGTATAATGCCCGCATGCCGCGCAGCCCGTTGGAGCTTTCCAACGTCGTTTTGCTTGTCCTGGCCCTCGCCGCCACCAGCATCGCCTATTGGAAGGATCCCAGTCTGCCGCTCCTCGGCGCCAAGACCGGGTTCAAGCTGATCTGGTTCATCCTGCCGCGGCTCGTTCCCGCCCTGATTCTGGCCGGCATGCTCCAGGTCCTCATCCCACAGGAGGTAGTGGCCCGCTACTTCGGACAGAAGTCCGGCATGCGCGCCATCATCCTCGCTTCGGTGGCGGGTCTGCTCACGCCTGGCGGACCCATGGTCAGCGTGCCGCTCCTCGTCGTCCTCGCCAACTCGGGCATGGCCCTGGGACCGCTCGTGGCCTACATGACCTCCTGGTCGCTCTTCGGCATCCAGCGCATCATCGCCTGGGAGGCGCCGCTCATGGGCTGGCACTTCGTGATGGTGCGGGCGGTGTCGAGCCTGGCCTTCCCCATCCTCGCGGGCTGGCTCGTCAAGATGTACTACCACGAGTAGCCGCGTGGCCTTCGACGACCTCCGCGAGTTCGTCGCCCACCTCGAGAAGCACGGTCAGCTCCGCCGGGTGCGGGCGCGCGTCTCGCGCGATCTGGAGATCGCGGAGATCACCGATCGCGTGTCGAAAGGGCGGAGCGAGGGCAACCAGGCCCTCCTCTTCGAGCAGGTCGACGGCTTCGACGTGCCCGTGCTCATCAATGCCTTCGGCTCGCCCGAGCGGATGGCCGCGGCGCTGGGCGTCGAGCACTTGCGCGACCTCTCGGCGCGCGTGGCCAAGCTGCTGGATCTGAGAATGCCCGGCTCCCTCTTCGACAAGCTGCGAAAGCTGGGCGATCTCTTCGACGTCGCCAAGGCGGGGCCCAAGCGCGTGCGCTCCGCGCCCTGCCAGGAGATGGTCGAGACCGATCAGCCGAGCCTGACGAGCCTACCCATCCTGCGCTGCTGGCCGGGCGACGCGGGACGGTACATCACCTTGCCTCTGGTGTTCACGCGCGATCCGGTCACGGGCGCTCGCAACGTGGGCATGTACCGCCTCCAGGTCCATGACGACCGGACCCTCGGCATGCACTGGCAGACCCACAAGGGCTCGGCCGAGCACGAGCGGATCGCTCAGGAGCAGGGCAAGCCGATGGAGGTCGCCATCGCGCTCGGCGGCGATCCCGTCTCGATCTACTCGGGCTCGGCGCCGCTGCCCCCCGGCATAGACGAGATGGTGTTCGCGGGATGGCTGCGCGGCGCCGGCGTGCCCATGGTCGCCTGCAAGACCATCGATCTCGAGGTCCCCGCCGAGGCCGAGATCGTGCTCGAGGGCCACGTCGATCCCGCCGAGCGCCGTGTCGAAGGGCCATTTGGTGACCACACGGGCTACTATTCACTGGCGCGTGACTATCCGGTCTTCCACCTTAAGGCCATCACGCGTCGCAAGCAGCCGATCTATCCGACGACCATCGTGGGACGGCCCCCGCAAGAGGACTACTGGCTCGGCAAGGCGACGGAGCGCATCTTCCTGCCCATCATCCGGCTGCTCCTGCCCGAGGTGGTGGACATGAACATGCCGGCCGAGGGCATCTTCCACAACCTGGTCATCGTGTCGATCAAGAAGCGCTATCCAGGCCAGGCGCGCAAGGTCATGCACGCGCTCTGGGGGCTCGGGCTCATGATGCTGGCCAAGAACATCGTCGTGGTCTCCGAGCACGTCGACGTCCACAACCTCTCGGAAGTGGCGTGGCGGGCTACGGGCAATATCGACCCGTCGCGCGACCTCCTCATCGTCGACGGGCCCGCGGACGACCTCGACCATGCCTCCGTCCGCCACCGCTTCGGCGGCAAGCTGGGTGTCGACGCCACCGAGAAGTCGGACATGGACGGCATCGGCCAGCCCTGGCCCGAGGAGATCGTGATGAGCGAGGAGATCCGCACGCTCGTCACGCGGCGATGGCAAGAGTACGGCCTGTAGTGCCCGGCACCGTCAGACACTTCCTCGACGCGATCAAGTTCGAGCACACCGTCTTCGCCCTGCCCTTCGCCTATGTCGCCATGGTGCTGGCGGCCGACGGCTGGCCGGGCTGGCGCGTGGCGATCTGGGTCACCCTGGCCATGGCGGGAGCCCGCACGCTCGCCATGAGCGTCAATCGCTTCGCCGACAGAATGATCGACGCGGACAATCCGCGCACGGCGGGGCGGCATCTTCCGCAGGGGCTCCTCAAGCCCTGGCACATGCTCGCCGCGGCCATCCTCTCCGCGGCCCTTCTCGCCGTCTCGGCCTGGAAGCTCAACCCGCTCTGCTTCAAGCTCGCCCCCTGGGCCGCGCTCTTCCTGATCGGGTACTCCTACACCAAGCGCTTCACGTGGACCAGCCACTGGATTCTCGGCTTCACCGACGGCATCGCGGCGGCCGGCGGCTGGATCGCCGTGCGCGGAGGCTTCGCGGCTCCGGCCTTTGTGCTGTGGTTCGCGCTGACCGTCTGGATCGCGGGCTTCGACCTCGTCTACGCCTGCCAGGACGTGGAGGTCGATCGACGCGTGGGCCTCAAGTCCTTCCCCGCGCGCTTCGGCATCGCGGCCGCTCTCCGCGCCGCTCAGGTGTGCCACGTGCTGACGGTGGCCGCCTTCGCCGCCCTGGGCGTGATGATGGGGCTCGGCTGGCTCTACTGGGTCGGCGTGGTCGCGGTAGGGGGACTGCTCATCTACGAGCACTCGCTGGTGTCGCCCGACAATCTTTCGCGGCTCGATGTCGCCTTCTTCAACGTCAATGGCTATATCGCGCTCATCCTGTTCGCGGCGGTCGTGGGCGGGCGATTCGTATGACGAGCAGCCTCGGCGAAGGACCGGGCAAGGCGCGCTTCGTGCGCGGCATGTTCACCCGCATCGCGGGACGCTACGACCTCATGAACGGCCTCATGACCTTCGGCATGCACCATGGGTGGCGCCGGGCCGCGGCGCGCGAGACCATCCCCTCACCCGAGGGACCGGGACTCGATCTGGCCACGGGCACGGGCGATCTGGCCTTCGAGCTCTGCGAGATCCACCGGCACCGGCTCATCGTGGGCGCCGACTTCGCCCACGGCATGCTCCAGGTGGCGGAGGCGAAGGGCCGCGAGGTCGAGAGCGCGGGCCGGCTCGCTCTCCTCGAAGCCGATGCCCTCGAGCTGCCCTTCGAGCCGCGTACCTTCGCGTTCGTGACCTCGGCCTTCCTGCTGCGCAACCTGGCCGATTTGAAGCAGGGACTGGCCGAGATGCGGCGCGTGCTGCGACCGGGGGGCCGCGTGGTGGCTCTCGAGATCACCCAGGCGGACCTTCCGGGCTGGGCGCCCCTCTTCCGCATGTACTTCCATCATGTCGTCCCGCGAGTGGGCGCGCTCGTCGGCGGCGACCGCGAGGCCTATACCTATTTGCCGCAATCGGTGGATCGCTTCCTCGGCCCGCCCGCCCTCGCCGCCCTGATGACGGATGTGGGCCTGCGCAGCGTCAAATACCGCCGCCTGGGCTTCGGCACGGTGACGATTCACACCGGCGTCGCCTGAGTGCCCCCTCACCCTGCCCTCTCCCCCGATGGGGGAGAGGGATCAAACAAGAGAAACTCCCCGATGGAGAAGAGGGATCAGACAAGAGAATCCCTCTCCCCTTTGGGGAGAGGGCCGCAGTTCGAGCTGAAGGGCGAAGCCCTGAGGCGAGGGCTGAGTAGATTAGGGGAAAGCAAAAGGCCTCGGGGATAAACACCCGAGGCCTTGAGTGATCAGCGACAGGTCAGGCGCGACTTACCACTCGGGGCTGGAGTACTCGTCGAAGACCCGGCGCACCACGCGGATCTCGCTCGCGTGACCGTCCTTGTGCTCGAGGGTGACGATGTCGCCCGGATTGATGTCCGCCAGAGCGTGCGAGCGTCCCTCGTCCGTGACCACCGCAGCCTCGCCGCACGCGAAGTCCGTGCACAGCTCGGCTTCGCTCCGGACCCGCAGGCGACCGGCGGCCGCGTCCACCGCCACCACGCTGTAGCGATTGTGCTTGAGCGATTCAGTCAG
>WNFH01007334.1_pt1 | contig 9994 bp, 8 predicted proteins | sample 5400411 | NCBI WGS metagenome assembly WNFH01 (sample SAMN13153347, study PRJNA577476) | soil metagenome | isolation source: 200 cm saprolite under Douglas fir tree site 2 hole 3 | place: USA:California | collected 2015-04-18
TGCGCGCGCCGCTGTCGCTCAGTTTATGCGAGAGCGCGCGTTCGCCGTCGAGCGGAGAAAGATGCACGACGCGGGCGCCGGCTTTCAGCGCGCCGAAGAAATTCACCGGATGATCCGGCGAATTGCCGAGGAACAGCGCTACCGATTGGTTCTTGCCGTAACCGGCGCGCAGGAAGCCCGAGGCCGCAACCTCGACCATTGCTTCCAGCTCGGCGTAGCTGATCGGTCGGTCGCGAAATTCGATCGCCGGCCGCGCGCCGTAGTCCACCGCCGCCTTCGACAACAGATCCGGCAGCGTTCCCTGCGCGATCGGATCGTCCCAATGGACACCCTCCGGATAGAATTTTTCGCCGGGATGGGTCATCGGTAGTTTGCCCAAGGTGAGGTGAGCACGATGTTGCGTGCTCCCCTCCCCCTTGTGGGGAGGGGTCGGGGGCGGGGGTACCACGGGCACGGTGCTTGCGGCTTACCCCCCTCCCTGACCCTCCCCCGCAAGGGGGGAGGGAACGGAGACACCGTGTTAATGTCGCTACTCACCATCACGCCGCTTTCGCGCTCTGGGCCAGCGACGCAAACGTCTTGCCTTCGGCGGCGAGACGCTTGAGCAGCGGCGCCGGTTCGAGCGAGGGATCGTTGGTCTCCTTGGCGTAGAACGACAGCCGGTCGGCGATGTGCTTGAGGCCGACCTGGTCGGCATAGAACATCGGGCCGCCGCGATAGATCGGCCAGCCATAGCCATAGAGCCAGATCACATCGATGTCGCTCGGCCGGGCCGCGATCTTTTCATCGAGAATCCGCGCGCCTTCGTTGATCATCGGATACATCATGCGCTCGAGAATTTCGTCATCGCCGACGACGCGGCGCTTGCGGCCGAGCCGCTGCAAGGTTTCGTCGATCAATTTTTCCACTTCCGGATCCGGCAGCGGCGCGCGCGAGCCGCCCTCGTACTTGTAGTAGCCCTTGCCGGTCTTCTGGCCGAAGCGGCCGGCCTCGCACAGCGCATCGGCGATTTCCGACTTGATGCCGCGGTCCTTGCGCGAGCGCCAGCCGATATCGAGGCCGGCGAGATCGCCCATCGCGAACGGCCCCATCGGCATGCCGAACTTGGTCACGACAGCATCGACCTGTTGCGGCAACGCGCCCTCGAACAGGAGTTTCTCCGCCTGCTTGCCGCGCTGTGACAGCATGCGATTGCCGACGAAGCCGTCGCAGACGCCGACCACCGCCGGCACCTTGGCGATCTTGCGGGCGACTGCGACCGCGGTCGTCAGCGCGTCCGGCGCGGTCTTTTCCGCGCGCACGATCTCGCACAGTTTCATCACATTGGCCGGGCTGAAGAAGTGCATGCCGAGCACGTCCTGCGGACGTTTTGTCACCGCGGCGATCTGGTCGATATTCAGATAGGAGGTGTTGGACGCAAGCACCGCGCCCGGCTTGGCGTATTGATCAAGTTTCTCGAACACCTCTTTCTTGATCGCCATGGTCTCGAACACCGCCTCGATGACCAAGTCAGCGTCCTTGACGTTTTCGATGCCGACCACGCCGTTAATGAGACCCATGCGCTTGGCAGGCGCGTCGGCAGGAATGCCACCGCGCGCCGCGGTCGCCTCGTAGTTCTTCTGCATCACGCCCATGCCGCGCTTGAGCTGCTCCTCGCCGGTCTCGATCAACGTCACCGGAATACCGGCATTGGCAAACGACATCGCGATGCCGCCGCCCATGGTGCCGGCACCGATGATCGCGACGCGCTCGACCTTGCGCGGTTTTGTCCCTTCCGGAACGCCGGCCACCTTGGCCGCCTCGCGCTCGGAGAAAAAGGCGTAACGCTGGGCCTTCGACTGGTCGCTCGATACCAGCTTGAGAAAACCCTCGCGTTCCTTCTTGAGGCCCTCATCGAACGGCAGGTCGATCGCGGCGCCGACCGCGTCCGCTGCGGCAAACGGCGCTTCCAGGCCGCGCGCCTTCTTGGTGAGGGCGGCGACCGCGTTGGTGAAGATCGAGCGGTCGGCCTTGGCGGCGGCGAGCTTGCTGTCGTCGTCGCGCAGCTTGCGCAAGGGGCGCTTCTCCGCCAGCACCTTGCGGGCAAACGCCTCGCCGCCTAAGGCAGGACCTTCGACGATTTCCTCGATCAACCCATTCTTGAGCGCCTCGGCGGCGCCGATCGGATCGCCGCCGACGATCATCTTGACCGCGAGTTCGGGACCGACCGCGCGCGGCAGCCGCTGGGTACCGCCGGCACCCGGCAGCAGGCCGAGTTTCACTTCGGGCAGGCCGAGCCGAGCCTCCTTTGTCGCGACGCGAAAATGGCAGGCGAGCGCGACCTCGAGGCCGCCGCCCAGCGCCGTGCCATGAATGGCGGCAATGATCGGCTTCGGTGAATTCTCCATCTCGGTCAGCACCTCGTGCAGACCCGGAGGCTTTGGCGGCTTGCCGAACTCGGTGATGTCGGCGCCGGCGATAAAGGTGCGGCCGCCGCAGGTCAGGACGATCGCCTTCACTTCCGGATCGGCGATGGCGCGCTTGATGCAATCGAAAATGCCGCCGCGGACGGCGGCGCTCAGTGCGTTCACGGGAGGACTGTCGACCGTGACGATGGCAACGACGTCATGACGCTCGAGCTTGACCACTTCGTTCACTGGACTCTCCCTTGATATCTTGTTCTTAACCAATTTCGCACTGCGGAATTTAATTCCACATCTTGACATGGAGGGTTATTTTGAAGCACGTCGCTTGTCAACGAGCTCCGCGCAGCAGCAGGCCATGAAACGACCAGGCAAGAAAGTGGCGACCGATCGCAGCTTCGTCGTCGCGCTTTCCCGCGGCCTTGATGTGTTGCGCGCATTTCATCCCAACGACGGACTTCTTGGCAATCAGGAGATCGCGGCCCGTACAAACTTGCCAAAGCCAACCGTTTCGCGGCTGACCTACACGTTGACCAAGCTCGGTTATCTTACACCGGTTCCGCGGTTCGAGAAGTATCAGCTCGCGCCCTCAGCCATGGCGCTCGGGTATGCCGCCCTTGCCAATCTCGGGGTTCGGCATTTGTCCGAGGCCTACCGCGAGGAGGTCATGCGCGAAACAGGCGGCGCGGTGGCGGTCGGTGGCCGCGACCGCCTCAGCATGATTTACTTCGGCCAGAGCCGCAACGGCCTCACACTGGGCGTTCAACTCGACGTCGGTTCGCGAATTCCGATCGCTACGACCGCGATGGGACGGGCTTATATCTGGGCACTGCCAAATGATGAGCGCGCATCGTTATTGCGCGAGCTTCGCGAGCACTACGGCAGCCGCTGGCCGCGAATGCGCGACGGCATCGAACGGGCCGGCGAAACGGTAGCGCGGCATGGTTTTACAATTTCAGCGGGCGAGTGGCAAGACGACGTCCATGCCGTCGGCGTAGCCTTAAAGCTTAACGACGGAACCGGTCCCTATGCGTTTAATTGCGGCGCGCCCGCATTCCGCTTCACGGAAGATCGGCTGCGCAACGACATTGGACCTCGTCTCGTGGCGATGGTAAGGAACATCGAGGCGGCCTTAGGTGGCGCGGCCCCGCAATCAAAAAAAGAACATAACAAAAAGTTGAAAGCAGGAGGGAAAGTTGCACGTGTGGTCGAGGGGATCAGGTAGCCTTCATCATTGTGACCGGCGAACAAATTCGCACGGTCAATCCGGCCCGGCGAGTGTGGGCGGGACGAGATGACGCGGGTACAGCTCGCGCAGGGACAATACCCCCTGCTAGCGGTTCGCGACGTCAGCGTCGTGTTCGGCGGCATCATTGCGTTGAATGGCGTCTCCTTCGACATGCATCAGGGCCAGATCCTTGGCCTGATCGGACCGAACGGCGCCGGCAAGACCACCCTGTTCAACTGCCTGAGCCGGCTCTACCAGCCGAGCGCCGGCGATATCCTGATGGATGGCCAGAGCATCTTGAGGCGGCCGCCGCACAGGATCGCCGAAATCGGCATCGGCCGCACCTTCCAGAACGTAGCACTTTTTCCCAATCTTTCGGTGCTCGACAACGTTCGGGTCGGCACCCATGCCCGCACCAACAGTGACATCATCAGCGACTCCCTGAAGCTCGCCTGGGTCCGCCGCGGCGAGGCCGAAGTCAACAAGCGGGTCCATGAGATCCTGGGCTATCTCGGCCTTGATGACGTCGCCCATGTCACGGTTTCCGGCCTGCCGTTCGGCACCCAGAAACGCGTGGAGCTGGCGCGCGCGCTGGCCGCGGATCCGAAGATTCTGCTGCTCGACGAGCCCGCCGGTGGCCTCAACCACGAGGAAGTCCATGTGCTCGGCGATCTGATCCGCCGCATTCGCGACGATCGCAAGGTGACGGTCCTCCTGGTCGAACATCACATGGGCCTCGTGATGTCGATCGCCGACCACGTCGTCGCGCTGAATTTCGGCCGCAAGCTTGCCGAGGGAACGCCGGCCCAGGTGCAGTCCGACCCGGATGTCATCAAGGCCTATCTGGGGAGCAAGGATTCATGACCGCGATGCTCAACGTCAGGGATCTTCGGGCCTATTACGGTCAGGTTCAGGCGCTTCACGGTCTCGAGTTCGCCCTCAATGAAGGAAGCCTGACCACGCTGCTCGGCGCCAACGGCGCCGGCAAGACCACCACGTTGCGCGCGATCTGCAACATGGTGCGCTCGACCGGTGCGATCGAATTCGACGGCGCCCCGCTCGGCGGACGCTCGACCGAGAACATCGTCCGCCTCGGCATCGCGCATGTGCCGCAGGGCCGCGGCACTTTCACCACCATGACGGTGGAAGAAAATCTTCAGCTCGGCGCGATCACGCGAAGCGACAAGGCCGGCGTCATCTCCGACATCGAGCGCATGTACGATCACTTTCCAGTGCTGAAAGCGCGGCATACCCAGCAGGCCGGCACGCTTTCGGGCGGCGAGCAGCAGATGCTGGCGGTCGCGCGCGCGCTCATGCTTCGTCCGCGGCTGATGCTGCTGGACGAGCCGTCGTTCGGCCTGGCGCCGCTGATCGTGCGCGACCTGTTCAAGATCCTCGGCAAGATCAATCGCGACGACAAGGTCACCATCCTGGTGGTGGAGCAGAATGCGCAGCTGGCGCTGGAGCTCGCCGACAAGGCCTATGTGATCGAAACCGGGCGCATCGTGATGTCGGGAAGTGCTGCCGAGATCGCGAACAACGAAGACGTCCGTAAATCCTATCTGGGTTATTGAGGAGCGCGGCCATGGAACTTTTTACCAATCAAGTCCTGGCCGGCATCGCCACAGGCGCGATCTATGCCTGCATGGCGCTTGCCGTCGTCATGATCTACCAGGCGATCGATCATCTCAATTTCGCCCAGGGCGAAATGGCGATGTTCTCGACCTTTGTTTGCTGGCAGCTGATGCAATGGGGCGTGCCCTATTGGGGGGCGTTCCTGATCACGCTGGTTTTTTCGTTCGCCGGTGGAATCGCGATCGAGCGGCTGCTGTTCAAGCCCTTGGCGAAGGCGCCGATCCTGACCAACGTGGCCGGCTTCATCGCGTTGTACGCGATCATCAACAGCGTCGCCGGCTTGATCTGGGACTTCACCATCAAGCAATTCCCGACGCCGTTCGGATCGTCGCCGTTTCTCGGCAGTCAGCTCATCTCGACCCATCAGGCCGGCATGATCGGGGTCACGCTGATGTTACTCATTCTGCTTTTCTTTTTCTTTCGGTTTACGCGAATGGGCCTGGCAATGCGCGCGGCCGCCTCGTTACCGGAATCGGCGCGATTGGTCGGCATCAATACCAGCTGGATGATCGCGCTCGGCTGGGGCATGGCGGCCGCGATCGGCGCTATTGCCGGCATGCTGATTGCGCCGGTGGTGTTTTTGGAGCCGAACATGATGTTAGGTGTGCTGATCTACGGATTTGCCGCCGCCGTGCTCGGCGGGCTGACCAGTCCGCTCGGTGCGGTGGTCGGAGGCTTCCTGGTCGGCGTCTTCGAAAATCTCGTCGGGACTTACATTCCCGGTGTCGGCAATGAACTGAAACTGCCGATCGCGCTGGCGCTGATTGTCACCGTCCTTGTTGTCAAACCCGCCGGCCTGTTCGGCCGGCCCATCGTGAAGCGAGTTTGATCATGAGCGCAATTCAGGAAGTCGTCACGGAAGCACCGGCGGTCGAGGCCGTTCCCAAGAGGGCCATGACGCTCGGCTACGGCACTTCGCTGGTGGTGCTGGGATTGCTGATCGTAGCGCCCATGTTGGTGAAGAATTTTATCATCTTCCAGCTGACGATGCTGCTGATCTATGCCCTCGCTGTTCTGGCGCTGAACATTCTAACCGGCGGCAGCGGCCAGTTTTCGCTGGGCCAGAGCGCGTTTTACGCGGTGGGCGCCTACACCTCGGCGATCCTGATGGAGCATGTCGGCATCAATTACGCCCTGACATTGCCCGTCGCCGGCATCGTCTGCTTTGCCTTTGGATTCCTGTTCGGCCAGCCGGCGCTGCGCTTGAGCGGCGTCTATCTGGCGCTGGCGACCTTTGCATTGGCAACCGCCATGCCGCAGCTCCTGAAGCTCGGCTATTTCGAGCACTGGACCGGCGGCGTGCAGGGCCTAGTGGTGACCAAACCCGATGCGCCGTTCGGCCTGCCGATGTCGCAGGACATGTGGCTTTATTATTTCACGCTCGCGGTCACGATCGCGATCTATATTTTCTCGGTCAACCTCCTGAAGTCGCGTTCGGGGCGCGCCTTCATGGCGATCCGTGACAATGAAATCGCGGCGTCCGCCATGGGCATCGACGTCGCGCTGTACAAGACGCTGGCGTTCGGCGTCAGCGCCGGCATCACCGGGGTTGCCGGCGGCCTGGGGGCGATCGCCGTGCAGTTCGTCGCACCCGACGGTTACACCATCACGCTGGCGATCTCGCTGTTTCTCGGCATGGTGGTCGGCGGCGTCGGCTGGTTGCCCGGATCGATCGTCGGCTCGGCCTTTATTATTTTCGTGCCGAACATCGCGGAGGGAATTTCGAAAGGTCTCTCCGGCGCGGTGTTCGGCGTGCTGCTGTTTCTCGTCATCTTCCTGGTGCCGCACGGCGCCAGGCAAGTCGCCATGGTCGCTCAGCAACTGACCGGCAAACTCAGGAAGAACTAACTAAGGAGAGAATATGCTTTCTAATCAAAAATTACGTATCGCCGCGCTTTCGACGGCGGTCATCGCTTTCGCCGCCACCGGCGGCACTGCATTTGCCCAAAAGAAATACGACACCGGCGCCACCGACACCGAGATCAAGATCGGCAACATCATGCCCTATAGCGGGCCCGCCTCCGCCTATGGCGTCATCGGCAAGACCGAAGAGGCCTACTTCAAGAAAATCAATGCCGAGGGCGGCATCAACGGCCGCAAGATCCATTTCATCACCTATGACGACGGCTACAGCCCGCCGAAGGCGGTCGAGCAGGCGCGCAAGCTGGTCGAAAGCGACGAAGCCTTGCTGGTGTTCAATCCGCTGGGAACCGCGAACAACACCGCGATCCAGAAATACATGAATTCAAAGAAGGTGCCGCAACTGTTCGTCGCGACCGGCGCCACCAAATTCAACGACCCGAAGGATTTCCCGTGGACCATGGGCTGGCAGCCCAGCTACCAGAGCGAAGCGCACATTTACGCCAAGTATCTGATGAAGGAGAAACCGGACGCCAAGATCGCGGTGTTCTATCAGAACGACGATTTCGGCAAGGATTACCTGAAGGGCCTGAAGGACGCCCTCGGCGCCAAGGCGTCGATGATCACAGCGGAGGAAAGTTACGAGACCTCGGAGCCGACCATCGACAACCATATCGTCAAGCTGAAGGCCACCGGCGCCGACGTCTTCATCAGCATCACCACCCCGAAATTCGCGGCGCAGGCGATCAAGAAGCTCGCCGAGATCGATTGGAAGCCGATGCATATCGTCTCCAACGTCTCAAGCTCCGTGGGCGGCGTGATGAAGCCGGCGGGCTTCGAAAATGCGCAAGGCATTCTTTCGGCCGCCTACGCCAAGGATGGCGCCGACCCGCAGTGGGATAACGATCCCGGCATGAAGAAATTCTTCGCCTTTCTCGAAAAGTATTATCCCGAAGGCAACAAGCTCGACGGTTCCGTCGTGTACGGCTACGGCGCAGCGCAGACCATGGTAAAGGTCATATACCTTGCTGCCCGGCGTGAAGATCAACACCTCCGCGACCGACTTCGCTCCGATCGAACAGCTTCAGATGATGCGCTTCAAGGGCGAGAAGTGGGACCTGTTCGGCGACATCCTCAGCGGCGATCTCAGCAACTAGAGTTCTGCATCACGGCCATCGCCCGGGCCGAGTTCGACTAAAATAGCGCCCCCTGCGACCTTATCGCAGGGGGCTTTTTCTTGATGGGTACCTTGGAAGGGTATTCAATGCGGACAGAAGCCGACAAGCGCTTCCAATCAAAAAATGACGCATTCAACCAAGATCCAGGGAGATCAAAATGCCTGCTATCCATTTGCGATTGGGGGCCTTTTCGGCTGCCCTCGCGTTACTTGCCGCATCCAGCAGCGGCGCACTCGCCCAAAAGAAATACGACATCGGCGCCACCGACACCGAAATCAGAAACATCATGCCCTATAGCGGTCCGCTTTCCGCTTATGGCGTGATCGGCAAGACCGAACAGGCCTACTTCAACAAGATCAATGCCGAAGGCGGCATCAACGGCCGCAAGATCAACTTCGTCAGCTACGACGACGCCTATAGCCCGCCGAAGACCGTCGAGCAGGCGCGCAAGCTGGTGGAGAGCGACGAGGTCCTCTTCATCTTCAATTCGCTGGGCACGCCGCCGAATACGGCGATCCAGAAATACATGAACACCAAAAAGGTGCCGCAGCTTTTCGTTGCCACCGGCGCCACCAAGTGGAATGACCCCAAGGAATTCCCCTGGACCATGGGCTGGCAGCCCAACTACCAGAGCGAGTCCCGAATCTATGCGAAGTACATCCTGAAGGAAAAGCCCAACGCCAAGATCGCTATCCTTTATCAGAACGACGACTACGGCAAGGACTACGTGAAGGGCCTGAAGGACGGGCTCGGCGCCAAGGCCGCCTCGATGATCGTTGCCGAGGAAAGCTACGAGCCCGTGCAGCCAACCATCGATTCGAACATCGTCAAGCTGAAATCGACCGGCGCCGACGTCTTCTTTAACGTCACCACGCCGAAGTTCACCGCGCAATCCATCAAGAAGATGAACGAAATCGAATGGAAGCCGCTGCACTTTCTCAACAACGTCTCCGTCTCGATCGGCAGCGTGATGAAGCCGGCCGGTTTTGAGAATGCGCAGGGCATCATCTCGTCCGCCTATCTGAAGGATACGTCCGATCCACAGTGGAAAGACGATGCCGGCATGAAGGCCTTCGACGAGTTCCTCACCAAATACTTCCCTGAAGGCAACAGGATCGATGCCAACCTGATGTACGGCTACACCGTCGCGCAGGGTATCGTGCATGTGCTGAAGGCCTGCGGCGATGATCTCACGCGCGAGAACATCATGAAGCAGGCGGCCAGCATCAAGGGACTTGAGCTCGGCGGCCTGCTCCCGGGCATCAAGGTTAATACCAGCGCCACTGACTTCGCCCCGATTTCCGCGGTTCAGCTCATGAAATTCAAGGGCGAGAGCTGGGAACGCTTCGGCGACATCATCGACGGCGATGTCGGCGGCTGACCCGCCAGTTAACTGACTACTAAAGAAGCAGCCCTTCGCGCATTGCGCGGAGGGCTTTTTGTTGTGAGGGCCCCGTTAAGATGGTATCCGGTGCATCGAAGTCACAAAGAGCTTTCGACAAAGAAAGCCGCGACGTACGCCATTCGCGTCATCAAAAGAGGGAGACCATAATGCCTGTTACCGCTACCAGAATTGCAATGGTTTCGGCTGCGTTCGCGGTGCTTGCCGCGTCGAGCAGCGGCGCGCTGGCGCAGAAGAAATACGACACCGGCGCCACCGATACCGAAATCAAGATCGGCAACATCATGCC
>WNFH01008953.1_pt1 | contig 9994 bp, 10 predicted proteins | sample 5400411 | NCBI WGS metagenome assembly WNFH01 (sample SAMN13153347, study PRJNA577476) | soil metagenome | isolation source: 200 cm saprolite under Douglas fir tree site 2 hole 3 | place: USA:California | collected 2015-04-18
GAAAAATCCCTTCAAATACCATTGTACGCTTGGGATATCGTGGGTCACGAGCACTCTATCAATATCCTGCGCCGGGCGCTTGCAGCACAGTTGGTGCGGCATGCCTATCTATTTACGGGTCCAGAACATATAGGCAAAACGTTGCTGGCCCAACGTTTTGCGCAGACTTTGCTATGTACCGGTGGGCCAGATCCGCACGTTGCCCCGCAAAATCCCTGTAATGCGTGCCTTTCTTGCCGCAAGGTCATGCATGGCAATCACCCGGATGTACACTATGTCAGCAGGCCACCTGACAAACAGTTCATTCTCATTGAACAAGTGCGCGAGCCGCAAAGCGACGCAGCTCGCAAAACATTGGAGGGACGACGCAACATCTTTATTATCCAGGGTATGCACGAGATGAACGTACAGGCAGCCAACTGTTTCTTGAAAACGCTTGAAGAACCAGAGCCAGACGTAGTGTTATTGCTCACCGCATCTGATCCAGGTTTGCTTTTACCCACCATCCTCTCACGTGTGCAACAGGTTCCAATGCACCTGCTCACTACCATGCAGATAAAGGCCGCCCTTGAACAGCGCTGGCAGGTTGAGCCGGATGAAGCTGCCTTAATTGCAGCGCTGGCAGCGGGGCGTATAGGATGGGCTGTACAAGCTGTCGAGGATGAAGATATGCTGACAGAACGACAGGCACAATTGGAGACCTTAGCGAAACTACCGGCTGCGGGTAAAGTACAACGTTTTGAGGTAGCGCAGCGCCTCAGCGCCGATAGCGATAAAGTACGTGGTATACTTGAATTATGGTTGCTCTGGTGGCGTGATATGTTGTTGGCAGCGAACAACTGCCTGGATTTGATCGTCAATGTGGATATGCGAGGGCTCATACAGAAGCAAGCGGCAAAGATTGGCGCGGCTGAATCCCAGCGCATGGTACGTTCCATTCTGGGTACGATGGAAGCTCTAGAGCAAAATGTCAATGCGCGTATCGCGCTTGAAGTATTGATGCTTGATTTGCCAACTGTCAGGTAATCAGGAGGTATCGATATGGCTGTACGAACCTTTACAGCAGTTATTCATAAGGATGATGATATATATGTTGCGGATTGTCCAGAGGTTGGAACTGTAAGTCAAGGATACACAGTCGAAGAAGCTATTGCTAATCTGAAAGAAGCTACCGAGCTCTATTTGGAGGAGTTTCCGTTGCCTGATGTCAGTCGTCCATTGCTGACTACTTTTGAGGCCACATATGCCGCCTAAATTGAATCAATACAAGGAGTTCTAAATGCGAACCGACTTCCAACACCTCCTTATTCAACAGGATGGCGGCGTACTCACTATCATAATGAATCGGCCTGAAGTGCTCAATGCTTTCAATGACGTCATGCTATCAGAACTGACTGAAGCTGTTGAAGCTGCCGCGGAGGATGAGGCGATACGCTGTGTTATACTTACAGGCGCTGGCAGGGCATTTGGCTCCGGGCAAGACTTGCGTAGCCTGGTCGAGGGACGTGCTAGCGGTGCAGTAGGTGCAGTGAGCGATCATTTGCAAAAATATCACCGGGTTGTGCTTGCGATTCGCAACATGCCTAAGCCCGTCATAGCTGCGGTTCGCGGTGCAGCGGCAGGCATTTCATGTAACATAGCGCTGGCGTGTGACATGCGTATAGCAGCAGACGATGCTCGCTTCCTCGAAGCATTTGCCAGGATTGGCCTTGTCCCAGATGGGGGTGGCGGATATTTCTTGACTCGTCTTGTAGGTGTGGGGAAAGCCCTGGAGTTATCAATGCTTGCCGACGAGGTGAGCGGACCGGAGGCGGAGCGTATTGGGCTGGTCAATAAGTGCGTGCCGCTGGAAGAGTTTGAGGCGGCAACTGTAGCATTTGCCCAAAGGTTAGCTAAAGGACCTACTAGAGCCTATGGGCTAATCAAAAAGTTGATCTATACTTCCGCCGAATCCGATTTGCAAACAGCGCTGCTCATAGAAGGCGAACTGCAAGATATAGCTTTTGAGACGGAAGATCATCAAAATGCTGTAGCCGCATTCCTGCATAAACGGCCACCCGAGTATAAAGGGAGGTAGGACGGGTGCGCATCGACACCCTGACCTACAACAATATCCAGACCCAGGGAGCGCAGCGGCGGGCATGGCTGCGCCAGCATAGTCCACAACACCTGCAACAATGTGCTGCACTGATGCTCGAGGCACTCCAAATACGCCAGCCAAGCGCCTCGCACAGTACGCTTGTGCTGGGGGCGGGAGCCTGTACAGAAGTTCCCCTAGCCGAACACACCCGTAACTCCGACGAAGTTGTACTTGCTGATCTTGACCTTGCGTCGATGCAGCAAGCTCGAGATGAGTTATCATCTCTCGCACTTCGTAAACGTGTACGCTTGCTAAGTAGCGATATCAGTGGTAGAGCAAGTGCCAATCTGAACCGCTTGATTGGACGTCAGCCATGGAGCAGGCTTGTTTCGCAGGATGCCCAGGCTGTTTATGATGCTGCGGCTCGCTGCTTGGAGCAATGTCCCGTGCCAGATCCACCGGAGATTGAGGGTTTACACCCCGGTGACTTTGGTGTGGTCATCAGTTCGCTGGTGCTCACACAACTCTTCAGTTATCCTCTGCTGGACATACTCGACCATGTGCAGCGTATTGCTCCTGGCTATTTAGGAGAGCAGGAACGTCATCGTCACTACCAGGAAGCAGCACAGGCCTTTCGCGTGCATGTCATCCAGGCACACATACATCTCCTGCAAGAACTGGTTGACGTGGGAGGGATAATTGTATTGCTTAGTGATGTGCGAGGCTTCGTCTTTGATATGGAAGAGCGCCACTGGGAGTGGATCACTGATTTACCAGAAAAAGGTAAATTGGGACGAGGGTATGAAGTTGTTGGGTACATACTAACGGGCAGGGATCAGACCTTCTGCGACCTATAATCACTTTCTAAGTGGCTGTAGTTCTAAATGCACGCCCATTATTTAAGAAAGAAGGAGATTGCCTGGGCGAGAAAGTTGGGTTTGACAGATGTTCTACCATTGACCACTGCTGCATATGAGATCGCCGCCTTCTTCCTTTCATGGGACACTTGAGGCCTAAGAGCTTCACTCTTGATTGTTGGCATCTCACTTAGCTGGGATCGGTTGTCTACGTTATTCAATTGTTTGTCTACCTTCTTCCATTGTACAAAAGAATCATTTGGATGAGATGATGGCTGCCCAGGTTGCTGAGATGGTCGCTTTGGAATTGGACCCAGTCGTGATGCTCGTTCTTGTCGATCGTTCATAAGCTCCTCTTCTGTCTACGAACTGAAGTATACACTTATTAATTATCAAATAAGTGGAGGGAACTGGCAAGAGCAAAAAGGTGAAGGTCTGGTGAAGATGCAGTAAAGATTATCTGCTTTTAGTTATGCTTTCTTAAAATACTCGCGGGGAATGGTACACCTCTTTTTGTTACCTACCTCCTGCTTTCCCTTTTTTCAACAACCTGAGTTGTTGCGTGGCATCCCAGAGTTCGAGATTGACCACTATTGGCTACTGTGTGTACCACGAGGAAAAAGTGACTCGCGTTTCTGTTGTACCCATACAACCAGCCAGGGCAGCAATATCACACAAAGAACAGCAATCCAGAGTGCTACGCCGCTAGCAAAGAATCTTCCCAACAACAGCGTACCGAGCCATCCACCGCATAAGGCGGCTAACGCTCCAATGCTGAGTATAGCGGGCCACTTCTTTCTCCCCCACGATGCGGGCCAGAACTTTGCTGAAACTGATAGTAGGCCGATAAGCAGACCTAGCAGGAGCCAGAAGAAAGAGAGAGCAAGCATCACAAACCTCGTTTCATGAACCTGGAAGCAGCACTGCATAGAGGACGCGGAATAGAGGTGGAACATCACCGAGTATTTGAGTTATATTGAGGTTTGCCTCAACCTCGACATGTTGGAAGATACCGAACTGAACAAAGTCATATGGGTGATGGATGCGAGCGAGTACCGCAGCAAACTCTTGCGACTGTGTAATGGGAAGGAATGCATCATCACGCGAGTGCAGTAAGTAGATAGGGGCATGGATCTTGTTGATGACCGAACTTGGCGAGAGCGCGTTGAGTAAGGTATGCAATTTTGGTGAAAGAGCAATAACAGCAATGTTTTCATTCACGTGATCAGGTTCATCACCTTCCAGCAAGTGGTAGGCGGCAACGGCAGGTGGTGACATCTGCGCGAGCTTGTTGCTGGTTAATGGCTTACTTCCAGGAACGAAGGCGCTAACCAGGAGCGAACCATCACCACGAGGTAGCCCATCGGCCAAAACGTTGGCCAATACCAGGAGTGGGTATTGCGCTGGATACCAGGGGATCATGTGACCATCCACGATGATGGCCCGCTGGCCATAAGCAAAAAGCACCGTTTCTGTATTAAAGTAGGCGCCGAAGAGAGCAATGAAAGAGACGCGATCCCGAATGCGTGAATCAGCGGCAGCAAGACAGGCCAGTGTACCGCCACCACTGAAGCCTGCAATGCCGATGCGATCAGCTCCTACGCCGGGCCAGTGAGACAGGAAGTTGAAAGCCTGGACGACAGCATCGCTATCTACTGCCGAGATATCGCTGTTGATGAGTGTTGGGGTCGTTATAGTCTCTACGACTATACCGACGTGGGCCAGAGCCAGGGAAAGATTGACAAGCTGAGGTGTCTTGCGGTTATCCCCGACTCCAGGAATGATGACGATGCCCTCCCGTGCATTAGGCAGTAGTGGCGCAGGCGTCGCAGGTTCGTAGATGTCCAGGTAGACAGTACCCCCACGCGAAGGTACTGTCTTCTGAATGTGCTGTACAGGTTCGCTAAGAAGGATCAGGGGTGCCGGCTCCGAGGCGCTAATCACTGCTGATACCAGAAACGCTGTGCGTGCAGCAGCGTGACCTGCAGGCATTACTGACAGGAAAAGACCGACCCCAAAGAGCAATGCGAGCGTGATCCGTGCTGTTATGACTCCAAACGCGAAAATACGCCTGTCTCTCGGTTTGCTATACGCAGGCTTTTGGCCTACAAGTGAGATCGCTATATTGTTCTTCTGTTCTTGTTCTTCGCTGCTCGTCGCATCGCTTTTGAGCTTTTTCTTTTTCGATGGTTGTTCCATAGCATGACTTCTTTCAACCAAATCGTCAGTATCAGCAAAGGAATATAAAGCTGTACTAAGTATGTATACGTCTCAATGCTAGTTTACATCACTATGCTACTGGCTTTCGTGCTTCCTCAGCATCCCGCTCCGTGAATTTCAGGCAAACCTGGTTCAAATATATGTGCTAGAATTGTCTTGTAGTCTGCCTCTAAGAACTCAGGCATATATTACAGTAGACTGCCCATAGACACAAAGCGGTAAGTATCGAGGTAAAATTGATATGTCTTCAGATCCACGTGCAGAGTACGATGCAGTTGTCTCTGAACTGATGGCTTCGTCGCCTGCGGCCAGCGGGACAATGTTTGGAATGCCTTGTCTCAAGAACAATGGAAAGGCATTCGCTGGATACCATAAAGGTGCCATGGTCTTCAAGCTCGGTGGTGCCAGGCACACCGAGGCGCTTGCGCTCTCCGGGTCTCGGCTGTTTGATCCATCAGGCCGTGGACGACCAATGAAGGAGTGGGTCGAGGTATCAGGAGAGCATGCAGCCAGGTGGCTCGAGTTGGCACGAGAGGCACTCCAATATGTTACCGAGTAAGCTAAGACTTTGATTGCCTGAAAGGCTAACAAACTCAAAGGGAACTCAAGAACTCCTCATGCATTCGCGATTGGCATCTGAGCCACATCTGCCAGTGCTTTATCCAGTAGTTCAGCCGCTTCGTCGACTTCTTCGAGAGAAATATTCAGTGGTGGAACTATTCGTAGTGTACTTGTCCCAAGAGCATTCAACAGCAAGCCATGCTCGAGCGCCTGCTGTACAATGGTGGGAGCAAGATCATGTTTGACGTTCACAGCCTGCATCAAGCCTAGACCGCGAGGGCTATCAATGAAGTCATATTTCTTGCAAAAGCCTTCAAACTTGCTGTGCCAGTATTCTCCTATTTTAGCAGCATTTTCCAGCAGGTTCTGATCGAGGATGGTTTTGATTGTCGCGATGCCGGCAGCACAGGCAATAGGATTGCCACCGAAGGTCGTACCGTGATCTCCAGGGGCAAACAAGTCACTCCTTGGCCCGGTCAGCATCGCCCCGATAGGAACGCCTCCCGCCAGACCTTTCGCCATCGTCACAATATCGGGTACGATATCATAGTGTTCCCAACTGAAGAACTTCCCGGTGCGGCCCATGCCAGCCTGGACCTCGTCACAGATCATTACCAGGTTGCGCTGGTTACACCATTCGCGTATGCCCTGTATAAACTCCTTGCTACCCGGCCAGATACCGCCTTCACCCTGTACAGCTTCGAGTAGTATACCCACCGTTTTCTCGCTTGTAGCTTCCTTCAAGGCTTGTAAATCGTTGAAGGGTACCTGTTTGAAACCATCTGGTAATGGTATCCATGTTGCCTGGTAGGAAGCCTGTCCAGTTGCCGCGGTTGTTGCCAACGTGCGTCCGTGGAAACTGCGCTCCATGCTGATGATCTCATAAGCACCATCTTTATGGACTCGTCCAAACTTCCTTGCTAACTTGATCGCTCCCTCGTTGGCCTCCGCACCGCTATTTGAGAAGAATGAGCGCATGCCATTGCTCAGTATACCTAGTTGCTCAGCAAGCTCGATCTGGCGTGTATTATAGTACAGGTTAGAGACGTGGATCAGTTGTGTCACCTGCTGCTGTACTGCCTCTACAATGGCAGGATGACAGTGTCCGAGCACATTGACGGCGATTCCTGCTACCAGGTCAAGATAGACCTTACCATCACTATCCCATACACGTGTGCCTTTACCACGCACGAAAGTCACTGGTTGCCTTTTGAATGTGCCCTGATAATACTTTTGCTCCAGCGAAACCCAGTCGCGTTTATTTATGTTTGTTGTCGTCATGCTGATTTTCTCCTTTGAAATGAGTCCAAAAATAGGATTTTCTACCGTGTATAAAGCGTATTCTCATCGATGTAGCCATGCGTCAAATCGCAGCCCCATGCCGTTGCCTGCCCCTCACCGAGGTGAAGGTCTATTGAAATAGTTACTTCATTACCTGCCATGGCTGCGCGGGCAGCATCCTGGTCATATTGTGCGGCCATACCCTGCTTCGTCACCTGCACTTCGCCAATGTAGATATCGTAGTTATTTTGATCGAGTTTGCAGCCACTGGCGCCCAGAGCTGCAACGATACGCCCCCAGTTGGGATCGCCACCTGCTAGAGCGCACTGCCAGAGCGGGGAGACTGTAGTAGCGCGGCCAGCTTTTACCGCATCGGCTTTATCTTGTGCTCCTCGTACATGCACGGTCATCAATTTCGTCGCCCCTTCGCCGTCACGGGCCATCTCACGTGCAAGGTATTGCGTTACGCGGCGCAGTGCCTCGCGAAATGTTCCCGCATCGGGGTGCTGCGCGTTGATAGGTGTGTTCCCGGCTAATCCATTGGCAAAAAGAATGCAAGTATCGTTGGTCGACATGTCGCCGTCCATTGACGTCATGTTGAATGAGTCCGCGACTGCTGCATGCAACTCTGTTTCCATCCATGCATGTTCTATAGCTGCATCAGTCGTCATGTAACAGAGCATCGTCGCCATGTTTGGATAGATCATGCCCGCACCCTTGGTCACGCCGCCAAGACATACTGTACGCCCCTCGATCTGAAACTCCAGTGCAATCCGTTTGGGACGAGTATCGGTAGTCATGATTGCTTTCGAGAAGGCATTACCCTGGTCTGTACTCAGCTCGATGGCTTCAACACCTGCCTGAATCTTCTCGATTGGAAGCTGGCGACCAATGATACCGGTGGAGGAACAGAGCACCATCTCGTTCTCCAAATCCAGCCGCTTCGCAGCAAATTCAGTCATGCGGTAGGCATTGAGCAGTCCGAGATCACCCGTAGCGCAGTTGGCGTTGCCACTGTTGACGATGATGGCCTGTGCCTTACCACTGCGCAAGCGTTCCTGGCAAACAATGACGGGTGCAGCGCGCGTACTGCTTGTTGTGAATGTGCCAGCAGCAACACAGGGAACATCTGATGCTAAAATAGCCAGGTCTGTGATTGAGCCATCAGATTTAATGCCACTGGCTGTTACGCCAGCACGAAAGCCCTGCGGGGCTGTCACACAGTTATCGACTTCGCGAAATATATCAGACAATGAACATTCCTCCTATCATGAAAAGCTCCCAGTTCTCGAGGCACTTCTCCCAGTCAGATATGTTACCAAAACTGGGAATCAGAAACCTATTGACTGCTCCATTGTACAATGCTGGAAGATAGATGCACAACCAGCGCATTCGCATATTGATAGTTGATGTCCCCTGCGAATTTGAGTTGATATATTGCAAGAAGCCCCCTAACACCCTTCCGATCTGAGGATATCATCTCGTTTTCCATTTATAACATGCTGGAATACAGTTGATAACCTTCATGAATGATTTGAACTTCATCTATAGGGCTTTTTCATAACTTGCAGGAATATGATAAATAAATTTTTGGAATGATAACCCAGAGATGCATGTCAATATTTCATAACATAGAGGAATGAAATAAATAACTTGTGGGAATGAGAAAAATATGTTACTGTGGTTACATAAAAGGCTGAGATTTTTGAGTAGGTTACTATATTTACCCAGGGAGGTACACAGTGGATTATCGGATCTCGATCGTCGGATTATTCATCGGCTTTCTGGTTGGTCTCACTGGCATGGGAGGTGGATCGCTGCTTGCTCCCATCATGATTCTCGTCTTCCGTATACCTCCTGTCTGGGCTGTAGGTACAGATATTGCGTATTCTACCGTCACCAAAGCGCTTGGTTCGGTCGTGCATATCCGTCAGAAAAATGTGAATTTTAAGGTCGCCTTATGGCTCGCTTGTGGCAGTGTTCCTGCTACATTCTTAAGCGTCAGCCTCGTACAATACATCCGTAAACATTACGGTACCGTTGTGAACGGCATTATTCTTCATACGCTTGGTTTTACCCTCTTGTTAGTAGCAGTGCTGCTTGTCCTGAAACCTTTAATCATGCATCGCCTGGATCAGAAGCGCATAGAGACGCAAAAACAAGCAGTATTAAAGAGCGAGATGGATTTAACCAAACGATCCAATCACTGGGAGAAATGGTACCGGCCACTAGTTACTGCACTCGTCGGTGCATTCGTAGGGTTTCTTGTCGGTCTGACTTCTGTTGGTAGTGGAACGCTGATTATCGTCTCCATGGCCTTTCTCTTCCCGAGGCTTACGGCAAAAGAGTTGGTCGGCACCGATATTTTTCAGGCCTTCATGTTGCTAGCGGCAGGAGCTATAGCCTACTTGAGTGCAGGCACCATCAACTGGCCTATCGTCGGTATGCTGCTCATTGGTTCACTCCCTGGCGTCTTTCTGGGCAGCAAATTGAGCAAGTTCATTCCTGATCGCTACATGCGTCCCGTTCTGGCAACGGTGTTGGTTATTTCTGGATTGAAATTGATTTAGGCAAAGCCACCTTCCTACTAGCTAATCGACTTAGCTTGGAGTTCCGCTCGAACAACGAGACGGTACCGCCCGATCATTCGCGCCATGCAATTAGTCAAAGACTACGTGCATAGCCCGCGCCAGTATTGGGGTGACAACATTTTGAGCGTGCCCGGATAAACTGAGAGAGGTAGCAAACTATGGAGATCACTTTTCCCCCCACCTTCCTTTGGGGCACCGCAACCGCCGCGCACCAGGTGGAAGGTGGCAACGTCTACAACGACAACTGGGTGCAGGAGCACACGCCTGGCAGCCCTTACGTCGAGTCGTCGGGCGACGCCTGCGACCATTATCACCGCTACCGCGAGGACATCGCCTTGTTCGCCGACCTGGGGTTCACCCTCTATCGCTTCTCCCTGGAGTGGTCGCGCATCGAGCCGGAAGAG
>WNFH01039753.1_pt1 | contig 9992 bp, 15 predicted proteins | sample 5400411 | NCBI WGS metagenome assembly WNFH01 (sample SAMN13153347, study PRJNA577476) | soil metagenome | isolation source: 200 cm saprolite under Douglas fir tree site 2 hole 3 | place: USA:California | collected 2015-04-18
GGAGTGACGGGGATGGATACCAACTGCGTACGGTGCGGACGGAAGGTAAAGCTCGAAGAAAATTGGCTGCGGGCCCATTTGTGGACGAGCACTGCGATTTTCCACTGGCACTGTTTTATCGCACTGATGAAGTCGCAGGGCGAGGCCGGTGCTGAAGCGGCGACCTGGCAGGGTGATGGCCACCCGCCCCGTCGGTCGCAGAAGTCCCCAACAGTAAAAGTGAATCAACGAAGTGAGTAAACGCCGCTCCGCATCCTAAATCGCGCAGCATGCAAGAGGAGGAAATACCATGTCACTGAATCGAGCCACTATCATAGGGTATCTGGGACAAGACCCCGAATTGCGCAACCTGCCCACCAGCGGGCAGCCAGTGGCGAGCTTCGCGGTTGCCACTGACGTAAGTTTCACCGACAAGAACGGCGGGCGCCAGGAGCGAGTCGACTGGCATCAGGTAGTGGTATACGGCAAGCTCGCCGAGACTTGCCATAAGTATCTCAGCAAGGGGCGTCAGATCTACGTCGAAGGCCGTCTACGCACGCGCGAATACGAAGCCCGCGACAACGGCGGCAAATGTTATCGCACCGAGATCGTTGCGCAGCGGGTACAATTTCTCGGGCCAAGGCCCGACCTGCCTGCGGGCGGTGAAGGGGAAGAACAAGCAGCGTCAGAAGAAGGGGTGCCATTCTAAGCGGTTAATGGACGAGAATGCTCGCGTGGAAGCGCGGGCATTTTTCCTAACGCCTCGGCTTCGGTAAGTCTTGCGATAGCAAAACGTGACTGGAATCGAATCCCAGAAATATGACGAATCGAGGGAGAAATTCTGTCAGTTGTAACCGCGCGGCCCACAGCCACTGGTCCAGATACCGATGAGATGCGCGCAGTGCGGCTTTGACGCCGGCGCAGGTGTAGTGTTCTGTTCGCGCTGCGGGACCCGGCTCTCGCAACCACGGCCTGCAGCCATCCGCGAGTACGCGCTCAACCGCATAGTGCGGTCTTGGTGGCATTTCGCGCGCGAGTTCGTGATGGGTCTGGCGATGTGTATCGGCGGACTCTTTCTCTTTGGGGAACCTTCTGGGAGCAGCCTACTCGGCTTACTGCTGATGCTGGGCAGCATTGCCCTGGTCGTGCTGGCGGGCTTGGCGCATCGCGGCACAACCTGGAGTCTCACATCGGATCGTCTCATCGAGCGCCGCGATATGTTTGCGAGCTCGCATCAGGAGATGGAACTGATCGACGTGCGCTCGATTGAGGTCTCTCGTTCACTGCTACAACGGCTGCTCGGTCTCGGCACCGTCGCCGTCGCGTCCGCGGCGAGCGCAGAATTTCTAATCATCATGAGTGACATTCGAGATCCCCAACACGTCGCAGACACGGTGCGGCAGGCCCGGCTTAAGCGCCTTGCCTGATTACTGCGACCCGCTTAGTTTCCGGGCTCGAAGCGCACCGTCAGGGCTCGCGATTGTTAACGAGACTGCCAGCGTCGCGGATCGCGTCTGGCGTGGAAACAGGTAATGACCACAATCCGAATCTCCTGAACCTCGAAAATTATTCCGTAAGGGAAGCGCCGAACTCCCGCGCGACACCGGTTACAGTAGATCACCGGGAACCGCAGAGGGTTTTCCTTTAGTGCTTCGACCGCCGCTTCGATTGCAGTTTGATTTGATTGATTGCTTTCGTTCTAGTCCGACTGTGTGCGTTGTATTTCCGAACGCTTCCGTCGCTGCCAGAAGGTGGAGTCCGGCCATCGTTTCTCTTGGATGTAGTATGCCTGTCGCACCTGCAAGTAACTACGGAAACGATGGTCAACATCACGAGCGTAACCTTGCAGAGCGAAGTCGTCACCAGACAGGTGAGCCTCAATCGATTGCGCGGCGCGAAGACCCGAATCCAGAGCTTTATGGACACCTTGTGCGGACAGCGGATCGAAGGTGATTGCCGCATCGCCCACAGCCAGCCAATTCTTTCCTATGGTCCGATTCAGGCGAGAACTGTTCGCCGCCATGACGATAGGATGGGGAAGCTGCCCCCGTAGGGGGATGCGGGATTTAGTATGGATCGTCTTTCGGAGCTGCAGCAGCCAATAATTGGGTAAAGCTTTCGACGCTTTTTTGTACAGGTCGGCATCAGGCGCTCGCCACGTTCTTCCGGACGGGCGCAGACCCAGCCAACTCATTCGTTGCGCTCTGGAAGGACGCCGGACAGGTCGAGCTTCGCTACAGTGCTCGCGAATCCTGGGAGATCAATGAGGCCGGGAGGGCACTGCTTGCCAAGTTCGTGGCCGAAGAGCTCTCCCGGATCAGCAAGGTTACCGCGAGTGAGAAGGCGTTCGAACTTGGCATCACCGGAATCGAAGGGCCTTTCATCGGGGTCGGAGCCAGCGAAATGTCGACCACCTCTTGGACTATCTTGCGAAGGCGGGATATGTGGCACACGAGATCACGGCTGGTCGCTTCTACAAGCGGCCAAGCATGTGGTGCGCGTGGTGCGACTTCCTGCCGGTGTGTCTCAAAGATGAGCGCAAGATAGCGGAAACTTTAGTACGGCTCGCATGAGCCGAACGGGCCAACGTCAAAAACGCGTTGGCCTCCTCTTTTACTGGTCACACTCGTCCATGGGTCGTCTATCCGTCTGTCACAGTGTCCGCTTCATCGAACAATAGGAGATACTCATGCCCGATTTGAAAGCGCTCTGGCAATCCATCTTGGACTGCGATTGCAACACGCGTGGGACGTGGTGCAGCAACTGCTGCGACGCCTTCGGTGCGATCGGAGACACCCTCGACCGGAAATGTCCGGTGTGTGTGGCGGCCCATGCGAAGTAAGGATCGAATGTCCGAAGCACGAATAAGAGTCGAGAAGAGAGCGTTCGAAGCTAAAAAGGTTTGGTGGTTTGAGTTTAGTGTCCACTTCTTCACATGCACTCACTACCTCATTTGATATACACACCTCACATGTGTATGATTAACTTTATGAAACAAGGAGGTAAAGACATCATGCATCGGCGCTTGAATATCACGCTGCCCGAAGAGACCGTGCGCCTGATCGACCGGATTGCGAAAAGCGGCAACCGCAGCCATTTGATCGACCAAGCAGTGCGGGAGTTCCTGCGGGGCAAGCAGCGGGCATCGCTCCGAAAGCAGCTTGAAGAAGGCGCTCGGCGTCGGGCGAGCCGCGACCTCGCCCTCAGCGAGGAATGGACCTCCCTTGAAGAGGAAGCATGGCAAAAGACTCGCGGGTAACCCGGCCAAGGCGCGGCGAGGTCTGGCTCGTGAGTTTCGACCCTACGATTGGCGCCGAGATCAAAAAGACGCGCCCCGCGCTCGTCTTACAGAACGACATCGCCAATCGCTATAGCCCTGTCACCATCGTGGCGGCGATCACCTCGCAGTTCGAAGAGCGTATCTATCCCACGGAGGTGCTGATCAAAGCCTCCGAAGCCGGACTTACCGCAGATTCGGTTGCACTCCTCAACCAAATCCGATCCATCGACCGGCGCCGGCTAGTTCGTCGCCTGGGCGCGGTCCGACCCGCGACCATGACCAACGTCGAGCGGGCGCTCATGATAAGTCTCGGACTTGTGAGAGTCTAAACCGCCTGGGCATGTGGTGCGCGTGGTGCGATTTCCTGCCGGTGTGTCTGCGAGACGAACGGAAGGTAGCCGAGACTTTGGTGAGAGTTCACTGACCCTCAAGGGTCAGCAAGCCAGCACGTGAGCACGGGCTGGCTTCTTTTTGAGCGCCGGCTGGGTATGTGATCGCCGTGCTTAACGTTGGGACGCCGTGCGCAAATCCTGCTCGGCTTCAAGCCAATCGGTAAGATCGGCGCCGTGAGTGGCACCCCTAGCGAGAAACAGTTCGTAGGAGCGCTTGCGGATCATCTCGATGCCGGGGTCGCTTACCTCGCGTGGCTCCGCCCGCCGATTCAGCTTGACGACGTTGTTCCGCCGCTTGATTGCACTCATCCTTCCACCTCCGCCTTTTTCCGTCCGAACCGCCGATCACTATTTATCGCCCCGGGGTCCCGCGGCCAATCAGTGCCGCCGATGTTTTTCAACAGGTGTGGCGCGCCGCATCGATGATCGGCGACAGTCCCACACTTTGTTGCGAGCAAACTAAGCCTCGCCGGCGTTCGCTATCCTTCGAATCTCCCGATGGTGTGCCCTGCGCGGGTATCCAACATGTAAGTTGACAATGATTGCACCGCCGCTATTGTGATCGCGATACCTGAGAGGCCAGTCGGATACGAACTTCGCCCGGCTGTCCGTCTGATAAAATGAAAACACACATTTTGGTGGTCAATCTCTTAGACGACCTTAGCCTGCGCCGGTCCCGTGTCATGCGAGAAATCGAGGTTCGAGGGGATCCGAGTCCTTACAAACTTGCCGAGGCGATCGTGGGCGCCTACGGCTTTGATTTCGACCACGCATTTGGGTTCTTCAGTAGGACAGGCAATGACTATTTGAGATATTGCCGCTGACCATCCGGAATCCTTAAGCGTACGATTTACCAAGGTCTCAGACGTCTGGGAAGATCCTCGGCGATACTATGATGTTTCTGTTCGACTACGGAGATACGAGGCTGTTGACCGTCCAACTCGTCGGGTTCAGCGTCGCCGAGCCGAAACGAACATACCCGAGGGTGCTCAAGAAAACCGGGATCGCTCCTGAGCAATACCCCGAGGCTGACGAGGAATAGGCCTTGGCCGCCTCTCTTACTACTCCTGAGTATGCGTTCGCGTTACGCTCAGCAGTTCCTCATCGAGCGGCGTCAGATAGCCGGCACATTTCGGATCGCGAGTTTGGTGCAATTCTTAACGAGCCAGCGATAGGCGGCGTTCAGGTTTCTCTTGGTAGCCGGTATTCCGCTGTACCAGCACAGCTTCTGGACGACCCGCGGGTGCCAGGTGGCGATGCCATCCGACCAGCGGTCGACCAAGAATATCCGCTCATTCAAAATTTCTAAGTAGGCTCGCCAAATCGCCAACACTTCAGATCACGGTCGCTACGCTTTGAGTGTGCTTGCATTTCTTCCGTTGTAGGGCCCAATGGGAATCCGTCAACGCGCGACTACCCCGGTCATCATCATTCGCCAGCTCCAGTTTCGCAGCCTGCGCACCTGCGCACTTGAACGTTCCTAGAAATTCCCAAAGAGTTCTTCCACCAGGTGACCTATTATCTTTCTCCACATTCTATTACCGGTGATTGATTGTGGCTCTGATTTGCAGGACTCGTGCGCGCGTTTTCCGGCAAGTTTTGCCGTCTTTCTCCTCGTCCGCTCCTCAGCAGGAAGAAAACGAGAGAGAGCCTTCACGACAAGTGGGATCGAAATGCGCATCAGCGCATAGAACCCGGGATGAGGTGACGGCAAGCGCCCGCACGATTTACTTGGAGATGCCCTCTCGATATTCTATGTGGCCCGAAACGAGGCGAGTAGTGCGACTCTCCGAATTCATCAGAACTGACACCGAAAGGATCGTTCGCGATTGGGAAGAGTTTACGAAAACTGTGGGTTCAGAAGCCGATCTGCCGCGATGGTCTCTTCGAGTTCATATCGCAGCAATCCTTCAATCTATCGCTGAAGACATCGAAAGGCCTGAGCTTCCTTTTGAGCGGCAAGCGAAGGGAAAAGGCGAGGGGACGCCGGGGCCGATCGAGCATGTCGCAGCCGCTCACGTCGATCTGCGAATCGAATCTGGATTTGATCTTGTTCAAATAATGGCGGAATACCGAGCTTTGCGCGCTTGCGTATTGCGCCTGTGGCGTGAAACCGACCCGGATGGTTTTCTCCACGGGGGAGAAGAGATAACCAGGTTCGGCGACGCCGTCGATCGCGCCGTGGCAGAGACGGTGCCCGCCTACGAACAGCGTGACGCTCGGTTGCCATTTTGCTGAGTGCGATGTCACTTGCGGGAGCAGAAGGCCTGAACGAAAAGCAGCTCGGGACGGTGTCGCGCATAGGGAGCAGCGCGCGCCGCTTGAACCAGATGGTGAACGACATCCTTGACTTCGCCCGCGGCCGTTTAGGAAGTCCGATGCCGATCACTCGGGTGAGAGCGAATCTGGGAACCCTCGCTCGTGAGGTTGCCGATGAAGTTCGTTCGGCCAATCCTGAGTTTCTGGTCGATGTCGATACGCACGGCGATTCGGATGGAGATTGGGACGGCGAAAGGTTGAAACAGTTGCTCTCGAATCTGCTGACGAACGCAATTCAGCACGGCGGGGCGAAAAAGGTCGGATTAAGCGTCAAAGGCGAAGAAAATCTCGTGTTCCTCGAGGTGCACAACGAAGGACCACCAATACGAAAAGAACTGTTGGGAACGATGTTCGATCCGCTCGTTCAAGGCAGAAGCTCGACTCAGAACCCAACCGGGCTCGGGCTGGGTCTCTTCATCGTCAAAGAGATCGTGTCGGCGCACAATGGAACGGTTTCAGTGGCCTCGTCGATGCGGGAACCACGTTCTCGGTGAGCCTACCCCGTCACTAGACCTGCTGAACAACCACGCTTGAAGCTATTCCAAATCACCGTACCAGCACGTTAGATCGCACTTCAGGGGCGATGCGCGGTACCTTCCGGAAGACAACGCGGTGTCGCCCAGTTTTGCAGCGTAAAGCGGTTCTTTCGAAAAAGCGGATATCGTCTAGCCGCCCTTCGGGAGCTGGTCAAAGTGCAGCTTCTTTGAAATTTCTGGATTCCTGTTCAACCGGGAACAGTGTACATTCCTTACTTAAAGCTCGGCGCATCAGGCTAATGCTCGCTTTCAACAATTTCGATCATCACGGCACATGGCTTGCGTAAGTATTTTGCCTCCCTCCCAATTTACCCTCCGCTGGAACGACGAACAGGTTAGGCAAATGCTAAATGAAAGATCCCAGCGAAAAATTAGAAATTTTAGTGGTTGATGACGAGGCCGAGGGCCGCGAGGCTCTTGCAGAGCTGCTCTCGAACGAAGGCTACACGGTTGTATGCGCTGAGAACGGCCGCCAGGCACTCGATTGCTTGAGCGGTATGACACCCGCCCTCATCATCCTCGATTTGATGATGCCGGTAATGAGTGGCTGGGAATTCCTCGCGCAGCAAAAGCGTGACGCTAGGGTGCGCTCGGTCCCTGTAGTGGTCGTAACTGGCAGCGGGCTTGTGCACGATGTCGAAGCGAATGCTGTGGTCCATAAACCCGTCGATTTCGGCTCCCTTATGAGAGTCGTGAAGCAGAATTGTTTGCAGCCGTAGAATCGGGTTGTGGGCCTTTTCTTTGGCCTCATCTTGACGACGAGGTGCGAGGTCTCTAAATCAGCACAAGAAGGATTTGGTGTTGCAGCATTTTCGGCAAGCCCGAAACGAAATTCTCGTCAAAGAGAATTCTGCGGCTAAAAATTGGGGGCCTCACTAATTAGCGAGCCGAATCGAGCGAAATCCATCGAGACTCTCCGCGCGTTAACAATCGCGCAGCTTTATCGGCTAAGCGCGATTGCTTTCAGATTTCAGCACATCACCTGCGATCAGAGAAACTTCCTTGTTGGCCTGCGCTGCAATCTTTCGTTACCGGGTAGATCCGCGCGCCTGCGTAATCCGATGTATCAGCTCCTGGTTCGGTTGTTTGGTATTGCAAACTGGCCCATGTTGGCGGACCAACTCGCGGTAGCGCGCCTCTCGGGCTGTTGGCTCGTCAATCAATTCGAACACGAAACGGCTCGGACCGTATCTCGCGATGCAGGGACTGTCGCCATCGAAGTGTTTCATCAGACGCTCGCCAAGGTCCATCGGCCTCGCCAATGTAAATCCACAGCGCGGAATAGAGACCATAGATACCGGAGCGGTGCGGTGCATTTTCGACAACGGAATCGCGTCCCCAAGGATATGGGGTGCTTTCGAATGGCATGACGTTTCCTTCGAGAGTTCTTGCCACAAGCTCCAGCGAGAGTATCACCGCCAACGCCAACCCAATATCCGCGCCCACATCGCGTCACCGGTCGACCAAGTAAAAAGGCCAAGAGCCGAGTGAGAGGATGATCGACATTGTCGAAGCACAGCTAAAAGCTCGTATTCATGATCTCGGGCAAACTGCCGTACTCAGTGCTGCGATCCGCTCGCCGCTCTAGCCGGAACGCGATCGGATAGGCGGGCTCCTCATGGTGCGCCCGGTACAATGGCCGGAGTTCACGACCGCCCTTATTGGCCGCTTGGGGCCATTGGGGATGGTTGGCCGGGCGCAGCTGGACTCGATTCCGCAGCCGGACTCGCTTCGGTCGACTTCTTCTCGTGATGACGGGCGTGTAGGTGGCGACGCCGATGCTTAGGTGTGGTGGACTCCGGTGCCGGCGAAGTTTCCGGACTCGGCGCTGCCATCGATGGAGCTTCCGCTGGGGGTGATTCCGGTGCGGGATTTTGAGCCAGGGCCGGCGCCGCAAGAGCACCAAGCAGCAACACTTCGATCAACGCGGATGCAGTGCGCTTCATCTTTTCCCTCCGCTTCTCAGGCTTTTACCATCGGGTTTGGCCGTGCGCTCTCTTTTCTGTCCGGTCCTCTTTCGAGATCGCCTTTGAAATAATTCCTTTCCAGAACTGCGATGTTGGTTATAGGCGGAACGATTATGATCTTGATGCGGGTTCTGCGGCGATGGTGCCGAATCTTCGTGCTCACCCGGCATCGCGGCGTTGAAGAGCTCGCTCAAGCGCACTTCGATCATTTTGTCCCGCATCGTTCCCTCGCGCTTGCGCCAGGCCATGAGCGGAACTACGGCCTTGGCCATGTTGCGATGGCCCCCGGCGCTGCCGAGATCGCCGAAGAGCCGCTTGACCGTCTCGCCGGCATTGGCATGGCCGAGTCCGTGATTGCGCACCGCGATGACCAGATTACGACCCAGCCTGCCTGACACGGCGGCCCACTCCACCGATTCGAACTGCAGGCAGAAGTCCGCCATCTGCACGATCAGGTCGTCACGTTCAACCCGGCCCAGATGGAGCACTATTAACCCGTCGCGGACCGCCAATCGCCGCATAGCACGCGAGAGTATGCGCGCGAACCCGAGCGGCAATTCGGGGCGGTCCATGCGCTTCAGCAAATTATAGTTCGCGAGCGGGTAGAGATGCGTAAATGCCTCGATGTCGCCTTCCGTCACGCGCCGCGAAAGGGCAAGCGTGTCGCTGTGGATACCATACAACAGCGCAGTCGCGAGCCGTTCGCTTACACTCTCGCCGGCACTCACAAGGTACTCCGTCATGATGGTCGCGGTGGCGCCGTAGCCGACCCGGATATCCTCGAACGGCGCTATGCCCGTCTCGTAGCCAGGATGATGGTCGATCACGATATCGGCGCGCGGCAGCCGATCGCCAAAGTAAGGCGGCTCGACGTCAACCATCGCGATCTTGTCGAACTCCTCGAGCGTCTTGGTATCGGCCGGAGCGACATCGATTTCGAGCAGACGAGTCATGGTGCGGTTTTCAGGCCGCGTGACCGGGGTGAAGGCGAAGATCGGGGTCGTAAGTTTGTTGCGGCCAAGCAATGCCCGCAGCGCTATAGCGCTCGACATCGCATCGGGGTCGGGATCGTCCTGCAGCAGGATCGCCACGCGGTCGCCTTCGCTCACGAGCGTGCGAAGTTTCTCGAGTTTTTGCCTGGTCAAGGCTTGATCCATAAATCCTGACCCGCCCCAGAAGGGACCGCAGAGGATCCCGGTGGGGCGCTCCCCTACACCTGGCGCGGTTACCGTTGGGGCCAGACATCTTCATCCATCATGCGCTCCAAGTTCCACGTGCAACGGACGAATACGTGTTCACCGACAGGTCTTAATCTGATTGAACCAAGCTGGGCTCAGCTTGGTGAACTCTTCACCTCGTTCACGTAGGACAAGAACTTCCGTTGAAGGGCCTTGTCGGCCTGAGCAAGCTCTATCACGTGATTGTACTGTTGCGGTTGCAAGCCTTCGGCCTTTACGGCGTCAATTTTATCTGACTCTGCCTGCGCCGTTATCTGTCGCTTTTGGGCATCGTCGTTCGT
>WNFH01004584.1_pt1 | contig 9990 bp, 7 predicted proteins | sample 5400411 | NCBI WGS metagenome assembly WNFH01 (sample SAMN13153347, study PRJNA577476) | soil metagenome | isolation source: 200 cm saprolite under Douglas fir tree site 2 hole 3 | place: USA:California | collected 2015-04-18
TGCTTCTGGACCGCCGCGAAGCTCATCGGGTAATGGCTGGCCAGCTCGAGGACGCCCTCCTCGGCGCTGATCGCGCGGCGGACGATATCGCGGCGTGTGTGATCCGCGAGGGCGGCGAACACGGGGTCGAAGTCCGGCGCCGCGACCTGCATTGATACAACCATACGGTGGTATCAGCGTCGTGTCAACCTCGAGCCAGCGGCCGTAGCACCAAGCGCGGTTGCCAGGCGGCCAAGCAGTGGCGCGATGATCGCGTAGCGAATGCCGACGCAAAGACCGACGACTTCGCGAAGACCTTTACACGAACCCCGCCAACCAGGGCCTACTTTGCTAAGCGCAAGGCCGACGGCAAATCCAAGAAGGAGCGACCAGGTCGATGTTGGCCTGCGCGCCGGCCTCGATGTGCTGGTCCATGACCAGCTCCATGACCGCCTCATAAACGCTGTCGGTCAGCTTCTGACGGGAGGGCGGCAGCGGAAGGATCTTCTCGCTCACTGCGCGCTGAGGTCGAAGACCTCGTCCATCGAGGCCCACCAATCGCTGGGCTTGGCTTCTGGCGCCCGCTCCTGGAAGGTGCGCATCAGCTCATCCGATTCGCAGTAGCGCGGAAGCTCATTCAGCTTGGGGAAGTCGCGCTCGGGATCGAATCCGTCGACCGCCTCCATGTACATGAACATGCGGCGACCGAGCAGGTAGACGCGCCTGTTCACGATGCCCACCTCGCGGAGGCGCGCGACCACCTCCGGCCATGCTTTTCGGTGGTACTCCTTGTAACGCTCGACGATCTCCTTGTCATCCTTGAGCATCAGCGTCATCCCGTACGTCTGCAAATTCGCTTCCCTTCCTCGATAAGACTCCCGCCTGACCTTGGCGAAGCCCAAGCCGGCGACCTTCGACGCATCACTTCAAGATCGCGCTGGGTGGGATGGCAGGGCCGGCGCGCCGCTGCGCCGGCCCTCCTCCTGAACGGCCCTGGTTGGCGCCGTCTTAGCTCAGCACCTTGCGTTCAACTGCGGGTTCGGCATCACCGCCGTGATGATCGTGCCCGCAAAGCGAGCCACATCTGGTGTTCCGTATTCAGCGGCGCCGCCGAAGTTATCAGTGGTCACGTGCTTGATGGTGTTACCAAAGTTCCACTCACAGCTGTTGGTTGTGCCAGTGATGGATGGCTGGACGCCGATCGACCAGAACGGGTAGAAGGCGGCTCCGTGCGGCGGCGCGGTGCAGCCCGCGCCGGTCACCACGTTGCAGTCGTTCTCGGAAGCCGCCAGGTCGGTTTCGATTTGAACATTCGGGTATGGATTGCCCTGTGCATCGAACGGCCCCGCGTATTTGAACGCCGTCGGGAAGCTGGTCGAGCCATTCGGCCAGTCTGCAACGTACGGGTTGCCGTCGAAGTCGAGATCGCCGTTCTGCGTGAAGTCCTGCTCGCACGCGGCCACTGCCCAGTTCCAGGTGGTGTTGGCGCCGTTCACGACCACTGTGCGCGGACCCGACGGGGCGCAGATGGCGTCCGAGAACTCACAGAGTCCGGCACCGGCCGGGCATGCCATGCCGCCCTCGGTCGTGGCGTTGGTGCAGGCACCGGTGGTGAAGTTGCACGGTCCCTCACCGGTCCCGCCCGGCTCAATGCCGCCCATGCAGGTCCAGGCCGCCTGCTGGTCGAAGGAAAACCCAAGCGGGGTGGAGACGCTCGAGCAGGACTCGAAGTGCCCGATTTCCTGCTGCATGAGCACGCCGCCCTCGAGCGCGGCCCATGGTACCTGGTTCTGCTGCGCGGCGGTGTCGTATTCGGGGTGGAAGGCGAATGGGGTGCCGCCGCATGTCCGCGAGTTCGTGTTCATGAACCCGTTGGCCTCGCTCGCGACCATGAAGCCGGTCTGGCCAGTGGTGAGATCGGTGACCGTGGTCAAGAATCCGGCAGGGGTGTCCTGGAGCGTGGCCTGCACCTTGTCGCCCGGATTCATCTTTAGCGTTTGGGCGTTGGGCGCAAAGCTGGCGTCGTTCAAGAGCTGCGGGCTGGGCGGACCAGCGGGCACGCCGTCGGTCTGGAGGTATGCGAAGTTCACTGGCTCGATGCAGTTGTTGTTGCAAAATTTGAAGTTGAAGCTGCACGAGAGGCTGTCGATGGTAAGCGCTACACAGTACTGGGTTTGGTCGCAGCTGAACGCGTCCTTGAAGGGGCCGAAGCCTGGCGGGTAGAACTGGAGCTCCATGAATGCAGAGCCGGCGTCGGTCTTGGCGCCGAGGCCGGTGTTGCTGTCGCTGTCGGGCGTGCAGGGCTGCTGCGGATAGGACTTCGGGTCGCACATCGGCAGCCCAAACCATGGGGCGATCGAGAGCTCGCCATATTTGGTAACGGAACCGTTGGGCGTGGGCGCGGCCACGGGGTCGACGGCGAGCTGCATTAAGTAAGTCATGTGATTGCCGCTGCCCGGCACGCCAGAGACGAACTTCACGCTGGGCTCGTCGTGGCCTATGTACTTACCGTTGTCATAGAAGCGGCTCGATCCGTAATCACCCCTCGTGACCGGGTCGGTGCAGAGGGACTTCATGTTCATCTTGGTCGCCTTGTAGGCGGGGCTTAGGCCGTTGCAGTCGACCATGTTGACCGGGTTGGGGGATATTTCGGTGGTGGCTGCAGGCGCGCCTATCGACGCCTGTACGATAAAGGTGAAGATAAGGATCGCGGCCAGCGAGACCAGGGCGACAATACGACCTACGCGTGCTTTCATGTTCCAATTTCCCTCCGCAACACGAAGTGGCGGCTCGACTCCGCCCGAATATAGCCCCGATTGAGTGGACGTCAAGTTTCGGGTTTGCCCACCCGGCGAGCGAACATGCGCTGGGTTTCGCTGGAAATTGTGATACGGCTGTGCGCCGGTCACTGTACGCGACCTCCGAAAGTGCCGATTTTGAACTCCAAATTGATCGGGGGCCCGGGATTTGAACCCGGGGCCTCACGGTCCCGAACCGCAATAGCGGTCGGTTCGCAGTGAGCCGCCAGAGACCGTTTGGGTTCGCTTGGTCCATGCCTGGAGTCCACCACGTCCCGCTACATGCCGGCGGATGGCGCCCGGGTTGCTACACGATTTCCGTGATAGTAGGCAAGACTCAGTCCCCTCAAGACCTCCGGAGACGACCGGTGCGCGCCGGCAAGGAGACCACGATGTCCACATCTAGGTCGACCCTCAATCCTGGTCGACCACACGGCACGATGTCCACAGCGGTCCTTTACGCGCCGCGCGATCTGCGAATTGAGCAGCGTCCAGTTCCAACTCCATCGGCAGGGGAGGTCCTGGTCCGGATTCTGTCAGTCGGAGTTTGCGGATCCGATGTCCACTATTACGAGCACGGCCGCATCGGCGATTTTGTGGTCCGCAGCCCGTTGGTCCTGGGACACGAATCGTCCGGTCAAATAGTTGAAGTCGGCAACGGAGTCTCACTGTCGCGAGTGGGCGAACGTGTCGCCATCGAACCGGGCGAGGCATGCGGTCGCTGCGATCAGTGTCGGACCGGTAGATACAACCTTTGTCCGAACATCAGATTCCATGGCACGCCTCCCGTCGATGGCACGCTGTCCGAATTCGTCGCTGTGAAGTCGGAGCTCGCCTACACAGTGCCCGATGAAATCAGTGACAACGCAGCTGCTTTGCTTGAGCCGCTTTCTGTCGGCATTTGGGCAAACCGCAAAGCCGGTACCCAGGCTGGGACCTCGTTGCTGATCGCAGGGGCAGGGCCAATCGGCCTGGTGACGACCATGGTTGCACGTGCCGTCGGCGCGACGCGAATCGCCGTGAGTGACGTCAACCGTAACCGACTGTCGGCCGCATTGGCGCGCGGCGCCACGGAGATCGGGGTCCCGGGCTCTGATGACGTCGCCGGCGAGTTCGATGCGTTCATCGACTGCTCCGGTTCATCAGCCGCCATTGATGCAGGCGTACGTTTGGTTCGGCCGGCGGGGTCAGTCGTCCTCGTTGGGATGGGTGCAGATGAATTGAGGTTGCCTCTTGGGGTGGTCCAACAACGCGAGCTGCTCATTACTGGCACATTCCGCTATGCCAATACATGGCCGACCGCAATTGCTCTCGCTGCCTCCGGGCGAGTTAGTCTCGACGATCTGGTCACTGGCGAGTATGGACTCGCCGACACCGAGCAAGCCCTGACCGCCGGCAGCGATCCGCACAGCGTCAAGGCGGTAGTTCGACCAACGTTTCGCGGTACTCATAGGGCCAAAGGCAATAAGAGCGAACTCCAACCGGCAGGCTAATTGGCCTCGCATACCACTCTGATTTCACTGGTCGGGGCCCGGGATTTGACCCCTGGGCCTCACGGTCCCGAATCACGCGGGAGGTCGTGCAGGTATGAGGTGTTTAAGTACTTTCAGTTCGAAACTTCGAACGCTCAACCAGCCCGCGTCCAAATTTGAGGTGTTTTTCCGCTGGATTACTACATGAAGTGCTACAGGAACTGAGTAGAGGGCGGTCAATGCCCTGCCTCATCGGAGATTGGAACTGCCAGCCCGAGTCGGCCTGAGCGCGGCCGCAATGCCGGGCTTGACCAGCAGGCGAAACATGCGATCGACTTCTTCCGCCGAGTATTTGCTGCCCTCGTCCAGCCACCAGGTCATCAGTCCGGTCATTAAATTGACCACATGTCGAGTGATTACCGCCGGGGGGACAGCCGGTGATGAGCCTCGCGGCGCGAGAGATGCGATCTCGCGGCCGACGATCTTCTCGAGGATCCCGTGAATCCGTCTCACGATGGCAACACCGGTCTGCTTGCCTACCACTGCGCCCCAGAGTCGGCGGTACTCCTGGGCGTGTTGAAACATCGCCAAGCTAAAGCCGAATACCCGTTCAACCGGGTCAGCGGATTTAGCGCGAACCAATCTCTGCTGCTCTGACAAATGAGCCTCCAGGTCGGCGAAATGACTGAACAGCAGTTGCTGCTTGTCGGTGTAGTGGGCATAGAACGTTGAACGACCGACTTGGATTCTCGTTTGTGGCGTCACCTTTGCTTGTGATGGCCGACGTTGGCCGTGACGAAGCTGGACTGGCATCAGGTCTCATGCAGACAGCTCACGAAATCGGCATATCCCTTGGCATCGCATCGCTATCAGCGGTAGCCACCGCAGTAGCCATCCAAACGGGACTGGCTGCGGGTTATCGGCAGAGCATGGTGGCCGCTTCGGTTGTGGCCGGATTGCTCGCCATCGTAAGCCTGATCGTGGTCCCTTCGGTTCGGCCGTCGGGAGGCGGGATGGGCATGCATGGAGGAGTCAGGAATCCCGAGGCCTGATGAGACCTGAGATGAACCTGTCCAAGCTGTCCACAGCACCCGCCCTTGCGCCTTGGCGCACGAGTCGAACACGTCGTCCGTGGCAGCGTCGTGCAGCTACCGCCGACGCTTGGTAGCCGAGACCAGCCGCCGCCGAAGGCCAGTGAACTGCGCCTAGGCTCCGCGATCGACGGCGATGCCAGGGATGCTGAGGTGTGTGATCCCGATAATTGGACTCAACGGGCTGAAGTCACCTAAGGGGGTATTCAGGAGTCGCCAGCCCTCCGGCTGGCCGGTCGCCAATGGCACCGCGCCCACGTTGCAAATTACAACCATCGTGAGTCCAGAGCCAATACCCTCTACGTCAGCGGTCATCTTCAGAATGCCGGGCTGGGTGTGGCCGTAGGTAGGGGCGCCGGCCAGGGCGCCATGGGTGTAACTGAGGAACCCCGTTGCCTCCCAGAGACCGGATGCGAGGAGCGGCTTCGGCATGGATGAGTTCTGGTCAAACATGACGTAGCTACCGCCGCCCTTGACGTAGCCAGGATCGACCTTGAAAGTGCCGGCGCCTTGCATTCCAATCCGACGCAGGATTCCACTCGTGGTGGGCGGTGCCTGGCTGAACGCCACGAACACGAATTCCCGCATGCCATCCGTTGCAAGCACGTCCTTGGCCGTGAACACCGTTGGCATCGCCACAGCCAACGATCCAACGCCGACGCTTTTCATGAAGGTTCTTCGACTTACACGCCGCATGCCACCAACCTCCAAACTTCACGCCAGTAGTCATGGGAGTCGATCGCAGTCCCACGAAATTGATTGGTGCCGCTCCCAACCCCGTATACACCCGCACGCCACAAGCGTCAATGGGGCATTCTTACCCATGGCTCGGACCGCCTGTGGGACACTCAAATTCATTACCTCTGCGCACGAGAACGACCCCCGCCGAGCTGCTCCCCTGGATAGTTCTCGTTCCGTCAACTGGGCTTCCTCCTCTGGTGGATGTGGAGGCCCCAGTGTCAGCGATCTCCGCCAGTTTCAGATTGGTCGGGGGCGAGGGATTTGAACCCGGGGCCTCACAGTCCCGAGCCGTGAGCGATCCCAGCTTCTAGGCCAGAGACTCCACCCAGGCGCGGTGTAGCGACCCGTAGCGGCCGCTGCGCTCTCGCAGCTCTCCTGGCGGCCCGTCCTCGACCACCCGCCCCGCATCGATGACCAGCACCCGGTCCGCGATCTCCACCGTCGACAACCGGTGGGCGATGATGATCGCCGTCCGGTCGCGCAGGAGCGTGCGCAGCGCCCGCTGCACAAGGCGTTCCGATGGCAGGTCGAGCGACGACGTGGCCTCATCGAGGATGAGGACGCGGGGATCGGCGAGTAACGCCCGCGCGAAAGCCACCAGCTGGCGCTGGCCTGACGACAGCCGGACCCCGCGCCTGCGCACGTCGGTCTCATAGCCGTTCGGCAAAGCGCTGATGAAGTCGTGAGCTCCGATCGCTCGCGCCGCCCTCTCCATCTCCTCGCGCGTGGCCTCGGGACGTCCGAAAAGCAGGTTGTCGCCGACATTGCCGGAGAACAAGAAGCTCTCCTGCGTCACCATCGCGACCGCGCGGCGCAGGTCGGGCGTGGCGATCGAACGCAGGTCGACGCCATCCAGCGTCATACGCCCCTCAGTCGGGTCGTAAAAGCGCGCCATGAGCCGCGCCATGGTGGTCTTCCCCGCTCCTGTTTCGCCGACCAGCGCCACGATCTGCCCGGCCGGGATGCGGATGTCTATGTCGTGCAATACCGCCTTGTCGCGATAGGCGAACGTGACATGGTCGAAGGCCAGCGCGCCCTTGATAGCACCCATCTGCACCGGCGTCGCGGGCTCCGGCACGGTCGGGCTTTCCTCGATGACCCCGGCGAGCTTCTCAAGCGCGGCGCCGGCCGCCTGGAACACGTTGTAGAACTGCGACAGGTCCTGCATCGGCTCGAAGAACTGCCGCAGGTAAAGGACGAACGCGGTCAGCAAGCCCAACGTGAGCTGTCCCTGGACGACGAGGTAGCCGCCGAACAAGAGCACCAGCGTGGTCGTGAAACGGCCCAGCAGGTTGATGGCCGGACCGAATGTCGAAGCGAGGCGGTTCGACCAGATGTTGGCGTCGCGGTACCGGCTGTTGACGTCGGTGAAGATCTCCTGGTTGCGCGGCTCGCGGCGGAACGCATGCACCGCCCGAATTCCGCCCAGCGATTCGACGTAGTGCACGATCACGAGGACGATCGCGCGGCGGACCGCTCGGTAAGACCGGGCCGAATTGTTCCGGAACCACCACGTCAAGGCAAGGACCAAAGGCATTGCGATCAGCGTCACCAGGCCCAAGCGCGCATCTAGGCGCAGCAGGATGAAGGTGATCGCGACCACGGATATCAGCGACGTGATTACTGACGTCAGGCCGGTCGCCAGCAGTTCGTTGAGCGCATCGATGTCGGAGGTCAACCGCGAGATGATGCGGCCCGACGTGTACCGCTCGTAGAACGAGAGCGAGAGCTCCTGCACGTGGCCGAACAGGATCTTGCGGAGGTCGAACATGAGGTCCGCGCCGATGCGACCCGAAAGGCGGAGGAACGCATAGTTGGCGATCGCGTTCGCCACCAGCGCCAAGAGCAGCGCACCGACGATGGTCGCGAGCGCGGTGAGATTGTGCGGCCTGATCCCCTTGTCGATGCCGAGCCCGACCAGGTACGGCAGCGACAGGTAGGCGGCGGACCGGATCGTGATCAGCGCTGCGGCGACGAGCAGCGCGGTGCGATAAGGTCGGGCGAGGGTCGCAAGAAGGCGCCGGCTGCGGCGCCGCAGCAAGCCGGCCACGTTGGCTGAATATTCGTCGACGTCTTCGGATGCGACTCCGCGCCAGCGGTCGGCCGGGGCGACGGCGCTCATGCGGTCTGTGCCCTCGACGCTTCGTACTCCTGCGACAGGAGCGCGCGATAGAGCTCATTCGACTTCAACAGGTCGGTATGGGCGCCGACGGCTACGACCATGCCACCGTCGATCAGCGCGACACGATCGGCAAGGGCGAGGGTCGACGGCCGGTGAACCACCAGCAGCGCGGTCACGCCCTCGAGCACACGAGCCAGGGACTCCTCGATCACCGCCTCGGTGTGCACGTCCACCGATGAAAGCGGGTCGTCGAGCACGAGGACCGGCGGATTGCCAAGCACGGCACGGGCCAGCGCCAGCCGCTGCCGTTGCCCACCCGACAGCGTATAGCCCTGCTCCCCTACCCGGGTTTCCAGCCCCCAAGGCAGGTCCCAGACAAAGCCGGCCTGCGCGACGTCGATCGCGCGCTTGAGCTCTTCGTCGGAGACCACCGGCCGTCCCATGACCAGGTTTTCGTGAACCGAGGCCGAGAAGAGGATCGGGTCCTCGAACGCCACGCCGACATGTGAACGTAGCGAGCGGAGATAGAGGTCGCGCACGTCGACGCCGTCGAGAAGGACCTGGCCTTCGGCGACGTCGTAGAGGCGCGGCAGCAGATACGCCAGGGTGGTCTTGCCGCTCCCGGTTCGCCCGACGATGCCCACCGTCTCCCCCGGCTCGATGACCAGGTTGAAGTCGCGCAGGATCCAGTCGTCCGATTTGGGGTACTTGAAACCGACGCCGCGAAATTCGATGCGGCCTTTACACCGATCCATTGAGTGGGCCCCCGGACGGTCGGCAATCTCCGGCCGCGAATCGAAGACCTCGTTCAGCCGGTCCGACGCGGTCTGGCACTCCTCGCTCATCGAAAGCACGTAGCCGATGGCGTCCATCGGCCACGTGAGCATGAAGATGTATGTCATGAAAGCGACGAGTCCACCGATTGTCAGACTCCCCTGGACGACGTTGAATCCGCCCAGCAGAAGCGCCGCCACCAGCGAGAGGTTCGGCAAGAAGTTCAGTTGCGTCCACAGCTCCGAGCGAGCTTTGATGCCCTCCAGGCTTGTGCCGCGCACGAGACGAGCCTGGTCTTCGAAGCGCTTCTGCATCAGCGGCATGCGCCCGAAGGCCTTGATGATGCGGACGCCCGTCGCCATCTCCTCGATGATCGTCGTGAGGTCCCCCTGCTGGTCCTGGAGGCGGCGCGCGATCACCTTGTACTTGTCATGGAACTTCAAGCTGAAGTACGCGATGGGCAGCATGCAGACGACGACCACGATCGTCAGCACCCAGTCCAGGCTCAGCATCAGCACGACCACGACCGCGAACGTCAGGAAGATCTGCAGGAACCAGATCAGACCGAAGCTGACGAAGCGCCGGACCGTGCTGATGTCGGCGATCGCCCTCGACAGCAGCTGACCCGACTGCCAGTTGTCGTGGAACGAGACCTGCAAGTTCTGCAGGTGCGCGTAGAAGTCGTTGCGGAGGTCGGTCTCCATGCCATAGCTGACCGAGCCCGACAGGTTGCGGCGGATGAAGTTGCCGGCCGCCTCCACCAGCGCGAGGCCGAGCACCAGCCCCGCGAACAGCGGCAGCTGACCGGTCTGGCGATGCGCGACCGGGCCGTCGATGATGGCCTTGATCACCTGCGGGATGGCGGTCGCGGCGAAGATGGCGACGACCGCCGAGACGCACATCGTCACCACCTGCGGCGTGTACGGCCGCAGGTAGGGCAGGTAGCGCCTCACACCCTTGTGGCGCGGGTCCAAAATCCTCCTTTCGCGGGCGTGCGAAGACCGCTGGCTTCG
>WNFH01007666.1_pt1 | contig 9984 bp, 10 predicted proteins | sample 5400411 | NCBI WGS metagenome assembly WNFH01 (sample SAMN13153347, study PRJNA577476) | soil metagenome | isolation source: 200 cm saprolite under Douglas fir tree site 2 hole 3 | place: USA:California | collected 2015-04-18
ATCGCTTCGGTGGTGCCGACGATGTACGTCAAATCCGGCTCGCGATGGCGCGTCAGCGGCGTCGGCACGCAGATCAGAACCGCGTCGGCCTCGTGCAGCCGCGTGAAATCGGCAACGGCGTGAAAGCGGCCGCCGCGCAGCCATCCGCCGATGGTCGCGTCGGGGATGTGGCGAATGTAGGAACGGCCGGCGTTCAACTGCGCCACCTTCTCGGCGTCGATGTCGAAGCCGAGCACGGTGAAGCCGCTGCCGGCGACCGCGCCGACCAGCGGCAGGCCGACATAGCCGAGGCCGATGACCCCGATCGTCGCCTCGCGCGCGACAAAGCGCCGGTGGAGCGCCTCGACATCGACGATGGGCGCTGTCGCCGCGCCGGGCCTAGCCGCCGGCGAAGAGTTCTTCGAAGCCTTCATGTTCCGCTGCATTCGCTTTGCCCGGCCGGCGCGATGCTTACCATGGCACCCGCCGCCGCTCAAGCCGGCGCACCGCCGACGCCATCGCCGCGGTAGCGCCACCCCTGCCGAGCGGCAGAGGATGAAAAATTGCCGAGGTCGACGGCGTCGCGATGTTGAATCACGCATGGAGCCGCTATTGTCGCGCGCGGAGGATTGATCCCGTGAGCGACTCGCACTCCGCGCCCATCGTCGTCGTCGGCGCCGGCGGCTTCATCGGCGGCGCGCTCGTCGCGCGGCTGGCGCAGGGCGGCGCGCCGGTCAGCGCGGTCGTGCGGCGAGCTGTCGCGGTGCCGCGCGGCGTCACCCTTCATGCCATCGGCGACATCACCGCAGCCACCGACTGGTCCGCGCTGCTGCGCGGCGCGCGGGCCGTGGTCCATCTCGCCAGCCGGGCGCACGCGCCGCCCGGCGCCGACCAGGAATGGATCGAGGGCGAGGCCGCCGCCGCGGCGCAATTTGTGCGTGCCGCCGGCCGCGCCGGCGTCGAGCGCGTGGTTCTGGTGAGCTCGATCAAGGTGCTGGGCGAGGCGACGGACGGCGTGCCATTCCGAGCCGGACGCCCGGCCGCGCCCGCGGATGCCTACGGCTTCGTCAAATGGTGCCTCGAGGAGGCGATGCGCGGGGCCGCCGCCGCCGCCGATGGGCCGGCGCTGACGGTGATCCGGCCGCCGCTCGTCTATGGGCCCGGGGTCAAGGCTAATTTTCGCGCGCTGCTGCGCCTCGTCGACCGCGGGCTGCCGCTGCCCTTCGCCAGCATCGCCAACCGGCGCAGCCTGGTGTTTCTCGACAACCTCGTCGATCTCGTCGAGGTGGCGCTGGTACATCCCGCGGCGCGCGACGGGACGTTCCTGCTGCGCGACGAAGAAGAGGTGTCGACGCCCGAGCTCATTCGCCGCATCGCCCGCGCGCTGGGCCGTCCGGCCCGCCTCTTTGCCTGCCCGCCGTCGCTGCTGCGTCTCGCCGCGCGCGCCGCCGGGCGCGGTGCCGCCGCCGACCGCGTGCTCGGCTCGCTCAGCATCGATGACGCGGCGACGCGCGAGCAGCTCGGCTGGCGGCCGCGCGTCGCGCTCGACGACGGTCTTGCCGCGACCTGCCGCTGGTACCGCGGCGAGCAGGCCGGCGCTCGCCCATGACGGCGCGCCGATGATCGCGGCCCGCCCCAAACTCATCTACCTCGTGACCGAGGATTGGTATTTCTGGTCGCATCGCCTGCCGATGGCGCGCGCCGCGCAGCACGCCGGATTCGACGTCGCCGTGGCGACCCGCGTCGCGGCGCACGGCGAGCGCATCCGCGCCGAGGGCTTCGCGCTCCATCCGCTGCGCTGGCGGCGCCGCGATATAGGGCCGTGGGCGAGCCTGCGCGCCGTCGGCGAGGTGTACCGCCTCTACAGCCGCGAGCGCCCGCTCCTTGTCCATCATGTCGCGCTCAAACCGGCGGTGCTCGGCAGCGTCGCGGCGCTGCTCGCGGGCGTGCCGGCGGTGGTCAACGCCGTCACCGGCGTCGGCTTCGTCGCGAGCTCACCGAGCCTGCGCGCCAGGCTGCTGCGCCGGCCGATGGACTTCGCCCTGGCGCGTCTCCTCGAGCGGCCGAACAGCCGCGTCATCGTGCAGAACGAGGACGACCGGGCGCTGCTGCTGTCGCTGCGCTCCGGCGCAGACGAGCGCATCGTCGTTATCCGCGGCTCGGGCGTCGACACCACGCATTTCCGGGCGACGCCCGAACCGCCGGTGCCGCCGGTGACCGCCGGCTATGCCGGGCGCATGCTCGCCGACAAGGGCGTCGCCGTGCTGGTCGAGGCGCAGCAGAGCTTGCGACGCCGCGGCGGCGACCTGCGCCTGGTCCTCGCCGGCACGCCCGATCCGGAGAACCCGAGCTCGATCGATGCCGCGACGCTCGCCGCGTGGCGGGCGCTTCCCGGCATCACCTGGCTCGGCGAGGTCGACGACATCCGCACGCTGTGGTCGATAGCGCATATCGCCGTCCTGCCGTCGCGCCGCGAGGGCCTGCCGAAGAGCCTGCTCGAACCGGCGGCGATGGGCCGGCCGCTCATCGCCACGGATGTGCCGGGTTGCCGCGAGATCGCCCGTGACGGCGTCAACGCGCTATTGGTGCCGCCCGACGATGCCGGCGCGCTCGCCGCGGCGCTCGAGCGGCTGGCTGATGATGCCGAGCTGCGCCGCCGCTTCGGCGCAGCCAGCCGGGCGCTGGTCGAGAGCGAGCTGGCGGCGGACGCGGTCGGCGCCGCGACCGTCGCGTGCTATCGGAGCCTGCTGCGAGCACTGCGCCTGCCGGCGCCGTGAGCGCGGCTTCGCTACGCTGCCGGCAGGATCTCGTCGGTGTGCCCGAGAATGCGGTACGCCAAGAGGCCGACCCACTCCTTCACCACCACGTCGACCAGCGCGAGATGCTCCGACAGGAGGAAGCTCGGCCGCGGGCTTGCCTCGCTGCGATAGTCGACCGGATAGGGAAGGACCTGCCAGCCGACGCGACGGAAGCAGCCGACCGCGCGCGGCATATGCGTCGCCGACGTTACCAGCAGCCAGACCTGGTCCGGGCGCGGTTGCGCAACCTCGCGCGAGAACATCGCGTTCTCGAAGGTGTTGCGGGAGCGCTCCTCGAGCCGGATGCGCGCGGGATCGATACCCTGCTCGACGAGGAGATCGCGCATGATGGCGGCTTCCGACGGCTCGTCGCGCGGCAGCAGGGACGCGTCGCCCCCCGAGAGGAGCAATTGCGCATCGGGGTAGCGCCGCGCCAGCGTCAGCGCCTCGACCAACCGCTCGCCTGCGTCGTTGAGCGCGACATGGCCATGCGCGCGGGCGATCGCGGGCTGCACCGCGCCGCCCAGCACGATGATGCCGTCGACCGTCGCGGGCAGCTCCGGGGTGGGAAAGCGCGACTCGAGCGGCATCGCCAGCCACTGGCCGATGGGCAGCAGCGCGATGGCCAGCAGCGCGACCGTCGCCGTGGCTACCAGGCGAGAACCGCGCCGGCGTCGCCGCCCGCCGAGTCGCACCGTGCCGACCGCCAGCATCAGCAGCAGAAGATTGCCCGGCGCCGCGATGGCCCAAAAGATCTTGCTCAGCACGAAACCCATGGCTTCAGGCTCTCCCGCCCAAGTCGCCCTCTTTGTAACCGGACCGCCCAGCCGCCGCGACCGCTTTTCCTGTTGCCGCCCCGCACCGGCTTGCGTAACTTTCCCCGCATAATGAGCCATACGCGATGATGAGGTTCGGCCGGGCCAGGGCTGCATTCGGTCACGACGTACTCATGGCGGCAGCATCCTTCTGGCTGTCGCTGTATTTGCGCGTGGGCGACGGGCTGCTGGATTATCCCGGGCGTCTGCTGCTCGGCTACGATATCGCCTTCACCGTGATCGCCGCCGCGACCTTCTGGTGGACGGGGCTTTATCGCGGCATCTGGCGCTACGCCTCGCTGCCCGATTTGCTGGCGCTGCTGCGGGCGGTGACCATTGTCGTGCTCGCCTTCTTCCCGCTGATGTTCGTCGTCACCCGCCTCGTCGAGCTGCCGCGCTCGCTGGTCGGCATCAACTGGCTGGTGCTGATGGCGCTGCTGGGCGGCCCGCGCTTCGCCTACCGCCTGTTCAAGGACCGCAGCCTCCGGCGCCTGCTCGAAGGCGATAAACGCAGCTCGGCGATACCGGTGCTGCTGATCGGCGCCCGCGACGGCGCCGCCATGTTCATCCGCGAGATGGCGAGCGATCCGGACCGGCTCTATCGCGTGGTCGGCATCGTCGCCGACAGCCTATCGCGCGTCGGGCGCGAGCTCGGCGGCGTACCCGTGCTCGGCACCATCGAAGACTTGCCGCAGGTCGTCGCCGCGCTCGACGGCCGCGACGAACGGCCGCAGCGCCTGATCCTGTGCGCCCAGACCTTGCATGGGGCGACGGTGCGTCGGCTGCTCGACATGGCCGACGAACTCACCATACCGCTGGCGCGGCTGCCGCGGCTCACCGAGTTCAAGCAGACGCTCGGCGAGGACACGCCGGTGATCGAGCCGATCGCGCTCGAGGATCTGCTCGGTCGGCCGCAAGCCGTGCTCGACCGCGTCGGCATGCGCACGCTCATCGCCGGGAAGCGCGTGCTCGTCACCGGCGCGGGGGGCACGATCGGCGCCGAGCTGGTGCGGCAAATCGCCGCCTGCGAGCCGGCACGGCTCGCGCTTCTCGATAACAACGAATATGCGCTTTACAGCATCGACCGCGAGCTGGAGGAGCGCCACCCGGCACAGCCGCGCCTCGCGGTGATCGGCGATGTGCGCGAGGAGAGCCGCGTCGAGCAGGTGATCGCCGCCGAGCGGCCCGAACTCGTCTTCCACGCCGCCGCATTGAAGCATGTGCCGATGGTCGAGGCGAACACGGTCGAGGGCGTACTCACGAATGTCCTGGGCACGCGCCACGTCGCCGAGGCCTGTCGCGCGCATGGCGTCCGCGCCATGGTGATGATCTCGACCGACAAGGCCGTCAATCCGGCCAGCGTGATGGGCGCGACCAAGCGGCTCGCCGAGAGCATCTGCCAGGCGCTCGACATCGTCGAGTCGCGCAAGCCCGGCGGCACGCGCTTCGTCACCGTGCGCTTCGGCAACGTGCTGGGCTCGACCGGCTCGGTCGTGCCGCTGTTCCAGCGCCAGCTCGCCGCGGGCGGCCCGCTCACCGTGACCCATCCGGAGATCACGCGTTTCTTCATGACCGTGCGCGAGGCGGTCGAGCTGGTGCTGCAGGCCTCGGTGCTGGCGGTCAAGGGCGGCGAGGAGCGCGGCAAGATCTTCGTCCTCGACATGGGCGAGCCGGTGAAGATCGTCGACCTCGCGCGCCAGATGATCCGGCTGGCCGGCCGCAAGCCGGGCAAGGACATCAAGATCGCGTTCATCGGCTTGCGTCCGGGCGAGAAGCTGCAGGAGGAACTGTTCTACGCCAGCGAGCCGCTGCTGCCGACCGAGGCCGCGGCGATCCGCCTCGCCGCCCCGCGCACCATCGACTACGCCATGCTGTCGCGCTCGCTCGATGAGCTGGCGGAGCATGCCGGCGAGCGGCGCCAGGAGCGCATGCTCGCCCTCCTCGGCACCCTGGTGCCGGAATATGGCGGCGCCGCTTCCAGCACGCCGCGCGCCGCCGGCGCTTAGCGCCGCGGCTTTCCGCCATCTTGAGATTTTTGCGCCGATCCGGCGCCTTGTCGCGCGGCGGAAGCGGTTAAGGCTCGTCCCGGCTTTCGGCGGCGATGCGCTCTAGATATTTGCCGTAGTCGGATTTGCTGTAGAGCTGCTGCGCCAGGTCGAGCAGTTGCTTGGTGTCGATGAAGCCCTGGCGGAAAGCGATCTCCTCGATGCAGCCGATCTTCTGTCCCGTGCGCTTCTCGAGCGTGCGCACGAATTCCGAGGCCTCGATCAGCGAGTCGTGCGTGCCGGTGTCGAGCCAGGCATAGCCGCGGCCGAGCCGCTCGACGGTGAGCTTTCCGGCGCGCAGATAGGCGGTGTTGAGGTCGGTGATCTCGAGCTCGCCGCGCGCCGAGGGTTTCAGCCGCTCCGCCATCTGCACGATGTCGCGGTCGTAGAAATAGAGGCCGATCACCGCCCAGTCGGAGCGCGGCTTCTTCGGCTTCTCCTCGAGCGACAATGCCTTGCCTTGGCGGTCGAACTCGACGACGCCGTAGCGCTCGGGATCGCCGACGCGATAGCCGAAGACGGTAGCGCCGGCCGAGCGCGCGGCCGAGCGCCGCATCATCTCGGTGAGCCCGTCGCCATAGACGAGGTTGTCGCCGAGCATGAGGGCGCAGCCCTCGCCGGCAAGGAAATCACGACCGATGAGAAACGCGTCGGGCAGCCCGCGCGGCGAAGGCTGCACCGCATAGCTGAGCCGGACGCCCCACTGCGCGCCGTCGCCGAGCAGCGTCTGGAACAGTGGCGCATCGCCCGCCGTGGTGATGACGAGGATGTCGCGGATGCCGCCGAGCATCAGCGCCGACAGCGGATAGAAGATCATCGGCTTGTCGTAGATCGGCAGCAGCTGCTTCGAGAGCACGCGCGTCAGCGGATAAAGCCGCGTGCCCGAGCCGCCGGCGAGGATGATGCCCTTCATTGTTCGGCCCCGCGCGGCGCGGCGCCGCGTCCGAGCCGCTCGCCGCGATAGCGCCCGCTGCGGATCGGCTCCCACCAAGCGCGGTTGTCGAGATACCAGCGCACCGTGCGGCGCAAGCCCGTCGCGAGGCTCTCCGCCGGCCGCCAGCCCAGCTCGCGCCGGATCTTGGCGTCGTCCATGGCGTAGCGCAGATCGTGTCCCGGGCGATCCTCGACGAAGGCGATGAGCCGCTCATGCGGGCGGTGCGGCGAGGTCGGCAGCTCCTCGTCGAGGATGGCGCAGAGCGCGCGCACGAGATCGATGTTGCTGCGCTCCTCGCCGCCGCCGATGTTGTAGCTCTCGCCGACGCGGCCCCGCCGCAGCACCAGCGACAAGGCGGCGGCGTGGTCGCCGACATAGAGCCAATCGCGCACATTGCCGCCGCTGCCATAGACCGGCAGCTTCTTGCCTTCGATCGCATTGAGGATCATCAGCGGGATCAGCTTCTCGGGAAATTGCCAGGGTCCGTAATTGTTGGAGCAATTGGTCATCACCACCGGCAGGCCATAGGTCTTGTGCCAGGCGCGGGCGAGATGGTCGGCACCGGCCTTGCTCGCGGAGTAGGGATTGTTCGGGCGATAGGGGGTCTCCTCAGTGAAGCGGCCGGCGGGCCCGAGCGAGCCGAACACCTCGTCGGTGGAGATGTGGTGGAAGCGGAAGCGCGCCTTGGCGTCGCCGGCGAGGTCATCCCAATGGGCGCGCGCCGCCTCGAGCAGGGTGAAGGTGCCGACGAGGTTACTGTGGATGAAATCATCGGCGCGGTCGATGGCGCGGTCGACATGCGTCTCGGCGGCGAGGTGCATGACCGCATCGGGCTGCGCTTGCGCAAAGATGCGCGTGAGGGCGGCGCGGTCGGCGACGTCGGCGACCTCGAGCGCGTAGCGTCCCGCCGCGGCCAGCGCGCCCAGCGGCGGGTTCGATCCGGCATAGGTGAGCTTGTCGAGATTGACGACGCCGGCGCCTTCGCCGAGCAGGTGGCGCACCACGGATGTGCCGATGAAGCCCGCGCCGCCGGTGACCAGAACCTTCACATGCTTCTCCCGCCGAACCTGCCGGGTGCCCGCCGGACAACGGGCCACAGCGGCCTGGTCATCCCTCCTCCGCCTCGAGCAGAGCCGTCACATCGCCCAGAAGCGGCACCACCCAGAAGTCGTCGCACCGCTCGACCCGCGGCGCAAGCGCATCGTAGCGCACCAGCCGCCCGACGCCGGCCGCGCGCCCGGCGGCGATGTCGCTGTCGCGGTCGCCGACCGTCCAGGAACGCGCCAGATCGAGCGACAAATCGGCGGCGGCCTGCAGGATCATGCCGGGGCCGGGCTTGCGCCAGGAGTTCTCACGGCGGTAGGGGCCGATCCCCGCGGTGGGATGGTCGGGGCAGTGATAGGCTGCGGCGATGACTGGTTGGTGGCGATGACGACCGCGAAGCCGCGCGCGGCGAAGGCCTTGGTCGTCGCGAAAATGCCGTCGACGAAGCGGCACTGCTCGACGCGGTGGACATAGCCGGTATCCTCGTTGACCACCCCGTCGCGATCAAGGATGAGGCCGCGCCGGCGGCCGGTTGCGATGCTCATGACCAAGCCCTATCCCACGGCCTTCGGCCAGGCAAGCACGCCGGTAGCGCCATTGCCTGTCCGCGAGCCTCCGCCCCATTGAAGGGAAGAGCGATGAAGGAATTGTTGAACTTCGCCAAGGCCTCACCCGCCGCCATCGCGGCGTTCCGCGGCGTAGAGACCTATGTCAGGAGCTGCGGACTCAACCCCGCGCTGCTGGAGCTCATCAGGACGCGGGCGTCCGAGATCAACGGCTGCGCCTTCTGCATCGATATGCACACCAAGGACGCGCGCGCGGCAGGCGAGAGCGAGCAGCGCCTCTATGCCCTCCCCGCCTGGCGGGAGGCGCCGTTCTACAGCGAGCGCGAGCGCGCGGCGCTGGCCTGGACCGAGGCGGTGACGCTGCTCGGCGAGTCGGCTGTGCCGGAGACGCTGTTCGCGGAGCTGCGCCAGCATTTCAGCGAGAAGGAAGCCGTCGATCTCACCATGGCCATCATCGCCATCAACGGCTGGAATCGGCTCGCCGCCCCCTTCCGCAGTCCGCCCGCCGGCAGCTATCAGCCACGGAAATAACCGTTGCCGCCGCTGCGCCGCGCCACGATGATCGCGGCGACGCGGCGGTGCGAGGCAATCATGGACCTATCGGCATTTTTCCGCAGCGAATTCGCCGAGCACGAGACCGTGCTCAAGGCGACGCTCGCGCAATGCGAGGCGCCGTTCGCAAAACTCGTCGCGGCGGCGCTGGCGGCGATTCGCGGCGGTGGCAAGATCCTGCTGTTCGGCAACGGCGGCAGCGCCGGCGACGCGCAGCACCTCGCCACCGAGCTCACTGTGCGCTACGTCAAGGACCGCGCGCCGATCGCCGCCATCGCGCTGACCACCGACACCTCGGCGCTGACCGCGATCGGCAACGACCTCGGCTTCGACCAGCTCTTCGCCCGGCAGCTCCGCGCCCTCGGCCGCACGGGCGACTTGGCACTAGGCATCAGCACCTCGGGCAAGAGCCGCAACGTTATCCTTGCGCTCGAGGCCGCGCGCGAGATGGGCCTGACCGCCGCGGCGCTTGGCGGCGGCGATGGCGGCCACTTGAAGGGACTCGCCGACCCACTGCTCATCGTGCCCTCGCGCACCACCGCGCGCATCCAGGAAATGCACATCCTCCTCGGCCAGATGCTGTGCGGCGCGCTTGAGAAAGAATTAGGCCTCGTCTAAGTCACCAGCCGCTCCAGCGTCTCGACGCTGTCGGCCTCGGCGGCGGGCTTGTCCCAGCGGATGCGGTGGACGCGTGGGAAGCGCATGGCGAGCCCGGATTTGTGCCGCGTCGAGCGGTGCACGCTGTCGAAGGCGATCTCGAGCACCAGCTGCGGCGAGACCTCGCGGACCGGGCCGTAGCGCTCCACCGTGTGGTCGCGCACCCAGCGGTCGAGCCGCTTCAGCTCGACGTCGGTGAAGCCGGAATAGGCCTTGCCGACCGGCACCAGCGCGCCGTCGCGCCAGGCGCCGAAGGTGTAGTCGGAATAGAAGGACGAGCGCTTGCCGTGGCCGCGTTGCGCATACATGAGCACGGTGTCGACGGTGAGCGCGCCGCGCTTCCACTTGAACCACGGGCCTTTCGGCCGGCCCGGCACGTATGGCGAATCGCCGCGCTTCAGCATCAGCCCCTCGATGCCGCGCGCCCGCGCCCCCTCGCGATGCGCGCGCAGCTCGTCCCAGCTCGCGAACGGCACGAGCGGCGACAGGTCGAGCCGCGACCGCGGGCCCGCGGTGAACCATTGCTCGAGCCGTTGCCGCCGCTCGTCGAAGGGAAGCGGCCGCAGATCCTCGCCGCCTTCCTCGAGGATGTCG
>WNFH01004592.1_pt1 | contig 9980 bp, 6 predicted proteins | sample 5400411 | NCBI WGS metagenome assembly WNFH01 (sample SAMN13153347, study PRJNA577476) | soil metagenome | isolation source: 200 cm saprolite under Douglas fir tree site 2 hole 3 | place: USA:California | collected 2015-04-18
GGATGGTCAACACCACCACGATGGTCACGGTTGTGTTGGTGAACGCCCCCTCCTCCAGGGTGGCATATTCCTCATCGGCGATTGCGACCGGACCTGTGAGGCGTAGTCGCGCGCCGTATCGCGCGCCGAGGTCCAAATCGGCCACCGCCTGCCGAATGGCATCGGTCGCCACCTTCCCGGGCATGAGCGCGGCGTAGTCGAGCACCGGCCTGATCTCGAGGAAGCGCCGCCGCTCGTCCGGAGTCGGCGGCCTGCCGTTGAGCATCGCGCGCCAGGAGAAGCTCGCTGGGCGGCCGGCGATGGCCTCGTCGAGCGTGTCCGAGACCATGTTCAAGGTCCCGGAGAGATTGTCGAGCGTGAACTGGTTCATGCGCACGCCGATCAATCCGTAATTGAGCGCGGTGGTTAGGCCGCGCAGGTTGGAATCCTGCGCCAGTGTCTGGATCAGCGGCTTGGCTTCGCCGAGTTTCTTGGTGAGCGCGACCACCTCCGGGGTTGGCAAGAACAAAAGTCCGTTCTTCTGGAAGAACGGCCCTCCTCCGGCCTCCAGGATCGAGTGGAAGTGATCCTTCTGATCGGACAGCTTTTGGATTAGCGCCGCCGTGGCCTGCGTTGCGAGTTCGGAGGTCGGCGCGTCGATGATGGCGAGGATGGTTTCTTCCTTCGGGGGGAACGACTTTTCGAATGCCACCTCGCGCTGCCGCCACGGCAGGTCCTTGGAAATAAGCTTATTGACGTCGGCGTCGATGGCGAAATGGCCGGCCGCGTATACGGCCGCGGCGAGACCAAAAAGTGCCGCGATGCCAATAATTTGCGCGGCATAACGGGTGCAGAAATCAACGATAGTGACGATCGCTTGCTGCAGCATGCCTAGTCCTGGGAGCTATGCGACTGGGATCCAACCGAAAGGAATGGAGCGGAACGCGGACGAGTATGGCCGGCGGGATATCAGGCAATGCACTGCATTGACAACGACTACAGGTTGCACGGGAACACTGCCAGAACACCAATCAAGTCGGCTAACCCCAAAGTGGCGCGTCAAGTTCGACGAGCGCGACGATGGGTCGCCGGAACCGCAAATTCCCGCTGATTTGGGCTGTGCCTGCGCCAACCTATGTGGGAAAATGTTGGAATCATGACCCTGCCGACGTCCCTGCCGGATCCTGTCCCGCCCTCCCCGCTGCCTTGGTTGATCGATCACGATCATCCGGCGGCGGTCTATGCCAAACGCTGGCTCGATGCCAACGCCATTTCCATCACGAACTTAAAGATGCTCAGGGAGAGCGCTGCGGGGCGGCGCTTGCGGACCACGGGCGCCCCTGCGAGATGATCATGAAGGTCATTCTGGCGCAACCTCGCGGCTTCTGCGCAGGCGTCGTGCGCGCGATCGAGATTGTCGAGCGCGCGCTCGAGAAATACGGCCCCCCGGTCTACGTCCGCCACGAGATCGTTCACAACAAGTTCGTCGTCGACAGCCTCAAGGCCAAGGGGGCGATTTTCGTCGAAGAATTATCGGAGGTGCCGCAGGGCGCCGTTACCATTTTCAGCGCGCATGGCGTGGCCAAGAGCGTTGTGAACGAGGCTGCCGGACGGAGCTTGCCCGTGCTCGATGCGACCTGCCCGCTGGTCACCAAAGTGCACAATCAGGGCAAGCGCTACGTCGCCCAAGGTCGCGTCCTCATCCTCGTCGGCCACGCGGGCCATCCGGAGGTCGAGGGCACACTCGGCCAGATCGACGGTCCGGTGGTTCTGGTGCAGAATGAGAAGGACGTCGAGGCGCTGGACATTTCCACCGACACGCCCGTCGCCTATGTCACGCAGACCACGCTGAGCGTCGACGACACCCGCGGCATCATTGCCGCGCTTGAACGCCGCTACCAAAACATCGTCGGGCCGGAGACCAGAGACATCTGCTACGCCACGCAAAATCGCCAATCAGCGGTGCGGGAACTGAGCCATCACGTCGATGTGATCCTGGTGGTCGGCGCCAAGAACAGTTCCAATTCCAATCGCCTGCGCGAGATCGGCGCGGAGGCCGGGATTCCGAGCTATCTCATCGCCGACGGCAGCGAGCTCATGCCGGAGTGGGTCAAGGACGCCCAAACGATCGGTATCACCGCCGGCGCCTCCGCGCCCGAGGTGCTGGTCGAGGACGTCATAAACACGCTGCGAAGATTTGGCGAGGTCGAAGTCTCGACTCTGCCGGGCCGCGAGGAGCATATAGAGTTCCGCCTCCCGCGCGAACTAGCGGCGAGCCGAGACGGTCATCAAACAGCCTGAGGCGGCAAAACTGGAAAACAGGAAGAAGACAGGAACACAGAAAGAATGCGAGTCCCGTTTCTCAAGGAAATCCGTATCGGCGCCTACATTTTCAGGCAGAAGCTCCTGGGGCGCAAACGCTATCCGCTCGTGCTGATGCTGGAGCCGCTGTTTCGTTGCAATCTTGCCTGCGTCGGTTGCGGCAAGATCGACTATCCTGATCCCATCCTCAATCGTCGGCTCTCCGTCAAGGAATGCCTCGACGCGGTCGATGAATGCGGCGCGCCGATGGTGGCCATCCCCGGCGGCGAGCCGTTGATCCACCGCGAGATCGGGGAGATCGTGAAGGGCTTGGTCGCCAAGAAGAAGTTCGTCTCGCTCTGCACGAACGCGCTGCTCTTGGAGAAGAAGCTGCATCTGTTCGAGCCCTCGCCCTATCTCTTCTTCTCCGTCCACCTCGATGGGCTGCGCGAACATCACGACAAATCCGTCTGCCAGACCGGCGTGTTCGACCGCGCCGTATCGGCGATCAAGGCTGCGAAGGCCAAAGGCTTCACCGTCAACGTCAACGCCACGATCTTCGACGGTCATCCGGCCGAAGACGTCGCGGCCTTCCTCGACTACGCCAAAGAACTCGACGTCGGCGTGTCGATCTCTCCCGGCTATGCCTATGAGCGCGCGCCCGACCAGGAGCATTTCCTCAGCCGCAGAAAGACGAAGGAGCTTTTCCGCAAGGTCTTCAGCATGGGCAAGGGAAAAAAGTGGAATTTCATCCACTCGAACCTGTTCCTCGATTTCCTCGCCGGCAACCAGAGCTATCACTGCACGCCCTGGGGCATGCCCACCCGCAATATTTTCGGATGGCAGAAGCCCTGCTACCTGCTGGGCGAAGGCTATGCCAAAACGTTCCGCGAATTGATGGAGACCACGGACTGGGACTCCTACGGCACCGGCAAGTACGAGAAGTGCGCGAATTGCATGGCGCACTGCGGCTACGAGCCGACCGCGGCCGCGGCGACGATGTCGCACCCCTGGCAGGCGCTCAAGGTCGCCGTGTTCGGCCCGCGCACTGAAGGGCCGATGGCACCGGAAATTCCGCTCGACAAGCAGCGCGCGGCGGAATTCGTGTTCTCGCGCCACGTCGAGCACGAACTCGCGGCCATTCAACAGGCCGAAAAACGGGCTCCGCTCGAGGCGGCGGAGTAAAGCCAACTCTTTCGTTCGTCATTGCGGCCGAGCCCCGACAGCGGCGAGGCCAAGACGCATCCGGGTCACGCCAGGGCGCGCCGACGCGCCGAGAGGCAAGGCGCGTGCAGATTTCGCTTGACATGCGTAACGAGAATCTTCCAGAAAAACGTATTCACCAAATTTGCGCATGAAGCCGAGCCCGTTGCGGGTTGGGCGAACGTTTTGTCGCCTTGAACCCGGCAATAGCAGACGGCGCCGCGGGGGTTTCGTTGCTTCGAGGATCGCGGTCCTCCGCATTTTGCTTGTTATCGCTTGTTATTTTTCCTCGGTCCGTCGGCGACGACAGCCGAAGTTGGCAGTCCCGCGCACGACCCAAGGTTGCAGAAGGAGGCTAAGGCATTGGAGACACGACGGGAAGTCGATTGGGCCGCGACACCCAGCTGCGCCGCCGACAGGCGAAGGGCGAGGGTTGCGGGTGGCTGCCGTTGTTTTCCGCTTGTTATTTACAATGCGGGTTGTAGCGGATCGCACGTGCAACTACAGCCCAAGGTTGAGCGCGACCAAGACCGGCGGCAGGGCGCACGGATTTGAGTTCTCATTCCGGGTCGCAGCGGTGGGAACGACGCGTCACATTCCGTACCGCATCGAGCGCGAATTGGCATTCTTGAGGTTGCGGTAGCGCGCAAGCGCCCACAGCGGGAAGAATTTCGGGTAGCCGTGATAACGCAGGTAGAACACGCGCGGGAAGCCCGTAGCCGTGTAGCGCGGCTCGTTCCAAAAACCGTCGTCGCCCTGCGTGCGTGCCAGATAGTCGATCCCGCGCTTGACCGCGGGATGGTCGACCTCTCCTGCCGCCATCAGGCCGAGCAGCGCCCAAGCGGTTTGCGACGCCGTGCTTGGTGCCCGCTCATAGCCGCGATAATCGAGCTTATAGCTCGCGCCGTCCTCGCCCCAGCCGCCGTCCGGATTTTGGATCCTGACAAGCCACGCCACCGCCCTGCGCAGTTCAGGTGAAGCAGGATCGACGCCGGCGGCATTGAGGGCGCACAAGACCGACCAGGTGCCGTAGATGTAATTCATGCCCCAGCGTCCATACCAGCTTCCCTCTTCCATCTGCGTGCGACGCAAATAGTCGACTGCGCGCGCAAGCGCCGCGCTCTTCGGTGTCGTCTCGTCGATCTGCGCCAGCATCGAGACGCAACGCGCCGTCACGTCGTCGGTCGGCGGGTCGAGCAAAGCGCCGTGGTCGGCGAACGGGATATTGTTGAGATAATAGTAGTCGTTGTCGGCGTCGAACGCGCCCCAGGCGCCGTTGTCGCTCTGCATGCCCAAAATCCATTCCCGTGCGGCAGCAATCGACGCGCGGAACTTATCGTGCGCGCCCGAGCCTTGCGCGCGATCCATCGCCATCACCACGACCGCCGTGTCGTCGACGTCGGGATAGTGCGGATTTGCGTATTGAAACGCCCAGCCGCCGGGCCGGATATTGGGCCGGCGCGCGCTCCAGTCGCCTTTGACGCCCAGGATCTGCTTCGGCAGCAGCCATTCGAGACCTTTGCAGGCTTGGGCCGCGGCGCGATCGCCGCCGACTTCGAGCAAGGCGTGACAGGTGAGTGCGGTATCCCAAATCGGCGAGACGCAGGGCTGGCAATAGCCCTCGTGCTCATGCACGACCAGAAGCTTCTCGACCGATTTGCGTGCGATCGCCCGCTGGGGATGGTGTTCCCCATAGCCAAACGCGTCAAACATCATCACGCTGTTCGCCATCGCCGGGAAAATGGCGCCGAGACCATCATCACCGTTGAGGCGCTCCGTGACCCATGCCGATGCGCGCTCGATCGCGCGTTGCCGCAAACGCCTGGGAAACGTGATGCAACGGAGGACGAGATCGACGCTGCGGAAGAACCAAAACCACAGCGCTTTCTGTTGCGGCGCCTTCGGCGCGAGACCGATCGTGCGCGGCGGCTCGAGGAAAAGCTCCTCGATGGCGATCCCCTTGGGGTTGCGCGCTCTCGGCTTGAGCGCCTGCAGCACCAACAGCGGCACGAGGACGGTGCGACTCCAATAGGAAACCTTATCGAGGTGGAACGGAAACCACTTCGGCAGCAGCATGATCTCGACCGGCATCACCGGAACCGCACGCCAGGGGATGAAATCGAAAAGCGCCAGCATCATCCGCGTGAACACGTTCGAGCGCGAGGCGCCCCCGCGCGCACGGATGGCCTCCCGCGCCCGGACCATGTGGGGGGCGTCGACGGAGTCACCGATCATCTTGAGCGCGAAATAGGCTTTCACGCTCGCGCTCATATCGAAGGCGCCGTCCTGGAATAACGGCCAACCGCCATGATCGCCCTGGATGCGGCGCAGATAGACTGCGATTTTGGCCTCGAGCGCGGCGTCGATCGGCTCGGCCAGATAGTGCCGCAACAGGACGTATTCCGCCGGGATGGTTGCGTCGGCCTCCAGTTCGAACACCCAATGTCCGTCGGGCTGCTGCAGAGCGATGAGCGCGCGGCTTGCCGCCTCGACGCTATGGTCGACCGTGGACGCCGACGCGGACGATTTGGGTTCGAGCGACGCGCGGTTCATGACGTCTCCAACATCGATCGGCCAACGAGATCAGCCGCCCGATTGCCGGACCGGATGGCCCCTTCGATGGTTGCCGGCAAACCGGTCATGGTCCAATCGCCGGCAAGCCAAAGGTTGCGCCACGTCGTCGTGGCGGCGGGCCGTTTGGCATTCTGGCGCGGCGTCGCGGCAAACGTTGCGCGGCGTTCGCGCACGATCTGCCATGGTGGCAGCGCCGTGGGAAGACCGGTCACAATGGCGACCTCCTGCCAGAGTTTCTGCGCCAGCATCTCACGCGGAGCATCGAGCAAGCGATCGGCCGCGCTGATCGTGATCGAGAGTCGATCGCCAAAGGTAAAGAGCCACTCGATGGTTCCGTTCACGACTCCGATGATGGGTGCAAGCCCAGGCGGCGGATCGAGGCGGAAATGCGCGTTGACGATGGCGCGAAACTCGGACGGCACCTTGATGTCGGGCACCAGATCCGCCGCCACGATTGGGGGCACGGCGAGGATGACGGCATCCACGCCCGCCGTCAGCCTCTCGTCGCCGAAATCGAGCCCCACCACCTTGTCACCGTCGAAATCGAGGGCGCGCAGCCGGCGCCCGAACGCGACCGTCACGTTGCGCTCGCCGAGAAAGCGCAACGCCGGCTCGATGAAGACCTGCCCGAGTCCGTCGCGGGCGATCAGCGGTCGGCAGGCCTTCCCTCCCGCCGCCAATGTTTCGCGCACGATGGCGCCGGCGAGGCGCGCGCTCCCCTCCTTCGGCTCGATGTTGAGCGCCGCGAGCCAGAACGGCCGCGCGAGGCGCTCGTAGAGAGGGCCGGCGCATTTCACGGCTTCGCAGATGGTTTTTTCGCCGGAGGCGTACAGCAGCCCTGCAAAAGAAAGGTAATCGCTCGCGGTCGTGCCCGGCACACGTCGGTTGCGATCAAAAATCCACCACGGCAAACGCCCGCGGTTGATGCGCAACGTCCAGCGCTCGCCGCTTGCAAGATCGACGAAGGCAAACTCGGCCGCCGCCGGACCGTCAAGCCTGCCCGCGGCGCCGATCGTCTCGAGATAGGACAGCGCGGCATGATTGCCCGAAAGCAGAAGGTGATTGCCGTTGTCGATCACCATATCAAGCAGCGGGTCATGGTAGGACCGGCAGCGCCCTCCAGCCACCCCGGCAGCCTCGTGCACGACGACGCTTGCCCCGCGTCCTGCAAGACGCACGGCCGCAGCGAGCCCGGCAAGTCCGGCGCCAACGACGTGGACGGAGCCCGGCATCAGATGACGGCGTGGCGCATGATGATCCACAGCAGACGCGAGCGCGGCAGGCGGATCGGGCGGCGGGGGTGCGACCAACCGCGGGCGACGAGGCTGCCGAGGATCAGGCGATAGGCCTCGCCCATGATGCGCGGCGCGCGCACGCAGCGGCGGGGGCTGCGTGCCATGACCTTGTCTGCTTGCGCGAAATGCTCGCGTGCACGCTCGACGAGGCGCGCGCAAACCGCTCCGAGCATCGGGCTCGCCAGCACTGCCATCGGATCGGTCGTATTGATGCCGGCCTCGCGCAATGCTTCCTTCGGCAGATAGAGACGTCCGAACGCCGCATCCTCATCCAGGTCGCGCAGGATATTGGTCAGTTGCAAAGCGCGCCCCAAATGGTGCGCGAGCGCAATGCCGTCCTGCTCTTCCATTCCGAAGACGCGCACCGACAGCCGTCCCACCGCGCTCGCGACCCGATTGCAATACGCGTCCAGCGTCGCCTCGTCCGGCGCGCGGATATCCTCGAGTACGTCCATTTCCATTCCGTCGATCACGGCATGGAAATCCTCACGACGCAGCCCGAAATCGCGCACCGGCGCGACCAGGCCGCGCGTGCACGGGACCGGCCTGCCCGCGTAAAGCGCATCGATGTCGGCGCGCCAGCGCTGGAGTTGCTCGCGCCGTTCGCTACAGGGCGCGCTCGAGTCCGCGATGTCGTCGACCTGGCGGCAAAAGGAATAGATCTCGAACATCGCCTCGCGCTGCGCACGCGGCAATACGCGCATCGCGTTATAGAACGAGCTACCCGACGCCCGCTCGGCCGCAGCCGTGTCTGAAGCTTCTGCCAACGCCAACGTTCACGCATCCTGTGTTTTCTGGCCGGCTGCGAACACGCGGCCGACGCGGCGGATCGCACCCCATAATAGGCCGAGAACACCGAAACCCGCGACCCCCGCCTTGCCGAGGTGGACGCGCTCGCTCAGCGGATCACGTTGGGCCAACAATCGCACCAGACGCTCCGCGAAAGTCTGAATGACCGCGACCTCCAAAGCGAGCCGCGTGTCCTCGATGCTGGCGGAAAACGCTTTGCTGTCGCGCAGCAGCGCGCCGGTGCGAGACGCCAGCTGGTGGATGCATCGGAGCAGGCGCGCGGACGCATGACCAGCCCCGAGCTCGTCCACGCTCGCGCCGGTTTCGGCGAAGGCGTCAAGGGGAATGTAGACGCGGTCGAGCTGACGGTAATCCTTTCCGCAATCCTGAAGGTGATTGATGATTTGCAGCGCCGCGCAGAGCGCATCATTGGCGGGCCAGGTGGCACGACTCTCGCCGTGAACGTCCAGCACGAAACGCCCCACCGGCATGGCGGAATACGTGCAATAACCGATCAGATCGTCCCAGTCGCGGTAACGCAGCTTGGTCACATCCATTCGAAACGCGGCGAGCAAATCTTGCGCGTGACGCGGCGAGAGCTGGCGTGCCGCGAGCTGCGAGCGCAAAGCGACGCCGACCGGATCGTCGTTGCTTTTGCCAAGCAAGGTCGCTTCGAGCCGGTCGATCAGCGCAAGCTTTTCCTGCGGCGCCAGCGCGGAATGGTCGGCGATATCGTCGGCGGTACGCACGAATTCGTAGAATGCGAGGACCGGCGCCCGATGGCGCGGGTGAATCAGCCGTGATGCCACCGGGAAATTCTCGTCCCGATGGCCTTTGCCCGATCGCGCTTCGGCGGGGGTGATCATCGCCGCTCCGACACGTTGGCCTGCACCCGGCCCTTCCAGCTTCCGCCCTCTCCTCGCACATATTGATAGGCCGAATCGAGGGTGAAGAGCATGTATTGCAAGGCAATAATAGGCAGCGCGAGACCCCATAAGGGTGATAGCCGGTAGAACCGCAACGTTGGCTGAAAGGCGACGAACATCAGCGCCCAGCTTCCAGCTCCAATCCATCGCGCCGCGCCGCTGCCAAAAATCGTCGCCAACGGAGGTACGAGAAAAGTCAAGGCCATCAGCGCCATCACTGCCAGCAGAAGAAGCGGCGAGTAGCGCAGCTGCGCATAGGCCGAACGCGCCACCATGCGGCGGATATCGGCACCGGCGGGGTAACTACGGACGCTGCGCACGCGCTCGGTCAATCCGAGCCAGATCGGTCCCTGAGCTTTGAGGACCTTCGCCAAGGCGCAGTCATCGATGAGAGCTGCGCGTACGGCCTCGATCCCGCCGGCCTTGCCAAGGGCGTCAGTGCGGACCAGCATGCAGCCGCCGGCGGCCGCCGCGACTGCGCTCTGAGGTCGATTCACGCAGGAGAACGGATAGAGCATCTGGAAGAAAAAAATGAATGCCGGAATAGTTGCGCGCTCGGCGAAGCTTTCGCAGTTGAGCTTGACCATGAGGGACGTCAGCATGAGGTGCTGCCGCTCGGCGTGCGCGACCAGACGGCTGACGGAATCGGGCGCGTGCACGATATCGGCGTCCGTGAGCAGCAGATAATCCGGCGGCTGCGGCAGCTCCGAGGCGGCATCGACCCCCTGCTTTGCCGCCCAGAGCTTGCCTGTCCATCCTGCCGGCAAGCCGCGGCTCCTCACCACGCGCAGTCGCGTGTCGGCGTTCGCAACCCGGCGCGCAATTTCGGCGGTGCCATCGCCGCTATCGTCGTCGACCAGGATGACCGTCCATTCACCGCCATAGTCCTGCGCGAGGAGCGATCCGATGCTGT